>Ga0306925_10005662_pt1 | contig 11491 bp, 8 predicted proteins | sample flu12Cox44000176_FD_203755 | JGI IMG/M metagenome (GOLD analysis project Ga0306925, IMG submission 203755) | Lab enrichment of tropical soil microbial communities from Luquillo Experimental Forest, Puerto Rico - flux8day.12C.oxic.44.000.176 (v2)... | ecosystem: Environmental > Terrestrial > Soil...
CATGGTGGACGCCTTCCAGGCCGAGCTGGACCTGACCGGGCTCGCGGCCGAGAACCTCCAGGCCAGGGTCCGCGGCGTCATCCTCATGGGCCTGTCCAACGCCGAGGGGCACCTGGCCCTGACCACCGGGAACAAGTCCGAGCTCGCCACCGGCTACTCGACCCTGTACGGCGACTCGGCCGGCGGGTTCGGCCCCATCAAGGACGTGCCTAAGACCCTGGTCTGGGACCTGGCGCGGTGGCGGAACGCCGAGGCGGCCAGCCGGGGCCAGACCCCGCCGATCCCGGAGAACTCGATCACCAAGCCGCCCAGCGCGGAACTGTCGCCGGGCCAGCTCGACTCCGACTCGCTGCCGGACTACCGGGTGCTCGACGCGATCCTGGACGACTACGTGGTCAAGGACCTGGGGGTGGCCGGCCTGGTGGCCGCCGGGCATGACCCAGCGCTGGTGGACCGCGTGGTCGCGATGGTGGACCGGGCCGAGTACAAGCGGCGCCAGTACCCACCCGGGCCCAAGATCACCCCGCGCAACTTCGGCCGGGACCGGCGGCTGCCGATCACCAACCGGTGGCGGGAGCCTGGCCGGTCCCAGACCCGCTGAGATCCCCCGCGGCGGAACGGACGAAGTCCGACACCGCGCCGGCGTATTGCAGCGGATCGTCAGCGTGCACGAAGTGGCCGGCCGCCGGGACCTCGAGCACCCGGCTGCGTGGCGCGGACCGGAAGGCCTCGCGCTGCTCGGGGCTGGTCAGCGGGTCGTGTCCGCCGACGATCAGCAGCAGCGGAACCTGCAGGCCGGCCAGCAGGTGCTGCACCGGCTCCGCGGACGCCGGGTCCGCCTCGATCGCCAGATGGTGGCGCTCGGAGCCCTCGTCGCCCGCGGAACCGCCGGGCCGCATATGCGCCTGCCTAACCTCCGCCAGCCGCGCTCGGGTCTGCCCGCTGGGCACGAAGAACGATTCCCTGTCGTCGCCGAGGGCACGCAAGGCCACCAGGTAGGCCTCGCGCAGCGGGCCGGCGGCCTGGTCGCTCCCGGCGGCCGCGAGCGCCGCCTGCGCCGCCTTCGTGTGGCCCCGCTCGGCCAGCATCGCGGCGATCGGCGGCAGCGCCGCGCGGGTGCTGGCCGCCATGTCCCACACCGGGTTCTCGAAGATCACCGCCGAGATGTGCCCGGGATGAGCGGCCGCGTACCGCAGGGCCAGCCGCCCGCCGAAGGACTGGCCCGCCACGGCCCAGCGTTCGATGCCCAGCGCCTGCCGTACCGCCTCGCAGTCCCCGACCAGGTCGGCGACGGTGAGGGCGGCCCCCTCTGGCATGGGCGCGCTGCGGTCCACGCCGCGCTGGTCGATGCCGATCAGCCGGACCGACCGGCCCAGCAGGCCGCCCTGGATGGCCATGAAGTCGTGGCAGCCCTGCCCGGGCCCGCCGTGCAGGAACAGCAGTGCCGGGGCGTCGGCATCGCCCCGTATGTCGGTGTAAAGCCCGTAGCTGGTGAGCCGTCGGCCCGTCGTGTGATCGGTGCCCATGCAGGCATCATCGCGCGCGGCGAGGCGCCGCCGGCCGGTGTTCGCGGTCGGCGTGGCCAAGGGCTCGTGTCCTCGAGGCCGCGGGCCAGCGGGGCCGGGGGCCGCCCCCGGGCCAGCACAGCGGTTAGCTCAGCATCAGCACGGCGTAGCAGGCGAGCCAGTGCTCGACCGTGTAGTCGTCCCCGACAACGTGCGGGAGCGCGGCCCCGGCGTGGGTACGCGCGGCGGCGACGGCCGGCCCGATGCGCGGGTCCCCGGCGGGCAGCGATTCGGCGATCCGGCGCCAGCACCAGGCGCGGCTGGCGTTCAGCCCGTGCAGGTGGGCGATCTGCCCGTCGGCCACGTCTGACACCACGGCCGGGGTGAACAGCGCGGCAGGCTCCCCGCCGGCGATCCCGGGCAGGAACATCGCCAGCCAGAAACCGAACTCGCCCTCCGGCAGGATCTTGGCCATCAGTTCGGCCTCGCACAGCGCTGGCGACAGGAAGTCGTGCCCGGACGGCTCCCAGGCGCCCGGGTACATGGTGTCCCCGCCGAACCAGTCGTATGCCTTGGCGGTGATCGCATCGAGCAGCGCGCGGTTCCCGGCGCGGGCAAGGGCGTGCGCGTGGTCAAGCGCCCGGCTCATGCCGAACGCGCTGTTGTAGTGCACGCCGTAGCGGACCGGATAGGTCGCCTTGGGCAGCCAGTCGAGAAAGCAGCCGGTCACGGCGTCGGCGAGCGGCTGCAGGGCGGATGCCCACTTTTTGCCGTCCGGGTCGTCGAGCGACGCCGCCTCATGCGCCAGGGCCAGCGCCCAGGCCCAGCCATAGGGGCGCTCCCACAGGCCGTCCTTGCTGGTGACGAACTCCACCTCGGCGGCCAGCGCCATCGGCCGGAAGTGCGCGTTCAGCACGGACTTGATCTCTTTGGCCGGGACAACGTCCCCCGCGACCCGCAGCAGGCGCAGCAGCAGCCAGTGCATCTCCACGCAGGAATGCCAGTCATAGCTGCCGTAGAAGGCGGGTGTGCGCGCCTTGGGACGGAACGGGAAGTCGCCTGGTGCGGTCATGTCGTGGTAGACCCCGGACGGGAACTCGCGTCTGATGTTGGTGAGTGCCACCTGTGCGTAGTCCGCCGCCTCGGCGCGCAGCAGCTCAGCCCAGTCGTCCACCAGTTCCACGTGTCACCTCCATGCCTCCCCGCCGCGCGGCCATCGACGGCCCGAGCGTAGCGCCGAGCCACGGCGGGCGCACCGGCCCGCGCCGGCCAGGCTGGCAGACTGGAGGAGTGGCGCTCGACGAATGGCACCGTCAGCAGGCGAATTCCTTCGGCGCCATGGCTGGCGTCTACGAACGGGGCCGGCCGCCCTATCCGGCGGAGGCGATCGACTGGCTGGTCCCGGCGCACGCCACCCGGGTGGCCGACGTCGGCGCTGGCACGGGCAAGCTGACCCGTCAGCTTCGCGACCGGGGCCTGGACGTGATCGCCGTGGAACCGTCGGCCGGCATGCGGGAGGAACTGCACCGCGCGGTACCTGGGGTTGCCGTCCTGGCCGGCACGGCCGAGCAGATCCCGCTGGCCGAGGGCACCGTGGACATGGTGATCGTGGCCCAGGCCTGGCATTGGGTGGACCCGGCGCTGGCCGTGCCCGAGGTGGCCAGGGTGCTGGTCCCCGGCGGCCGGCTGGCTCTGGCGTGGAACCGCCGCGTCGAGGATCAGCAGTGGGTCGCGGACCTGTCCACCATCATCGGCAGCCGCGGCACCCCCGGTTCCAGCAGGCATTTCCCGGAGATCGGGCCGCCGTTCGGGCCGCCCGAGCGGCGCTCGGTGGAGTGGGTGCACCGGCTGTCCCGCGCCGAGATGACCGACTGGGTCGCCTCCCGCAGCTATGTGATCACATTGCCGGACGAGCGCCGCAGCGCCGTCATGGGCCAGGTTCGCGAGCTGCTCGACACGCATCCGGCGCTGGCCGGCGAGGACGAGATCGCCCTGAACATGGTGACCCGCTGCTCTCGCGCGGACCTGTCCCGCTGAAAGGGGTCGAACGTCAGCTCAGATGCAGGAAGCGTTCGACGTCGGCGGCGTCGGCGGCCAGGGCGGCCGCGTCGGCATCGGCAAGCGGGCCGAAAGGGGCCAGCGCGACCTTGCCGCCGGGCAGGCTCCAGGTGCCGGCGGCACGGCCGCGAACCAGCGCGAACGGCCGGAACAGGCCGTTGATCGCGATCAGCCGGCCGTGCGGGCCGACGACCGGATCCCGTGAGTCCCAGCCGAGCAGCAGGGGGTCGTAGGCGCCGAGCAGGCGCGGCGGTGGCGCCGGCGGGCACTCATCGCGCCGCCCGGCCAGATCCGCGAGACCGTCGTCGCGGGCGGCGAGCCGCCCGGCGATCCCGGCCAGGCCGTGCCTGGCGTCGCGCAGCGGCAGCCCGGCCCACTTGGCCAGGTCGCGGTCGGTGGCCGGGCCGTGGCCGGTCAGGTAGCGGGCGGCAAGCTCGGCCAGTGCCCGGTCCCGGTCGAACGCCGCGTGCTGCGCGGGCGGGGCACCGAGCCAGTCGCGGACCAGCGCATAGGCGTGGTCGCGCCCGGCCATCGGGCCGCGCACGACGAGCCCGCGCAGGCTGGCCAGCGCGAGCAGATGGACGATGGCCTGGCCTTGCGTGCGCACTCCGGCCGCGGCGATCCTCATCGCGAGCTGCGCCCGGGTCAGCGGCCCCTCGGCGGTCACCGCCCGCTCGATGACCGTGACCGCGCGCTCGGCGTCGGCGGGCGGTACGCCCTCCTGGGCGAGCCTGCGGGCGTTGCCGCGCAGCAGCGGCGGTGTGGTCAGCGGGTGCAGCCACCAGTAGTCCTCGGCCAGCACCAGGTGCAACGTGCCCCGGTTCAGCCAGGTCACCACGACGCTGCGGTCCTGGGTGAGCGCGGCGTCGACGTCGGCGGCCGAGGTGGCCCGGCTGCGGGCGCGGACCGCCAGCCGGGCTCCGCGTGGGTCCTGCGCCTGGACGGCGAGCAGCCAGCGGGCCACCTCGGCCGTGCCTTCCGCCGGGGGCCCGGACAGCAACTGGGCCGCCAGCCGCTGCGCCTGCCGCCGCTCCAGCGCGGCGGCCGCGGCGTCCGGGGTGGTCATGAAACCTTTCTAGCGCGGGGACAGGCCCAGCAGCAGCTCGTCCACGACACGCTCCACGTAGCCGGGCGGCATGCTGGACGGATCGTACTTCCCGCGGCCGATGACGGCGCCGGTCAGCATGAACAGTGCGGCCTCGATGTCGATGCTCTCCCGCAGCTCCCCCGTGGCCACGCCGCGGCGCAGCACCGACCTGATCACCTCGCGGCGCGGTTCCAGGATCGTCTCCACGTAGCGCGTCATCAGCCTCGGGTATTTGGCGCCCTCGCCGAGCAGCAGCGCGAACTCCCTGGCCCGGCGCGGATTGGCGATGTTGTCGCGCATCGTGCTCAGCACCGTCACCAGGTCCTCACGGACCGACCGGCCGGGTGGCTCGGGCAGCGGGGCCTGCTGCGCCGCGAGCGCGTCGAGCAGCAGCTCTTCCTTGCCCGGCCAGCGCCGGTAGATGGTGGCCTTGCCCACGCCAGCGCGGGCGGCGACCGTCTCGATGCACAGGCCCTCCGGCCCGGATTCGGCGAACACGCTGAGCGCGGCGTCAATGATGGCGCGGTCGGCGCGCTCACTGCGGGGCCGGCCGGGCCGGCGCTGGGCCGGTGCGGCGTCCGTCTTCACTCCACCGTCTCCTTTGCGGGCGCTGCCTGGCTCGCGGGCACCGGCCCGTTCGCGGGCAGGGCCTCGTTCACGGGCAGGGCCTCGTTCATGGGCACTGCCTGGCGCGCGGGCGCGGGCGCGCTGGCGCCTGCGGCCGTCGCCTGGCCAGCCGCCTCGGCCTGGCTCGCTGCACCATCGGCGGCCGTGACCTGGCGGGCGGCACCGGCCGAGGCGCGGCCCGGCATCCAGCGCATCACGACGAGCGCACCGAGCAGCGTGATCGCCGCGGAGATCAGCGTGGTGAGGTGCATGGCGTGCACGAACGAGGTGTCGGCGAACGCCGCCAGGTCCCGGCCCGCCGGGCCGAGCTTGGCGGCCACTGCCTGGCTCGCGGTGATCGAGCTGGTTGCGGCGTCGCGCACGGGCGCGGGCAGCGAGCTCACGTGCGGGCCGAGCTGGCTGCGGTAGGCCTGCGCCAGGATCGAGCCGAGCACGGCCACGCCGAGCGCACCGGACACCTGGCGGGCGGTGTTGGTCAGCGCCGAACCAGCCCCGGCCCGCTCCCTGGGCACCACCGACATGACCGCCTCGGTGGCGGGCGGCATGACCAGGCCCATCCCCGCGCCCTGGACGAAGAACGCCGCGGCCAGCACCCAGATCGGCGTGACGACGTTGAGCAGCTGGTAGCTGACCAGCGCGGCCGTGACCAGCAGCAGGCCGCTCGCTACGACGGACTTGGCGCCGAACCGCCGGACCAGGGCCGGGCTGCGCGGGGCCGTCAGCATCTGCGCCACGGCGAACGCCAGCGAGAAGGTGCCGGCCTTCAGCGGGATGTATCCGCGCACGCTCTGCAGGTAGAAGCTCAGGAAGAACAGCGCGCCCATCATGCCGAAGAACACCAGCGACAGCGCACCGATGGCCGAGGACAGCCGCGCGTCGCGGAACAGCCGCACGTCCAGCGAGGGGTACCGGATCCTGGCCTCGTACCAGACGAAGAAGGCGAGTATCGCCAGGCCGGCGAGCGCCGGGCCGAGCACGTCCAGGTGAATCCAGGAACCCTTTTCGCCGCCCTGGATGATGCCATACACCAGCAGCACCAGCCCGGCGATCGAGGCGAGCACGCCGACGAAGTCGATCCGCCCCGGGTTGGGGTTCTTCGACTCGGGCACGAGCAGGGCGATCGCCGCCACGCTCGCGGCGCAGAACGGCACGTTGATCAGGAACACCGAGCCCCACCAGAAGTGGGCGAGCAGCAGGCCGCCGACGATGGGGCCGATGGCGATGCCGATGCCGACGGCGACCGCCCAGATCCCGATGGCACGGGGGCGTTCCGCCGGGTCGAACACGTTGGAGATGATCGACAGCGTCTGCGGCATCACCGCCGCCGCGGCCAGTCCCATCGCCGCGCGTGCCCAGACAAGCTGGTCGGGCGAGTGTGAGTACGCGGTGACCAGTGAGAACAGACCGAACGCGGCCAGCCCCACCATGAGCATCCGCTTGCGGCCGATCCGGTCACCCACCACTCCGAAGGTGAAGAGCAGGCCGGCGAACACCAGCGTGTAGGAGTTGATCGCCCACTCGAGCTGGCTCTGGCTCGCGCCGAGACCCACGGTGGGCTCGGCGATGGTCTTGAGCGCGACGTTGAGGACGGTGTTGTCGAGCACGATCGCCATCAGGCTGGTGATCAGCACGCCGAGGATGATCCAGCGGCGCCGGTACACCTTGGCATCGGTATCGGCGAGCGGCGCAACGCTGGAGTTATCTGCCTGTGGCAAAGCACCGGGTGTGTCCATGATCCCCTCTCCGGGTCCTGCATTGCGCGCCGTGGCCCGTACATCCCGGGGCGGCTGGTCCGCCGCCCCGGGAAGGCCAACAATACGGAACAGGTCCGTATCGCAAAACATTCCCGGGCTATCCGCTGCCCGGGCGGCGTGGCATGCTGAAGGCGTCCGGGGACGCCACCACGGCGCCACGAGGCAGGAGGATTCCCATGACCGCACAGCCCAGTGACTCGGGCGCGGCCGCGACCAAGGCGCGGACCGCAGAACCCCTCTACGGCGGCAGTGCCGGCAGGCGGGTCACCGTACGTGACCTCGCCGCCGCCAAGGCCCGCGGTGAGAAATGGCCGATGCTCACCGCATACGACGCGCTCACCGCGCGCGTGTTCGACGACGCCGGGATACCGGTACTCCTAGTCGGTGACTCGGCAGGGATGGTCGTGTTCGGGCACGACACCACGATCCCGGTGACCGTGGACGACCTCATCCCGCTCACCGCCGCGGTGGTCCGCGGTACCCGGCGGGCGATGGTTGTCGCGGACCTGCCGTTCGGCTCCTATCAGGCCTCGCCGCGCGAGGCGTTCGCCACGGCGGCCCGGTTCCTCAAGGAGTCCGGGGCGCACGCGGTCAAGCTCGAAGGCGGCATGCGCGTGATCCACCAGATCGAAGAACTGGTACAGGCCGGTGTGCCGGTCATGGCGCATCTGGGCCTGACGCCGCAATCGGTCAACGCTTTCGGCGGGTACCGGGTGCAGGGCCGGGGCGAGGACGGCGAGCGCATGCTGCACGACGCCAAGGCACTGGAGACAGCGGGTGCCTTCTCCGTGGTCCTCGAGTGCGTGCCCTCGGAACTGGCCGCCCGGGTTACCCAGAGCCTGTCCATCCCGACGATCGGGATCGGGGCTGGCCCGGACTGCGACGCCCAGGTCCTGGTCTGGCAGGACATGGCCGGGCTCACCCCGCACACGGCGAAGTTCGTGAAGAAGTACGCCGACGTGGCCGGGGTCCTCGGCACCGCCGCGCGCGCCTTCGCTGAGGAGGTCGTCGGCGGGCAGTTCCCCGACGCAGAGCACTCCTACCGCTGACGCACCACTGAACTGTTTGTCATGGTTGGCGCAACCACAACATTCTTTCGTCATGGGTGCGCCACCCATGACATTCAGAGCGGAGCAGGGCGGGGGCTTATGCGCCCGTTGGTGCGGTGGTGACTGCTGAGATAGTGGCTGGCCCGCGGCGTTTGTGGGCGATTACGCCAACGACCACATTCTTTTGTGGGCGCTGGCGCCAACGACCACAAACGGCGCAGCGGCGGGGTCAGAGCCAAACCGTGCACTCGATGACCAGGCGCCAGCCCTGGTCAGCAGCGACGGCGTTGGCCCATTCTTCGTGACACTCTTCTAAAGCTCGCCTGAGGGACATCCGGCCTGCCTGGCGGGCCCGGCGTTCGTTACGGACGGTCATAGCTAGGCCCCGCGAACCGCGCGATATCCTTCGATCGGCGCGCCGATCTTGGTTCTTGACCGTCGGTCTGCGGCAGCCCGATCTGGAAGTTCTGCGCGGCGTGGCGTGGCCCGAGTCCTCGACGAAAGTCGAGGGGCGGGTTATCGCTACCCAGCCTGTCCGCAGCCGTGGCGGACCGTTCATTCAAGGTGCGATCCGTTGTTGGGCGAGTGTTCTGTCCAGTTGCTCGCGCTGTTGTGCGAGTTTCGTGTCCAGGTGCTCAGTCTGCTGTTTGAGTGTCTATTCAGTGTTGCTGCCGGTTCTGCGAATGCCGTAGAACTGCGAAAACATGGTGCCAGCCAGGGTGAGGACGCCGACGCCGCCAGCGATGAGCGCAGCTTCAACAGCAGGACTCATAACCGGAACTTAATACAGCTTCCCGCCCTCGGCACCGCGGCCGCCGCGGTCATGGCCGCTGTCTGTCTCCGGCTCGTGCGGCGGTGTGTATCACACCGACACGCACCCGGCCTCGGCCCTGGGCGTGTCGGCGTCCCCGCCGGCCCTATGGGGCGCGCGGGGACGCCGACAGGTGTGTGCCTAGTGGCTGGCAGCCAGGGCGTTCACCAACCCCTTGCCGTAGAAGTTGTTGCTGCCGACTCCCCCATTGCAGATCTGAACTGGGGCGCCGAAGAAGTCGACGCCGGGGTCGAGCGCAGGCGGGCAACCCATCCCGGTTGCCGTATTGCGCACCATCGCGACGACCGCATCCTGCGGCATGCTCGGGTACCTGGCGCGTATCAGGGCCACGACGCCCGCGACGTGAGGAGCCGCCATCGACGTGCCGTTGAGCCAGGCGTAGAAGTTGCCGTTCTGGTCCACCACGAGCCGCCCTAGCGAAGCTTCGTCGGCGAGGTCGCTCGCCGTGGAGGAGTACGGCGCCAAGACCCGGCCGCGTGCGGAGTCGAAGGTCGGGGTCTGGAACCGCGAACCACCGGGAGCGGTCACATCCGTGAGGTTCCCATAGGTCGAATACCAGGACAGCAGGTTCTGGGCCCCGGTCGCCGTGACGACGATCACGCCCGGCAGCTCCGTCGGAAGGACGACGCAGCTGTTGTTGACCGGCCTTGTGACCGCCGCACCGGGCGGGTAGTCAGGGCTGATCTCGTCCACGGTCGGGTGGTTGAGGTTGATGCCGTCGTTACCCGCCGCCGCGACGAGCACGACGCCCCGTTGCTCCGCGTATCGCGCAGCCTTCGATATGGCCTGCACGATCGCTTTCTGCTCCTTGTCGTTGCGACAGTTGAACAGCCACGGGTCTGCGAAGAAGCTCATGTTCACGGCATCGAGGTGCTGGTCGCCCGCGTACATCAGGGCATCGACGACGGATTGCGTGAAGAAGTACCCCTGGGCAGTGCCGGCCTTGAGCACCACGATCGTGGCCTTGGGGGCGACGCCGGATGTTCCGAGTCCATCAATCGGAGCCGCGATAATCCCAGCCGTGTGCGTCCCGTGCCCTGCGAGGTCCTGAAGAGCGGCCTTGTTCGAGCAATCGCCGCGGGTCACCTGCTCGGCAGGGTCGGCCGTTGGTGTATCCGCGTAGAGGAACACGCATGACGCCGCCACATCGACGTTGGGCATGATTGCCGAGTTGGTCAGGTCGATGCCGGTGTCTATGTCACCGATGCGCGCGCCGGCGCCTTGGTCCACCGCGTACGAGCCGCTCGAGGTGGCGCCGATCGCTCGCATGTCCCACTGACAAGCGCTCAGCGGATCGGGCCCGAGGTTAACCGGCACGCTGTACAAAGACGCACAGGTAGCGGCTTCGGCCACCACCGTGTTCGTGCCCGGCGGCGGCGGCACCACCGTCGCTCTCGCGTTGCCTGCTTGGGTCAGGGCGAGCGTCGCCATCATGACAATCGCCCCTACCAACAGCCGGTACAACGTTCTCCTTCTCATCGATCCCTCCTATCGACATCACCCCGGCACAAGCCCGGAACAAGCGAAGCCTCGTTGCCGCGAGGCGCCTGTATGGTCACCTCCTTCGTGAGTGCCTGAAAGAACCCAGCGCAGGGTCGAACCGCCCAAAGTGATCCGGCCGTTGACGGGCTGGTCCCCTGCCGCTGCCAGCGGGGCGCTGCCCAGCACCGCCACCGCGGCGGCCAATACGATCAGCGGCAACTTGACACGCGTGACGGCCTCCCCCAAACCCCAGCGCCCCTGCGCCGGGCATCACGGCCTCTTGCGCCTCATCCCTGTGAGCCCGCATCCTCGCAGGCCGTACCAGGCAATGCTGCTCTCCGTTGCCCGCTGAGTCAAGGGACGGCAAAAAATGTTATGGGATGGCAAAGGCCGCGGCGCAGCGCCGGGCACCGCCAGGCCAAGACAGGGGCGGCCGCTTGGGCTCTGGAGCACTCACGGTGCCACTCAGGCAAGAGCGGTTTTACATCAGTGAGACGGCCGGGCGGTCGCGCTCGGTGATGGGTCATCGGTGTCAGGCGCGCCGCCTGGGGGCGGCGGGCCGGTGCGGGGTGCGGCGGGGACGGCGTGCCCGCCCGGCCCGGGCGGGTGCGGGCCGGACGGTGGCACGCCGGGGTGGGTGGCGCGGGGTCTGGCGGTTGCTGGCTGTCTGCGGTGTGGCCGCGGCTTGGATGCCTGGTTCTTGGCCGGGCGGGTGGCAGGAGACCTGAGCCCGCGTCAAGTGAGTCTCGGCATGGCCGGTCGACAGGTTTCAGGCGCGGCTCAGGCGCGGATCACTGGGGCTTATCCGGCTCCGGCTGATGGTTGACACGGCGGCATGGATGGCGGCCGGCGGATGGCAGCCTGACTGGTGCGGCAATCGTCCGTCGGCCCTGGTGCCGGCGGGTTACATCCGGCACCCCTGGGCTGGCCACATCACGCTAGTGCGGTGTGTGAGAGCTCGCGTGATGGGTTCTCGCTGTGGCGGCATCGGGTTTGCCCGCGGGGCGAACTTGAGGGCAGGAGCGGTTGGACACGCGGGCGCGGCGCCGCCAGGTGCCGCCGGGCGCCCGGTGGCCAGCGATGGTCCGGGGGTGCCG
>Ga0306925_10005663_pt1 | contig 11491 bp, 8 predicted proteins | sample flu12Cox44000176_FD_203755 | JGI IMG/M metagenome (GOLD analysis project Ga0306925, IMG submission 203755) | Lab enrichment of tropical soil microbial communities from Luquillo Experimental Forest, Puerto Rico - flux8day.12C.oxic.44.000.176 (v2)... | ecosystem: Environmental > Terrestrial > Soil...
ACTTTCCATCTGACACAGCCACATCCGTCGGGAATCGGTCCGAAACTCGCAATGCAGCGCGCTCTTCAGTCCGCAGGAGTAGATCCCACCGAGATCGACTATGTGAATGCACATGGAACGGCTACCATATTTAATGACGCAACCGAGGGCTGTGCTATTTCGGAGCTTCTTGGCGATGTGCAGGTCAGTTCGACTAAATCGATGATGGGACATGCATTGGGTGCTGCGGGAGCGATCGAAGCCGCCTTTTGCGTACTTGCGCTTCGAGAACAGTTTCATCCTCCGAATATCAACTTTGTTGAGCCGGACCCGGGCTGGAGATTCAAAGTCGTCGCAAATGCTTCTCGTCGAGCGTCGTTCCGATTTGCGCTTTCTAATTCAATCGGGTTTGGTGGAGCGAATGCCACGCTTATCCTCAAGCGCATATGAAGGTTTTTGTTCAAGGAATAGGGGCGGTCACTCCTTTAGGTCCAAGCGCGCTGGAAACGTGGAACCAGCTCTGTCAAGGACATCGAGCGCCGCGGAAAATGATGGCGAGCCGTCTCGGTAATCGGGACTATTACTGGTGTCCCGTTCCCGGGAAGTACGTGTCGGAAGCAGCTCGCCATCCTCGGCTGCGCAGATCCGGCACAGTATCCCTTCTCGGGGCGGCCGCGGGATTCGACGCATTGGCGGATGCCGGATTGAAATCTTTGCCTGGAATGAAGGAGCGGATGGCAATTGTTTTTGCGATCTGCTCGGGCGGCGTCACTTACACCCGAAGACTCTATCACGAGATCGTCACTCAGGGTGCGCAAGCTGCGAGTCCGGTCTTGTTTCCGGAGACGGTGTACAACGCTGCTGCCAGTCATTTGGCGGCCCTGCTGGGCATCGATTGGCAGTGTTACACGCTGGTTGGGGACTCGTCAGTCGGCTTGAGCGCGTTGCATTTCGCCGCGGAACTTCTGACCGTGCAACCGGAACTCGATCGATGTCTCGTTGTTGGCACTGAAGAGGCGGATTGGCTCTTGGCCGACGCGTTCGCAAGTTGGCGAATGGCTGCCACTAAAGATTTCTTCGAGGTTTACGGAACTCCAAGCGGAACCGTATTTGCCGAAGGAGCGGCGGCTGTTCTGATCGGAAGAACGGGGTCAATCCTCCTCTGGGGATCATCTGCCGGCCAATCATTCTTTTCTCGCCGGGATAGCGCTGCGGTAGCAGTTGATCTCTTTGGAAAGTTCCTTACCAAAATGTCGCCTGATCTGGTTGTAAGTAGTGCAAACGGTACGTTTGCAGATGAAGTTGAACGGATGGTGTTTGCCCGGCTTTTGCCTGCAGCGCCTGTTTATGCGCCGAAGCCGGCTGTTGGAGAAGCGCTAGGTGCAAGCGCCCTTTTTCAGGTGGTTGTGGCTGCTCTCTGTTTACGGCTTCGGCAGATTCCGGGGACGCTGGACGCGGGCCCAAAGCTTCCAACACTCAATCGCCAAACGCGGTCTCACAGTGGCACCGACGCGATGGTTACGTGCGTTGGATTTAGCCAGCAAATCAATGCAGTCGCCCTGAAGGTTTGCCAGGGGACGGCGGACTGAGTTTGGGGCGTTCGCCGTTCGCGGTTCACCGTTCACCGTTCACCGGGTACCGACCACCAATACGCCAATGCGCCGAAACGCCATGTTCCGAAACGCCGAAACGCCGATACGCCGATACGCCGACACGGCGCTCAACACTGGCATATTGATACTGCAGCTTCTTTAGGCAATACTTGGCCCTTATGCCAAGTAAGCCGGCTCCGGCAAGCCGCTCTACCGCCGTCGAAGATTACCTTGAACAGATCCTTGATCTCATTAACACGAAAGGTTACGCGCGGGTCGCGGATATTGCGCACGGTTTAAAGATTTCGCAGGCCAGCGTCACGAATATGGTCCAGCGAATGGATGCCGAAGGTCTGTTGAAATACGAGAAGTATCGCGGTCTGGTCTTGACCACCGCAGGTGAAACGCTGGCGCGCAACATCATGCAGCGTCATCAGCTGTTGACCGATTTTTTTCGCATGCTCGGGATCAGCGAGGAAGTTATCTACCACGATGTCGAGGGGATGGAACACCACATCAGCCCTCAAACATTGCATGCGATCGAAGCTCTGTTGTCCCAGCTGCAACAAAATCCCAAACTCATCACTAACATCAAATCGCATACGCATGGCAGCTGAATACGCTCCCTTCGGTGGCTGGAGTAAAAATCTTAAGCTATCCAACGACTCGGTCGAACTGGTCGTTACGCTTGAAGTTGGGCCACGAATCATTTCTTTCCGGCCGCTGAACGGAAGAAATATTTTCAAGGTTGTGGCCGCGCAAAGCGGAAAGTCGAATGAATCCGACTGGAAGATCCGCGGCGGCCATCGTCTCTGGACAGCTCCTGAGGATTTCGATCGAATCACTGATGGCCGAAGCCTGACCTACGTACTCGATAATGCTTGCGTCGGGCATCAAATCGAGGGCGAGTACAGAGTGCGCGTTTCTCACGAGATGCACCACCCTGAAAAAATTCATCGAGAGATGGTGGTGACGCTGGAAGCCTCCGGTCCTAGAGTCAAGGTTGAACACAACATTACCAATCGGGGCGACGCTCCGCTGGAATTTGCGCCTTGGGCCTTGACTGTAATGGCAGAGAATGGATACGCGATCATCCCGAGGCCTCCCCTTGGCACTCATCCGGAGAATTTTTCCCCTAACCAGCTCATCGTCGTTTGGCCTTTTACTGATCTTTCCGACGAACGGCTTCGGCTTGGTCGGAGAGTTACGAAATTGAGTCAAGCCGACCGTCCAGCATTAAAATTCGGTCTTCGCCACGCGGCAGGGTGGGTCGGATACGCGCTTGGTGACGAACTTTTTTTAAAAACGATTCCGCTGATCGAAGGTGCGGCTTACCCGGATATGGGTTCGAACCTCCAAACGTTCACAAATCACGAGATTCTGGAACTGGAAAGTCTTGGACCGATTAAGAAGGTGGGGCCGGGTGAAACTGTTAACCATGTGGAATCGTGGGCGGTTTTTTCTGGCGTAGAGTTGCCGGATATGGAGCATGAAGAGAATCTCCTCAGAGCGTTAGAGACTTATGTCCGGAGACTGTTATGAGGCGAATCGGATTCATCGTCGTGGCGTTTTCTGGCTTGTTGCTCGCGGGTTGCGAGACAACGCAGAATCAGTACGCGCACTCGCAATCGGTCCTGAATCAGGAAATCGCTGCGGAGGCGCCTGGAAATTACTTCGTGGGGCGGCGGTGCTTTCGCAGATATTACTTCTTTTGGGGCTATGTCCGCCCACCGCGACAACCCTGGAGCACGGCTAAGCTCGTAATGTTGAATGAGCAGAAAACCCTTGCTCCGGATCGCCAGGCAAATGGAATAGGTTCGGACAATAATTACGAGTATCGGCTGCAGGGATACTTCTCGGGTCAGACAGTCTATGAACCCGCTTCGAACGGTTTTTATCCGGAATTCGTCCTGACTGGTTACAAAATCATTTCGGATCATCCTCCCTCGATTTTCAGAGACTCAAATGCGATGGATCCAAACCGATTATATGTAGATAAGCCCCAATAGAACAGGCGAACAACAGCGCCGCGAGCGAGCCAAAGCTGTATGGGTGACTCCGATAAGTTTGAACACTTCGTAATCATGCGTCGTTCGGACGGTTCGCTCTGGGAACTGGGGCGGGGTGCTATGGGCGTCACTTACAAGGCTTTTGACGCCAATCTGCGGTCGGATGTTGCCCTCAAAGTAATCAATTCGCAGTATCTCAACAGCGAAACTGCACGGCAGCGATTTTTGCGCGAAGCGAGGGCCGCGGCAAGCTTGCGACATCCAAACGTTGCCACAGTTTTCCACCTCGGCAATTCGGAGGGTAGATTCTTCTATGCGATGGAGTATGTGGAGGGGGAAACTGTCGAACGCCGTGTTCAACGTGAGGGTCCGCTCGCGGCCGATCTTGTGCTGAGAATCGTACGACAAGTGGCGCGCGCACTCATCGCGGCGGATCGGCAGAAATTGGTTCATCGAGACATTAAACCGTCGAATATCATGCTTGTACTCGACGCCGATGAAGATCACTTGCTCGTGAAGGTGATCGATTTTGGCTTGGCCAAATCGCTAGGCGCTGTGCTTGAGCAATCGGTGACGCTGTCCATGGGTGGATTTGTCGGTACGCCCCATTTTGCCAGTCCCGAACAATTGGAGGAGAAAGAGATCGACATTCGCTCAGACATTTATTCCCTGGGCGCGACTCTTTGGTTCATGCTGACCGGGCGCCCTCCATTTCAAGGGTCAATTGCCAGCGTGATCAATCAGCATTTAAGCCAGCCGCTGCCGGTTGAAGTTCTTGGCAAGCTGCATCCGCGGCTTGCTGAATTGGCTGGAAGGATGATGTCTAAATTGCCCGAAGAGCGCTTTCAGTCGCCCTCGGATTTGAAGCGTGAGCTCGACGCTATCTTGAGCGACTTGAAAGGTCAATCGCCGACACTGGTTCCGCCGCTTCCGAATCCCGCCGCCACCGGTCGATCTCCGGGGCTGGCCACCGTTCCAGGAACGAGCACGTCGGGCTTTGCAACTGGGCAGCTGATTCGCAGCCGATACCAGATTGTGGGGCAATCTCCGTTCGACATGAACCTGTTCAAGGCGCGGGATTTTCATTCAAACCGCGTGGTTGCGCTTCGGCCTCTTCCGCGTGCCGTCGGCTGTGACACGGCGTGCGTTGAACTTCTGAAGCAGGAGATTGAGCAATTTCGAGCTATTCGCCATGCGAATCTTATTGAGATCTTTGGCCTGGAAACCTACGACCACGGGCCGTTTATTGTCAGCGAATGGATCAAAGGATTTTCTCTCCAGGAGCTTCTGAGGGCTCGCCGTGAACTTTTGTGGGTAGAGACTCTCCGCATAGCCAAGCCTCTTGCGAGAGTTCTGGATTTTGTCGCCGAAAGTAAGATTCTGAACGGCCGGTTGTCGCTGAGGCAGGCTTTTGTCGAAGTGCCGAATCTGGCGGAAGAATCGCATGAGCTGCTTAGAACCCCGGTTTCAAGCTGGCCCGCGTTTATCATAAAAGTGGATGCGCTCAGTCTCGGGCAGATTACGCCCGAGTATTTTTCCGAGCCGACGCAAACAGTCGTCGATCAGGTCGGGCTCAATTTTCCGAGGAACCGCGTGCAGCAACTCGCCTGGGTGGTGTATGAACTATTGGGTGGCGCAAAGCCAACACCCTTCTCTGGAGGGGCTGCACCGAGGTTAAACCCGGTTCCGAATCTGTCTGAACCAGGCAACGCTGTTTTGCGCCTCGGCGCATCCGAACCTGACAGGTTCGCAACGGTTACCAATTTTCTCTCCAAACTGGAGGAGGCTGAAATTCATAATCAATCTCCCGTAGCGAGTGTGTCACCGGTGGCCGGTCCGTTACCGCCATCGATCTATCCTCAGCCTTCGCAACGATCCGCTCAGCCTTCTGCGGTGCTGGATGCAGAGGATAACCAGCCGAAAACATCGCCCGCTTTGTTGAGAATGCTATTGACTGGAGTAGGCCTTTTTTTAGTTTGCGCCTTGGGGGCTGTAATTGGAGCGAATTTTTTTCTGCGTAAACCAGAGACTCCGGTAACTGCTGTGGGGACCGGAAGCGTCTCAGTCGCGAGTAAACCGGAGGGTGCTACCGTGATGTGGAATGGCAAGAAAATTGGCAGGACTCCGCTGTCATCTTACACCTTGCCGAAAGGAAAACACGTCTTGGAGCTGAGCTCTCCAGGCTATCAGACTCGGTCCATGGAGGTTGAGATTAGCGAAGGGAGTCTCAACAATCTCGGTCAGATTCCGCTCGTTCACGATGTTGGTCAGCTTTCGGTTAGATCGGTACCTGATAATCTTGCTGTCGAGATACTGGATTCTGAAAATAGAACGACGATCGGAAAAACTCCGATGACAATCGACGACCTCCCGGTAGGGAATTACACTATACGCGTTAAGCGAGCGGGGTGGCCTGACTATAGCGAGGCGGTTAACGTTCAGGCCAACTCTCCTCTATCCGTCGAGCATGCGTTTAATGGTGTCAATCTCACACTCCAAAGTGATCCTCCTGGAGCGACGGTCTATCTCGGCAGCTCGGAGCTTGGCAAAACACCGGTGACGGTGGAATTGCCGCCGCAACGGGCGCAGCTTGTCTCCCGAATCGGTGCTTTGGCTCCTGTAACGGAGGAATTTATTCCGGCCGGGAATGGCAAACAGACGCTGGAGTTCAAACATGCTTACGGAGTTGTTTCGATTTCAAGCGATCGTGTCGATTCCAAGGTTTACATCGCGGGCATAGATTTAGGAAAGCTCCCGATCGACGCGATATTGCCACCCGGCCAGCATCAAATCGTCGTTCATTCAGAAGGTCTCCCGGATCAAACCAAAACGGTCGATATCCGGACGGGTCAGAAAATCTCTTTACCGGTAAGCTTCACCTCCAACGCCGGTGTCGCAGCCACCCTGGAATCGCGGTCTGAAAGAGTGGCCAGAGAAAACACTGAACTTGTGCCCAGGCCGGTGCGCCCAAGGACTCCGAGGCCTGAGCAGAGTCCTGCCTACCGTAATAAGGAGGACTATGATCGGGCGAAAGATGCAGCTTACAAACACTTCGATGAGCAATGGGAAGCGCGAAAAGACGCGCTGAAGCGCGAAAAGGACTACTACGATTACCAGGCCGACCATTCTGAAGGCGCTGCCAAGGAGAAATGGAAGGCAAAAAAGGACGAGGCAGACCGACGCTTGGACCAGTTGGATGATCAGAAGGATAGCTCCAAGAAGGCCTTGAAAAAGCAGTGGAATGACGACTAGCCCTCGACTAGCCCGCAAAAATCACGCGGAAGCCGAAGCGACGCGAGATTTTCGCGCTATAGAGCCGTAGAGCCGCTCAGGAGCAAGGTCAAAGCTTTGACGGCCGTTGTTGACCTGGAGGGCTGCGGTCCCTCGCAGCCGCGGACCTAATAAAGACCCCGACATTCGACACGAACCTCGTCCCGACCAAACAAAGCCTCCAACGCCTAACGCGGCGCCGAGGGACAGGACGCCCTCCAGGTTCCGATCAAACCCATCTTCTACAGTGAACGGCATTCTTTTTTAGGACGATCAAGTCCTGGAGCGGCCTGGCGGGCGATTGAGGTGCTCGTGGGTCAAAAATGTAGTGCAATTTCCTTGGCATAATTTCGCTTATTCATTACTTTAATTCATGGGATGTGTTTGATGCGGGTAGAGTCAAACAGCACCCATGCTTTTTCGCACCAAGCCCGCCGGTTCCTATCGCTACCTCCAAATCGTCCACAGTGTGAGGGAGGGTAAAAAGGTCCGCCAACAAGTCATCGCTACCCTGCGAGCTGCCGGAGTCGGCGCACCCCCAACGTTGTGCGGGCTGCCTTGAACCCAAAAACCGAAAACGGATTTAACCACAGATTACGCAGATTACACGGATACAATAGGTTCCGATTATCAATGCCCCTGAAGTCTTGCCACGAAAAGATTCGTACCCTGATCCGCGGAAACTTCCTCAAAATCTGTGAAATCGGCGGAATCTGTGGTTTCAATTTCGGAATTTAGGAAGACTTTAGGAAGAGAGACGCCGAGACGCTGTTGAATGAGGCGACTATAAGTTGTGCTGCGCGGGTTTCGTATTCTCCTCTGAATGCGCGGCCGCTGCCGCCAGCTGCCCAGGGTCCTTGAGGGAGGGCGTTTCCTGGCTAACAAGCTTATAAAACGTTGGCCCGTCAATAGTCTCGGACTTGAGTAACTCCGTGGCAACGAGTTCGAGCTGGTCGCGATGCGAAACCAAAGTCTCCTTGGCCTGGTCATAAGCGACGCCGAGCAGCTGCTTGACTTCCTCATCCATTTCGCGAGCCGTCTGCTCGCTACAATCACGCTGAATTTGGAGCTCCTGGCCATTGAGGAACGTCGGCTGACGCTGAGCGCAATGAACCAGGCCCAGGCGCTCGCTCATTCCGTACATCGCGACCATCTGGCGCCCAAGTGCGGTGGCCCGTTCAAGATCGTTCTGTGCGCCGGTACTAACCTCGCCGAACACAACCTCCTCCGCGGCACGACCACCCAGCATGCCGCGGATGCGGTCCATCAGCGCACCGCGTGTGAGCAGGAACTGGTCTTCACCCGGTAGTTGCATTGTGTAGCCAAGCGCGGCCCGGCCGCGCGGCACAATGCTGATCTTGTGGACAGGGTCGGCGTGCTTACTATGCGCGGCAATCAGCGCGTGGCCGGTTTCATGATAGGCTACGCGGCGCTTTTCGTCCTCACTCAAACGGCGACTCCTGCGTTCGGGACCGGCAACGACTTTCTCGATTGCTTCCTCCAGGTCGCGCTGGGCTATCTCCGTCACCCGACGGCGAGCAGCCAGCAAAGCAGCTTCGTTCAGAACGTTCGCCAAATCGGCACCCGCAAAACCGGCGGTAGCGGCGGCGAGGCGTCGGAGGTCAACATCGGGGCCGAGCCGCTTGCCCTTTGAATGCACCTTGAGAATCGCTTCGCGCCCATCAAGGTCGGGCGTGTCTACGATAACTTGCCGGTCGAACCGGCCCGGACGCAACAGAGCGCGGTCGAGAACTTCAGGCCGATTCGTGGCAGCCAGCAGGATGACTCCGGTGTTAGGTTCGAAGCCATCCAACTCGACTAACAGCGCGTTGAGCGTCTGCTCGCGTTCGTCGTTCACGGCGCCCATAGCCACCCCACGTTGCCGTCCGATAGCGTCGAGTTCGTCGACGAAAATAATGCAGGGAGCGTGGTTTTTGGCCTGCAGGAACAGATCTCGCACGCGCGCGGCGCCCACGCCCACAAACATTTCGACGAAATCGCTCCCGCTGATTGAAAAGAATGGCACTTTCGCTTCGCCTGCTACCGCGCGTGCGAGAAGCGTCTTTCCGGTCCCCGGTGGTCCTACGAGCAGTACCCCCTTCGGGATGCGGGCGCCGATCTCCTGAAACTGTTTCGGTTCTTTGAGGAAATCCACTACCTCCTTCAGCTCGAGCTTGGCTTCCTCGCAGCCGGCCACATCGTCAAAAGTGACACCGGTGTCGCGGTCGGCAACAAGCCGGGCGCGGCTCTTGCCGATGGATAAAAGCGATTCACCCGCGCTACCGAGCCGGCGCGCGAGCAACCTCCACAGGACGACCATAAATGCAATCGGCAGCACCCATGAAAACAAAAGCTGAGAGATAACGCCAGGGCGTGCTGCACTGTACTGGACCCCGCCGGCTTGAAGGTCTCGCACCAGGTCAGGATCCTCGATGCGCACGGTACGGAAGAAGAAGGGGTTCGTTTCCGTAGGCGGTTGTTGTACTTCGTTCTTGGACCCGACAGACACTCCCGGCTCAGGGGTTGCACTTTTCGGCCCACTTTCGGCTCGCGGCACGATGCGGCCGTCGATTTGGTCCTGCTTGACGACCGCTTCGGCCACCTCGTGCCGGGCAAGATACTTCTTAAACTCGCTGTAGGGAATGGTGCGAACGGACGCCGCAGTAAACAATTCCTGCCAGACCCACATCACTAGCAACGTCAATAAAAAATACCCGATCGCAAACCGCCACTGCGGCTCGAGCTTGTCGACCTTGCCAGGTTTCTTCATCGGAAGACTGATTCGGGGCTTTGGTTTCATATTTCAATTTCGTGTATGATGTATGGCGCCTCCCCTCCCGGTTCATCGGCGCTACTTGCCGGCCTTCAGTCCCAGCAACCCTTGGCTGATCATTGATCAGCCAAGGGTCCGTCTGGACAAGCCAAGAACGAACCTGCTCAGGGCGACGCAGACTTTTAAATCTAGTCTCTATGTGTACTTTTGTTCACCAGTTTTTGGCGCAGGGCGATGCCCTCCGCGAGGTAGTTGGCCGTTGTCATAAGTTGCCTGCACCTGCAGACGAATCATGTTTTTGGGGTGAACTCCTTCAGTGCGCCTCACTCGTGGCAAACTTCAGGGGGTCACTAATCGTAACCTATTTTATCTGTGTAATCTGCGTAATCTGTGGTTGAATCCGCTTTTTTTTGGACTGAAACATTACAAATGCCGCACGCCACGGCTGCTAGGGACGGCAGCCCTCCAGGTTAAAAACCGCCGTCTGTTAACAACAATTTTTCAAATAGTTTTACGTTGATGTAGCACCTTGATTGCGCTTCCCATCGCGCTTTCGTCCAAAAGGTAAATATCCGCCGAGCTGCGCCGTTTCCGCCTGGGGTGATCCCAGCGGCGGATGAACTCCGCCTGATTGACAAAGTCCACGGTTATCAATCCCAGGGCTTCACCCCAATTGCGCAGGTCCAGAAAATTGACATCGGCTGTAAGATCCTGGTGACCGGGGCGCAAATAGACCTGCATTCCCTCCAATCGTTCATGACGAAAAAATGCGCGCACGGTTCCACGCGGCTTGCCATGATAGATCTCCGCCGGCCAACCGCCGTAATCGATTGCCAGAAGCGCGCCTCGAACCAGATGGCGCGTCAAATTCTCCAGCCAACGACGATACGAGCCATGCGTTTCGATTCGTTGACCGATCGGGCAGCAAATCGAAAATGTGGAGCTCTCGACCATTTCCGAACTTCCTGGATCCAATTGCTCGCGCCACACATCTCCCTCCAAGCTTAATATGATTTCTCGCCATCCGTCAGTTGCGCGTTCAAAGCGCCTGCACGGGAATGCGTCAACAAATTCATTCGCCAGGACGATTGCCTGGCCGTCAGCAGCATCAAGTGCGGCTTCAATTGTTGTCTGCCAACGAATCTTCCGGCCGTGGAGCGCTCTCTCCTGGCTTTTCTGAAGGGATTGTGAAATTTCAACAATCTGGTACCGAACTCGATCCCAAGGGCGAAGTGTACGGAAAATGCCGCGTGCCAGATGTCCGCCGCCGCCGCCCATTTCAATAATGTTCAATTTTGGAAGCGCCAAATGTCGCGCCTCAACACGGACCCAGTTCGCAATACTCCGGACAAGTGCATCACCGATCGTAAGCGCGGTCGCGAAATCGCCTGAGGACCCAACGGCCGATATATGGCGCGTGTAGTAACCGTGCCTTGGGTGGGAGAGGGCTAACTCCATGAATCGTTCGAAAGAGATTCTGCCCCCTTCGGCAAGCGCGATCTCGGCGATCCAACTCGGCATGGAGTTTGGAGTTCGGGGTTCGGAGTTTGGAGTTCGGAGTTTTGTGAAGATTCAGAACATGGGCAAACAAAAAATAAACCCCGAAACGCGCAACCTTGAAATCAATAAGTGTTACCCATGTATTGAACCAAAAGCGTTACCTAAGTTCTGACTGCGCCTTCTGAACCCCGAACTCCAAACTCGAACCCCGAACCCCGAACTCCGAACCCCAAACTCCGAACTCCGAACCCCAAACTCCGAACCCCAAACTCCGAACTCCGAACTCCAAACTCCGAACTCCAAACTCCGACCCCCGAACCCCAAAAACCGAAACCCAAACCCCAAAACCCATACACCAACAGCAGCGT
>Ga0306925_10005664_pt1 | contig 11490 bp, 9 predicted proteins | sample flu12Cox44000176_FD_203755 | JGI IMG/M metagenome (GOLD analysis project Ga0306925, IMG submission 203755) | Lab enrichment of tropical soil microbial communities from Luquillo Experimental Forest, Puerto Rico - flux8day.12C.oxic.44.000.176 (v2)... | ecosystem: Environmental > Terrestrial > Soil...
GTCCATTGGCTGACGCCGCACGCTAACGTGACGATTCTCCGTGGCTCGCACCCCGCCACGGATGTAGGGTTTAGCCAGATATTTAAGACTCTCGGCAAATTCGGGACCTGAATTATCCGCGCCGCGCGCTTAACCCTGCCCGGCCCATTTTCGCATCAATGATTAGGCGCTAGCCTTGGCATTCTGAATAGCCGCCCAGACACGCTCACTAGTGGCCGGCATGTCGAGTTCTTTGACGCCGAGCGGCTCGAGCGCGTTCATGATCGCCAGCATCACCGCGGGCAGCGAACCGACGCAGCCGGCTTCGCCGGCGCCCTTGGCACCCAATGGATTGGTCTTGGTGGGGACCGGGTTTTCGTGGACCTCGATATCGCATATCACGTCGGCGCGCGGCATCGAGTAGTCCATAAAGCTCGCCGAGAGCAATTGCCCTGATTGCCGATCGTAGGCGACCTGCTCCATCAGGATCTGGCCGATGCCCTGGGCAAGCCCGCCATGCACCTGGCCCTTCAGGGTCAAGGGGTTGATCACCGTCCCGACGTCATCGACGACGGTGTAGTCGACAAGCCTGACCTCGCCGGTTTCGGGGTCGACTTCCACCTTGCAGACATGGCAGCCGTTGGGGAAGGTGGCGCGCTCGGGCGCATAAGTGGCGTTCTCGAAAAGGCCTGGCTCCATCCCTGGCGGCAGGCGCGCCGGTTGGAACGACGCCCGCGCCACCTGCGTCAATGGAATACTGCGGTCGGTGCCGGCGACAATGAATTTGGCGTCGGCGAATTCGAGGTCGGCCTCAGCGGCTTCGAGTAGATGGGCGGCAAGCCGCGTGCCTTTGTCGATCACCTTGCCAGCTGCCAAGTGCAGCGCCGAGCCGCCGACCACCATCGAGCGCGAGCCGTTCGAGCCCATGCCAAAGGCCACGCGGTCGGTGTCGCCGTCGATGTATTGGATGTCGTTCGGGACGAGACCGAGCCGCTCGCACAGCATCTGCTTGAATGCTGTCTCGTGCCCCTGGCCGTGCGCTTTGGTGCCCATCAGCAACATCGCCGTGCCGCCTGGGTTGAAGCGGATCTCGGCATATTCCGGCACCGGGCCGGCAGCGGCCTTGATCGCATTGACGAGGCCGATGCCACGCAATATGCCGCGCTTCTTCGATGCATCGCGCCGCATGGCAAAGCTCGCATAATCGGCGGCGGCGAGTGCGGTATCCATGTTTTTCGTGAAGTCGCCGCAATCGTAGTTGAGCCCGAGTGCCGTCTGGTAAGGCATCGCCGTCGTCGAAATGATGTTGCGCCGCCGCAGCTCGACCGGGTCGAGATTCAATTCGCGGGCGGCGTCTTCGATCGCGCGCTCGATCAGATAGATCGCCTCCGGCCGGCCGGCGCCGCGATAGGGTGCGGTCGGGCTCGTGTTCGACAGCACCGCGTCGATGCTGACATAGGCGGCCGGTATGTCGTAGACGCCGACCACGGTACCGATCATGCCGAACGGGGTCAGCAGCTGGCGGTCCGAGGCGATATAGGCGCCGATGCTCGCGAGCATGTGCAGCCGCAACGCCAATATTTTCGCATTGTCGTCAAAGGCGAGCTCGATTTCGCCGATATTGTCGCGTCCATGCTCGTCTGCGAGGATGACCTCGGAGCGCTCGCAGCTCCATTTGACCGGACGGCCGAGTTTTTTTGCCGCCCATAGGGTCAGGCGATGCTCGACATATTGCCAGCCCTTCGCGCCAAATCCACCGCCGACATCGTGGCAGACAACGCGGACTTTGCTTTCCGGCACCTTGAAGACCATGTTCGCCAGCATATTGCGAACGCGGTGCGGGTAGTTGACGTCGGCATAAAGCGTGTAGCGGTCCTCGCCGGCGTCGTAGGTGCCGATGGCCCCGCGCGGCTCCATGTACTGGGCGTGCACCCGGCTGATCACATAGCGCCGCCGGACGATGTGCCGGGCGCGTGCGAAAGCCGCCTCGGTCTTGGCCTTGTCGCCGCGTTCGTAGGTGTGAGAGATGTTGTCAGGGTTCTCGTCCCACACTCGCGGTGCGTCCGGCAATGCCGCGTCGGCGGTCGACGTGACCGAGGGCAGGGTCTTGTATTCGACATCGACCAGCTCGGCGGCGTCCTTCGCCTGCGCCAAAGTCTCGGCGATGACCATCGCGACCGGGTCGCCGACATAGCGGACGCGATCGACGACCAATGCCGGCCGTTGGGGCGCGAACATCGGCGACCCGTCAGCCTTTTTGCGCGGCATCGCCGCCTTTGGCGTCGCGAGCCCGTCGGCCGCGTAATCGGCACCGGTGTAGACCGCGTGCACGCCGGGCGCGGATGCGGCCGCGGCGGTGTCGATCGCCTTGATCCTGGCATGCGCATGCGGCGACCGCAGGAATACCGCATGGAGCTGCCCGGGCAGGTTGGTGTCGTCCTGGTAATGACCTTTGCCCTTGAGCAGCCTCGCATCCTCGAGGCGGGTCACCGGCTGGCCGACTCCAAACTTGATCATAACGCTGCTCCTGGATGTGCGATCGGCAAGATCGTAGTCTTACCGAGACCCTGAGGGAGGATCGATGATGTTCCTGCGCAACTGCATGGCTGACCCGGTCGACGCCGCGCACTGACACGTTGGCCTGTTGAAGGTGATGGCGCGGCGGGAGGCTAACATCCGGCTCGTCTGGTTCGCCGCGCGGATTCAAAAACCATAAAGGCAGAGGGGCGGGGTTCTTGTCGGATACCTCGAGAGACCGGGACCTCGTGTTGGTCGCCATGGTCTGGGATCATTGAAGGCGACTGGATTGTGGCTGGGTGATGAATTCGCGATCTGTCAGGTTGCGGATCACCGGTCCGGTCGGAGTTGTACAGCACCCAAGCGAGCTTGGGCAGCGCGACCGCGCTCCTTGCCCGAATTGCGTCTGACCTCGACTTCGGTGCGATAGCGCCCGGCATCGAGGGCGGCCAGCATCTGCTCGAGCTTCGCATCCGGTTTGCCAGCCTCGATACGCAGGATGCCGTATGCTCTGGCCCTGCACATCGCGCGGTGGGCGCGCGTTTTCGCGGCCACACAGGTCCACGCCGGTGTGCAGACCATCAGATAAGCCCAGTACCCGGCGATGGCCATGTTGACCGCGCATCAAGCACGCCGTTCTCGATGCCTCGGTCGCATGATTCCAGAAAGGCTCGATGCTCGCCCGATATTCACCCAATGTGCGTTCGTTCTTGGGGAAAACCTCCAATCAGATCCCCATCCTGTTCGTGTAGATGCTTTCCGGGCAACAGCGCCAGTATTGTCCCATCGGACTTGCCGTAGATGTGCAGCATACCGCAGAAGCCAGCGAAATACCTGAGGTAGGTCTGAGCAACGTTAATGATCGCGAGATGCCGGGGATAAAAATACGCGCTGCGGCGTATAAGTAATATCAGCGACCGTAGCGGTCGCGACAAAATTGGAGGTAAGCCGTGTCCGTTTTCACACGGAGTCATTGGCTAAAGCATGTCGCTGTGGTCTTGGTTACAGTGGTAACCCTCGGCACCGTAACCTTGCGATCGACGCCTGCCGAAGCAAGAGTCTTTGTCGGCGTCGGCATTCCATTTTCTAGTTGGGGATATTATGCGCCGGCACCCTACTATCCGTACGGCTATTACGGATACCCGGGCTATGCGTATCCCGGGGGCTTTTTTATCGGCGGTACGTTCGGTCCTCACCACCACTACTACCACCACCATTGGCGATGACGAGCTGTCTTGGGCAAAAACCGCCCGGCCTCGCGCCGGGCGGATTGTTTACCGCAGGTATCCTCGGGCGGCGCGTGTTTTGCGTTGTTACCGCTCCCTGCCGGGTGTGCAGGTTCGGTTGATACCCGGTGTCGAATACGTTGTTCTTCGAAGCCCAAATTGACGATCTAACAGATTGATCTAACGTGTTATTGGAGGTGGCGGAGCAGGCTTTTCGCGCGTCGCATCGCGATTTTCGTTGTATTTCGCCTCGGGGCAGGTCTCGGCCGTCGCGCAGAACTCAACGAACTGCACAACCAGCGGCATGAAGAACACCGGGACCGTTATCGACAACGGCATCATTCGCCCGTCATCGGGGACAAGCAGGTCTACCTTGCGCGGGGCGTCGTCGGGGTCGCCGTCTTCGCTCGACTCGCCTTTGAACCCGGCAATCGCGCGCAGGGTCAGCTCGACGCGAAGCGTGCCCTCGTTCGCATCCTTTTTCGGCAGGATATGGCCGAGGATGTCGAAACGGCGTGCGCCGTCATAGACCGGGACCGCGAACGAACCATCTACCGAACGCCGCGGCGCGCGCAACGCATCGCGGACACGCTTGAACGCCGTGACCGGATCGACCGCGTTGCTGCGGAATTTCTCGGCGAGCGGCGGCTTGCGGCTGGTGTCTTCCGGGCCGCGCTCGGCGACGACCGCGCCGGCGCGGGTGACAAAGCGCATGCTGATGTGGCTGTTGCGGCGTTTCCACAGGTCGTAAATCGCATCGTAACGGGACGGCTCGGCCGGCCGGTCGGCCGCCAGGCGTCCCTCGGCTATACCAGTTCCGCGCAATCGTGTTATGAAGGCCGGCAGGCCTGTGGTCCGGATCTCGATCTCGTCGTGATATGCGGCGGCCCCATCGTGCAACCTAATCTGAATCTCGCCGGCGGGAAGGCCCGCCCAATAAGCGGCGTAAACCGCGACGATATCATCGGCGCGGGCTCGCGCTGCAATCGACAGCAGCGCGGCGGCGAGCAGACCACCAAGACGAAACCGATGCAGCGGTGACGCTGTGCTGAGCGTGATCACCACTGCTGGCAGGGCCTGCTGTCAGTTTGCCGCGGCGATGTAATGCCAGGTCGCCCCGTCCCAGACGATCTTCTCGCCACCGGGAAAGAGCAGCTCCATCGTGCCTTCCTTCGAGCGGGTGCGCCGCACCTTCCCGCTATCCTCCAGATGCTCGGCCTCCCAGCGGTCGCTCAGCGCCAGACTAATTCGGCCGGGGCTCAGCCCGTCCCTTTGTAGCGCAATCGCGTCTTCGAGCAGTTCGTGCACAAGACTCATGTCGGGATCCCCGCCCTGTTCCTTGGGCCGCGGCTAAACAATGAGCTCGGCGACGGTGTCGTCGGGCAGCCGGCCCTGCGCCCGATATTGTCCGATCTTTTCCATCAACGGAGCGTCCGAAACCGCATAAAGAACCGCGTCGCTGCGGCTCTGATTGATGTGGCGCCGCCAGGCAAAGCTCGGCACGACAAAAATGTCGTTGGCCTGCCAATCGAGGCTCGTTCCGCCGACCTCGGTAACCCCCTGCCCTTCGATCGCGACGTAGAGCGTGCTGGCGGTTTCCCGCTTGGACCGGGTCGCCTCGCCGGGCCGCAGCATCAGCGCCCGGTAATCCAGCGTCGGAAACACCGAGCCTCCGGTCGCCGGGTTGACAAACCTCAGCGCGATGGCGTCGTAGGGATCGCCCTCCTCCCGGCACAGCCCGGCGAGCGCCTCTCTGACATCGGCCCCCCGGTAGTGGAACATCGGCGACGTCTCTCGTCCAAAGCCGCGCCGGTGCGCCAGAAAGCTCGGCACCAGACCCCCGCGGCCATAAACCATATGAGAATACCCGCTGGGAAAAGTTACCCTTTGCGCCCGGGAGTTGCCCTCGGTGTCGCCGGGATAGGCCTCGTCGAGCCAGACGCAGTCGAGGAACTCCATCAGCGGGAAATCGAGGACATCGATCCAGACGACCGGCTCGCCGCCGTCGTTGCCATGGTCGTGCCAGGCACCGTTCGGGGTCAGGATCAAGTCGCCGCGCGCCGCCTCGCACCGTTCGCCTTCGATCGTCGTGTAGCCGCCCCGCTCCGACAGGATCGTGCGGCTGGCATTCGGCGTGTGGATGTGGACCGGTGCGACATCGCCCGGATTGTAGATCGACACCGCGCATCGCATCGTGCTGGTGACCTGCAACCGTCCGCCGAGTCCCGGATTGGTCAGCAGAAACTGCTGGCGCTCGGCGAACTCGATCGGCGAGACATCGGCGCCACGCGCAATCTCGGCGATTTTGTCGAGATAGGGTGCGATCTCGCTCCAGCGCCAGCGGTGGGCGACGGGCTTTAGCTGAGCGGCGCCGACGCGGCCCTTGGCGAGCTTTCCGCCGACCTCCAACCCGGTGTCGCGGAACCAGGACCGCTGGGCGGGTGCGTTCGCCTGCGTCCGCAGCCAGATGTGCAACCCGCCGGCTTCGGCATTCAGCTGCTCCATCGCTTCTCTGGCGTCCATCATGCCTTTCTCCCGCTACAAAAGCTCAAGGGCCCGGGCATAGAGCCGCAGATCTGCAACCAGCCCCTCGTCGCGCTCGATCCCGTATTCGCCGCGGTCGGTCCCCGCCTTTTCGAGGACCATCAACACCGCCGGGTCGTCCGTCTCGAAGACCCGCAGGTTGCGCTCCGCGACAGCGAGCTCGGCGAGCTTGGCCTTGATCGGCAACACAGGCAACCGGTCGGCAATATCGATCAGCTCGATCAATCCTTCGACGGTGATCGCGGCCTCCTCGAGCTGGTGGCGAATTTCGTCGGCGGCAGCGGCTTTGGCCTGCCGCTCCGCCGCGAGCACGTGCGCCTGCTCGTCGGCCTGCCGGCGATGTTGTGCGTAATGCGGCTCGATTCTTTTGAGAAAAGTTTCGGTCGGCAGGCTGCTCGTGTCGATCCAGCTCTTCGACCTGGTCCAGGTGGTGGCGAGCCACTGGCGAATCCCGGGGTCTCGGATCTCTTTCAGCCGGTCGGCCCGCAATGCCGCGGCCCATCTGATCTGGGTCGGCGGACCGGTCAACGCCGCCCAGCCGGGTTCTTCCTCGGGCGGTGCGGCGGCGGCGGTCGGCGGGGATTTGGCGGCGGGAAGGTTCGCGTGACGCTTCTTAGCCAGGTCGAATTGGCGGCGATACTCGTCTTCCCACTCGTCGCTGTCCTGGTCGGGCACAAAGCCGTTCTTGTCCCAAAAGGCCCGGTTGGTCGCTTCGATCGCCTCATCGCGCACTAACTTCACATCCATGCGCCTGGCCTCCGCTGGTCGACCTTCGCTGCCAACGCTAGCATGATCTCGTATCGAGAAGTGAGAGGTTCGCGATGGCCTGGCGGATCGGGGTCGATATCGGCGGGACGTTTACCGATGTCGTGCTGGTCGACGACGAGAGCGGGCATATCGGCGTCGCCAAGGTCCCGACCACACCGCGCGACGTCACCGAGGGGGTGATCGACGGGATCCGTCAGGGGCTCGCGCGATACCGAGTCGACCCGGCCGCGGTGGCGGTGGTGGCTCACGCGACGACTATCGTCACCAACGCGCTGATCGAGAAGAAGGGAGCGCCGGCTGGGTTTGTCGCGACCCGCGGCTTCCGCGACGTGTTGGAGCTGCGCCGGTCGTCGCGCGCCGATCTTTACGACCTCTTTCAGGACGCCCCGGCGGTGCTGGTGCCGCGGCGCTGGCGCTTTGAGATCACCGAGCGGATCGATGCGCAGGGACAGGTCGTCACGCCATTGGACGAAGGCGAGATCGATGGCGTGATCGCCGCTATCCGCGAGGCCGAGCTCGAAACGGTGGCGGTGTCGTTGCTGTTCTCGTTTCTCAACTGCAGCCACGAGCGCCGGCTCGGCGAAAGGCTGCGCCAGGCCTTGCCCAGTGTGCGGGTTTACCTCTCCTCGGAGGTGCTGCCCGAGATCCGCGAGTTCGAGCGCGCCAGCACGACGGCGGTGTGCGCCTGTGTCGGGCCGCTGCTGGCGGGCTATCTTGAACGGCTGCAGCGCGCGGTCACCGCGCTCGGGTTGCCACAGCTCTACGTGATGGGATCGAGCGGCGGTGTCTTCGACATCGCCGAGGGGCTGCGGATGCCGGCGATGGCGATCGAGTCGGGACCGGCGGCCGGGGTCATCGCCGCAGCACTCGCCGGCAAGGAGCTCGGTCACCGCAACCTGATCTCGTTCGACATGGGCGGGACGACGGCGAAGGCGAGCCTGATTGCCGATGGCGAGATCGCCGTCACCGCCGAATACGAGGTCGGCGGCGCTGGTCACGCCAAGCGCTGGCTTACCGGCACGGGGCATCCGGTCCGCGTGCCGGTCATCGATCTCGCCGAGGTTAGTGGCGGCGGCGGCAGCATCGCCTGGGTCGATCCCGGCGGCGCGCTCAAAGTCGGGCCGCAGAGCGCCGGCGCTGATCCGGGTCCGGCCGCTTATGGGCTCGGCGGCGACGAGCCCACGGTCAGCGACGCCGATGTCGTGCTCGGCTACCTCGATCGCGAAGCCCTGTTGGGCGGGGCGCTGAGGATCGATTTCGCAGCAGCGCAGACGGCGATCGGTAAGCAGGTAGCCGGTCCGCTGGGACTGGGGGTGACCGAGGCCGCCGCGGCGATTGTCGAGATCGTCAACAGCAATATGGCCGAGGCGCTGCGTATCGTCTCGGTCGAGCGCGGCCATGACCCGCGCGAGTTCGCGTTGATCGCCTTTGGCGGCGCCGGCCCGGTGCATGCCGCCGCCCTCGCCGCCGAATTACAGATCCCTGAGGTTATCGCGCCGCCGGCGGCGGGCGCATTTTCCGCGCTGGGGCTCGTCGCCTCCGATCTCAAGCGCGACTATTCGCGCACTCTCTACGCCGATCTGGGCACGCTCGACCCGGCACTGGCTGCCGCTGCGCTGGCGGAGATGGAAGCGACGGCCTCTGAATGGCTCGCAGCGGTTGCGATCCCGCCCGAGCGGCGCGCGCTGCTCCGCGCCGCCGATCTGCGCTATCGCCGCCAAGCCTACGAGCTGACGGTGCCGGTCGCCGACGGACCGGTCACTCGCGAAGGCCTCGACCGGCTCGCTGCCGCCTTTCACGACAAGCACCGCCAAACCTACGGTCATGCCAACCCCGAAGAGCCGGTGCAGCTGGTCAATTTACGGCTGACGGCGATCGGGCGACTGCCCGGTCTCAGGCTCGCAGCGCCCGTCAAGGCACCGGCGCGGCGGACGATGCGGGAGGTGTGGTTTCCGGAGACGGGTTTCGCGCCTTGCGCCGTTCATTGGCGCGACGGCCTGGCGGCGGGCGAGACGCTCGCGGGTCCCGTTATCATCGAGGCGATGGATGCAACGATCGTCGTGCCGCCGGGCTGGATCGCCTCGGTCGACGGCGTTGGCTATATTCGGTTGCGCAGGAGGTAAGCCATGCCCGATACGCTGCTCCCCCACCCTTCGCTGGCCCGCAAGCCGGAGAGGCCCCGGGTGGCCGGCCGCCAGGGCGGGCGTCCCGGAGGTAGTGAGGGCGGCCGGACGAAGACCGATCCGGCGCGCTTCGAGGTGGTCAAGAACGCGCTCTACTCGGCGGCGGAGGAGATGAAGATCGTCCTCGCCAAGACCGCCTATTCGCCGCTACTCAAGGTCGCCGGCGACTATTCCTGCGGGATCTTCGACAGCGCTGGCGACATGGTGGCGCAAGGCCCGGATCTGCCCATCCATCTCGGCTCGATGCCCGATGCGGTGCGCGCGGTGATCGCGACATATCCCGAAGTCGAGCCCGGCGACGTGTTCATCCATAACGACCCCTATCTCGGCGGCTCCCACCTGCCCGACGTCAACGTGGTCGCCCCCGCCTTCTTCGGCGATCGGCTCCTGGGCTTTGGCTGCGTGCGCGCCCATTGGCCGGACATCGGCAGCGCCACACCGGGCAGCTACGGTGCGGTCACCGAGATCTATGGCGAGGGCCTCAGATTGCCGCCGGTGCGGCTCTACCGGAACGGCCGGCCCGACCCGGATATCGAAAGGCTCATCTTCGCCAATGTGCGCACTCCCGCCGAGCGGCAGGGCGACTTGCGGGCGCAGGTCGCCGCCAACCGCCGCGGTGCCCTGCGCCTCGAGGCGCTGGCGAAGAAATACGGCGCCGACGAATTGCTGCAGATCATGAACGAGGTGCTCGACTACTCCGAGACGATGATGCGCGCCGCGCTGCGCCTGTTGCCGGACGGGGAGGCGAGCTTTACCGACGTCTTTGACGGCGACGGGGTGCTGGCGCCGGGTGCAGAGGCTGATGAGCCCTTCACGGTCAGGCTGACGCTGCGTAAGCGTGGCGACACGATCACCGCCGATTTCGCCGGCTCGGATGGCCAGGTGGCAGGGCCGATGAATGCGCCGCTGACGGTGACCGCGTCGGGCGTTTTTTGCGCGCTCAAGATGATCGCCGACCCGAAGAGCCTGATCCCGCCGAACTCGGGCTGCTGGCGGCCGGTCACCGTCACCGCTCCGCCGGGCTCGGTCGTCAACGCGCAGCCGCCGGCGCCGGTCGTCTATGCCAATCACGAGATCTCGCACCGGGTCGCCGACATGGTCATGGCGGCGATGTCCCAGATCAGCCCGAAAACCGTGATGGCCGCCTCGCAGGGCACCTCGGCGGTGGCGACCTTTGGCGGTGTGGACCCGCGCAACGGCGAGCGCTATGTCAGCTACGAGTCGCTGAAGGGCGGGTTTGGCGCGCGGCCGGTAAAGGACGGCATCAACGCCGTCGCCAGCACGGTCAGCAACATGATGAACACGCCGATCGAGATGCTCGAGATGAGCTTCCCGCTGCGCGTCGAAGAGTATGCGCTGATTCCCGACTCGGGCGGTGCCGGCACCTGGCGCGGCGGGCTCGGCGCGCGCCGGGTGTGGCGGGTGCTCGGCCACGAGGCGCGTGCCGCGGTGTGCTGCGAGCGCAGCCTGACGCCGCCATTTGGTCTCGCCGGCGGCCGCCCGGGCGGCCCGGTGCGGCTCTGGCTCGAACTGCCCGACGGCGGCAGGCGACCGCTCAACAGCAAGGGCGCCTTTACCGTGCCGGCCGGCGGGCGCCTGGTGATGGAGGCGCCGGGCTCGGGCGGCTACGGCCCGCCTTCGGCGCGCGATCCGGCATTATTGCACGAGGATCTCGCCGACGGATATGTCAGCCCGGAGGCGGAGCGGCGCGATTACAGCATCGCAAAATTGACGCGAGGCTGACGGCATTTTTCCCTGCCGTACGGGTAAACTCTGGGAAAAAACCACATCGCGGCCCGTCGTCATCGCAAAATAGATAGCGTTTTCAGTGCATTAAGGCCTTACTCGGGACGCTTTTTTACACCCCCCTGAGGGAAGCTTTGACAAAATTTTGACGTCCATGTCGTGGACGGTCTTGAACGCATCATGTTGCCATCCTCAGCGCAATCTATAATGCGAGTTTGACAAATTTATGGTGAAGGCACGCCTCGGCTTGACAGGCGTTTGCGGTGGGCAGGGATAGCAATGATATCGTTGCCATCGCGAGGCCCAATGGCCCAGTTGATCGTCCGCAATCTCGATGATGAGCTCGTCGCCTGCCTCAAGCTGCGCGCCGCCGAGCACGGCCGCTCGGCCGAAGCCGAGCATCGCGAAATCCTGCGCGAGGCGCTGGCAACGGGGCCGCGACGATCGTTCAAGGAGCTGGCTGCGAAGGTCCGTGCGATGAGCGCCGGCCGCTCTCATACCCCGTCCGAGACGCTCTTGCTCGAAGG
>Ga0306925_10005665_pt1 | contig 11489 bp, 8 predicted proteins | sample flu12Cox44000176_FD_203755 | JGI IMG/M metagenome (GOLD analysis project Ga0306925, IMG submission 203755) | Lab enrichment of tropical soil microbial communities from Luquillo Experimental Forest, Puerto Rico - flux8day.12C.oxic.44.000.176 (v2)... | ecosystem: Environmental > Terrestrial > Soil...
AGCCCGAACCCCGAACCCCGAACCCCGAAGCCCGAACCTCGAACTCCGAACCCCGAAGCCCGAACTCCGAACCCCGAACTCCGAACCCCGAACCCCGAACTCCGAACTCCAAACCCTCATCCAATGAAGGTCGAGCGTGTGAAGTATATCATCTGGGCTGTTGACCTGAAGCGAGCGATGCGATTTTACCGAGACGTCTTCAACGGCGAAGTCGTGAGAAAATCGGAAGTTATCTGTGAGGTGGTTGTAAGCGGCGCGACCATCGGGATTCACGGGGGAGGGGAAGGTGGGCGGACATGGACCGGGCTGAGTTTTCAGGTGCCCGATGTGCTTTCTGCGGCGCGGGAAGTCGTGGCTGGGGGTGGCTGTTTGAGTCGCGAACCGGAGCCTGAAGGGAGTGAACCACCTCATCTTGCGATGTGCGTAGATACCGAAGGCAATGAGTTCATGCTGACACGTAAACGTGGGGGATGAGGAGGTCCGGAGTTTGGGGTTCGGGGTTCGGAGTTTGAGGTTTTGGGATTGGGCGCAGTCGAACTCAAAACCCGGAACCCGGAACCCGGAACTCTGAACTCGCAGAGCGTGTGCCGCAAAAAAATTTTGACATCCTACTAGCACGTGTTAAAAGAGCGCTTTAGCACGCTCCGGTTGCAGGCGACTTGATTTCTGCGTTGGGTTCCGTTCCGCGACGCACGATCCGCTCGGCTGCCACCTGCAGATCAAATGCCGAAACCCCCACCGTAAGATGCCCACCAAAACGTCCATCCTACCGGATCATTCCGCCCCGGCTGTTGACAGATTTCACTTGCACAAACGTCTCACAGAAAGAGAAGGATTTTGCGGGTGGCTGTTCATTACCCCGGCTTTGGTCGGGTTCACCCTGTTTTATCTCCTACCCACGATCCGCGCGTTCTATATTGGGCTGACGAACTGGAATTTGCTGCGCGCCCCGAAGTTTGTCGGTCTGGACAATTATCAGCGATTGTTAGGGGACGGAAAGTTTTGGAGTTCGATCTGGGTCACCGTCCTCTACGTCCTTTACAACATCCCGATTCAAACGGTGCTCGGATTGCTCATCGCCGTACTGCTGAAACGTCTCACGGGATCGGTCGCGATGCGCTCGATTATGCTGGCGCCGTTTTTGGTCTCAAATGTTATCGCAGCGATGATCTGGTTCTGGATGCTGGACCCTATCCTCGGATTCGTGAATTTCCTGTTGCAAAGCCTGGGACTGGGGACCCACGCCTTCTTTAGCGATGAAAATCTGGCCTTGCCGACGATTGCTGCAATCAATATCTGGCGCCACATGGGTTATTGTGCGCTGCTTTTTTACACCGGTCTACAATCCATTCCTGAGCACCTTTATGAAGCGGCCCGCATTGAGGGCGCTTCTCAATGGAAGATGTTCAGTTCCATAACGCTGCCCCTTCTGCGCCCAACGGTGGTGTTTGTACTGGTCACCAGCGTCATCGGTTCTTTCCAGATATTCGATACGATTGCAGTTACGACGCAAGGAGGCCCGGGTACGGCAACCCGAACCATTGTCTGGTACATCTATCAGGAGGCGTTCAGTAGCATGCGGATGGGATATGCGTCTGCGATGTCGACGGTGCTGTTTCTTGGTTTGGTGGTCGTGACGCTGGTTCAAATGCGCGTTCTGCGCTCCGGAGAATCAGACCTGGGTTAAATCCTATGAAAACATCGGCGTCAACTTTACCGATCGGCCGCTGGCTGGGTTATGCGGTGCTCATTCTGTTTGCACTGATTTCGCTTGGTCCGCTCTGGATAGCCCTTAAGACGGCGTTGACCGAGCCGAATTCCTTGTTTGGAAGCGGAGGATCACTTCTTCCGCACGATGCGACGCTCTTTAACATCCAGCGAGTGCTTGGATTTGTCGATCCGACTGATCCTCGACTGCAGCAGACGGGCCTCGCAAAGATCACTTTTTTCCGAGCGTTACTGAATAGCGTGATCTTCACCGTGCTTGCTGTGGCCCCGCAGATTTTTTTCAGCGCAACAGCCGCCTATGCATTCGCTCGGTTGCGGTTTCCAGGACGCGACCTGCTTTTCTTTCTCTTTATTGCGGCGACAATGATCCCGACGGCTGTTCTGTTCATTCCGAATTTCATTCTTATCCACGATCTTGGCTGGCTGAACACCTTTCAGGGAATGGCTGCGCCGTACGCATTGATGACGCCGTTCGCTGTATTTTTCCTCAGACAGATGTTCCTTGCGACCCCGAAAGATGTCGAAGAGGCAGCGCGCATCGACGGCGCATCTTACTTTTCCATTTTCTTTCGGATGATCCTGCCGATCCACGGTTCCTCTCTGGCCACCCTGGCCATCCTGACGACCGTGTCGACGTGGAATGAATTCTTCTGGCCCTTCCTTATCGGGCGGGAAGAATCCGTTCGTGTGATTGCGGTCGCAATCAATGCGTTTCGGACGCAACAACAGGCTGGCTCTCCGGATTGGACAGGTTTGATGGCCTGTACGGTCCTTGGGGTTATCCCGATGGTTGCGCTCCTGGTCTTCTTCGGCCGAAAAGTGGTCGAATCCTTCCAATTCAGTGGCATGAAATAATACCCCCCCAATCGAGAACCAACCAACGAACTGACTATGTATCGCCTCAGAAACCTACTATTCGCGAGCTTATCATTGGCAGCCGTTTCCGCGCATGCGGCGACGCAAATCACCTATTGGTTATGGGATGCACTACAGTTGCCCGCCTACCAGGCTGCTGCAGCGGCATTTGAAAAAGCGAACCCCGATATCAAGGTAAAGATTACGCAGACGGCGTGGGGCGATTATTGGACGACCCTGAGTACCGGGTTCGTTTCCGGGACAGCGCCGGACGTCTTTACGGATCACCTCTCGCGCTATCCTGAATTCGTGGCGAACGATTTACTTGTAGATATCGCGCCGTTCATCAAGAGGGACAAGGTTCCCACCGATGTCTATCTGGGTGGCTTGTACGAGCTTTGGGGAAAAGGTGGCAAGCAATACGGGTTGCCGAAGGATTGGGATACAATCGCAATCATTTACAACAAGGCGATGCTTCAAAAGGCGGGCGTGGATCCCAAAGAACTGAATGATTTAACTTGGAATCCAAAGGATGGGGGAACATTTGGTCAACTGATCGCGAAGCTTTCGATCGATGAGGCGGGCAACAATGGACTATCGGCCAATTTCAATCCGCGAAAGGTCAAACAGTATGGGCTGCTGATTGATGGAGCGCCCGACGGGTTTGGTCAGGTTGAATGGAGTCACTTTGCTGTTTCGAACGGTTTCAAGTTTCATGACGGTCCATGGGCTAAAGGGTTTTACTACGACGATCCGAAACTGGCGGAGACCTTGCAGTGGCTTGCCGATACGATGAAGAAGGGATTCATCGTTCCTGCAAAAGACGCTCGGCAACTCGGGGCAAACGGGCTCTTCGCGGCGGGAAAGGGAGCGCTGGCGCTCACCGGTTCCTGGATGATCAATTGGTATGTGGATAATGCCAAATTCGACAAGGGCTTTGCTCCGCTTCCCAAGGGGCCGGATGGTCGCAAATCGATGTTCAACGGGCTCGCAGACTCGATTTGGGTCGGAACCAAGCATAAGGATGAAGCTTGGAAATGGGTCAAATTTCTTGGTTCAGAAGATGGGCAGAAAATCATCGCTGGATATGGAGTTGTCTTTCCGGCAATCCGCAGTTGTGCGGAACTTGCGGAGCAGGTGATGAGTAAAAAGGGTGTCGACGTGTCGCCCTTCCTGGTTGAAGCAACCGATCCCAATGGAACGTTTCTTTTCCCGATCGCTGATCATGCTGCGGATGTTCTACGCATCACAAAAGTCGGACTCGACGCCGTTTTGTTGAATGGAGCAAATGCCGCTGCAACCTTCAAAAAGGTAAATAAGGATGTCAACGAACTGTTCGACTGATACTGGAGTCGGGTGTTAGCTGACTAGAATCCTTGAAAAGCAAAATCGATTGCAAATGAGTCAAGTTTTTCCGTTTTCGTGCATCGATGCTCAAATGGGCGTTGCTTTTCAAGGATTCTATGAGCGGGACCGAGGAACGGGCAAAATTACTGGATTCCCACACCAATTGTAAATGCACGCACAGATCCAAAAACCAAGCGCTGCCCGCTTCACTCGAGGAATTGCCCGGACTTTTACCTTAACAAATTTCGGTCCCGCATCGGCGAGGCCGCTTCACCCAAGCGATGCTGCTCCCACGTGGCCTTGCCAACCGCTAGACCTCGCCGGTCTGAGGCGCGGCCTCGCTAGCTCTCAATCCTTCTCGTCCTCGAACTCGAATCCGTTATGCGAAAGATTACATTTATCGGTGCGGGGAGCACAGTATTTGCCAAAAATTTGATTGGCGATATCCTCTCATTTCCAGAGCTCTCCGACTCCACGATCTGTTTGTTCGATATAGACGAAAACCGTCTCAAGACGTCGGAAGTCGTTGCTCAACGCATCGCCAAGACGTTGACCGCTCCGGCATCAATTCAAGCCACCACCGATCGTTCTCGGGCCCTTGAGGGAGCCTCCTATGCGATCAATATGATACAGGTCGGAGGTTATAGACCTTGCACGGTAACCGATTTTGAGCTCCCCAAACGCTACGGCTTGCGGCAGACAATTGCTGACACGCTCGGGATTGGAGGGATCATGCGCGCACTGCGAACCATTCCTGTGCTCATCGATATATGCCGGGAAATGGAACGAGTCTGCCCGAATGTCCTGCATTTGAACTACGCCAATCCGATGGCGATGAATTGCTGGGCGCTTAACCAGGCTACCAAGGTGAAGACCGTCGGCCTTTGCCATAGCGTTCCACATACGGCAGCAGAGTTGGCGCACGATATCGGAGTGCCCGTCGAGGAAATAAATTATGTCGTAGCCGGCATCAATCATGTGGCTTTCTACCTGCGATTTGAGCGAAACGGGAAGGATCTTTATCCAGAAATTCGACGCGTCATAAGCGAAGGACGAGTGCCTGATACAAATCGAGTTCGGTACGATATCTTCAAGCGGCTGGGGTACTTTGTCACGGAGTCAAGCGAGCATTTTTCTGAATATGGTCCCTGGTTCATCAAGCGGGATCGGGAAGATCTCATCAAAAGGTTCAATATCCCGCTGGACGAATATCCGCGCCGTTGTGAGGACCAGATGGCTGCATGGGAACGTCTACGGAACGAGTTGGAGAATCCGGATGCGCCTCTCGAAGTCAGAAGAAGCGTCGAATTTGGCTCCTTGATCATTCACAGTCTTGAAACTGGGGTCCCCCGCGTCGTTTACGGAAATGTGACAAACCAACAACTCATTGAAAATCTGCCTGAAGATTGCTGCGTGGAGGTGCCCTGCGTCGTTGATAGAAATGGCGTGCAACCAGTTCATATTGGAAGGATTCCGACTCAGTTGGCGGCGTTGATGCAAACGAACATCAACGTGCAGGCGTTAACGGTGGAAGCTGTTCTCAAGCAGGATCCGAAGCTGATTTATCACGCGGCAATGCTGGATCCGCACACGGCTGCAGAACTTGATCTCGATCAGATCTGGTCACTCGTGGACGAACTTATCTCCGCGCATGGGGAATGGATCCCGAAGCCACTGCGGAGGAATTCAGGCGGGATTCATTCGGCTGCGGCTTAGCGGAACTCGATGGTCAAAATTGTTCCAAAAGGGGGAACCGGTGGGGGAAGCTCCTGAGCTTCACCCACCGTCGCTATCATTCCAAAAAACATGGACCTCAACCAGAGACCACACCGACGATACAACGCGCTTGCGGGCGACTGGATCCTCGTTTCGCCGCATCGTACGCAGCGGCCATGGCAAGGGAAACAGGAGAGCGCCGGCGGCGCGCCTCGGCCACCCTACGATCCAAAGTGTTACCTCTGTCCCGGTAATGACCGGGCTGGCGGCGCAAAAAACCCTCCCTACACCTCGACCTTTGTGTTCCGGAATGATTACGCTGCGGTTCTTCCCGACGGAGTTTTCGCCCTGCCGAGTGATGGGTTACTTCGCAGCCAAAGCGTATCGGGAGATTGTCGAGTCATCTGTTTCTCTCCACGGCATGATTTAACGCTTCCGGAAATGCCGCTCGATGCGATTCGGGGGGTAATTGAACTATGGGCCGAACAGACCGAGGAACTCGGCCAGAAATATCGTTGGGTTCAGGTGTTTGAAAACAAAGGAGAAATCATGGGGTGCTCTAATCCTCATCCGCACGGTCAAATCTGGGCGAGCGATTTTTTTCCAAACGAACCCGCCAAGGAAGATCGGCAACAGCGCGCATACCTCGCCGAGCATGGCTCGAAGCTGCTCCTGGATTACGTGAAACTTGAGCTTGAGAAAGAGGAACGCATTGTCGTTCAGAATGAGGACTGGATCGGATTGGTGCCGTTTTGGGCCACCTGGCCATACGAGATTCTTCTCGCGCCGAAGCGGCAGGTCTTGCGGCTACCGGACCTTCGTGAAGCGGAACGGGCGAGCCTTGCGCCGATCCTGAAAGCTCTTCTGACTCGATATGATAATCTCTTTGAAACAGCTTTTCCTTACTCGATGGGTTGGCACGGAGCCCCCTATGGAACAGAAGAAATTGAACACTGGCAGCTGCACGCGCATTTTTATCCTCCTCTTCTGCGCTCAGCGACGGTGAAGAAGTTCATGGTCGGTTATGAAATGCTCGGCGAGGCGCAACGAGATGTAACGGCTGAGCAAGCCGCACAGACACTTCGCGACCAATCAGAAGTTCACTTTAAAATGAGAACTGCTTGATGCCCGGTGCTGATTCGCATCGGGCTCCCAGGGGATCATGACGCGAGGAGTTACGACTTACGATATTGCTCGGGAAGCAGGTGTATCTCGTACGACGGTATCGCATATTCTGAATAATCATCCTGGAATTACCATCAGTCCGAAAACCCGGGAACGCGTCCTCGCGACCGCGCGCAAACTGGGCTATGTCCCGCACTCGGTGGCCCAGATGCTAGTCACCGGGCGAAGTCAAACGATCGGCTTAATCCTCTCGCGTCCTGACCTGGTGGCTATCGACGCATTTGTGCCAACAGCAATTTTCGGATTGAACGAAGCATGTCGCGCCCAAGGATATCGGCTGTTGATGGAAGCAATTCGTGATCCGGAAAGTGAGGATTCATATCTCGACCTTGCCAAGAGTAAGCGCATCGACGGTTTGATCGTCATCAACCCGCGGAAAGGGGATAGAGCGCTGAGGAAAGCGATCGAATCGAAATTTCCCATTTTAATCTTCGGATCTTCGGGTCATCCGCATGAAAATTCGATCGGTACCGAGGATGCCCAGGCAAGTTGCCGGGCTACCGAGCATCTTCTATCCTTAGGACACCGGCGTATTGCCCATATCAGTTATGCTCCTCTGGTCTATGTACCGGCGAACAAGCGGTTCGAGGGATTTCGTAAGGCCTTGAAGGCAGCAGATGTTCCCTTTAGCAAAAGGCTCTTCGCCGAAGGGAATTTCACTTGCGAGAGCGGTTATTTGGCGATGCGCCAGATACTTGCGTCGGGCGTCCACCCCACCGCAGTTTTTGCCGGAAATGATACGCTTGCGTTAGGGGCCATGGTCGCCGTGCGCGAGGCCGGGTTCTGCATTCCGCAAGAATTTGCAGTGGTAGGGTACGATGATATCCCCTTAGCCGCATTCGCATGTCCGCCCCTAACCACCATCCGGACGCACGCTCTTGAGCAGGGAAAAATTGTCGGCGAGGCTGCAATTGCTTTGGTCAAGGGAATGGAGACCGGACAAAGATCGGCGATTGTTCCTCTTGAATTGATCGTTCGCGAATCATGCGGGGCAAAGATGAAACCGATGACGGAATCCGGTCGGGCGCGGGAGGGTCGCATCTCCGAAGCGACCGGTTTCACGGTGGGGTCATTGGTTCAAGACGACCAATGCTGACGATCCGCTCGGAGATCGGACCCTACCGCCGACCGGACCCCTACGCCGCCTTCCCTGTCACAGCGCTATCTCGGGTCCCTAGCTAAACTTTCTACTTCCCGGTCACGACGAGGACCGGACAACGCGCGCGGCCAATGACTCGCTCGACAGTACTGCCTAAAAGAAGACGACCAATCCCGGTGCGCCCATGTGAACCGATGACAATAAGGTCAGCTGAACAATGCTCTGCCGCGGTTAATATTTCCTCAAACGGTGAACCTACTCTGATCAGTATGCTTACGCGCAGACCGCGGCTTAAAAATAGATTTTCGAAAGGTTTCAACCCGTTCCGGGCTTCCGATTCCGCATATTCCTGTTGTGAAATGTAGCGGTCCGGCACCGTATACTCCAGCGCGGATTGATAGATTGGATAGTCCTGGAGGTTAATGACGTGCAGAAGTGTTACCGGGCATGAGAAACATGCGGCCAGGCTGACGGCGTAAGTTACCGTGTTTGCAGTCTGTTCCGAGAAGTCGATTGGAACGAGGATACCGCGATTAAAAATTCGGTCATCCGGGCGGTCCGGGTTTTCCGAAAACGTCCCTTCGGTCTCTGGAGTAGGCATATCTATTCGGGTTCTTGTTTCCGCGCCCTTGCTGGAATCTGGGGTTCATCACACCTCCATAATTGTACTTTTATGTCAACCTTAGCCTGCATTGATCACAAATCCTTAGCCGTAGCCATGCTGTTGCGTTGACTTGGGTAAGGATTTGTGCTGAATGCAGGCTGTGGCAGCGGAATTCTCCCGCTGCCGCCGGAGACCACCTTCGCTCTTCGAGCTACGGCGTGTCCGCAAACCGGGTAAGGTCGCGCCATAGCGAAGCGACGGCGGAATTCCGCTGCTTTTCTACGAGAAAAGTTTGAAATCAGTTTGTTTGGATCCATTTATTTCAAAGCAGGCTCTCAAACGGACGCGTAGCGTCTGTTTAAGAGCTTTCTAACCCGCAATGCGCGGGCGGCTTCTTACAACCCGTGATTTTTGCGGGTTAGAAGGAGACTCCAAAAAATGCCGTTTGTCTTTATCGAAAGCCGCTCACCAAACGGCAAAATGCGGCTTTACCGTCGATTGGTTTGCTGGGATAATTATGTTTTTGGTGCAAAGGCGCAGAAATGACGGCCCACACTGCAGAGGCTCTTTTACCCCGTTGGAAGTTAAACCGAAACAGCGATGTGCCGTTGCATATGCAGATCGAGCGCCTGTTGCGGAAATTGATTTCCAGTCCGCCCTACTCGTCAGGAGCGCTGTTGCCGGACGAGTTGACCTTGGCAAGCAGATTGGGCGTGAGCCGCGGGACGGTTCGCAACAGCATTCTCAAGTTAGTTCATCAAGGCTTACTGGAGCGGCGCAAAGGGGTGGGGACGAAAGTTGTGCAATCGGGGCTGATTGCTTGGGCGAGTCTCACCGGCGAAATGAGACGTAAGGGAATTGACGTGCAATCGTTTCTTTTGGACGTCTCCGAGAAGCCGGCAGGACCGTCTGTGGCCGTTGCGCTTCAGGTAGCGACTGGCATCCCCCTGCTATGTCTCGATCAGGTCAGGGGATGGGATGGTCGACCGGTGCTGCAATCACAATCGTGGTTCCATCCCCGGTTGAATTTATCCGGTCAAGAAGATTTTCGGCGACCGCTCTACGGTCTCCTCAAAGCGGAAACTGGAGTTGCTGCCGATCACGCTCAGGAAGAGTTCGTCGCAGTGAGGGCTGATGCTACCATCGCGCGGCGTTTGCAGGTGAAAAAGGGGACGCCACTGCTTCTTCGGCGCAGGACCACGGTTGATGCTGATGGCCGCCCCATTGATTATGCCGAGATTTACTATCATACGGGAGAAATATCATTGACGTTGACATCACGTTGGGAGCCCGTGGACTAACCAGCGTGGACAAGAACTTGCGGCTCGGCGACTTGTGCAAGGAATTTGGAATGGTGCATTTTTGCTTTCAAGCATGCTATGAAATCAGAGTGGTGGCGCGGCGCCATAATTTATCAGATCTATCCTCGTAGCTTCTACGATTCGAATCGAGATGGCACCGGCGATCTTGCCGGTATCCAGGCAAAACTCGACTACATCTCCTCATTAGGTGTCGATGCGATTTGGATATCTCCTTTTTTCAAATCGCCAATGCGCGACTTCGGCTACGACGTATCAGACTATCGGGCAGTCGATCCGCTTTTCGGTTCGAACGAGGATTTCATCGCGCTGTTGGTTGCAGCGCATCAGCGAGGTCTGAAAGTGGTTATCGATATGGTGCTTGCACACACTTCGGATGAGCATCGTTGGTTCTTGGAGAGCCGCAACGACCGGACTAATCCAAGGGCTGATTGGTATGTTTGGGCCGATCCGAATCCGGACGGTACTCCTCCAAATAACTGGATATCCCCGTTCGGTGGACCGGCCTGGCAGTGGGAAGCGCGGCGCCAGCAATATTATTTGCACCATTTCCTGCGAAGCCAACCGAATCTGAACTGGCATAACCCTGAAGTTGCCGCGGCGATGTTCGACGAGGTCCGCTTCTGGCTAGATGCCGGAGTCGACGGATTGCGCCTTGACGCGATCACTACCCTTAGTCATGACCCGAAATTAAGGAGTAATCCACCTCTCAAGCTTGATCCGAAAGATCCCGAATTTCCGGCTAAGTCTCGCAACCCATTTTATTGGCAACTGATGATTTTCAGCCGTGACCAGCCGCGAACACTCGAGGCATTGGCGGAGCTCCGATCCGTGGTCGACGACTATAGCGACCGTTATCTGATCGGAGAGGTTGCGGATGTCGACATGATTGTGGTGAGCGCCAAGTATACCCAAAGCGGCAAACATCTAAATAGCTGCTACAGCTTCGAGCTTATGCAGAGCACGTTCGGCGCTTCTTTTCTTCGACGCGCAATTCAGTCAACTGAAAAAGCCCTTGGCAGCGGGTGGACCACCTGGGCGATGAGCAATCATGACAATGTTCGAGTCGCCAGCCGGTTTGGAAGTGCGGAACATCTGGCAGGGGATCATCGTGCCTTAGCGAAGGTTCTTTTGGCAGCGTTGCTCTGCCTTCGTGGCGGGGCTTGCATCTATCAGGGGGAAGAGCTCGGTCTGCCGGAAGCCGAGCTCGATTTCGCCGAACTGCAGGATCCGTGGGGCATTGAGTTTTGGCCTGACTTTAAAGGGCGTGACGGATGTCGAACGCCGATGCCTTGGTCTGCTGAATTGCCGCGCAGCGGCTTCAGTGATGCCAAGCCCTGGCTCCCCGTCCCGGCCGAACATCTCCACTTTGCGGTCGATCAGCAGGAGAAGGACGCAGATTCAGTTCTGCAAATGTTTCGCCGGTTCATGGCATGGAGGAGGGGACACCCGGCGCTTATCCGCGGCTCTATCGACCTCATTGAGTCACCCGAGTCCATCCTTGCATTCGAACGTTCCCTGGAGGAAGAGCGTCTTCTTTGCGTGTTTAATCTTTCGAACAGCGACGCTGTTCAGAAAATTCCGCAGGGGTGGAAAGCAATCGAAGGTCATGGCTTTCGGGCCGTGGTGAATCAGG
>Ga0306925_10005677_pt1 | contig 11480 bp, 13 predicted proteins | sample flu12Cox44000176_FD_203755 | JGI IMG/M metagenome (GOLD analysis project Ga0306925, IMG submission 203755) | Lab enrichment of tropical soil microbial communities from Luquillo Experimental Forest, Puerto Rico - flux8day.12C.oxic.44.000.176 (v2)... | ecosystem: Environmental > Terrestrial >...
CCTCTGTGCGCACCGACACGAATTCCATCGCCGCCGTATTGGCGATCATGCGCGTGATACGGTTGGTGTGGTTGCCGGCGCGCGCGTAGCTGGTGACGCGCGCCCGCAGGTTGCGCGCCTTGCCGACGTAGATGACGTTGCCGGCCGCATCGAGCATGCGGTAGACGCCGGGAGAACCCGGCAGGGTTTTCAGATACTGCGTGATCACCGCGGGGCCCGACCTGGGGGGCTCCGGCGTCGGCTGGTTGCCCTCGTTAAGGCCGAGCGGCACCTCACGGGTGTTCTTGAGCGGCATGGGCTAGCGCTGTTCTTGGGCGTTCTTGGGCCTTGGAGCCCCGCTGGGCGTCGTTAGACCACGATCATAAATGTGGGGTTGGCGTGCTACAGTCAATCCGCCTTGGGATCGGAGGAGGTCATGCTGAAGCTGTTCTGGGCGCCCAATACGTGCGCGCTCGCCTCGCACATCGCCTTGCAGGAGGCGGGAGCGCACTACACGCTCGTGCGCGTCGATTTCCGGGCAAATGAGCAGAGGACCCCCCCCTATCTCGCCATCAATCCCAAGGGACGGGTGCCGGCGCTTGTCACCGACCGCGGCACCCTGACCGAAACACCGGCGATCTTAGGCTTCGTTGCCCAGAGCTTCCCCAAGTCCTTGTTGGCGCCGCTTGAGGATCCGTTCGCGTTCGCCCAGGTGCAGGCGTTCAACAGCTATCTTTGCTCCACCGTGCACGTCGCCCACGCCCACCGCATGCGAGGCTACCGCTGGGCTGACGACCCCGCCGCCATCAAGGAGATGCAGCGCAAGGTGCCCCAGACGGTCGGGGAGTGCTTTGCGTTGATCGAAGAGAACATGTTCTCGGGGCCGTGGGTGATGGGCAACGCCTACACGATCTGCGATCCATATCTGTTTACGCTGGCCCAATGGCTCGACGGCGATGGTGTCGACATCGCTCGCTTTCCCAAAGTCGCGGACTACAGCCGACGCATGTCCGAGCGCCCGGCCGTCACGAGGGCCATCGCGGAGGAGCTCGCCTGAGGGCGCATGGCGGTCCTGGAAGCAACGCAAGAGGCAATTGCGGCCGCGGGCGCAGCCCTGCGCCGCGGGGCCCTCGTCGCCTTTCCCACCGAGACCGTGTATGGGCTTGGCGCCGATGCCAGCGATGCGCGCGCCGTGGCGGCGATCTTTGCCGCCAAGGGACGTCCGCGGTTCAATCCGCTCATCGTGCACGTTGCCGACGTCGATTGCGCGGAGCGGCTGGGCAGTCTCACCGATGGCGGTCGGCAGCTGGCGGCGGCATTCTGGCCGGGCGCATTGACGCTCGTCGTTGCCAAGCAGCCGCGCTGTCGGGTTGCCGACCTCGCAACCGCGGGCCTTGCCACCGTCGCCCTGCGAGTGCCAGCGCATCCGATCGCTCAGGCGCTGTTGCGCGCGGCCGATCGGCCGGTGGCCGCACCAAGCGCCAACCGTTCCGGCCACGTGAGTGCGACGACGGCAGCCCATGTTGCGGCGGATCTGGGGGAGAGCGTGTCCCTCATCCTGGATGGCGGGCCGACGCCGATCGGCCTCGAATCGACCGTCGTCGACGCGACGGGCCCCGAGCCGCTGATCTTGCGGCTGGGGGGCTTGGCGCGCGAAAGCCTCGAGCGCATCTTGAGCCGCCCGCTGGCGCTTGCCCGGGGCGAAGCCGGTCGGCCGGCCTCGCCCGGCATGCTGACGCGCCACTACGCTCCCGCCACCAAGCTGCGGCTCGATGCCGTCAAGGTGCGTGACGGGGAGGCGCTCCTCGCGTTTGGTCCTGTGGTGCCAGAGCACGCGGCCGCAACGGTCAACCTCAGCCCCTCCGGTGACCTCGTGGAAGCCGCAGCCAACCTCTTCTCCGCCTTGCGCGAGCTCGATGCCGCCGGTGCCCAAGCGATCGCCGTGATGCCGATCCCGCACGCGGGTCTCGGCGAGGCCATCAACGATCGATTGCAGCGGGCGGCGCGGTGTCGATGAGCGATATCACCCTTTCCGGCGATCTCCTCGGCCGCCTGCGCGCCATTGTGGGGCCCGAGCACGCGTTGACGGATCGGGCTCAGCAACTGCCCTATTTGCGCGAATGGCGCGACAAGTATGAGGGGCGAACCGCTGTCGTGCTGCGGCCGGGCACAACTGAGGAGGTGTCGCAGATCTTAGGGCTCGCCCACGCGCAGGGGATAGCGGTGGTGCCGCAGGCAGGCAACACGGGGCTGGTGGGTGGACAGATCCCGATGCGCGGGGAAATTCTGCTTTCCGTCAGCCGCCTCAAGCGCGTGCGCCACATCGACGCCGCGGGCTATACCATGACCGTCGAAGCGGGGCTGACGCTCGCCGAGGCCCAGGCCGCGGCCCTTGCCGCCAACCGTCTTTTCCCCTTGAGCCTGCCTTCCGAAGGCAGCTGCCAGATCGGCGGCAATCTCTCCATCAACGCGGGCGGCGTCAGCGTGCTCGCCTACGGCAACGCCCGCCAACTGGCGCTCGGGCTTGAGGTGGTGCTGGCGGACGGGCGCATCTGGGACGGTCTTAAAGGTCTAAAGAAGGACAACAGCGGCTACGACCTCAAGGATCTCTTCATCGGCGCGGAGGGCACGCTCGGCGTCATCACGGCGGCAGTGCTGAAACTCTTTCCCAAACCCGCCGAGAAGGCGACCGCCTTCGTCGCGCTGCCCGACCTTGGCTCGGCGCTCCCGCTCTATGCCCTGGCCCAGGAAACGGCTGGTCACGGGCTCACGGCATACGAAGTGATGGCGGGCATCGTCTTGGATCTCGTGCTCAAGCACACGCCCGGCACGCGCGACCCCTTCGCCGCGCGGCACCCCTGGTACGTGCTGATCGAGACGTCGGGGCTCAAATCCGATGGGGCGGCCGAGCGCGTCTTGACCGAAGTGCTGATGCTGGCCGGCGAGCAGGGCCTCCTGATCGACGCGGCGATTGCCAGTTCGCTGGCTCAGGCCCGCGATTTTTGGCGTCTGCGCGAATCTTATTCACCGGCGCAGAAGCCCGAAGGCGGCAACATCAAGAACGATATTACGGTGGCGGTCGCGCGCATTCCTGATTTCATGGCTCGGGCGGACGCCGCGGTGGAGCGCTTATGCCCGGGCGCGCGCCCGGTTCCGCTGGCGCACTTCGGCGACGGCAGCGTGCACTACAACATTGCCCAGCCACCCGGTATGGCAAAGGCCGCATTCCTGGAAAGGTGGGACGATCTCACCCACGCGGTGCACGCCATCGTGCTCGAGCTGGGCGGCTCCATCTCCGCCGAGCACGGTATCGGCCAGATGAAGCTTGCCGATCTCGCGCGCAGCAAGAGTGAGGTAGAGCTCGACTTGATGCGTCGCATCAAGGCCGCGCTCGACCCCAAAGGCATCCTCAATCCAGGCAAGGTGCTGTGACGATGGCAGCCGGCGTTGGGTCGTCACGTCGTGCACCACGCACCCTGCGTCACGCTGGCCAGCACGTAGCCCCAAAGCGTCGGGTGGAAACGGTGCGAGGGCAGCGCCACGCAGTGTGGGGACGAGGCGGCTGGCGAGGGCATCCCTCGATCGCTCGAATGAGAAGCGGCGTGCACCCGCTCACCCAATTTTAGGACGCTTTGTCCGGCTTGGACGCATCCTTGGGTGGCTCGCCCGCTTGGCTCGGGAGGGCAGCCTCCTCGCGCCAGCCGGAGGCGAAGGTCCTGCTGGTGCCGTAAAGCCAGCGCTTGAAGCTCTCCACGCGGTTGCCGCCCACGCGGCTCTCCTGGCGCCAGGCCTGCAGGTCGGTCCCCAAGTGACCCACGAGGTCGAGCACCGTGCGCTCCAGCTGCTGCACGCGGTTGCTGACAATGCCGATGTCGCCGCCGCTCTCGATGCGCCAGGCCGTGAAGTTGTCGCCCAACGTTTGCTGGTTGGCGCCGAGTTTGACGAGGGCTTGGTAGATTTCGTTGAGGTCGCGCTCGTGCTTCTTGCCGGCTTCCTCCGCGCTCTTGAGATGGGCGCGCACCGAGGCTTCGAGCGCGATCTGCCGCTCGCCATTGGAGCTCCAGCGCTTCTCGGTCTCCTCCTCGAGGTGCCGCAGCCCGGTCTGTGCCCCTTCGAGCCGCTCGGCGACTGCCGCGCCAACGCGGTTGGCGACGTCGAGTGCCTGCGTGCCAAGCCGGCCTTCGATGGCACTCATGCGCTCGCGAAGCTCCTGCCAGGCATCACCCATGCCGGCGAGCCGATCGATGCCAGCGAGGCGATTGGCAAGCCCACCCAGCATCTTCTCGAGCTCGCCAAGCTTGGCCAACAGCGCTTCGTGCGACCCGGCATCAGCCGCGGGCTCGCCCTCGCCACCCAATGCCTGGAGCGCCGATTGCGCATCGCGAAGGAGGACGTTCAACGCTTGGCGGTCGGCAGCGGCCTGGGTCTCGAAACTCTGCAGGCTCGAGGCCATCGCGTCGAGACGGCCGATGAGCGCTTCGGCAAGCTCGCGTGGCATTGGGCCCGTTGCCGCCCCAGTGCTTGCTTCCGGGGCGGCCGCGTCGAACGCCGCACGGAGCGGGGCGTCACGCCACCGTTCGAGCCGCTGGGGATCGGCCGCCGCCTTCATGAGAAGCGCGACCGAGGGCGATCCCGCTCCGCCGGCCAGCATGCTCCGCACGAGATCGTGCACGCCCGCCGGGGCGTGCCACCTGCCGGCCTGGTCGGCGGCACGGCGCAGCACATGCTCCAATGCCACGGAAGCTCGCGGGCTCGCATCGACGTCAAGGGGGCTTGGGGTGAGGTCGGCGGCGATTGCCACCGCGGTGTCGCGCCGCAAGCCGTCGACCCTGATGCCGAGCTCGGCCAGCGCCTCTTGAGCCGCGCCGACGCGCGTCAGGGCGTGCAGCAAATGCTCAAGCCGCACATCCCCCGCCCCATGGAAGCGGGCGATATCCCAGGCGCGGTTGCAGCAGGCAAGCACGGTCTCATCGACCGCGATCGGAGCGCCGAAGCTGCCGGCCAAGCGCGCACCGCCGTTGCCGGCCGGCTCGCGCAGCGGGGTCGCGAAGCCTTCGCCGGGGCTCGTTGCCAGGCGCGGCGTCCGCAAGTCAAGATCTGCACCCTTGTAGGCCATGGTCATTCCTCCCCACGCATGAACCGAGCTCCTGATCCCAGCACGCCCTGGCGCCAGCCAGTGCTGCGCCCTTTCCAATCAAGCTGTGCCCCTCCTGACGGGCAAAATCGGCGAACTGGTGTCGCTTGCACACCTTGGACACTAAGGGAGGATCGCCACCGATTGAAACGCGGCAATTTCCGCAACGAGCCCGGGGGCTACGAATCGTGCCCGCGCCCGAAAGCCCGCACCCGCGGTCGACGCAATCCTCGGCGCTTTCATCCTCGGCATCGACGTGCCCCGCCTCGCTCGGCTAGCCTTGGGGCCCATGTCCCAAGATGAACCCCTCCGCCGCAACGGTGCCTGGCCCAGATGCGGCGCCAGCGCTGCCATATTTCGCGGCGAGGCTGTGCTTCTCATCGTGCGCGCCAAAGGCGCACTCAAGGGACTGTGGAGCTTGCCCGGCGGGCACATCGAGCCGGGCGAGACGGCTCGGGCCGCGGCCCAGCGCGAGGTGCTGGAGGAGACCGCCGTGGATGCCGACATCGACGCACTCGTGGATGTCCACGACGTCATTTTGCGTAACGCCGAGGGCGCGCTCAGCGCGCACTATCTGATCGCCGTCTTTTGCGGTCGCTGGCGGAGGGGGGAGCCGAACGCCGGCAGCGACGCTTCCCTTGCGCGCTTCGTGCCCTTGGGCGACGTCGAGGGGCTGCCGCTCACCGATGGTGCAGCCGCACTGATCCACCGAGCCTGGGCCCAGTTGCGGTTGCCGTCGCCCTGAGGCGGCAACAGCCGTCCCCAACGGCGGCCTCCGCCAGGCTTGCCGGCGCCGCCGCGCTGCCTAGAATGCGCCCCATGCAATCGGCTCTGGCGACTTGCGGCAAGCTCTGGATCGCGCTCTGCATTGGTACGGCGGCCGCCGCCAACGCGGCCGCGCAAAGCGCGATCATCGGCCCCGACACGCGGCCCTACGATGAGCGGCTGATGCGCCTCTCGGAAATCCTGGGCGCCATTCATTATTTGCGCGAACTGTGCGGGTCCAACGACGGACAGGTCTGGCGCGAGCGCATGAAGGAGCTGATGGACGCGGAAGGCTCGACGGCCTTGCGTCGCGCCAAGCTGACGCGCAGCTTCAACAACGGCTACCGCAGCTATAGCCGCACCTACAACAATTGCACCCCATCGGCGCAGACGGCCATCACGCGCTTCCTGGCCGAAGGGGCGGAACTGGCCGAGGCCCTCATCAAATCCGTGCCATGAGGCGTGGCATTTATGCCAATTGGCGCCACCTTTTGGATTAATCGTTAACCGTTGTAGAGCCTACCCTAATCCCGCCACCGTGCTACCCAGCAAGCTTGGCCGCAACGAGCGATGCCCCGCAGGGGCGCATGCGCTGCGCGCGGGGGGATGGACAACATGCAGGCACTCGGATCCGCCGGCGGCGACGATCAGCGCCTCAGGGCGCTCAATTTTATCCTGGCGGCCTGGGAGGAAGGCACCGGCAGCGGCATCGCCCCGGAGCTGATGGCCTATGCCGCGCTCTATACCGCGCTCACGGACCTCGTGGCATCCTATGGAGAGGCCTCGGTTGTCTCGCTGGTGAGCGGGCTCGTGCCGCGCGTTGAAAAGGGAGAATTCACGCTCTATCGCACGCGTCAATAGGGACGCACCGAGGCGCCTCACCAAAAGCGCATCCGCTTGATCACCATTTCGCCGATCAGCACGCAGCCAAAGCCGATCAACACAAGGCCGGCGATGCGGTTGATCTGCTCGAGCCTCACCACATTGAGGCGGTGTCGGATGGTGGCGATGAATTCCGAGACCGTGAACCAGTAAAGGAAGCTGCCGCCCATGATCGCCGCCACCATCGTGAAGGCATCGATGTAGGATTCAACCTCCACGAACGAGCTGACGCCGCCGAAAATGGCGATGAGCCCCAAGAGCGCGCCGGGATTGGTGAGCGTGAGGATGAACATCTGCGGAATGTCCCAGATGTAGTCGCGCAACGAGGTTTTTTCCGCCGAGGCCTCCGTGACAATGGACGCGCGCGTCAGGCAAAGCTTGATGCCGAAGCCCAACAGGGCGACGCCGCCCACGATCTGGATGGCCGTGCGGTACTGGCGTATGGCGCCCGTAATGGCGTTGACGCCAAGCGCCGCACCGAGTGCGATCAAGCCGTCGCCGGCCATGATGCCGATGCCGGCCGCCATACCGCCGAAGAAACCGCGCTCCACGGCGCGCTGAATGCCCAACAGATTGATCGGACCGAAGGGCATCGCCAGCAGGATGCCCATCACGACACCCACTGGTATGATCAAAGGGTTGGGGATCAAAGCCACGGCCGGACCGGCACTGTCGCCAAGGCTCGCGCCGATGCCACATCCCCGTTATCAAGCTGGGCATCGTGCCAACCCTCGAGCCCGCCGGCGGAGCAACCTTGCCCCAAGCCACCGCTCATGGCCCCACGCGCGGCGCAAGCAGCCGGTCGGCTCGGTAGCAAGAGGAACCTCCAGATGACGCAGGACGAGCGAACTGTGCTGCGCGTTGTGGCGCTATTCCTACTGGCGCAGTTTTCGCTTGTCTATTGCGATGGCTCACGCCTCCATCCCCTGTCTGAACCCGCCGCCGCCAAATCCGGGGTCAAGCCGCCCGATCAATCCACGGCCGCCAAAGCGCCAGCGTCCACACCCGCCCCCGCGCCTCAAGTCCACTACGGCACCGATGGCCTGCCGCCTCCCGTGGAGGAGATGCGCGAGGCAATTCTGAGCGCGGTGCGGTCGGGTCGCATCGAGGACCTGTTGCACGCCTGGGACCTCAACGAACTCAAGCCCGACCTTGGCGTCGCAACGAGCGATCCCATCGCGCACTGGAAGCAAATTTCGGGGGATGGCGAGGGGCGCGAAATCCTGGCGGCGCTGGCCCAGATCCTGGACGCGGGCTACGTGGTGCTGCCGCTCGGTGCCGACATCGAGAACAACCGCCTCTACGTGTGGCCCTATTTCGCCGAGGTGCCCCTTGCTCGGTTGACCCCGGCACAGGAGGTCGAGTTACTTCGCCTCGTGAGCCCCGCCGCGCTCAAGGAAATGCGGTCGGCCGGCACCTACACGCACTGGCGCATCGTCATCGGTGCCGACGGCACCTGGCATGCGTTCCGCAAAGGATCGTGACATGCCGCCACTTAGGAGAAGGTGCCATGGGACCGGAGAGCCCATACCGGGGACCCATACCCGAGACCCATACCCGATACCCATACCGGAAAGCTGAGGGCCCCCACGCTCCACAGGGCGCGTGGCGCATGCTTGCCTGCGAGAGCGCGCGCGCTTACCTGTGGTTATGTGCCGGCCGCGGTGCCGTCCCCAGTCGGCGCGAGATCTTGACAAGGGGGACAGGGATCCCAGCCATCGCCCACGCAACTTGCGCCAATACCTTGCCCCGACGCCTTGTTGCAACATCTTGCCCCAACACTTTGCCGAGACCCATGCATGATGCGCCCAGCGACAGGTCGAAGGATTGCGGTGCTTGCCGACCGCGGCGTCGTGGGCGTCACGGGCGCCGATGCGCTGAAGCTGCTGCAGGGCGTCATCACCAATGATATGGAGCTGTTGTCGGTGCGGCCGGCGATCCACGCAGCCCTGCTCACGCCACAAGGCAAGATACTCTTCGAGTTTTTCGTGGTGAAGGCGCCGGACGGCTTTTGGCTTGAGGCCGCGGCCGACAAGACCGCCGATCTCGCCAAGCGGCTCACCCTCTACCGGTTGCGCGCCAAGGTGGACATCAAGGATCGCTCGGCGGAGTTACGCGCCTTCGCCCTGTGGGGCGGCGAACCGGAGGCCTTGGCGGGAGCCGCCGGCACCTTGGTATTCCCTGATCCGCGGCTCCCTGCGCTGGGTCTGCGCGGCCTGGCCCCGGTGCCACTGGAGGTGCCGCTGGCGCCCGACCTCGTCGCGGCGAGCCGGGCTCTGGAGGTTCCCGCCCAAGACTACCACGCCCATCGCATCGCGTTGGGGGTTCCCGAGGGCGGCAAGGACTACACCTTCGGCGATGCCTTCCCCCACGATGCCGATCTCGACCAGCTCCACGGCGTGTCGTTTGCCAAGGGCTGCTTTGTCGGCCAGGAGGTGGTGAGCCGCATGCAAAACCGCGCACAAGTGCGCAAGCGCATCGTGGCCATTGTCGGCGATGCGCCGCTGCTGGCGGGCGCAGAAATCACCGCAGGTGCCGCGGTCATTGGTACGGTGGGCTCGGTCGCCGGCAAGGACGCACTCGCGCTCGTGCGCCTCGATCGCGCCGCCGAAGCCGCCGCCAAGGGCACACCCCTCATGGCCGGCGGGGTGGCCATCGCGCTGCACAAGCCCGACTGGGCGAACTTCGAACTCGCGCCGGCCGTGGCCACGGGGGTGTCATGACGGCATCGCAACTTGTGCGCTGCCCTTGGGTCGGGATCGCTGAGCCCATCTACGCGCGCTACCATGACGAGGAGTGGGGTGTGCCGCAGCCAGACGATCGGGCCCTGTTTGAAAAGCTCGTCCTGGAGGGTTTCCAGGCCGGCCTCTCGTGGCTGACGATCCTGAAAAAGCGCGAGAATTTCCGGCGTGCGTTCCACGGCTTCGTGCCCGAACGCATCGCCCGCTATGGCGCCAAGGATGTTGCCCGGCTGATGGCCGACCCCGGGATTGTGCGCAATCGGCTCAAGGTCGAAGCCACCATTGATAATGCGCGCGCGATGCTGAAACTCACAAAACGCACCCCCCTGTCGACATTCCTGTATAGCTTCCTTGGCGGGCATCCGCAGATCAACCGCCACAAAAGCGTCAAGACGGTCCCGGCCGAGACGCCCGCCTCGAAGGCCATTTCCAAAGCACTGAAGGCTGAGGGCTTTCGCTTCGTCGGTCCCACCACCGTCTATGCCTTTATGCAATCGACGGGCATGGTCAACGACCACCTGGTAACCTGCCATCGTCATGAGGCATGTGCCGAGTTGCAGCGCCGCTTCGAGGCGCCCGTTAAACGGGCCTCGGCATGAGCGAGAAGCCCCACACGCGCGTGGAGGCGGCGACGCGCACCCAGCGCGCCTGGCAGCGCATGCTGTCGGGCCGCCGTCTCGATCTGCTCGATCCCTCACCCAAAGACATCGAGATTGAGGATATTGCCCACGGCCTGGCGCGCGTGGCGCGCTGGAACGGCCAGACGGTGGGGGAGCACGCCTTTTCAGTTGCCCAGCATGCGATGCTCGTGGAGAAGATCGCGAGCGCCATGCAGGCGGACCTGGCGCGCCGCTGGCGCCTCGCGGCGCTCTTGCATGATGCACCAGAATACGTGATCGGCGATCTCATCAGCCCGTTCAAGGCTGCCATCGGTCTCGACTACAAGGCGTTTGAGACCAAGCTGCTCGAGGCGATCCACCGGCGCTTCTCCCTCCCACCGTCGCTTCCCGACCGCATCACCGCGGCGATCAAGGCCGCCGACCGCATCGCCGCTTACTACGAGGCAACTGAGCTCGCGGGCTTCACCGAGACGGAGGCAAGCCGTTACTTCGGCGTGCCGCGCGCCGTGCCGCCCGCGCTGCGCGAGCGTCTCCACGCGCTCGATCCGGTGCCGATCGGGGTTGCCCAGGCCGCCTTTCTGGCACGCTTTCGCGAGCTGGTGCACGAATAGGAGCCTGCCCGTTCTTCGGCATTTGCACGTTTCACCTGAGGACAACGAAACTAAAATCGCCAAGCGAGAAAGACAATGCGCGACAGTGAACGTTCCCTTAGCGGCCAGCCCACCGGCAGCCTTGGGCGCGCCAAGGACGGCGCCATCCACGTATGTCCGTTGAGTGCCCTGCCCGATGTCGTGGTGCGCCACCAGGCGTCGCACCTCCTCACCTGCCTGCAGGATGCCGTGCTCGTGGAGACGCCCCACCCGATCTTGCCCGATCGACACCTGCGCTTGCACATTCATGACATCTCCGAGCCGCTGCCCGGATACATCGCTCCCGATGCAGAACACGTGGGGCGGCTCATCGAATTCGCCCGCGACTGGGGCGGGCGGGGGCCATTGGTGGTGCACTGCTGGGCGGGGATCAGCCGGTCGACGGCCGCCGCCTTCGCGGCCCTGTGCGCCATCAATCCGGACGTGGACGAGGAGCTCATCGCGCGGCGCCTGCGCGAGGCCTCTCCCACGGCCTATCCCAATCGTCTCATGATCCGCCTTGCCGATGCGGCGCTGGGACGAAGGGGGCGCATGATGCAGGCCATCGAAGGCATCGGCCGTGGCGTGGTGGCCGTGGAGGCGGTGCCATTCGCGCTGCGCGCGGACCACTCGGATGCCACGGGCTTGAGCTAGCTTGGGTTAGATTGACCTCGCGGCTGCGTGCGAGTGGGATGCCCGCCCGCCCTCTCAAGCCGGCCCCCGTTCACGC
>Ga0306925_10005679_pt1 | contig 11478 bp, 10 predicted proteins | sample flu12Cox44000176_FD_203755 | JGI IMG/M metagenome (GOLD analysis project Ga0306925, IMG submission 203755) | Lab enrichment of tropical soil microbial communities from Luquillo Experimental Forest, Puerto Rico - flux8day.12C.oxic.44.000.176 (v2)... | ecosystem: Environmental > Terrestrial >...
ATGGCCTCGGAAATCAGGCTGGCCAACTTGGGATTTGCTTGTAGCAACCATCGCCGAGGCGTCACCCCATTGGTCTTGTTGCTGAAGCGTTCCGGATACATCTCCGCCAGATCCTTAACCGTGGTCGTCCGCAAAAGCTTGGAATGGACTGCGGCAACGCCATTCGTACTGTGCGAGCCAACAATTGCCAGGTTGGCCATGCGGATTTTGCGCTGGCTGCCTTCTTCCACAAGGCTAACGCGAGCTAGGCGTCCGTTATCGCCGGGGAAGCGAAGTCGAACCTCGTCGAGAAGACGCCGGTTAATCTCGTAAATGATCTCTAGATGGCGGGGAATGAACATCTCGAACAACTCAACAGGCCACCTTTCGAGTGCTTCAGGGAGTAGCGTATGATTCGTATAAGCGAGCGTCCTCTTCGTTAAGTCCCACGCCTGGTCCCATCCCAAGTGCGCATCATCGAGCAAAATTCGCATCAACTCGGTAACGGCCAAAGCGGGATGTGTATCATTGAGCTGGATTGCCGCCCTTTCGGGTAGTTGCTCCCAATCCGTATTGAACCGTCGAAATCGACGTACGATGTCAGCGAGTGAACAAGCCACCAGGAAATATTCCTGCACGAAACGTAGTCCCCGCCCCGGAGTTGTTGAATCGTCGGGATAGAGCACGCGTGTGATCGACTCAGCCCCGAGAGTTTCCGCCAGTGCGCCAACGAAATCGCCGGTGCCGAATTCCTGAATATCGAAGTAGTCCGGTGCAGCCGCAGCCCACAGCCGCAGGGTGTTAATGGTTTTGCCGCCGTAACCAACCACGGGTCGATCGAACGGTAGGCCGAACCAGCTGGACGGTCGACCGGGGACCGGTTGAAGGCTACCGCCAATCAGTTTAAACGAGCAACCCAGCTTCACTTCCACCATCTCGACAGGTCGCGCGACCTCCCAGGGATCGCCCCAGCGGATCCAATTGTCCGGATTTTCCTTTTGCCATCCATCAGCAATGGTCTGTTTGAACATGCCATACTCATAGCGCAGACCATATCCGGTGGCTGGTAGTTGCATAGTGGCCATGGAGTCTAGGAAACACGCAGCTAGGCGACCGAGACCTCCGTTGCCCAGACCCGCATCTGGTTCTTGCTCCAGCAGTTCGAGCCAATCGATTCCTTTCTCCTTTACCGCATACTGAACCAACGGACTAAGCAAAAGGTTGGTTATGTTGTTCGTCAGCGAGCGGCCAATCAAAAATTCCATTGAGAGGTAATAAACGCGTTTGGCGTTTGTCTTCGCATAGGTACGTCGGGTTAGTGTCCAACGTTGGGCGAGGACGTCTCGAATCGAATGGGAAAACGCCTCGAAACTCTCTCGTGCCGTCGCGACTTTCGGGTCGATGGCGCGGTCGAAAACCAAGTGACGATCGTAAAATGCGTTTTCCGAACCGGCAAATGAAATCGGGCCGCATCCGTACTGTTTCAGAAGTTCTGAAACGCGCCATTCCTCCGGCGTTCGTGGGACGGAATTGACTTGGGGCGCTGTCACACCTTTTGTGCTCATTGGTGATCCTTCAATTGAGAGTGATCTGAAATTCTTAAACTTGGGTAACGCTCGCTTATGGGACGGATACAGCCGCGCTTACAGCGGCCATCTCCATCCAGTGATCTCCGGACTGTCGATACCATGCTTGTAGGCGTGCGCTCGGCAAGCGATCTGGGCGTTGCTGAATTTCTCTTTGGCGTGGCCACCGATACTCTGCAGGCGCGTTACGCGGTCGATGGCGTCGATTGCCAGGCTGAACCGGTCAGTCTCGTTGTTCATAGCCAGTTCCATCGGGGTGTTGATGTTGCCCTTCTCTTTATAGCCCCGCACGTGCAGAGACTTGTTTTTTCGGGCATAAGCCAAGCGGTGAATCAGCCAGGGATATCCATGGAAATTGAAAATGATCGGCTTGTCAGTGGTGAACAGGGAATCGAAGTCCTTATCGGTCAAACCGTGTGGATGTTCCGTGCTCGGTTGTAGCTTGAAGAGGTCGACAACATTAATGAAACGGATTTTGATCTCGGGAAACTCGTGCCGTAACAGCGCCGTTGCAGCTAGCGCCTCCTGCGTCGGAATATCGCCGGCGGAAGCCATTATTAGATCGGGTTCGCTACCCTGGTCATTGCTGGCCCAGTCCCATATGCCGATGCCTTTCGTGCAATGCGTAATCGCTGCATCCATATTCAGGTACTGGAGGTGGAGTTGTTTGTCAGAGACGATTACATTGATGTAGTTCTCGCTGCGCAGGCAGTGATCGGCTACGGACAGTAGGCAATTGGCGTCGGGGGGAAGATAAATGCGCGTTACTGCAGCACTCTTGTTGAGAACCACGTCCAGAAAACCGGGGTCCTGGTGCGTGAAACCATTGTGATCCTGCCTCCAGACGGTAGACGTGATCAGCAGGTTCAACGAGGCGATCTTCTGCCGCCAGGACAGATGATTGCAGATGGATAGCCACTTGGCGTGCTGGTTGAACATGGAATCGATGACGTGGACAAAGGCCTCATAGGAAGAGATAAAGCCGTTCCGGCCCGTTAGCAGGTAGCCCTCAAGCATGCCCTCCGTGGTGTGCTCGCTGAGCATCTCGATAACGCGTCCGTCCGTCGCCAATTCGCCGCCATCCTGGTCTTCGGGGAAGTAGTCGGCGATCCAAAATTTCTTGGACACCTGATAGACCGCCTGCAATTTGTTGGAAGTGGTTTCGTCCGGCCCGAACACGCGGAAGTTGGTCGCATTCAGTTTCATCACGTCGCGAAGGAAGTTCCCCAACGGGGGCACATTTTCTGCTTCGATCCTTCCAGGAACCTCGAACTTTAGCGCGTAATCGCAGAAGTTCGGTAAGCGCAGGGCCTTTCTCAATACACCACCGTTCGCATGCGGGTTGGCGCTCATTCGGCGGTTTCCCTTGGGCGCCAGCTCTTTCAGCTCCGGGATCAACCTGCCATTCTCGTCGAATAACTCTTCAGGCTTTTGATCGCGCATCCATTTCTCGAGAATGCGCAACTGCTCGGCGTTCTTCTTCACCTCGGTCAACGGCACCTGGTGCGCACGCCAAAAGCCTTCGAGCCGGTGACCGCCCACCTCATGTGGTGCGCCCCAGCCTTTCGGAGAGCGCAATACGATCATCGGCCAGCGTGGTCGCTTGGCTACGCCACTCGTGCGGCACTCCCGTTGATATTTTTGAATTTCGCGGACGCAATGTTCGACCGTCGCAGCCATGGCTTGGTGCATGCTGTCCGGATCCGAGCCTTCAACGAAGTAGGGCGTCCATCCGTAGCCCCGTAACAAGTCCTCCAGCTCCTTATGCGTAATGCGGGCCAGCAGCGTGGGATTGTTAATCTTGTAGCCGTTCAGGTGCAGGATTGGCAGCACGGCTCCGTCGCGAATCGGGTTCAGGAATTTGCTGATGTGCCAGGACGTGGCCAGTGGTCCAGTTTCGGATTCGCCGTCACCTACTACTGCGGCGACGATCAACTCGGGATTGTCGAACGCTGCGCCGCAAGCGTGCGAAAGCACGTATCCCAATTCGCCTCCTTCATGAATAGAACCGGGGGTCTCCGGCGTGCAGTGGCTGCCGATGCCACCAGGGAAGGAAAATTGTTTGAAGAACTCGTGCAGGCCTACTTCATCCTCGCTCTTTTCCGGATAAATTTCGGAGTAAGTGCCCTCGAGATAGCCCGGCGCTAGAACGCCTGGGGCGCCGTGTCCTGGGCCAGCCATGAAGATCATACCGAGATCGAATTTCCGAATGAGGCGATTCAGGTGAATGTAGATGAAAGCTAGTCCCGGGCTTGAGCCCCAATGTCCGAGCAGGCGGTTCTTGATGTGCTCGGGCTTCAACGGTTCCTTTAGCAACGGATTCGCCTGGAGGTAAATCATCCCAAGCGCCAAATAATTGCACGCTCGCCAATATGCGTGTGTTTTCCTCAACTCCTCTGGGGTCAACGGGTTTCCTTCCACCGTGGAGCGCGCCTTTCCATACGCACTCAGCGAGTCCGATGCGGGTTCCTCAACTAGTACTCTCGACGACATTATTTTTGGCTCCTTGCGTTTGCAATCCTCGAAGACAGCTCCTGTGGCGGATCTTCCGAAGCACGGCACTGCATTGACCAACATCGAATTTTTGGCTGCGCCGCGTTTGCTCAGCTCGTCTCTACGCAGGCAAAGTGCCACTCACTAAACAACGACAAAATAGGAGCTTCCTAAAGAGTGCCGGACTTGGGGTGCCCGAATGCAGGCAGTAGTCAACGGTATGTGGTCAGCAGCGGGAGCTGCGTGATTTCATCAAATCCGGCCCGTCATGGCCCATGTTCTTCGCATATATGAATTTGACCGGAGAGCTTAAGACCTTCCCGCAACGGCCAGTCGAATGCTTCAACACCCGTCTCGCGAAGACTTGCGTCGGTCGTGCGTTGGCGCACCAGGAGAGGTTTGACGCAAACACCGAAAGGAGAAGTATGATCTGGCAAGAATTTCGAAACTGGATGGCAAAGTTTGGTCCCGCATTGGCTTTGGCGCTTGTAGCGTGCTCCGTGACATACGCGCAGGATGTGAGGACCAACTATATGCCAGGAACTGATTTTTCGAAGTATCACACCTACGCATGGGTCGACGAGGTAAAGGGCGTACCCCGAGTAGGTGGTCAGCCCGACCAGATCCTGGACACACAGGTCAAGGAAGCGGTCGATTCACAAATGGCTGCCAAGGGCATCACCAAGGTAGTGGATGGCGGTAAAGCCGATTTACTCCTTGGCTACCAGCTCGCTATCGATCGGGAGAAGCAGATAAACGGCTTCGCGGACGGCAGGGGAGGATGGGGCGGCTGGGGCCCTTGGGGCGGCGGCCTCAATTCATTTTCGGCGACTACTTCAACCATTAACATCGGGACTTTCGTCCTTGGTATGTATGACCCTGCTGCAAAGAAGCTCATTTGGATAGGTGCTGCTCAACATGCGATTGAACCCAGCAAAAAGCAGGAAAAAAACCAGGAGAGGCTCAATAAGGGAGCGCAAAAACTGCTGAAAGACTTCCCTCCTGGACGGAAGTAGGCACCTCAGAGTCCGTTAACGCATATATGCACTTGCAAGTGCTCTCTAGTCGCGCACGCGGTCATGAACTTTCGAGGAATGCATCGGCCGCGTGCAAACAGTTTCCGCATCCCGCAGAGACGCAAGCGAGAGAGCACAGATGAACGCGACCCGAAAAATATTTGACTCGAAAACCTTCTCCCGCGCTGTCGGGGTCGTATCCGGGTAGGCACCGGGGTACGACAGCGGATAAAGAACGACTAGTGATCCACTCCTTTACGAATCAGGTCACTCTGTTCGCACATATCCGAGCGCAATAGATTCTCCGCCTCGAACTCCGATTGCAAAGTCCAAACCCAAATCAAGTTCTGTTCTCTTGATGCATGTATGACAGACAGCTCCACGGTTCTGACGGCAATCGGGTGACAACGATCTGCCTTGAGACGGGAGTGCTCTTCTCGTTGGTCCAGTGACCGACAAGCTCTCTCCCAACTTGAACGCCAGAGTTTGCCACGCTGTCGTATGTTCCAAGCATTTGTGCTCTCCGGTTAGCGACCGTCATCGGTCGCGCGACGGAAGATGTCGCAAGTTGGCTGCCAAAAATGTGATTCGCTTATGCGCTTGATACTAAGAGCCTGTAACAAAACCCTCCTCAGATTTGGAACGGCTACTTGTCCCATTAGGGCGTAATATGTCCAGAACGCCGAGTTCCGCAGAATCTCGGTGAGTGCATCGGCGATTTGGCATGCATTGAGATCGAACAGTTTCTGATCGCACTTCAGTCGAGCAAAATCCGGATTGCTGACGATGCACTCCGAAAGGGTTTGCTAAGGCACTTGCGCACTTCTCCCGTGACAGTTAGGACTAAAATGATCGTTAATTCCCATTGGCACCTCGCCAATCTAATGATCGATGGAAAAGGAGTGAGTGACCGTGGAGATATTTGACCGCACAAACGTGATTCAGGGAGATGACGGGTGCCGAGACGGGCATTATCGCTGCAAAGAGGACGTGTTCGCGCCGGCGTGCCTGGATGGCTCCGACAAGTGCCTGGATGCGAACGATGAGATTTCACTGCAGGCGCAGAATCCCACAGGCCTCGGCGAGGTGAGGGTGGGATCGGCGTCGGAGGAGGCAGCGGGGATTCCGGCGATCTGGAATACGATGCTCTATGGCATTGGCGATATGGGCGTGATGCGGGCTCCGGAGGCTTGAGTGATCTTGCAACTTCTCGAGGCATAAGCGCAGAATCACACCAAGAGACTCCGAAGGGGGAACTTGAGTGAAGGAATTGCGTTGCGCGATTTACGCGAGATTTTCTTCCGACCGCCAGAGCCCGGCTAGCATCCCGGACCAAATCAGGAAATGCCGCGATTATGCCACGCGGCACGGGTGGCTCGTCCTTGATGACCACATTTATTCGGACGAAGCGATTGTGGCGACCAGTATGGCAAGGGAGGGCCTGCAGAGACTTCTTGAGGCGGCGTCCGCCTCCGAGCGTGTCTTTGACTGCATTCTGATCGACGACACCTCCCGGTTGACGCGAAAACTCGCCGATGCATTGAACCTTTATGAAAAGCTTACTTTTGCAGGGGTACGATTGGTCGCTGTCTCTCAAGGCGTGGATTCAGACAGCGCGCAGGCGGAATTGTTGATAGGTGTTCACGGACTCATCGATGCCGTGTATTGGCGCGAACTCGCCGAGAAGACACATAGGGGGATGCAGGGACTAGCATTGCGTGGTTTTCATACCGGAGGCCGTTGCTTCGGCTCTTCATCCGTCAAAGCCCCGGACGGCAGCGTCCGGCTTGAAGTGAATCCTACTGAAGCTGAAATCATCAATCGGATCTATCGGCTCTACGCTGAATCCGGCTGTTCTATGAAACGCATCGCGCACAGCTTGAATTCTGAAGGAGTCATCTCCCCGCAGCCGCAAAAGGGAAGGTTTAATCGATCGTGGTGCGTATCTTCCGTAAGACACATTTTGTTGAACCCTCGCTATACCGGCAAGACGACCTGGAACACGAGGCGTAAAGTCCGCGCTTGAAAGCCGTTAAGAACATGTTTGGTAGGGAAGGTAGTGGGTTGACGATTGGTCCGAAACGCTATCTTTTCTCGGGCTTGCTAAAGTGCTCTGTTTGCGGCGGAAGTATCGCGCTCGTTTCCGGACGGGGACGACACGGCGCAGATCGCTATGGTTGCTCAGTCCATCACCAGCGTGGCGGATCGGTCTGCGAGAACTCGACGTTGGTACGTCGAGACGAGTTAGAACAGAGCCTGCTTAAAGGGTTGGCGGATGCCGTTCTGCGCGTCGAAGTAATTGACTACGCTGTGGCCCGGATGAAGGAAGCTCTCAGAAAGGGTCACGAAAAGCTCGACGCCGAGCTGGAACGAATGCGACAGAGGAAGCAGCAACTGGAAGCCGAGCTTGCACGACTGGTGAATGCAATTGCCGAGGGACAGTCGTCAAAGTGCATTATGGAGGCAATCAGCGAGCGAGAAAGGGAACTGCAGGCGATTACGAACAAGTTGCTCGAACCAGGCCCAGGCTCCCTGCAGGCCACGCTCGACGAGCTCCGAGACCTTGCGATCTCGCGGCTAGCCAAGATCCGCGAACTAATCACGCATCCCGATAGCATTGACTTGGCACGTGCAGTGGTTGCAGAACACTTCGGAACGTTCACACTTGAACCCACAGTGCAAGGCGGCGAACCTGTCTATCTCGCTCATGGCAAAGTAGATTTCTTCGGAGATGAAGCGATGGCGCGAACGGGTGGTGCCGGGGGTCAGATTTGAACTGACGACCTTCGGGTTATGCGATCTGACTCAACTTTCGCTGAGAGTCGGACTGTACCTTCATCCCGCGGAACGGGATGCTCGCCATCCAGTCTCTACGCCTTCCTCGCTGTTACGAGGCTTGGTTCGGTATTACCGTATTCTGTACCACAGAACTTAGGTTCCACCGACTTTGACGAGTGATCTTCCCGCACATTGCTGTGCGGACGCCCATTTTGCCATTGCGGGATTTGGACTACCGATCCTGCTTGGCGGGTTATGAGATTAACGATCAAACCCTAAGTCTTGATGATTCAATTGCCCTTACAGTTCGTCAACCCCAAAAACCACCCCCAAAACCTGGCATTTTGGACGCTAGTTGGAAGTCGAAATTGGGGTGAGTTCACTTCAACGAATGGCAGACAATTCGTCCACTGAGCAAGCCACTCGTCTGGGTGCGAAGAAAGCCTTGACGAAAACCGCCCTTCTGGCGTCGCTGCTTTGCCGCGATGCTGCTGAAAGACTTCGTACTAGACCAGCGCAGCATCGCCCCACATCGGTACCGACGTCGTGGCATCGTCCGGTTTTACGCGGACCTTAAAGTCCATCCCGTTTACTAACTGTTCTGCGTGGTCTTTACCGGATTCGGGCGCGATGAAGGGCTTTTCACATGTATCGCCATACTTTTCACAATTAACAGGATACTTGTAATAGACCGTTACAACCGTACACCCGTAACCGCTGGCTTGAGGCCAGTCAGCACTCAGTACGCTGACTCTGACAATGGGCCATTTTCGGCTACGCACCAAATGCATCGAAAGCGCGCAAAGACACCCTGCTCGTGTCCACTATTTGCTTGCACCGCTACCGATACAGTATTCATCCACTTGACGGGAGACACGCATGGCGGTAAGCACGGAGACGGAGGTGGGTAGCCATGAGAATCGTAGTGATCGGCGGCAGTGGATTCATCGGGTCAAAGCTCCTGCCCAGGTTGCGCGAGCAAGGCCACGAGGCAATCGCAGCGTCACCCAATTCCGGTGTGAACACCCTCACGGGTGAGGGACTGGCCGAGGTTCTGAAAGGCGCTTCGGTTGTGGTCGACGTATCAAACTCTCCTTCCTGGGAAGATTCGGCGGTACTGAATTTCTTTGAAACTTCGACCCGCAATCTTCTCAAATACGGAGCGCAGGCGGGCGTAAAGCACTTCGTCGTGTTATCGGTCGTCGGCACCGAAGGCCTAGCCGAAAGCGGGTATTTCCGCGCAAAGATCGCGCAGGAGAAGCTGGTCAAAAATTCTTCGACGATTCCTTATACCATCGTTCAGGCGACGCAGTTCTTTGAATTTTTGAAGGGTATTGCGGACATTTCGATGCAGGGTGACAAGGTGCACTTGCCGCCGATGCCTTTCCAACCGATGGCAGGCGACGACGTTGCGAGTGCCCTAGCCAGAGTCGCGATGGAAGCGCCGGTGAACGGCACGATCGAAATTGGAGGGCCAGAACCGTTTCGCCTGGATGAACTCATACGCCGGCGTTTGGCACAGCTCAATGACCCTCGAGAGGTCGTCACCGACCTGAACGCGCGATACTCCGGCGCGAAGATCGATGAACGAACGCTGGTTCCCGGCAAGGACGCGCGGCTTGGCGAAACGCGTTTCGAAACCTGGGTCATTCAGTCCGCGGAGACAACGGCGGCAGCCGCTCACTAGTGGAGTTGTAAGCAAAGAGCGGTTGGGCTCCAGCACGTAACAGAAACATTTCACTCGTTAACCAATGGTCTCAGTGGTCCCATTGAAAGGAAAGGTTTGTTTATGATGATTGCAAAAATGATCTTGATGCTGGCGTGTCTTGTGTCGATCCCGCTGGAGACCAAAGAGGCGAAGGTGACGCCGCTCATGTCAAAAGACCTGACGGAGTTTCCCGGTAAAGAAGGCGTGATGATCACCGTGGAGTATCCGCCGGGCAGTACGGATCCGATCCATCGCCACAACGCACACGCGTTTGTGTATGTCCTTGAGGGATCAATCGTGATGCAGGTGAGGGGCGGCGAGGAAGTCACCCTTACCCCCGGCCAGACGTTCTATGAAGGTCCAAATGATGTTCACGTGGTTGGGCGGAACGCGAGCCAAACGAAGCCGGCGAAATTCGTGGCGTTCTTCGTGAAAGATAAAGGCGCCCCCATATTGGTGCCGGCGAAGTAATTCACACACTGCGAAGATTCGGTCCCGACGAAAATCTAAGAGAACATACACATGAGCACGATTACAGTGAAAGATTGTACGACGACTTACTACAAGGGCTGGGGCAAAGGACCGGTCATCACGTTTTCGCACGGATGGCCGCTGTATTCCGATGCGTGGGACAGCCAGCTCCTTTTCTTCGCACAGAAAGGCTTCCGCATGGTGGTGCACGACAGGTCTGGCCACGGCCGATCCGGTCAACCCTCGTCTGGGAACGACATGAATGGACGGGACAACGCGACGTAAAGATTCCCCTACAAGATTGGAGCATGCGATGAACAAGTTCGAACAACCGATGACAACGCACCGTATCGGAGCGGAAGGCCGGGGATCGCTAGAGAACTTCAGAGCCCGTCGCCGGGCGTTCCGCGCTCTGCATGAGGCAGGCTGTTTCGTGATTCCGAACCCGTGGGACGTCGGCTCTGCACGGTACCTGCAGCAGCTCGGATTCCCCGCGTTGGCAACGACGAGCGCGGGCTTTGCGTTCTCGCAGGGGCTGCCTGACTCCGAAGTTGCGCTCACTTGTGAGCGTAACCTGGCATACATAGCCGACATCGCGGGCGCGGTCGATGTTCCGGTCAATGCGGACTTCGCGTCTGGCTACGGAGCGTCACCGCAAGATGTGGCCGATAATGTCACGCGCTGCATCGCGGCCGGCGTCGCGGGCCTGTCGATCGAGGATGCAACCGGTGATCCATCGTCGCCGCTTTACGAGCTGCCGCTCGCCGTCGAGCGTGTGCGCGCTGCGCGCGAGGCGATCGATCACTCCCGTGCCGACGTCCTGCTGACGGCTAGGGCAGAATGTTTCCTTGTCGGCCATCATGATGCGTTTCGCGAGTCGGTCCGGCGTCTGCAGGCATTCGCTGAGGCGGGGGCGGACGTGCTATTCGCACCCGGCCCCCACGATCCCACGGCGATCAAAGCGATCGTTGACGCGGTTCGGCCGAAGCCGATCAACGTCCTGGTGGTTCGGGACAGTGGCTTGAGCGTCACCGACATCGCGGCGCTCGGCGTGCGCCGCGTCAGTGTCGGCGCAGCGTTGGCTCTTGCTGCATGGACCGGTTTCACGCGCGCAGCGCAGAAGTTGAAGTCGGAAGGGAGTTTCGCAGGCTTCGCGAGCTTGGTGTCGTACGGTGACATCAACGGGTTCTTCGTGACCGACTACCGCACGCGGCAGTCTGACGGGCGGCGATCGGCGGGGTCACCAAGCTAGTATTCAAGGTGCGGAATCTCTGACCGGCACGATCTGGTCGTCCTCACCGACATGACCAGCCTGGGTATATCGGTCGGCTGTGATGGTCTGCGAACTACTCCGCCAGCGCGCGATGGACAAACGAAACCGCGATCGATCCTTCACCGACTGCCGATGCCACGCGTTTGACGTTGCCGCACCGAACGTCACCCACGG
>Ga0306925_10005683_pt1 | contig 11474 bp, 8 predicted proteins | sample flu12Cox44000176_FD_203755 | JGI IMG/M metagenome (GOLD analysis project Ga0306925, IMG submission 203755) | Lab enrichment of tropical soil microbial communities from Luquillo Experimental Forest, Puerto Rico - flux8day.12C.oxic.44.000.176 (v2)... | ecosystem: Environmental > Terrestrial > Soil...
CGCAACCGGTGTTCTGGGACTTCATCTACTTCTCCTTCACCATCGCGGCGGCCTGTCAGACATCCGACGTCGCCACGAGGAACGTCGCGCTGCGCCGGGTCGTGACCGCACAAACGCTCGTCTCGTTCATCTTCAACGTCTCCATCGTGGGTTTCGCCGTCAATGTCTCGGCGAGCCTGCTCTAGCGGTCGGTTGGCAGAGAAGCGAGGAAGGTGCGCAGTGCACCGGCAACTTCTGTCGGACAGTCGAGCGGAGTGAAATGCCCGCCGGGAAGCCTCACCAGGGACGCGTGCAGCAATTCAGCGAGCGGTTGCCCGACTCCCTGGATCGAGAGAAATTCGTCACGTTCGCCCCAGAGAACGATGGCGGGCACGCCGCTCGCGCGCAGTCGCTCGCCGATATCAGCGGTCTGGCCGGGATCGAGATCGCGTGCGGCGCGGATCAGCTTGAGTCCTCCCTGCTCGCCCTGATACGCCGCGAGCATTTCCCGGAGCGCAGCGGTTTTGGCGAGCCGCCGTGCGAGCACCGGGTAGAGGCGGTGGGCATCGGCCGGATCCCAGGCCTGAATGCTCGTGATCGCAGCCATTGCCCACTCAGAAGCATGCACGCCATCGAGAACGGCGAGACCGCGGATGCGCTCCGGCGCATTGGCGACCATCAACTGCGCGGCCGCCGATCCTACGTCGTGCGCGATGATGACCGGGCGCGCCACACCCAATCGATCGAGGAGCTCGAGCAGCCATCGCGCCTGGCTCGCCATGTCGATACCCAGGCCGGCGGGAGCCGCGGAGTCACCATAACCGACGAGATCCGGTATGAGTACGCGATACCCGGCGCTCACGAGCTGCGGCGCGACGTGGGACCACAGGCGGCGCGTCGCTGGAAATCCGTGCAACAGAAGAAGAGGGCAGCCCTGCCCGTCGCGTTCGAGACATACGCTCACGTCGCGGATCCGAATCGTGTCGGCCATGCTCGGAGTATATTGCTCGCCGCGGGGCGAAAGAGCCCTGGTTCGCGTCCTGTCTTTACTCGCCCGCGGGGATGACGGCTTCAGGAGACGAGAACGTGACCGCTTTCGCCCGCAGGCTGTCTCGCGCAGTTCTCACCCTGCTCGCGTTCCCCAGCGCATTCGCCGCGGCGCCGGAAGAGGCGCCGGTTGCGGCGGCCGCTGCACCCGCGGCGCAGCCGCTCACCGCCGCGGACGCCGACAGCTGGCTCGATGGCTATCTGCCCTACGCGCTCAAGACGAACGACATCGCGGGCGCAGTCGTCGTCATCGTCAAGGACGGTGAGGTGTTGACCGAGCGCGGCTACGGCTACGCGGATGTGGCGGCGAAAAAACCCATCGATCCGAAGCTGACGCTGTTTCGTCCCGGCTCGGTCTCCAAGCTCTTCACCTGGACCGCGGTGATGCAGCTGGTGGAGCAGGGCAAGATCGATCTCGATGCGGACGTCAATCAGTATCTCGACTTCAGGATTCCGCCTCGTGAGGGCAAGCCCGTCACCATGCGGAACCTGATGCAGCACACCGCCGGGTTCGAGGAGCAGGCGAAAGGGGTCATCTCCGACAACCCGCAGGCGCCCGGTTTCGAGGTGTTGCTCAAAGCGTGGGTTCCGCAGCGGGTCTTCGCCCCGGGTACGACGCCGGCCTATTCCAACTATGGGGCATCGCTTGCGGGATTCATCGTGCAGCGGGTCTCGGGGGAGCCCTTCGACACCTATGTCGAGAAGCACATCTTCGAGCCGCTCGACATGAAGTACTCGAGCTTCCGCCAGCCCCTGCCTCCCGAGCTCGCGCCACTGATGTCCAGGGGTTACCGCACCGCCTCGGGGGAGGCGCAACCCTTCGAGATCGTCGGCCCCGCACCGGCGGGCGCCCTGTCCTCCCCCGGTGAGGACATGGCGCATTTCATGATCGCGCAGCTGCTGGGCGGTGAGTACCACGGCAGGCGGATCCTCGCCGCGGCGACCGCGGAGATGATGCACAACACGCCGCTCACGCTGCTGCCGCCGTTGAACCGGATGGAGCTCGGTTTCTTCGAAACCAACATCAACGGTCGCGAGGTAATCGGCCACCTGGGGGATACGCAGTACTTTCACACCGCGCTGCACCTCTTCCTGAAGGAAAACGCGGGCTTCTACGTGTCATTCAACAGCCTCGGCAAGGAAGGCGCCGCCCACAACCTGCGCGGAGCGCTATTCGAGGATTTCGCGGACCGCTATTTTCCGGCGCCCCGGCCACAGTCGCGGGTGGATGCCGCGACAGCCGCAGCGCATGCGGCGCTCCTCAGCGGCACCTGGGCCAACTCGCGCGGCTCGCAGTCGAATTTTCTCGCGGCGGCTTCGTTCATCGAGCAGATCAAGATCGGCGTCGACAGGAAAGGCGCGCTGCAGATTCCGGATCTCAAGGGCCGCAACGGCGAGCCGCGGCACTGGGTCGAGATCGCGCCTTTCGTGTGGCTCGATGCGGACGGTCACGATCGGTTGGCTGCCAAGGTGGTCGACGGCAAGCCGGTGCGCTGGAGCTTCGATCTGCTCTCGCCCTTCATGGTATTCGACCGGGTGCCGTGGTACGCCAACAGCGCGTGGCTGATGCCGCTGCTCACAGTCAGCGTCGTCGCACTCCTGCTGACGGCACTGCTGTGGCCGGTCGCCGCGCTGGTACGTCGGCGCTACCAGGCTCCGCTGCGCGTCGACCCGGCATCGCTGCACGCCTACCGGTGGAGCAAGATCGGCGCGATCCTGATCCTCGCCGCTCTAGCGCTGTGGGCACTCAATTTAGGGCTGATGCTCAAGAACAACGACAACCTCGATGGCAGGCTGGATGCGCTCGTGTGGCTGGATGAGATCTTCGGCACGCCGGCTATCATCGGCGGCTCGCTCCTGATGCTGTGGAACCTGGGGGCGGTGTGGCGTGGCGAGCGGCGCTGGGCGGCGAGAGCCTGGAGCGTGGTGTTGACCCTCTCTGCCGTCACCGTGGTGTGGGTGGCGGTGGTTTGCAGGCTCATAGGTTTTGGAACGAACTACTGATGTCAGCCCCCATGAGGCTCCACTGGGACACGGCGCCCGCCCGGCTATAGCGCTCCTGACGTTGAGCTGCTGCATGCTGCTGGCGCAGAGATTCGGTCTGGTTGAGCTCATCGCCAGGGGCTATCGCGCGCTCGCTGCCATCTTTCTTCTGGTTTACGTCGTACCTCTTTTTACGGTCGGGCTTGGGCGCCTCCGCCAGCTCAGGGGTTCGCACGCCGCAGGTTGAACGCAAACAGTTCTGTGGTACCCGCGCTCCCTGCCTCAGGCTCGATGCGCAACACGTACCGGCCGGGCGTCAGACGCGCGGCGTCCGCATAGGCGTAGACGTAGCCATCCGCGTGCATGTAAAGATCTGACACGACCGCGATGGGTTTCACGGCTGCCGCGTCCTCCTGGCGGACCAGCGTCATGCGGTAGCGGGAATTCTCCAGCCGCTGAGGTGCGGCGCGAAATTCCACGGCGCCACTGGCGGGAAGCGCGAGGTCCGGAGTCGAGCTCTCACGCGTTGCGACGAAGGTGAAGTGCGCCGTCGCCGCAGCAGGCGGCTGGAGTGTCGCCGTCAGCAGCGGCAACTCCCCGGTGTCCACTTGCATACGAAGAAACAACGCAACCCCGGCAACCCCGGCCGCCGCCATCAGCGGGAGCCAGATACGGGCAGGCGTGATCCGGGATGTGGCCCGGGGAAGCTTGCCCTGCTCGCGCAGATGCTGCAGGGCTTCGCGCAACCGCAACGAATGCTCCAACTCGCGTACCAGCTCTGGATCACTTACCAGGTCGTGCTCGAACGCCAGTCGCTCATCGTCCGACAACCGATCGACGGTATAATTCTGGAGCCGTTCAAACTCGTGGCCGATGTCCATGACATCACTCTCCTTGGGCCGCGTTGGTCTCACCGGACACCGCATTCCAGCCACCCATGCTGTGCGCGGTACCCGGGATTCCCGACCCATTGGTTGAGAGACACAGGCTTATCGCTACGATCGTCAGCAGATCTGCCTTGCCGTACCCGTGTTGTTCGAGCAGCTCTTTGAGACGGTTGCGAGCGCGGAAGATCACTCGATTGAAGTGCTCGTGCGATAGATGAAGCGTGCGACAGATGTAATCCTTGTCTTCGTCATTGAGATAAAACCGGATCAGTAACTCGCGGTCCCGGGCGGTCGGCATCTCGGCGAGCATGCGCCGCGCAGCCGCCGCCCACTGCGGTCGCCCGACCCGCTCCCATTCCGGGTCTTCCTCGGCGCCGCGAAGATCTTCCAACGCATCTGCGCTCGAGATCGCGCCGCGGTCCTTGCGACGGTAGTTCCGCAGGTGGTTGAGTGCCACGCGGTACAGGTATCCGCCCAGGTTTTCCGGATGGGCAATCTCCCCGTTGCGAAGCTTCTCGAGCGTCGTGACGGCGGCATCCTGGAGGATGTCCGCGGCGACCTCCGGGTCGCGGACGCGCCGCAAGATCAGCGCACGAAGTCCCGGATAGTTACGATAGACTGCGGACAGCTGCGAAATCCGGTCCGAAACCGGGGCAGGGGCGTCTACTTTCGCAGAAGACTGTGGGGCAGGTGCTGCTTGGTCGTCAACACCTTTCATAGCCCGAGTATAAGCTGCATTCATGACGTACCGCAGCCGCGGATCACTCGTGCCGCTGCCGGATGGCCTGTTGTCGCATCGATCTTGCTAGCGATGTGGACCGTCCCGGGGAGTGCGGCGGATACCAGTATCTGTCTCCACGGTCTCGGGAATCCCACCCTCACTGCGGGCCCTCTCAGGACCCTCGGAGCCGTGCCCGTGACGGTGGATTTTTCGGTGGTGCCCGGACACACCTACCTGATCGAGGTCGACGAGCGCAATAACGACGCTCTCGTTGAAGCTCTCAGCGCCGGGAACCAGCTTATCGCCCAGGCCGATCATCCGGAGCGACGCACGGGAACCCGTCGGGCCGTCCTCACAGCGGTGGAGCCGCGCGTCACCGTGCGGGTGACCGGTAAGGAAGACGTAAACGTGGCCGGCACCGCGACCGTTCGCCTCGTCGATCTGGCGGACTCACGCACACGACCCGATTGCGTCGCAATCCTGAGAATACTAGCCACCGCCGACGCCGAGTATGCGGCGGGGCAGGAAATCTCACGCGGCTTGTCGACATCCGTTGCTCGCAGCGCTCGCGAGGCATTTGTGCGGGCAGCCGAGGGATATTCGAGCGCCGCGGACGCTCTGCAGGCGCCCGGGGATCGTGCCCTTCGCGGCCAAACCGCGTTGGCCCTCGCCGGCGTCGAATACTACGACCTGCAGGACTGGACGACAGCAGCGCAATGGGCTGACTCCGCCGCCACACTGCTGGCGACCGGGGATCCCTACCGGCGGGCGCGCGCCGACAGCCTTGCCGCGGCAGCGTGGATCGAGATCGCATCAGCCGTTCCCGCCGGACAACCCGTGCCAGGATACGGTCTGTCATCGACGCAGCTACTGGCCCGCGCGCGCGACATGATGGAGAGGCTGCGTGACTTTCACCTCGCGCGCGGCGAGCGGTATGACGCCGGAGTGCAGCTCAGCAACATTGCGCTGAGCTATCTGTACGAGGGGCGGTATTCCGAATGCATAGCGGCCGCCACGATCTCGAGTCACGTGTTTGGATCTCTTCAACAGAAGGGACGACGTGCACAGGCGTGGCAGGATAAGGCGCAGTGCCTGTGGGGCCTTGGGCGGCTTCCGGAAGCCCTGACCTGGTTTGAGCGTGCTCTGGCCGACATCAGCCCCAGGCCCGATCCCCGCTATTTCATCTCGGCGGTCACTAACACCGCGCTCGCCAACTATGCACTAGGCCAGTTCGACGAGTCGCTGCGCCGCTATGATCTCGCGCTCCCTCTCACCAGAAAAATTCAGTCCACGCGCGATGAGGCTTCTTGCCTCTACGGAATTGGAGTGAACTACTACGCCCTGGGTGACCGCGAGCGTGCGCGGGAATTCCTCGAGCGCTCGCTGGCGATCCGTACGGTCGCCGTCGACGGGCGAGGCCGCATGGCAACCTTGCGGGCGCTCGCCACCATAGACGCCGAAGAGAGAAGGATGGATGACGCCATCGCATCCGATCGGGAGGCCCTGGGTCTCGCGCATGCGCCGTCTGTGGCCGAGCGCATCAGGACTCAACTGGCGGCGCACATGGCGGCGGCCGGGCAACTCGAACAGGCGAAGGCGCAGCTCGACGAAATCATTTCAGCCGGTGCAGGGCACGACCCGCTCCTCGAGGCGGAAGCTCTGCTGCGCCGCGTGGTAGTCCTTCGCCGGCTGGGCCTGCCACGGGAGGCACTCACGGACCTGAACGCCGCCCAACCGCGACTCCACATACTGGGCAGCGTGGCACAGGAATTTGAGGCGGACCTGGAGCGCGCCCGAACCGAACGCATCCTGGGTAACCCGGACGCGGCGCTGGAGGCCGTGGAGCAGGCCGTGACGTTATCGGACGCTGCGCGTCTGCAGACCGCAAATCCGGAGCTTCGTTCGCAACTGCAGACTCCGCTGCGAGCGGCCTACGATCTGGAAGTCGAACTGCTGCGCGAGGAATACGAGCGGGCCGTGGCGGCCGGCAGGCGCGAGCAAGCCACCGAGCTGGCAGCAGCGGCGTTCGTGGCCGCAGATGCCTCGCGTGCGCATTCGTTCGCCGAAGTCGCGGCGCAGGAGTACCCGCCCGTCGTCCGCGGCGCGCTCGCTCCGGAATTGAAACGTCGCGAGGCGATCTATCAGCAGCTTGCCGCGCGCCGTTTTGCGCTCGATGCCCGTCTCGAGTCCGGCTCAGACGACCCAAGCACAAAGCGGCTGATCAGCGACATCACAGAACTGCAGCGTCAGGCGGACACGGTCAACACGCTGATCGCGACCCGCACCTCACCCCGGGCGGAGGTCAGCGTAGTCCGGTTCAGTCTGCCGAAGGTTCCGGCGGGTATTGGCCTCGTGTCGTACTGGCTGGGCTCGGAGTCCGCCTACGCCTGGGTCGTATTGCCGACCGGGATGCACTGGGCACGCTTGTCGCCGCCCTCGGAAATCGAGCAGCAAGTCGCGGCATTTCACCGTTCACTGACCCGGGTCGTCGATGTCCCTGCCGAGCGCCGGCTCGAGAATGCTCGCACGCTGTATGAATCGATCATGCGGCCCATGGAGGCGTGGCTCCGCAGCGTGCGGCAATGGGTCATCATTCCGGATGGGGCTCTCGACTACGTGCCGTTCGCGGCGCTGCGGGTCACGGGCGCCGGATCGGCCGCTTTCGTTGCCGCGCAACACGATGTGGCGCTCAGTCCGGCGGCCTGGATGCTGAACAGCGAAGAGGTGCGTGGCGAACCGCCAGGGCCTGGGAGGATGCTGCTCGTTGCCGACCCGGTCTACCAGCCCGATGACCCGCGCCTCACGCCCGTAGCGACGGCGGCACAAGCGTCAGCGAGCCGCGGGCTGGATGCGCAGACCCGCCAGTACCAGCGTCTCAAGTACACTGCGCAGGAAGCCGACCAGATTCGGACGCTGTTTCCGCCCGCGGACGTCGATGAGTTGATCGGCCTCGACGCGACCCGCGAGCGGCTCCTGCACCTTGACCTGTCGAAGTACCGCTACATCCACATCGCGGCCCACGGCCACGTGGACGCACAGGTGCCGCAGTTGTCCGCCCTGGTCCTGGGTACCTACGATGCCAGCGGCAGGCACATCGACGGTGCGGTGAGGGTTGCGGATCTCTCGCTCCAGACATTGAAGGCGGAGGTCGCGGTCTTCAGCGCCTGCGATACCGCTCTCGGCAGGGAGGTGGCCGGCGAAGGTCTGGTCGGCATCGGCTCTACCGTCCTGGCGAGAGGGGCGCGTGCCGTCGTGGCCTCTCTCTGGCCGGTTTCCGATGAGAGCGGCGCGCGTCTCATGACGGAGTTTTACCGGCACCTGCTGCATGACTCCACCGGCGCGTCCGCGGCACTCGGTGCGGCCATGCGCTCGGTGCTGTCGCGCGATGCAGATGCGGATCCGGCTCTTTGGGCTGCTTTTCAGGTTTCGGTGGTGACGCTGGCGCCGGGCCCCACCGACCGGCCCATCAGGTCGATCAGCCGATGAGATGGTCGTACAATTGGCAACAGTACATGGTAGAGGCGCTGCTCCAGGAGCTTGCGTCGCAGCATGGCGCGATGAATGCGCCAACCATCCGCTATGTCGCCCGAAGGGCCGGACGGGTGCTGCGAAAAAAATGCAGCAACGGGGTTAGTCATCAATAGCGACTCGGTCCGAGAGGTCTCCTGGAGGCGACGCCGATGCGCGTATACGAAGCAATCGTCAAGGGGCTGGAAAGCGTAGGCGTCGACGCCATGTTTGGCGGGGCGGGCGAGAACTCTGCAAGCCTGCTGCTCGCCCTCAAGCATTCCAGCAAGATCAAGCCCGTAGTCGTGCGGCACGAGCAGGCGGCCTCGTTCATGGCCTGCGGCTACTCCATCTTCTCGAACCGGTTGGGAGTGTGCTTCGCGACCGCCGGCCCCGGTGCGTTCAACCTGTTCTCGGGGCTTGCGGTGGCGATGTCGGACTCCTATCCGGTCCTGGCAATCAGTGGCTTCGCCGCGCTGAAGTGGAAGGGCAAGGGTGCCTTGAACGAGACCTCCGGGCTCAGCCGCACACCGGACTCCCAGGCGATGTTCTCAGCCACGACCAAACGCTCGTTCTTTCTCGATGACATCACGAAAACGTGCGACGTGCTCGAGGAGGCGGTCAATCTCGCCTTCGAAGGCCGTCCCGGGCCGGTCCACATCCATGTTGCATTCGATCTCACCGAGGATGGGCAGTCGGTCGACAACTATCGTGACCTCCGGCTCGACGTCCGTGCGGTCCTGCCCGATGCGGCCGAGATCGAAGCTGCCGCCGGCGCGATCGCCGCTGCGCTCCGACAACGCAAATCGGTGGTTGCTCTCATCGGCTTCGGTGCGATCCGCAGCGGGGCGGGGCCGGAACTGCAGGCCCTGGTCGAGCGCTTCCAGATCCCGTTCGCGACCACGCTCGACGGCAAGGGGATCATCCCCGAGGATCACCCGCTGGGACTGGGGGTGTTTGCCGACAGCGGCCATGTCGCGGCCGGCAAGGCCTTCGTGGCCGCCGACCTCGTCATCGCGGTTGGCAACTCATTCGCCCAGCACGCGACCTTCGATTTCCGCTCCGATCTGCTGGCCGGAAAGACGCTGGTACACATCAACATCTCCGCCGCGGAGATCAGCAAGGTCTATCGGGCCGATCACGCCATCGTCGCAGATGCGAAGCCCGCGGTCGCCGCGCTCACCGCGGCGCTCGCACCGCTGGTGGATGCCGTCGAGCCCGTCCAGGTCGAAAAAGACCGCCACATCACTGCGATGCCATTCAACCTGGAGCCCGGCCACATCCACCCCGGCCAGCTCGCGCAGTCGCTGTCGGCGTTATTGCCCGACAACGCGATCGTGCTCGCGGACGCCGGCGCCCACCTGGCGTGGCTCGGCTATTTCCTGCAACTCAGACGCGGCCAGAATTACCGCAAACCCGGCAGCTTCGGTCCCATGGCATGGGCCACGAACGGTGCGCTCGGCACCCAGCTGGCATTCCCCGATCGACCGGTGATCGTCGGCTGCGGCGATGGCTGCTACCAATTGTCCGGGTTCGAACTGCTGACGGCAGTGCAGTACAACATCCCCGTCATCTGGATCATTTTCGCGGACGGCGAGTTCAAGCTCATCAAGCTGTACCAGCTTTCGGCCTTCCACGAGTCCGGGCTCGTCGATTTTCCCAACCCCGACTACGTGGCCTACGCACAGGCCTGCGGCGCCCAGGGATTCCGGGTCAGCAGCGTCGCCGAATTCGAAGCGGCCTTGCGGACCGCGCTGGCATCGGGCAAGCCGGCGCTGATCGATGCCTCCATCACGCGCCTCGCGATCCCGCATTACAGCACCAACCCCTCGGGAATCCTGGCGGCGATCGAAGAGAGCATCGCGAAGAGGCTGTCGGGTGGCTGAGGTCGTTGGTCGTGCGCAGGTCCCGGCCGCGGCGGCGGCCGCGCCCGGTCGTGAGTTCGAAGAGTCGGAGCAAACGGGAGCAACCATGGCCGACATGCACGCCGGATTCGAAGCGATGAGCAAGTACCCGCTCTTCGAGGCCCTGCACAAACGCCGCTCGCGGCGCATCAGTCTGGGAATCCAGTCGGTCCCGGCGGGAAGTAACACTTACACCTCGAACGCCAAACCGCAGCCGCTGAGCGAGCTGGAAGAGGCGGTATTGATCTCGGCGATCGGCTTGACCGGTGTCACGCTGCCCGATCGACCGTTCGCGGACCCGACGGGGGCGAAGATTCTCGGCACGCCCAATCTCAACTTTCCCGGCCGTGCCGCCGGCAGCACCGACAACTGTCAGGCGACGCACTTCTTCCTGTTCAACGACAGCGGCGCCTATCTGTTGCGGCGCCTCGACGGCGTCGATCCCACCGAGCCGGTCACTCCCGAGGTGCTGATCCGGCGCGCAGCTCAATCGAAGGTCAGGATTCTCGACAAGCGTCCCGACTTCCCGAGGGAGTTTCCCTACTATCTGGATTCCAACCGCTTCTTGTCCAACGTGCCGGGCTCCACGGTCCTGTTTCCGGTCGTGGACATGACACGCCAATATATCAACGCGCTGATGTACCTGCTGACCGAGCCCGCGGGTCACCGGCCGGCGCTGCTCGACGATCGCAATTTCTATCTGCCGGCGGGGGTCGGCAAGTGGATCCGCAGTGGCTTTCTGAACAAGGACATCAAGCTGCCGCTCGGCGTCCTGGGCACCATGCGGACGCAGATCGAGGCGGAGCTGCTGCTGCAGAACCTCATTCTCATGCTGCAGGCGATGGGCCTCGGCGGCTGGATCCATTCCGCCGCCGGCACCACGGCGCTCCTGCCCGCGCTGGGATTCGCCTACGTCACGCCGCCTTATCGCGGGCTCGATTTCTTCCGCTGGGGAACCTTCGTCAGGGAAGCGCGAAAACAACCGATCGGACTGCCGCCGTACATCGAGTGTATGTGCCCGCCCTACTACCAGACCATGGCGGACGCCGTCCAGGCCGTCATCGACTCCAAGTACAAAGCCGGGGGAACCTATGGTGACGATGCGTACTTCCGACGGATTTTCCAGGGTAATCGCGGCGAGACATACCTGCGCGAAGTGCCTCACTACACGGACGACGTCGTAGCCTGCACCAAGGATATCTGTACTTACATCTACGAACGGCACGGCCGCTTCCCCGCGCATTGCGACGCGATCTACGTGCCCGGCGTCTGGCTGCAGGCGCATCACCTCGATCTGAACTACTACGACACACTGTTCAAAGGCGGTTACACGGAAACCCAGCGGGACCACCAGCAGCGTTGGCACGGCCAGTAGGGTGCGTCCAGGCAGCCCAAACGAGAGAAGGATGTAACGATGCGCGTATCGCCAGAGTCTCCAACCGTCAC
>Ga0306925_10005685_pt1 | contig 11472 bp, 12 predicted proteins | sample flu12Cox44000176_FD_203755 | JGI IMG/M metagenome (GOLD analysis project Ga0306925, IMG submission 203755) | Lab enrichment of tropical soil microbial communities from Luquillo Experimental Forest, Puerto Rico - flux8day.12C.oxic.44.000.176 (v2)... | ecosystem: Environmental > Terrestrial >...
AGCCGCCTGCCCCTGTCGCGCCGAGCTTTGACGTGGTCAAGGTCGGTCCGACCGGAACGGCAGTCATCGCCGGGCGTGCCGAGCCCGGGGCCAAGGTCATCGTGCGCGACGGAGACAACGCGATCGGTGAAGTCACCGCTGATCGGCGTGGCGAATGGGCATTGATCCCCGCGCAGCCGATCGGGCCCGGCAACCGACTGCTCTCTGTGGAGGCCTCAAACCCGGGCACCGGCGCGACAGTGAAGTCGGACGAAACTGTGGCGTTGTCGATCAGCCCGCCGGCGTCGGCCGGCCGCGCGGGCGAGACGGCGCTCGCGGTCGTATTGCCGCATCAGGGCGGAGGCGCTGCGCGCGTGCTCCAGCTGCCGAACGATGCTGCGCCCGGAAAGCCGAACTCGTTGTCCATGGAGACCGCCGAATACGATACGCAAGGCCGGGTTGCGCTGTCAGGCCACGCCGCGCCGGGCGCGACCGTCCAAATCTATCTCGGCAACGAGCCGCTCGCCACCGTGACGGCCGATGCAGCAGGCGCATGGTCGGCGACTTCCTCACATGCCGTTCCTCCAGGACAACTCGAGCTTCGTCTCGACCAGCTGGCGTCGAGCGGGCAGGTTGCCCAGCGCGTCGCGCTGCCCTTCGGGCAAGGAGCTGCGGTGGAGCCGGCGCCGGGACAGAACTACGTCGTGCAGCGCGGCAACAGTCTCTGGCGGATCGCCCAGCACGCTTATGGTGCGGGCATGCGGTATGTGATCATCTACTCGGCAAATCCGGACCAGATCCGCAATCCCGACAAGATCTATCCCGGTCAGGTGTTCAAGATTCCAAAATCTTGACCCGGCCGTGGCCGGGTTGGGTCCCGTCGCTAATGCAGCGGGATGCGCACCGGCATCGAGCGCATCCCGTGGATGAAGTTCGAGTAGGTGCGGCGCGGCGGCGCCAACACCTCGATGACCGGATGGCGCGGCAGCAACTCCTCCCAAAGGATGCGCAGCTGCAGTTCGGCGAGCCGGTTGCCGACGCAGCGATGGATGCCAAAGCCAAACGATAAATGCTGGCGCGGGCGCAGCCTGTCGATAATGAAATTGTCGGGATCGTCGATCGCATCGGGATCGCGGTTTCCCGAGACATACCACATGACGACCTTGTCGCCGGCGCGGATATGCTGGCCGCCGAGCTCCGTATCCTGTGTCGCCGTGCGCCGCATGTGAATGACCGGGGTCACATAGCGGATGATTTCCGGTACGAGGCTCGCAATCAGCGCCGGATTGTCGCGCAATTTTTGATATTCGCCCGGATGCTGGCTCAACGCATAAAGCCCGCCGGTCATCGAGTTGCGCGTCGTGTCGTTGCCGCCGACGATCAGCAGGGTCAGATTGCCCATGAACTCGCGCAACGCCATGTTCTGCGTGGCCGGGCCGTGCGCCAGCATCGAGAGGAGATCGAATTTCGGCGGCTGGCTGGCGCGCTCATTGTAAAGTTCGGCCATCCGCTCTGCCATTTTCTTCAATTCGTCGAACTTCTCCTGTTCCGAATGCACCGGCGATTCTGGCGCGCGGACATTGCAGATCGCGACATCGGACCAATAGGTCAGCTGGCGCCGGTCTTCCCAGGGATAGTCGAACAGTGTGGCGAGCATCATCGTCGTCAGCTCGATCGACACCCGCTCGACCCAGTCGAAGGGCTCGCCACGCGGCAGGCCTTCGAGCACGCGGATCGTCCGGTCGCGGATCGTGGCCTCCATCTCGGCGAGGTTCGCCGGTGCCACGATCGGGCTGACCACTTTGCGCTGCTCGTCGTGCTTGGGCGGGTCCATGCGGATGAAGTTCGGGCGCTCCAGCCCCTTCGGCAGATCCTCTACCGTGATGCCGGGCTCTGACAAAAAGGTCTGGTGGTTTACCTCGACCTGCATGATGTCCTTGTACTTGCACACCGACCAATAGGGGCCGTAGCGGCTCTCCCGGCACCAATGTACCGGCGCCTCGCGGCGCAGCCGCTGGAAGTAGGGGTACCAGGTGTCGTCCTGATAAAGCTGCGGGTCGCTGACATCGATCGCCTCAAGCGGGATCGTGTAAACGTCGTGGGGTTGCGTCGTCATTGTCGTGGCTCCTGTCCCCTCAATGCTGGCCCTGCGGCAGGCGAACGATCAACCCGTCGAGCTCCTCCCGCATCGCAATCTGGCACGACAGGCGCGAGTTGAATTCGCCCTCGGCGGCAAAGCTCAACATGCTTGCCTCCTGCGAGCCCGGCACCGGTGTGCCAGTCTTGGCGAGCCAGGCCGGATCGACATAGACATGGCAGGTCGCGCAGGCGCACTCGCCGCCGCAATCGGCGTCGATGCCGGGCACGTTGTTGTTGACCGCACCCCGCATGACCGAGAGGCCGACCGGAACCTCGACCGGGTGCTCGGTGCCGTTAAATTCGATGTAGGTGACCCTGGGCATGCCGATCCTCGTTTTGCCTTATAGCGGGTCCCAGCTGAACAGGTCGCCGGAGCGGTCCAGCGGCATGAAAGACGGCTTGAGCGCCGGGAGCGCGAGCTCAGCGATCGCCTCAGGGGTCCAGCCGGCGGCACTGTGCAGGCTCCGGACCGGCCGCGGCGAGCTGAACAGGTAGATCTCGTTCATCCGCGTCCCGAAGACCTGACCGGTCACCTCGCGCGCCGCATCGGAGGCAAGAAACACCGCCATCGGCGCGTTCTTGTCGGGAGTCATCTGCTGGATTTTAGCGACCCGCGCCCGTTCCTCCTCGGTGCGCGCCGGGATCGACTGGGTCATCCGGCTCCACGCCCAGGGCGACAGGCAGTTCGAGCGCACGTTGAACCGCTTCATGTCGATCGCAATCGCCTTCGACAGCGCGGTGATGCCGAGCTTCGCCGAGGCATAATTCGCCTGCCCCATATTGCCAATCAGCCCCGATGTGCTGGTGATGTGGACAAACGCGCCGCTCTCCTGCTTGCGGTACTGGTCGGCGGCGGCACGGCTGACAAAGAAGCTGCCGTTCAGGTGAACCGAGATGACGGTCAGCCAGTCCTCCGGCGTCATGCGGTGGAAGATCTGGTCGCGCAGCACGCCAGCATTGTTGACGACAACATCGAGCCCGCCGAAATGGTCGAGTGCCGCCTGCACAATCTTTTGCGCCGAGCCCCATTCGGCGACCGAGTCGGTGCTGATCGCGGCCGTTCCACCGGCCCCCTCGATCAGCTGCTTGGTTTCCTCGGCCGGGGTCGCCGAGCGGCCTTCGCCGGCGAGCGAAGCGCCGATGTCGTTGATGACCACTTTCGCGCCGGCGCGCGCCATCGCGATCGCGATCTCGCGTCCGATGCCGCCGCCCGCACCGGTAACGACCGCAATTTTGCCATCCAGCATCCCCGCCATCTGCCACTCCCATGTTGTGGTCCGATCAAACGACGAAGGCCGAGGCCCGGTCAACTCGCTTGACTTGACACCCGGCTCGGGGCCGCCTTTTGCGTTGGAGACATAAGGAGGTTGTCATGATCGTCATCCGGACGCTCGACGGGACCGCCGTTGACGTCGACGAGAATGCGGTAACGCTCCTCTGCGGACCTTATCCGCATGACGTCGGGTCGCACACCTATGTCCACGGCGTCGAGCGCGGCGTGCTGGTGACGGCGGAGGACGCGGCGGCGCTGGCGGCCCGCTTGAGGGTCAACCCACCATTGGCAAAGCTAACCCGTCCTAACAGGACACCGGTGTGGATCAAGGGAGCGGCTGTCACCACGCTGCGGGCTCCACTGCCCACCGAACGGCAAGGCAGGGGAGCCGTGAACGCGGTGGTGGTCCTCGGTGAGCTGCACCAGGCGGTCCATGAGGATCTCGCGACCGCAGAGCGAGTGCTGAACGCTCACGGCGCCCAAGTCTGAATGAAGCTGGCGTGGGGACGCTCACCCGAGGCACACTGTGCCGCTATCTCAACTCAACAAGAGGAAATCGCCAAATGCCCGACACACCGACCTTTGGCCGCTATACCGAGATCCCCTACGACCGCATGACGCCGGAGCAGCAGGAAGGCTATCGCTTGCTGCTCGAGGCGCGCGGGCGACTGCCAGGCCCGAACAAAATCTATGTCCACAACCCCAAGCTCGTGAAGGTGATGGGGCCGCTCGGCGCATATTTCCGCACCGGCTATTCGTTGAGCGAACGCGAACGCGAGATTGCCGTCTGCATCACCTGCAGCAAATGGCATTCGGCCTATCCGACCAACGCGCATGAGCGCGCCGGCAAGGCGGCCGGGTTACCGGCCGATAAGGTCGAGGCATTGCTTACCGGTCTGCCGACCTCGTTTGGCGACAAGCGCGAGCAGGTCATCTACGAGATGGGGACCTGCCTTGCCAATTCGCGCTGGGTCTCTAAAGGCCTCTTCGACCGCGCGGTCGAGGCGCTCGGCCATGAGGGCATCACCGACGTGATTTGTCTGATGGGCTTTTACACCAGCGTGTCGATGACCCTGGCCTTTTACGACGTTCCCGCCGGCGCCGAGGGGCTGGCTCGCTGAGCTCCCCGCCTCCCACAGCTCCCTCACAGCAGGGAGAAAACTTGAAAAACGCCTGCCAAATCGCCCATAATATTATTTATATCAAATGGTTAACCGTCATTCGGCGGGCCCCGAGCAGGGAGGCGATCGACCGTGCTGAGGGAGGCAGCAGGGAGAAATCGACGTCGGGGTAGCCGGTTTCACAATTACGCAAATTGAGCGTGACATATTGCCATTAATATGCTAGAAACTCAATACCCTAAACAGATGCGACCCGGTTCGGCGCCCGAGCTCGACCCTCCCGAATCTCCACGGAAGAGAGAATGCGGGCCATGGCGGAGTGCGTGGGGTGGGGCTCTCCTTCCCCACCTGATTCCGACCTTCGCACGCCAAGGCGCGGCAGCGCGAGGCGATCCTGTCGGTCGACGGGGCCTCAATTTCGGTCGCCAGTCGATCCCGACCTTTGTCCCCTACCATCGGCTGAATTCCGGACCCTTCGGCACGATGGGGGTCGGGCTGCCCTTTGCTGTCGGCGCCAAGGTCGCCAAGCCCTCGGTACAGGTCACCTGCCTCCATGGCGACGGCTCCTTCGGCCAGAACGCGATGGAGCTCGATACCGCGGCGCCACAAACTGCCGTTGTTGTGCATCATCAGCCTCAACGGCGGCTGGACCGCCGACCCCGAACGCAACAAGCCCGGCCGCGACCTCGGTTACATTCGCTACGACAAGATGGCCGAGGGCCTTGGGATGCTATGCCGAATATGTCGAACAGCCCGAGGACAGCCGGCCGGTACCCGCGAGACCGAGGGCGGTCACTGGCTGGTGCATTATGCCGACGTCGAACTGGGCTACATCCATCCGCAGCGGCGCCGGCTCTGCCCGCGTCCGTTGTGCGGAGGGATCGGCAGGCCTGGGGATTTGATGGAGATCGCTGCGACGATCACCACAACTCCACAGGCCCAACAACCGCACATCCTTGATGCTAAATGGATCAAGATGTCACCTATCCAGCCGGTTCAAGATGTCACCTATCCAGCCGGTTCAAAATGTCACCCCTCAATCCGGTTCAAAATGTCACCCCTCAATCCGTTTGCACATTAGGGTGGGGGCATCGCGGAAGGGGGCGCCTCTGGCGCCCCTCTTCTGTTCCCGAAAGCGGACCGCGACAGTCCATAACCGCCGCCCGTGTCGCCCACGCCTTCCGAAAAATGACCATACCGTAGGTCGCGTTGGTCAGTGGACTGGATCTGGCACATACGCAAGTACACTTGTCTTCGCTGGCTTTGGACCAAGAACGTAGATCCGCAGTAGCTTACGAATGGCCATTAGGTCATCGAGCGGTTCGAAGGCCTCAATACAGCCGGCATTGAACAGACCGTCGCCATCGCTGCCGCCCACAGAGGCGTCGACAGCGCGACGAAGCAGGTTTGCTGCGTCCTCTGACCGGGCCATAACAGGTTTTGTAACTTTGGCGTTTATTGGGGCGCACAGTCCTTTGTGCGTAGATTTTGATCCATTCGCTATCAAGTGAATGTCCTGTTCGATTGGCGCAGGGAATAGAGAACGAGCGAAGATTTGCCCCTGATGGCTAACGATGGGGATGGAAAATTGGCGGCCTTCCATCATGACAAGCGCGCGATTCTTTCGCCTGGACTCAGCGAAGAAGACCGATGTCATGACTTGCTCTGATCATAGTCAGCCGCAATGATAATCAAGATCGGCCGACGCTCTGGATTGAACCATGTACCCTGGCTGTCACGGATCGCCGAATACACCGTGCGTTTTGCGCCCCGGCACCGAATTATTATCTCATCAACGGCTGGTCGCGCCAGCTGGACCTTTCCCATGATTTCGGCCAAGTGACCCGTATTGATTATGAAATTCTTGTACTCGAGGGCAATCTCTCGTCGCGCCATTGAGGTATGCTCTAATTCAATAATCCTGTGTTTTGATTATCGTCCGAAGGCGACCGGCCACAGTGTTGCTCCCGTGCTGCGTAGGCGTGGAGATTACGATAATAGCGTCGACGCCCCCATCTCGCCCGTGGCTCACATCAGCAATGCTGTCAATAGGCTCACCATCGCCTTCATGAAGCGGACGCTGTCCCATGTCCCCGCCCGTTCCATCAGTTTTGAAACTCCCGGAACTGAAAATGAAAGCCAGCCTGAGACGGTGTGAGTGTATGCTCTCGAAGGCCAATCGATCCTGCTGAAAGCCTTCTGCCTCCCCGCTCACGTTCTCGACCTCGGCCTCGGCCGCGTTGCTGGAGTGAATATGAAAAATAGGGTAAAGACTCTATGGCGTACCCATCCGGCGAGAATACCTATCATGTTTAGAACCCTCAGACTCGTTTTATGTGATCGTAGTCAAAAGCGTTAAGTAACTCCTAAGACGAGTATCTAATCTCCGCGGTGTGACTGCGTCATCCCGCTGATCGACATCGTTAGGTCGATGCGATCGGAGAGGCGCGCCAGCCGATCATCGTGTCGGGCAGTCGTGTGCTGTGGTCGCACGCCTGGGACGAGATGCGATCCTGCACCGGCAGGGGCTGATCGAGATCTGGGATAAAGGCGATATCGCCGCCGGTGCCGATCGGACCCGCGCCGCCGGCACCCGGCTTGAGGCGGCTGATATCATCCTGTTGTTGATCAGCCCCAATTTTCTCGTTTCGGATTACATCGGTAGTGTCGAGCTCAAGCGCGCCCTGACGCGGGACGAGGCCGGGACGGCCCGTGTGATCCCGGTCATTCTGCGACCCTGTCTCTGGCGGCGGGGCGACTTTGCCAAGCTGCAAGCGCTGCCGACGGATGGCGAGCCGGTGACGATCAGCAAATGGCCGAGCCGGGATGCCGCCCTCAATAATGTCGGCGAGGCTATTGCCCGACTGGTCGAGGGCTAACCTAACTTCGCTGATTCGTTCGGCCGTGCGACAAATTTTTCGGGACAAGTAATTGAAGGACAAGGGCGGTGCGGGCGAAAATCGGCGAAGTCGTTTGTAGTGCCGACCAAGTCTATTCTCAGGGCGGCGAGTATGCCGATAATGCGTGGCCATCATGTTCCTGCGCTACAAGGACCGCCGGAAGGATGGCAAACAGCATCGCTACTGGAGCGTTGTCGAGAACACGCGGGTTGTCGGGGGCCGGGTGGTTCAGCGGCACGTGCTGTATCTGGGGGGATCAACAGCACCCAGGAGTTGGCGTGGCGGCGGTCGATCGAGGTCTTGGAGGAAGGCGCGGCGCAACCGCGGACGCTGTGGCTGTTTCCCGAAGACCGTTGCGAAGGGCTGCTGGCCGACGCCTCGGTCGTCCGCGTCAAGCTGTCGGAGCTCCGGCTCAGCCGGCCGCGGCGGTGGGGCGGGTGCTGGCTGGCGCTGACGCTGTGGCGCGAGCTGCAGCTGGATGCGTTCTGGTCCGGGGTTCTGGGGGTGAGCCGCAAGGGGACGCGCTGGGCTCAGGTGCTGTTTGCGCTGGTCGTCTATCGCCTGCTGACGCCGGGCAGCGAGTGGCGCCTGCACCGTGAGTGGTTTCTGCGCAGCGCGCTTTCCGACCTGTTGGGCGCGGATGCGGGACTGGCGGAGATCCACAAGCTCCACCGCTGCCATGACCGGCTGCTGATCTACAAGCCCGCGGTCTTCGATCACCTAGCAGCGCGGTGGCGCGATCTGTTCAACGTCAGCTACGATGTGCTGCTCTACGACCTGACGAGTACCTACTTCGAGGTCGATCCGCCGTTTGCGGAAGGCGACAAGCGGCGTTTTGGGTATTCGCGCGATCACCGGCCGGATTGTGTGCAGATCGTCATCGCCCTGGTGGTGACACCCGAGGGTCTGCCCTTGGCCTATGAGGTGCTGCCCGGCAACACCTCGGACAAGACGACCTTGCGAGGGTTTCTCGAACGCATCGAGCGGCAATACGGCAAGGCGCGCCGCGTCTGGCTGATGGACCGCGGCGTGCCGACCGAGGCGGTGCTCGCCGAGATGCGCGCCGCCGACCCGCCGGTGCATTATCTGGTGGGCACACCAAAGGGGCGCCTGACGCGTCTGGAGAAGCTCCTGATCGCCGAGCCCTGGCAATCGGCGCGTCCCGGGGTCCAGGTCAAGCTGCTGGCGCAGGACGGCGAGCTCTACGTCTTCGCCCAAAGCCTCGACCGCGTCGCTAAGGAGCGGGCGATCCGGCGGCGGCAGTTGAAGCGGCTGTGGGCCCGGCTCCAGCAACTCTCGAACATGCCGCTCAGCCGCGAGGAGCTGCTGATGAAGCTCGGCGCGACGCGTGATCAGTACCGCAAAGCCTGGCGTCTGGTCATCGTCGAGGTGACGGCAGACAGTGCCACGCTCAGGTAGCGCCTCGACCGCCAGAAGCTGCGACGCGCACGCTCGCGCGAGGGCCGATATCTGCTGCGCACCAACCTGGTCGAGGAGGACCCGGCCAAGCTGTGGAGCCACTATCTGCTGCTGGTCACCATCGAAGAGGTCTTCAAGAACCTCAAAGGCGATCTCGCCATCCGGCCGGTCTTTCACCAGCTCGCGGCGCGCATCGAGGCCCACGTCTTCATCGCCTTTCTGGCCTATTGCCTGCACGTGACGCTCGCCCGGCGCCTGCACGCCCTGGCCCGGGGCTGACCCCGCGCAGCCTGTTCGAGAAATTCGCCGCGGTACAGATGATCGACGTGCATCTGCCAACCACCGATGGCCGCGAGCTGCTGCTTACCCGCTACACCGAGCCCGAACCCGAGCTGAAGCTTCTCCTCGATAAGCTCAAGCTCGAACTGCCCGCCCAACCGCCGCCCAAAATCGCCGCTGCGGCGGCCACCCCGCGGCCCCCGATGTAGTGCCGACCTTCCGGGGTTGCTTCTCGTGTTCTCAGCTACTTAGACCCATCTAAGCGGTCGAATCGGCGAAGTTGCGCTAGGAGCAGGACCGCCTCGCGAAAGGGCTCGACATGGATGTCGACTCCCGATCAATCGCGTTGAGGGCGGCGTCGAGAGCATCGATGTGCTGCAACTGCAGCTGCAGCACAAAGCGGTGATGATTGGTCACCCGGCCACGCAGCGCTTCGCGCAGCGCCGCGGGCGGGGCTTTGATTCGGCGATGGGCGAGAGCGGCCAGAGCCTCGGGATCGCTCTCGCCTGCGATCAGAGCCTCGATCATCCGCCGACCGCTCAACCCGACGATATCGCTGATCACCCCATCGAGTTTGAGGTTGGCGTCCTCCAGTGTCTTCTGAAGACGCTGGACATGGCTGCCGCGTTCGCGAGCCTCGCCAACACCTGCCCGCCCGACACGGTGTCGCCGGCGCGCGCACCAGCCTCGGCGATGAAACCATCAAACGGCACGACGGCGGCGCGCTGCTCCTCACCCTCGATTACGGCCTTGGCCGACACCCGATACGGGCCATCCGCGATGGCGAGAAAGCCGATCACCGCCAGCGCTGCCAGGGCTGCCAGCTTCAACGACGGCCGTCGGGGCCCGAGCAGCGCCTTCAATCCATCGATGGTGCCGTCGACGATGCGTCCGGCGAGCCAGCGGCGCGCGTCCGACTTCATCTCCAGAACGGGGCCGATTACCGAGGCTACGGTCTCGCTGAGCTCGATCGTCTCTTGGCCGAACGGTTCCCCCTTGCTTCGCTCCAAGGTCAGCGCGCCGATCCGCCGGCCGCGGCTGGTCATGACCACTGAAGCGACGGTTACATCCGAAGCGACGGTCACGAGATCAACGTGGGCGGCGGCAACACGCCGATGCGTCGAAGCGACCGGCGGCAACACTACGGACGCGTGCTGGTCTAGGGCCTCCTGCATCGCGTTCTCGATGGCGGAAACGAGCCGGCTGTTGCGCTGGAACCACGCCGAATGCGATATTGCAACCAGTCGCACCCGATCGTTCCTGTTCAATCCCACACTGACGCGATCGCAACCGAGGCGGGCGGCGAGTTCGTTGGCTATCGCTATCGCCGCAGCGTTCAGCTTTCGGTGTTCGCTCCCTGCAGCGATGGTTTCTAGCGTGGCCTGAGCCCGTGCGAGCCTGCTGCGGTTCGCGTTCTCGTCCCGGTCGCGGAGCAATCCTTCGAGCCAGGCGCTGGCCCACAACAGCTCCTGCAGCACAGCCGCCGTGTCTGCCTCGGGGGATTGCAAGAGATCGAGAGCAACCGCTCCCTCCAAATCGTCGCGGTGCAGCAGCGGAAAGCCGACTTGAGCGCGTACCGCGAGTGACGACTCTTCACCCGATGTGGTCGCCTGGGTCTGCACGACAACGCCGCGCCGCTCTTTCAGCGTCCGTTCGACGGTGGATGCCAGATATTTCGGATCAGCGCCGGCCTTGGGCCATAGCACCGCCGGCACGAACGTACCATCGCCCTGCCGGAAGACAAGGTTCCCGGCCGTAGTCGTGCCGATCCTGGCACAGACCACCGCCAGCCACACTGCGCATAGCTCGTTTGCGGACCCTGCGTTGACGAAGAGCGACCAAGCCCCATCGCCGCGATAGCCGACGTCGTCCAGCATGTCTCCCTCAAAGTCCTTGATGCGCACGCTGGCGTTTGGCGCCCCGACTTCTTAGTGAACATGATATCAGCAGGCGGGCTGTCGCACAATTAGGGGGAGCTGTGTTCGCAAGCATCCAGAGAGACAGCGATCGGGTTCCGCTCTCTGCGGCGCTTCTGTTGCGCGGGCTTTGCCGCTCTCGGCGTCGGCCTACTGGCCGCCCCTGCGGGGAACGGAAACACGGCTAGAATGGAGCCGGCTTCTGCGAGCGATACGCTCGACTGTTTGATTGAGCCACGCATCGTTGCGAAGTTGGCGAGCCCGGTTCAAGGAGTGGTCGCGGAGGTGCTGGTCGATTGTGGCGATTTTGTCAAACGCGCTGACCCGGTCGCTCGGCTCGCCTCGGGAGTCGAAGAGGCGGCGGTCGGGGTGGCGCGCATTCAGGCGGCCAACGAGTACCAGGTCGAGTCGAAACGACACAGGTCGGAACTTCTCAGGCGCAAGCG
>Ga0306925_10005688_pt1 | contig 11470 bp, 9 predicted proteins | sample flu12Cox44000176_FD_203755 | JGI IMG/M metagenome (GOLD analysis project Ga0306925, IMG submission 203755) | Lab enrichment of tropical soil microbial communities from Luquillo Experimental Forest, Puerto Rico - flux8day.12C.oxic.44.000.176 (v2)... | ecosystem: Environmental > Terrestrial > Soil...
TTTCCCATCGATCCATGTCACTTAAAGTGGATCAATTCTACTCCGACAACGGCTGTCGTCGAAAAAATCTTATGATGCGAGCAACGCGATGAACGGAAGAACCGCCGCTATACTATTGTCGGGCTTGCTGGTTGCCTGTGCGCAAAGCCAGCCGCAGGAGGCAACCGCGCCACCCGCACCGCCCCCGGCGCCGGCTTCAGCCGCGGTCCCGGCGCCTGCGACCGATGCGGGGCCGGTGGGCCATATCGTAAGTATCCGGGGAGCGCGCTGCGGCGACCTGCTGAGGTTGGCGCCGGATGATCGGGCCGCGGCAACGATGTTCTATATCGGCTATCAGGCGTCGCGCTTCCGCGCCAGCACCATCGATGTCGCCTTGATCCCCAGCATCGAGGCGCAAGCGCTCACTTACTGCGAAGAGAACCCTGACCGGCCGGTTGTTCAGGCGTTCGCAGAGGCCTACTCGGAAGCCCGAAGATGACCTCGCGCACCTCACCTGATCGGCAATCTCAAGGCCGCACCCCGGCAAAAATCACGATGCTGACATCGAAGGCGACGTCCGAGGCCCATGGATCAGCACTCTCCGATACGGCCCTTCGGGCCTCCTCGGGACACGGCAAGGCTTTGAAATAACGGACCTCATGACCGAAACGAGCGCAGGCTCGCACGTGGAGACTCCGTTTCAGTCTCTCCACTGCAAGCAGGGGAGGGTTGGGGGGAGGCCCTCCCCGGATGCGGCGAGAAGCCGCTGCGGAACGTGAACAAGCACGAAGCTCAGAAAGGACGTTCGATACGGCCGGCCCCCTTACCAGGCCGCCCTCGAGTTGGCGGGCCCATTTGGGAGAGGGCTAGTGAGCCGGAATCCGCACCTTCATCTCGGTGATTCCGTGGATCAGATTGGAATAGGCCCGTTTCGGTTTCTCGACGACCTCGATCGGCGGGAAGCACTTCAGGATCTCCTCCCACAGAATCGTCAACTGCATCTCCGCCAACCGGTTGCCGACGCAGCGGTGGATGCCGAACCCGAAAGACAGATGCTGACGGGGCCGCGCGCGGTCGATAATGAAACGGTCCGGCTCCCCGATCTCCTCGGGATCGCGGTTACCGGAGATATACCACATCGCGACCTTGTCGCCCTTGCGGATGCGCTTCCCGTTCAACTCGGCGTCGCATAACGCGGTGCGGCGCATATGTACGACTGGCGATTGGTAGCGGACGATTTCCGGAACCATTTTCGGGATCAGTTCGGGGTTGGCGCGCAACTTGGCGTACTCTTCGGGGAACTGGTTCAAGAACCACAGCCCGCCACTGATCGAGTTACGCGTCGTATCGTTGCCGCCGACGATTAGCAGGATCAGGTTGCCCATGAACTCCTGCCGCCGCGACGGCAGGTCGTGCGTCGCCTCACCGTGCGCCAGGATCGAGATCAAGTCGAATTTCGGCGGCTGTTGCTGTCTTATTTTCCAGACGTCGGCGAAGTAGCTGACCATTTCTTGCAGGATGACGTCGCGCTTTTCTTCAGAGTCGATTTCCGTGCCGGCGTGCGTGTTGACGGTGGCGACGTTCGACCAACGGGTCAGCATCCGCCGCTCCTCGAACGGGAAGTCGAACAAGCTCGACAGCATTTGCGTCGTCAATTCGATCGAGACTCGATCGACCCAGTCGAACACCTCGCCGCGCGGCAGCTCTTGCAGAATGCGGATCGCCCGCTCGCGGATCGTTGAAGACATTTTCGCCAGGTTCGGCGGGGCGACGATCGGCGAGACGATCTTGCGCTGCTCCTCGTGCCGCGGCGGATCCATCGCGATGAAGCTTTCCTTCCGGTACTGCAGCGGGACGTCTTTCAGCGTGACACCCCCGAAGGCGGCATCGGAGGAATAGATCTGGTGTGAGGTGTCGACGGTCATGATGTCCCGGTACCGGGTCACCGACCAGAACGGGCCGTAGAGGGGGCTGTTGGCAAAATGCACTGGATCATCGCGCCGCAGTCGGGCGAAGAAGCCGTGGCAGGTGTCCTCGGAATAGAGGTAGGGGTTGCTAACGTCGATCTCGTCGAGCGGCACAGACCAGGGATCGCGATACGCCTCGGCTTTGAAGTCGATCCGGCTCCGCACGGGCGCGAAATCATTCATTGGACTCTCCTGCCGCCGTTCTCGTGCTTGAATGCACGCCATTATCGAACGCGACGCTCGACTGATGAAAAATAGGGCTTGAATTCCTGATTTGCCAGCGGCGGTCAGGCGCGCCGAACCGGCTCGGGCCGCAGGCATATGGTTACAGCGGGCGACGGAACAACGCTGCGGATGAAGCGACGTCGCGAGTGCGACTGCAAAGGCGCCTTCAATCACTCGCCGCCACGACCTCCTGCTCGAGGGCCAAGCGATTGACCGAAGCGACTTCGGTTGCGGCCAGCCGCTCGAGCTTGCCGAGCTCGGCATCGACCCGCGCCATGATCTCTTTTGCTACCGCTGCTGCCGACTTCGTTGGGGCGGTATCAGACATAGAAACCTGGCTGATCAGAGCCAGCAGCGTGTCATTCAATCCCGCGGGATTGCGCAGCACGTCGCGGTTCGACTCGCGATGGACGTCCACCAGCACGGCTTCGACCGCCGTCAGCTTTCCCGCCACTGCCTTAGCCTGCGCGGCGAGACCGTGTTTGTCTTCTTCCGATTCCCCAGCCAGCGCCGAAAGCCGGTGCTTCAGCCGGCGGATGTGATTGACCGTTGCGTTGAGCTTGCCCAGCGAGGCGGTCAATTCCCGCATGAGCTCGAACTGCTGGCGGTAGTCCTCCAGTGTCGTGGAAAGACGCGGATCCTTCACGACCGTGAACTCCGCCGCCATCGTCTCCGAACCCAGCGACATTTCCACACGGTATCGGCCCGGCACCACCGTCGGCCCGGCAGGCGGATCGCCGGGCTCGGCCAACGGCTTGTTGCGCGGTGGCGCGAGGCCGGCATCGAGTGCTTCCGGTCCGGAATACTTCAGATCCCAGACGAACCGGTTGAGCCCAGGGCGAACCGACGGGCGCTTCGCCGCCGGCAAGCTCGTGTCGTCGCTGCGAAAGCTCGCGATCGCCGCGCCCTCCTCGTCATGGAACGTGAGCACGACCGGATCGGCAACGCCCTCGTCCAGCCAGTAATAGACGATCGCGCCGTTTGGCGGATTCTCCCCAACGTCCAGATATTCGCGGCCGCTGATGCCGTCCGGCTTGCGGAAGGTTCGGATCCCAGCACCCACTCCGGGAGCCAGCGCATGCGCAATGCCGCTCGGCCGAAGGCTCCGCAAGGCCCCGAAATGCAGCTTTGTGCGAACCGTTGTGCGAGGCTCAAAGAGGCGGCTTCCGTCGCTGTCGTCGACAAGGCCCCTGAGCGGCGTGATGTCGTCGAGAATCCAGAACGAGCGGCCGTGAGTTCCGGCCACCAGATCCGTCTGCTTGATCTTCAGATCGTAAACCGGCGCGACCGGCAGACCGCCGCCCATGCGCATCCAGCTTTGTCCGTCGTTCGGGCTGCAATAGACACCCGTCTCGGTGCCGACAAACAACAGCCCCTTGCGCACCGGATCCGCGCGCACCACGCGGGTGATCTCGCCGCCGGGAAAATCGCCGTTGATCGGCTCGAAAGTTCGCCCGCCATCGGTGCTGCGGAACAGGTAGGGCTTGTAGTCGGCAAGCTTGTAGCGGGTGGCCGCGACATAAATCGTGTCGGCGTCGTGCGGCGAGATCTCGACACACCCGACATAGGCGAGCTCCGGCATTCCCGGTGGCGTGACATTGTGCCAGGTCTTGCCGTCGTCGCGGGTGACGTGAACGAGCCCGTCATCCGTCGAGGCCCAGATTTCGCCCCGCCGGTGCGGCGAGGGGGCGAGCGATGCGCATGTCGCGTGCACCTCCGCCCCGGCGTTTTCATGCGTGATGTCGCCGCCGGATGGCCCCTGCCGCGCAATATCATTGAGACTGAGATCCGGCGAAATTTCCTCCCAGCTCATACCCTCGTCGCGGCTGCGGAACACATGGTTGCCAGCCGCGTACAGGATCCCGCTGTCGTGCGGTGAGAAGACAATCGGGAACGTCCAGGCAAAGCGGTATCTCATTTCCTTGGGTGCGATCCCGAGCGCTGCCTCGGGCCACACATTGACCAGCTGGATCTGCCCGGTGCGATGGTCGTAGCGCTGCAATGCCCCAGCGCCGCCGGGACTGGAGCCGATTGCGCCGCAATAGACGATGTTCGGGTCTTTGGGATGCACGGCAACAAACCCGCTTTCTCCGGTGCCAGGATAGGTGCAGTCCCCGAGGGTGATGGCACCCCAGGCGGCAGCATTGGGCACGGAAATCGTGGTGTTGTCCTGCTGTGTGGCATAGACGCGATAGGGATACTGGTTGTCGGTGTCGATGCGATAGAACTGCGCCGTCGGCTGGTTGTAGATCGACGACCAGGTCTGGCCGCCATTGCAGCTGACACAGGCGCCGCCGTCGTTGCCTTCGATCATGCGGTTGGGATCGGCAGGATCGATCCAGAGATCGTGGTTGTCGCCATGCGGCGTCTGAATTTCCGTGAAGCTCGCGCCGCCGTCGGTCGATTTCCACAGCGCCAAATTGGCGACATAGACCGTCTCGCCATGACAGGGATCGGCGAAGACGTGCGTGTAGTACCACGGCCGGTGCATCAGATCGCGATGCGACGAGACCAGCGCCCAGCTCTCGCCGTAATCCTCCGAACGGTAGAGCCCGGTCTTTTCCGCCTCTGTCTCGACCAATGCCCAGACCCGGCCCGAGCGGGCGGGCGACACCGCCACACCGAGCTTGCCGAGCGGACCCATCGGCAGGCCCGGATAACGCGAAATCTCCGTCCAGCTCTCGCCGCCGTCGGTGGAACGGAAGAGGCCGCTTCCCGGCCCGCCGCTCGAGATGTTCCAGAAGCTCCGGCGGGTCTGCCAGAAGGCCGCAAACAGGATGCGCGGATTGCGCGGATCCATCGCCAGATCGACCGCACCGGTATTGGCGTCGCGATAGAGCACTTTGCTCCAGGTTCTTCCGCCATCGCGAGAACGGAAGACCCCGCGTTCCTCGTTCGCACCGAACACGTCGCCCAGTGCCGCGACATAGACGAGATCGGGGTCGCCGGGATGGATTTGGATCCGGCCGACGAACCTCGATGCACGGAGACCCAGATGGTTCCAGGTGCGGCCGGCATCGGTCGATTTGTAAATGCCGTCGCCCCAGGATACGTCGAGCCGGATCTCGGTCTCCCCGGTGCCGGCATAAATCACGTTGGGATCAGACAGGGCGACGGCGATCGCGCCGATCGCGGCGGAGCCGAAAAAGCCGTCGCTGACGCAGCGCCAATAGATCCCGGCATCAACCGTTTTCCACACGCCTCCGGCGCAGGCTCCGAAGTAGAACACGTTGCGGTCTTTGGGGTCGCCGGCAACGGCCACGACGCGGCCGCCACGCGGCGGTCCGATGCAGCGCCATTTGAGCGTGTCGAGTTCTGCTGCGGTGCCGGAGAGCTGTGCCATGGAGGTTCCTTTTCCGATTTCTACCCGGGCACTCTAACAACAATCGTTGTCGTATCCGCCACCTTGCGGTGGCGGCTCATGGTATTAGGGAGGCGATGCCGAACCGATTGGGCTTTGAACTTGACTGTCCCGCTCAATAGCCGCGCAGGAACGCGAGGACCTGTGCCGTCCACTCGGCCGGCTTTTCGAAGGGCGGCCAATGCCCGCAATTGTTGAGCAGTACCAGGCGCGAATCGGCGATGTAGTTGAGGATCGCGATCGAGACCTCGAAGGCCACCATCCGGTCGTAGCGTCCGTGGATAAGCAGCACCGGCGCCTGAATGCCCGGCAGCTCAGGTGTGTAGTCGTGCGGCAGGCTCACCGATTGCCGGCGCGCCTCGATGAACTCTTGCGACCAGGTGTGCGCCCGGTGGATGTAGTCGATGAGCTCGCCGGTCACCAGGCTCTCGTCGTCGATATGGACGCGCAGATAGTGTGCGATGTTCTCGCGGCTCGGGTCGTCGAGCGCCCGGCGGGTGGCGCGGCTGCCTTCCGAGGGGCGATTAGCCATCAAATAGCGGTCGCCGCCGGTGCCGATATGCGAGCCGCCCATCACAAACTTGCCGACCCGCTCCGGGTAGGTGATGGCCGCCACCATCGCCGACTGCCCGCCCTGCGAGTTGCCGACCCAATATGCCCGCCGGATGCCGAGCTCGTCCAGCAGGGCGACCGCGGTCCGCGCCTGTACGGCATGCACCCCCTCGCGGTAGACGATCGGGCCAGTCTTCGAAAAATTTGGCAGATCCATCAGGATGCAGCGGAAGTGCTGTGACAGCGCGCCCACCGTCTTGTGAAAGGTGATCCACGCGGTGGTGCCGGGACCGTAGGAGTGGAGGAACAATACCGGTTCACCCTGGCCCACATCGTGGTAGTGCACATTCATGCCGGCGGCGGCGATGGTCTTGCTGGTGCCCGCCTCGGTGAGGCCATTCGACGCGATGAACGGCATGTTTTTCTCCTTTGGCGTCTATTGGTGAGAATTTGACGTTTTTACCAGGCCCCCACGTTTCGTCATGCCGGCGAAAGCGGGCATCCAGCCCGGCAGGCCATTTTGTTGGTCGCCCTCGGCTCCCGCTTCCGCGGGAGCGACGACACCCTATCGATAATCCTTATCGAAAATCCACGCTGAATTTTCGGTTGGATGCGCACCTCATTCTGCGGCGGCTTTGTCGTCGGGGCCGAACACATTGTAGGTCCGCTGCTGGTAACGGATCATGTATTCAGTGTAATAGGTCGAAGGGTATTTTGGCGGGTTGTCCGGCCCGACGCAGGTCGGCACCGCGGCAATCGGCCAATCGATATTGGCGTCGCAGAAGAAGGCCAGCGCGTAGCGCTCGCCGCCCGAGCGATTGACGGCGCGGTGGGGAGTGGCGAGGAAATAATCATTGGTCCAGCGTTGCAGCAATTGGCCGCCGTTTACGACAAAGGCACCGGAAATGGCCGGCGCATCGATCCATTTGCCGCTTTGTGAGCGGATCGACAGACCCGGAACGTCATTGGGGGCAAGCAGGGTCAGGAAACTGGTATCGGTGTGCGGAGCAATTCCAAAGTCGTCGTCTGCCAGGTCGCTCTGGTATGGATAATGCGTCATCCTCAGCTTGTATTGCGGCTCTTTAAAAGGTTGGTCGAAATATTCCACAGGGAGGCGCAGCGCCCGAGCGTAGAGCCGAACCAGTTTGCGCACCAGCTGCTCCATCGTCTCGCAATAAGCGACGATCGCCTCGCGGAAACCCGGCAGACCGGCTGGCCAGTGGTTGGCGCTGCGAAAGCGCCGATCGACCAATACGTCCGGATGGTCACTGGGCAGGTCCCGCGCCACAAAGAACGCCTCGTTGATATTCGCCTTGGTGACGGTCGCTACAGTGGAGGTGCGCAGCGTATCGCCCCCGATCGATAGATAGCCGACATTGTGCTTGTCGAGCTCGACCTCCAGCTTCTTTTCGAGCGGCAGAGCATGAAAACGCGCGGCTTGACGAAATACTGCCTGAATTTGCTCCGAAGGCACGCCGTGATTGACGATGAAGTAGAAACCGATCTCGGTCAGCGCAAAGTGAAGCTCCCCGGTCGTCCGGTCGATCGCCCCGCGCGCGCCGCTCAGGTAGGGGCCCAGATCGATGACTGGAATGATCTCTGCGTTGGCCATCCGCCACTCCTGCCACCCGCAGCACAGACCCGCAGGTGTCTCCGGGTCAATTGAAAAAGCGCGCCGGCCGAAAATCGGCGAGTTCGGCCCGCTGCGGTCCACCTACGATCTCGTCGGCCACCGCCGCGCCGAGGAATGGCGACATTGTGACGCCGCTGTGGGTAATGGCGATGTAATAGCCGGATGTCCGCGGCATCGGTCCAATGGCGGAGAAATGATCGCCCGGGATCGGCCGGATAGCGATGCGCACGGCCTCCGGCTCGACCTCGCCGATCGACGGCAGCAGCTGGCGGGCGCGCCGCACTAGGTCGCGCGCTTCCGGCATCGACGGGCTGAGCGGCGTGTCGAACCGCACTATCCCGTCGGTCGGGTTCCAATGGAGCATTAGACGTCCCGCGCCATCGGGCCGCGCGTCGATCACGGTGGTGCGGACAACACGGCTCAAGCCGGCGGCGACAGGGGGCGTGAACGCCAGAAATCCCACGGTCGGTGCCAGCGGCAGGTGGAGACCAGCATCCCGGGTCGCCTCATTAGTCCAGCGGCCGGCACAGTTCACGACGATGTCTGCCTCGTATTGCGTGCCGTCGGCGAGGCGCACACCGGTCACCCGATCGCCGGCCATGATTAGGTCGACGACGCGGGCTCCGCAAATGACTGTCGCACCATGGCGACGCCGCGCGGCGGACAGCATCGCATGTGCATAGACCACCGGATCGAGCCAACCCTCTTCCGGGAAAAACGCCACCGGCGCATCGCCGATCGTCGCCGGATCAATTTCCGGCTCCAATTCCTGCATCTGGCGCACCGTGATCCACTCCGCGGCATAGCCCCAGGACTGCAGCTGCTCGATATTTTCACGCTGCGCCGCTCGATCGGGTTCGGCTTCCCATTCCAGACTGCCGCCGCCGTGCCACCAGGGCGTGGCGCCGAACTCGTCGGCCAGCCCCCTATGCGCCCTCATGCCGGCGACATTCAGATCGTGATAGGGCTTCGGCGGCTTTTTGTGAGCGTTCGTCCAGGCAAAGCTGGTGCCGGAAGTGCCGCCACCGATGCGCGCCGCTTCCAGCACTGTAACAGCCGCACCGGTCTGCGCCAGCCGATAGGCAACCGAGGCGCCCATCACGCCGGCGCCGATCACGATCGTCCTAATCATTTCCGGCTCCCGGCATTACTATGACCGCGCGCCCGAAGATTAGGGGTCGACTCTGGTCGAGTTGTCATTCCCGCGCAGGCGGAAACCCAGAGCAGGCGACTGCGGTGGCCCTGGACCCCGCTTTCGCGAGGGTGACGTCGAAAAGGATCAATCCGAAGCGACAATGCTTAGGCGGCGGCTCTTGCGCCCTGCGCCCCCTTGACGCGGGCAAGCATCGCAGCGGCGTTGCCGTGCAGGATCTGCTCGCGCGCTTCTTCGCCGATCTCTGCTTCCGCGAGCGCCTTCCGGGTCCAGTCGCAGCCGAACTCGGTGCCGTCGGTGCCGCACACGATGCGCTCGGCACCGTACAGTCTCACCGCCGCCTCGATCGAGCGGGGGCCAAACGAGTTGCAGTCGACATACACCTTCGCCTTGCGAAAGCGCGACGACGGCAGCTCCTCCTGCGGCGTGTCGAGCAGGCAGCGGTGGTCCATACGCTCGACCTCGTAGGGGATGTTGCCGCCCAAATTATGGACCTGGATCACCGCGTCGGGGTAGTCCGCGAGGCAGTCGGTCAGAGATAAGGTCACCATCACCGAGGACAAGCTCGCCTGCATGTCGAGCGTGCCGTTGCGGCGGCGGGCGTTGTCCGTGTCGCTAGTGACCTTCGGATAAGCGTCGCCCGGCCGCGGGCCGTTATGGATGAAGAGCGCCGCGTGATGGCGGTTTGCGACGTCCAGCAGCGGACGCATCGCTTCGGCATCTTTGCGTGTCAGGAAATAGTTGCCCGGCACCTGCGCGCCGATCATGCCCGGCAGCCCGAGCGCCCGCTCGAACTCGGCGGCAGCGGCGGAAATGTCCCTCAATGGGAGCGCGGCATAGGCCGCAAAGCGGCCGGGGTGCTTTTGGCAAATTGCGGAAAGCCCGTCGTTAACGCTCCGGCAGAGCGGTACTGACTCGTCCAGCGGCTGCGCCTCGATCCAGCAAAACGAGCCCAGCAAGGACAGCACGCTCGTTTCCACCCCCTGGCGGTCCATCCGCGCGAGGTGGAAGTCGACGTCGTCGAAGGCCGTGGCGACAGGCTCCTCGCCCATCCGTCCGGATTTCAGCACCTCGATGCCGTCCGGGTTGTGCAGGATGCGGGGTTCCCGGGTGCGGGCGCGCAGGGCGTCGGCTATTTCAGCGGGCCGCCAATGGGCGTGCATGTCGATCATCATGGCTATTCCTCCACAGGCCTTCCGGCAGTCTAACCCGATGGCGGCGCGTCGCAAAGCAGGACAACCGGCAAGGTCGATGACGCTGGCTCGCCCTTCACAAGAGTTTGCACGATCCGTCGCACTCGTCCGGAAAGAGGCTCATGCCACAGGCACAAGGGCCACGATGAAACGCGACCTTGGCCCCGGTGGTCGGGGCGGACTGCTCGGGCAGCCTCTCGCGGCGCAACTCCTCCATCCGCGCTCGGATTGTCTCGAAATCGTCAGCTGCCCGAGGCCGTGACATCAAACCCTCCGGTTTCCGCACTACCATGCGTGAGTAACGCTCGGCAATCGCCTAATTAAGTCTCCTTTGGATAGAAAGACGACCCGCGCTGCCGAATCTGGCCCGACACGGTTCCCCTCGATCGAGGCAGCCGACCCGGGTGCGAGTTGGCTATTCCAAACCGAGTTGATTTTGGTGGACCTCGAGCCTCGTTGCCGGCTCCCGCCGACAGGCGACCCGGCGCGCCGATGTGTTAGCGTCGTTGCTGCGCAGTCCACCCAGGGGGCCATATTGGATGTATATCTCGATCCACAGCCTGCTCGAAGGCGCAACGCGGGCGACCGACTCGGTCGCGGTCATTGACGTTTTCCGCACCTTCACGACCGCTGCCGCAGCCTTGGCGAACGGAGCTTACAGGATCGTGATGGTTCGCACAGTTGAGGGAGCCCTGGCGCTACGAGAGGCCGGAATCGGCGAGATCTGCATGGGCGAAGTTCGAGATCGAGCGCCGGATGGTTTCGATTTCGGTAACTCTCCTTTCGAGATCGCGACCATCGACTTCCGCGGCAGGACGATCGTCCAGCGCACCAGCGCGGGCACGCAGGGCATCGTCGCGGCAAGCCAGCCCCCCGGCTCTACGCGGTCGCTCGCATCGAGAGGCCAGCCCTAAGGACGCCGACGTCGACGGGCCATCCTATTGCCGGCGGTCACTGAGGTGAGAGGGAAGACGATTTCAACCGCGCCATCGACCGGGCGACGCCAATGATTTCGAACAGATCATTGGTGTTCAGGCCTGCAAGTGTCAGGCTCGTGCCGCCCTGCGCAAGGGTTCCTTCGCCAGGAGCGGCATCATCACCGCGGGCAGGCTTGTTGGCCCGGATGACCACATGCGGCGGGCGCCTCAGCCTGTTGTTTAGCTGCGGTGGCATGCTGCTGGGCGGCGCGTTGCTGCGCCTGCTGCTGAGCGGCGGCTTGCTGTTGCGCCTGCTGCTGCTGGGCGGCGCGCTGTTGCGCCTGCTGCTGGGTGGCGCGCTGCTGTGCCTGCTGCTGGGCGGCGCGCTGTTGCGCCTGCTGCTGCTGGGCGGCGCGCTGCTGCGCCTGCTGCTGGGCGGCGCGCTGTTGCGCCTGCTGCTGGGCGGCGCGCTGCTGCGCCTGCTGCTGGG
>Ga0306925_10005689_pt1 | contig 11469 bp, 8 predicted proteins | sample flu12Cox44000176_FD_203755 | JGI IMG/M metagenome (GOLD analysis project Ga0306925, IMG submission 203755) | Lab enrichment of tropical soil microbial communities from Luquillo Experimental Forest, Puerto Rico - flux8day.12C.oxic.44.000.176 (v2)... | ecosystem: Environmental > Terrestrial > Soil...
ATCGCGACGCTCGTCTTTCTCCTGTGCGCCGGGCTTGTGGCCTATGTCACGGTCGCAAAGGAGGCGGAGCCCGACATCAAGATCCCGGTGATCTATGTCCAGCTCTCCCAGCGTGGCATCAGTCCCGAGGACTCCGAACGGCTGCTCCTGCGTCCGGTCGAGACCCAGCTCAAATCGGTCGGCAATGTGAAGGAGATGCGTTCCACCGCCTTCGAAGGCGGCGGTTTCGTGCTGCTCGAGTTCGAGGCCGGCTTCGATTCCAAAGCTGCGCTTGCCGACGTCCGCGCCAAGGTGGATCAGGCCAAGCACGACCTGCCGCGCGACGTGGACGAGCCGCAGGTCTCCGAGGTCAATCTGTCGCTCTATCCGGTGCTGGTGGTGGGGCTCTCCGGCGATGTGCCCGAGCGAACGCTGCTGCGCATGGCGCGGGCCGCCAAGAATGCCATCGAGCAGGCGCCGGGGGTGCTGTCGGCCGAGCTGCGCGGGGCGCGCGACGAGGCGGTGGAGATCATCCTCGATCCTGCGCTTATCAACAGCTACGGCCTGTCGATCGATCAGCTCGGCGCGATGACGGCGTCGGTCAATACGCTCATCGCCGCCGGCGCGCTCGAAGGCGAGACCGGCCGCTTCGCCGTCAAGGTGCCGTCGCTGTTTGAACGGCCGCAGGACCTCCTGAAGATGCCGGTGGCCTCGTCGGCAAAGGCGTCGGTCACGCTGGGTGACATTGCCGAGGTCAAGCCGACGTTCAAGGATGCGACCTCGGTTACCCGCGTGAACGGGCGCCCGGCCATGACCGTCGAGGTCTCGAAGCGCACCGGGGCCAACCTCATCGAAACCGTCGACGCCGTTAAGGCGGTCATCGCGCAGCTGCAGAAAACCTGGCCCGGGTCCGTCCATGTGACCTTCACCCAGGACAAGTCCAAGATCATCCGGCAGATGCTTGGCGATCTTCAGAACTCGGTCGCTACCGGCGTGCTTCTGGTCGCGGTCGTGATGTTGTTTGCGCTGGGCTTTCGCGCCTCGCTGTTCATCGGGATTGCGATTCCCGCTTCTTTCCTTGCCGGCGTGCTCGGGCTGCAGCTCGCCGGGTTGACCATCAACATCGTGGTGCTGTTCTCGCTTATTCTCGCCGTCGGCATGCTGGTGGACGACGCCATCATCGTCTCCGAGTTTGCCGAGCGGCGCCTGGCGGAAGGCATGCTGCCGAGAGCCGCCTATGCGCTGGCGGCAAAGCGCATGGCGGGCCCGGTCATTGCCGCGACGGCGACGCGGGTCGCTGCATTCTCGCCGCTCCTGTTCTGGCCCGGCATGGTCGGCGAGTTCATGAAATATCTCCCGATCACGCTCATCGCCACGCTTGCAGCTTCGCTCGCAGTTGCGCTTTTCTTCACCCCGACGCTGGGCGCGCTGCTGGGCAGGACGGCTTCCGCGATGCATGGCGGAAACGCCAGGCGCCATGCGAGCGAACCGGGCGGCGACGGGCCGTATATGCGCACCGTGGGCCTCGCCTTGCGGCATCCCGGCACGACGCTCGCGCTGGCTGCAGGCCTGCTCGTCATTGTGCAGCTTGCCTACGGCCGCTTTGGGCGCGGCGTCGAGTTCTTCCCGAGCGTGGAGCCCGATTACGGTCAGGTGATCGTGCACGCGCGCGGAAACCTGTCGCTCGAGGAGAAGAATCGTGTGGTCGGGGAAGTCGAGCACCGTGTGCTCCAGTTCGAGGGTCTGAAAACCGTCTATGCCCGCATCGGCGAGCAGCCGCGCGGGATAGGCGAGCTTACCGAGGACACGATCGGCGTGATCCAGTTCGAGTTTGCGGATTGGCGTGCTCGCGCTCCCGCGCACGAGATCATGGATGCCATTCGTGCCAGGACGGCCGACATCCCCGGCGTGCTCGTTGAAGTGACGGCGCCGCGTGCCGGACCGGCGACCGGCAAGCCCATTCAGGTTCAGATTGGCGCGCTGGATCCGGCCTTGCTGCCGGCCGCGGCCGACAAGGTCTCGGCGATCGTCAGGGCGCACGGCGACGTGCGCGATTTCGACGATGGGCGGCCGCTCCCCGGAATCGACTGGAAGATCGAGATCGATACGGCCGAAGCTGCCAAGTACGGCGCCGGTGTCGCCAGCGTCGGCAACGCCATTCAGCTCGTGACCAACGGGCTCAAGGCAACGGAATACCGGCCGGTCGACAGCGACAAGTCGGTCGATATTCTGGTGCGCTTCCCGCCGGCGCGGCGCAGTCTCGATCAGATCGACGACCTGCGGGTACAGACCCCGGCAGGCCAGGTGCCTATCGGCAATTTCGTGCAGCGGCGCCCCGCGCCCCGCGTCGGATACATCAATCGCGTCAATGGAAACCGCGTGATGACGGTCTCGGCCAATGTCGCCGAGGGCGTGCAGTCCGCGAGGGTGCAGCAGGAGCTCACCGGCAAGCTCGCCAGGGCCGATCTCGGCTCCGGTGTCACCTTCAAGCTCAAGGGCGAGGACGAGGAGCGCGCCAAGGCATCGGCATTCCTGCTTAAGGCATTCGGCACCGCGATCTTTCTGATATTTGCCATCCTGCTCGCGCAGTTCAACAAGCTCACGTCGGTCGCGCTGGTGCTTACCGCGGTGGTGCTCTCCACGTTCGGCGTGCTGCTCGGCCTATTGATCATGGGGCAGGCATTCGGCGTGGTGATGACCGGCATCGGGGTAATCGCGAACGCGGGCGTGATCGTGAATAACAATATCGTGCTCATCGACACGTATGATCGGTTGCGGCGGGAAGGCAGGGCGGCCCGTGATGCCATCCTCGAAACCTGCCGCGAGCGCGCCCGTCCGGTCGTTCTGACCGCCACCACCGCGATTCTCGGCGTTCTGCCGATTGCCTTCGGCATGAATATCGAGTTCCTGTCACGCGAGATCACGGTCGGTGCGCCCGCAACGCAATGGTGGATCAACCTGTCGACGGCGATCGTGTTCGGGCTCGGCTTTGCGACCGTGCTTACGTTGATCATCACTCCGGCGGCGCTCATGGCCATCGAGAATCTGCGCGTAAGCCGCTTGCGCTGGTGGGAGGCGCTACGGCGTCGGCGCCTGCGTCCGGCCCGGGCATGATCGGCTCGCCAAGCCTGGCCGCGCTCAGGCTATTGCGCTCAGGCTATGATGTCGGGGGTGAGCTGGTCCTCGATATACGAGATACGGTCCCGCAGCTGGAGCTTGCGTTTCTTGAGGCGCTGAACCTGGAGCTGGTCGGAACCGGGAGTGTGCTGCAAAGCCGAGATCGCGGCATCAAGGTCGCGATGCTCCTGCTGGAGGCGCGCCAGCTGCTGCTGCAACTCACGCTCTTCTTCTTTATTCATTGCTACCAGCGATTGACGCCCCATAGCCAGTAACGGCCATTATTATCCGGTTTTGCCGCTTCAGGTTCAAGTCGTGCCTGAATTTCTTTACCGTTAAGGCGCGGATTTGCACGTGGTAAGCAAATGCGGGGATTGCTGCTTTGCAGCATAAAATCATGCTTCGAGATACGGGCTTTCGGGTGTAGTATGCTCGATGTCAGGCACTAACTGACTGAGGAGAACTTCAGAACATGTCCATAGAAGCCCATCTTGCCGAATTGGAAAGGCGTCATCGGGCCCTCGAAGCGGAAATCAATGAAGCACGGGCCCACCCATCGATCGATAATCTTCAGATCGTGGCATTGAAACGTCGCAAGTTGCTGGTGAAGGACGAGATCGCGCGTTTGCAACAGGAGACTTCAGTCCACTAAGGGCCAAAGAGCTAACAGTTCCGAAACACCGCCGCTCCGCGCAAGCGGAGCGGGCGGTGGTGTGTGGCCCGCACCTGAGACTACATAGACACACGAACGTTTCAGGCGGCGCATTCGCGCCGCTTTGCTTTTGCGCCCGCGCGCAGATGCGGGCGAGCTTCTGTCTTTGAGCTGACACTCTCGTTCCCCTCGAAATATCCGTCGACGGCGGGCGGCGATGCCTGCACGAAGCCGACGCAGAATTCATGTGTCAGGAAGAGAAATCGTCCGTCGCGAAGAAGTCAGAAGAGGTCAATGGGCGGGCGCCTTCCCGCATGGCGTCGGCAACGATAATATCCGTCGATGCGTCGATGACCGGGCAGCACGATCGCCGCGCCTTGAGAGCAAAGGGAGAGCCACATGGCACGTGACAGGAGTACACCAAAGCAAGCGCGTCCCAAGGTAAGCCGACGTGGATTCCTGGCCGCTGCCGCGGTCACCGGTGCTGCGACGGCCGTAGCATCGCCGCAGGCGACGGCGACCTCCGCATCCAGTGCCTCCGTGCGGCCGCGGGTGCCGTCCGCGCTGCCACCCACCATGCGTGTTGCAGCGGCAGAAACCGCAGCGCCGAACGAACTGCCGCGCATCGGGGGTGTGGCCGGCTCCGACTTCATGGTCGATGTCATCAAGACGCTCGACATCAAATATATGCCGTCGAACCCGGCGTCGAGCTTCCGCGGACTGCACGAGTCGCTCATCGACTACGGCGGCAACAAGATGCCGGAATTTCTCACCTGCACGCACGAGGAATCGGCAGCGGGCATGGCGCACGGCTATTTCAAGGCCGCCGGCAAGCCGCTGATGACGCTCTGCCACGGCACGGTCGGCCTGCAGCACGCTACCATGGCAATCTACAACGCCTGGTGCGATCGCGTTCCGATGATTGTAGTCGGCGGCAACGATCTTGACGCCGCCCACCGGCCGCCCGGGGTACCGACGTTCCATTCCGCGCAGGACATCAACGCCATCGTGCGGGACTACACCAAATGGGACGACACGCCGGTCTCGCTGCAGCATTTCGCGCAATCCTTCGTGCGCGCCTACAAGATTGCGACGACGCCGCCCTACGGTCCGGTCGCAATCTCGCTCGACGCCGGCCTGCAGCAGGAACCCGTCACCCAGAATGGTGAGAAGCTCTATATCCCACGCTACGTCCCGACGTCGCCGCCGCAGGGCGACACCGGCGCCGTGAAAGAAGCCGCACGCCTCCTGGCCAATGCGCAAAATCCGGTCATTGTTGTCGACCGGGCCGCGCGCACCGAGAACGGCATGCGGCTCGTCGTGCAGCTCGCCGAGGCGCTCCAGGCCGCGGTCGTTGACCAGGGCGGGCGCATGAATTTCCCGACCACCCACTATCTCAGACGCGCCCCGACCGCCGTCAACAATGCCGACGTCATCATCGGCATGGAGCTCTCCGACTACTGGGGCACGGTGAATTCCTATACCGACAACGGGGAGCACGGCATCGGAGTCAATACATCCAAAATAAAACCCGGCACAAAGCTGATCAGCATCAGTTCGGTCGATCTCAACACCAAGTCGAACTACCAGGACCTCCAGCGTTTTCAGACCATCGATGTGCAGATGGCGGCGGATGCCGAAGCAACGCTGCCGGCGCTGATTGAAGCGGTCAAGGCGGCGATATCCAGCGACCGCAAGGCGGCAATCGAGAAGCGCGGCGAGGCCGCCAGGAAGGCATCCGCCGAGGCCAAGGAACGCGCGCGGCAGGCGGCGGCGCTGGCGTGGGACGCAAGCCCGGTGAGCACGGCCCGGCTGGTGATGGAGACCTTTGCGCAGATCAAGGACCTCGACTGGTCGCTGGTGGCGTCCTCCGGAAACGTCAGCAACTGGCCGCGCCGGCTGTGGCCGATGGAGAAGCATTACCACTGGCTCGGTGCGTCGGGTGGCTATGGGGTGGGTTACGGCGCTCCGGCGTCGGTCGGCGCTGCGCTCGGCAATCGCGACCTCGGCCGCTTTTCCGTCAGCATCCAGTCGGACGGCGACCTCATGTATGCGCCCGGCGTGCTCTGGACCGCGGCGCGGCACAATATCCCGCTGCTCGCCGTCATGCACAACAACCGCGGCTACCATCAGGAAGTCATGCACGTGCAGCGCCTCTCCAATTTCCGCAACCGGGTGGCGAGCCTGGGCAAGGATATGGGCCCAATCGGCACCAGCATCCAGAATCCCGACATCGAGTATCACAAGCTCGCAGAATCCATGGGCTGGTGGGCGAAAGGCCCGATCAAGGATCCGGCTGATCTTGGCCCCGCGCTCAAGCTCGCGGTCGCGGCCGTGAAGTCGGGCCAGCCGGCGCTGCTCAACGTCTGGACGCAACCGCGCTAAAGCATGTCCCGCAAACGTGGGAACCGGTTTTGCGAAAAGGGACATGCTCAAAGGAAGCGATGGAGACAGGCTCGATGCGTTGTGCAATTCTGGCGGGGCTGGCGATGCTCCTTACCGCGCCCGCGTTTGATCGCAGCGCGGCCCTTGCCGCCTCGGCCGAAAAGGGCAAGGCGGCTTTTATTGCGCACGGCTGCTGGCAGTGTCACGGGTTCCAGGGCCAGGGCGGCGTCACCGGGCCCAAGCTTGCGCCCGATCCAATCGCGACCGAGGCGTTCACGGCATTCGTGCGCGGAAGCAATCGCGCCATGCCGCCCTATACGGAGGCCGTTCTTTCCAACGAGGAGCTCGCCGATATCCACGCCTACCTGGAATCCATCCCGAAACCGGCGGACTACAAGAGCATTCCGCTGCTCAATCAGTAGGCTCACACCACCTCTACATTGTGCCGCGTCTGCGGCGCGCTATGCCTCGCCGCTACAAGTCAAGAACCAGGCGTTCGCTCTTGCAGCCGGCGCAGCAGATCATGACCTTGGCATTCGAGGCCTGCTCCTCCTCGGTCAGAATGGCGTCGCGATGCTCGGGTACGCCCGAGATCACGCGCTGCTCGCACGCTCCACAGATGCCGAGCTCGCAGGAATAGTCGACGTCGATCCCGGCATCGAGCAGCACCTGCAGGATGCTCTTTCCCTGCGGGATGACGAACTCCCGCCCCGAGCGCGCAAGCTCGACCACGAAGCCGCCGGTCTTGGCCGGCTCCTGCTTGGGCGTGAAATATTCAACGTGCACGTGATCGGCCGGCCAGTCGGCGGTTGCGGCCTCGAACGCCTTGAGCATGGGAGTGGGACCGCAGCAATAGAGGTGCGCATCCTTCGGCGTCGCCGAAACAATGGCAGCAACATCGAGGAACCTGCCCGCGTTCTCCTCATCGAAGTGGAAGCGCGGGGAGCTCATTGCTTCGAGCGCCGTGAGGAACGCCATGTCGGCGCGCGAGCGGCAGGCGTAATGGAGCTTCCATGGGCGCCCGAGCTTTTCCAGGCGCTGCACCATGCACCAGATCGGCGTGATGCCGATACCGCCGGCAAACAGCACGACCTCGCTGGCGTCCTCGACCAGAGGGAAGTTGTTGCGCGGCGCGCTGATCCGAAGCGACTTGCCCACGCGCAGCTCATCATGCACGTAGCGCGAGCCGCCCCGGCTTGCCGGATCGCGCTTGACGCCGATGACGTAACATGTCGGATCGGGCTCGGCCTCGAGCAGGGAATACTGCCGGACGATTCCGTTCGGCAGATGCACATCGATGTGGGCGCCGGGCTGGTAGCCGGGCAGCGGCTTGCCGGAAACGGGCGTGAACTCATAGAGGTTGGTGTCGCGTGCGGCATAGCGGATCGCGGTCAGCCGCACCTCGATCAGGGCGTCCGCCGCCTCGATTGCCGTCGGCGAAGCGGCGGGCGCGATTGCCGCGCTCGTGCTCACAAGCTGGTCTCCCTGCACCCCACCCATATTAACGGGATATATGCCTGATATATGGGGTGTTTTATCCATATCGACGAATCCGATACCAACAGAACTACCAACGCCATTTTCAAACCAATTGCTACGCTTTAGTCCGGGCAGGTAATAGCAGTCCCGGCCCGTCCGGCGCAGTGCGCCCCCGAACAGGACGACATGGTATCGTCGAATGGGTAAGCGAGAAATCCTCGACACTTTGGGGGTCTTGAAGGAAAATTTCCCGTTCGTGGCCTCCGGCGAGCATGCCGTTGTCACCTTGGAGTTCGAGGAAAACAGCGCGAACAAAGGACGTCTCCTCGTCTGCATCGACGGGACCCCGATTGCCGAACATCGTAAAGGCAAATGGCAATCACTCGGGCCGATTGTCTTCGCCAATCATGCACCTGCGAACATCGAGGTGATCGGCATCGATGATGTCGATGGCGAATCGGGCATCGAGTTGCGGATCGACGGCAAGCCAATGCCCATGTCGTCGCGACCATGAGCGGCGATTGGCTGGCCGATGACGTGCTGGTGCGGTCGCTCTGCGGACAAATGGTCTGCACGCGCTGCGGTTATATCGGCGCGGATGTTCGGCCCGATTGGTCGCCACCACGTCAATAAGCGGCACGTCTGACTCTCTCGAATGTCCGCAATGGTCCCGATAGCGGACTGAAAATCGGTATGGGACCTTACCGCCGCTTTGTGCCATGACCGGACGTGAGCAGGTGCAGCAAAAATTGCCCCTATTACCTCGTCGGCGGAGCATCTATTTGGGCTTTGCAAGCACGCGCCGAACGGTCGTGAGTAAACTGTCAAATTCGATCGGTTTGGCATCGAACTCATCGCATCCCGTGGCCATGGCCTTCTCACGCTCGCTAGCCTCCGCATACGCGGACATGCCGATGATCGGGATGTTTCGGGTTCTTGGGTCTTTCTTGAGGGTCCGTACGGCTTCCCAGCGGTCCGTGACCGGCATTTCGAGGTCCATCAGAATTACGTCCGGGTGCTCGGTTACGGCCAACTTGCAGCCCTGCTCGCTGTCGTCAGCCGCGAGAACCTTGAAATCGCCGCATCGTTCAAGGCGCGTCTTCAGCATGTAGAGGTTATCGTCATCGTGTTCGACGTAGAGCACTTTTGCGGTCAACGTTGCCGATTTCCGTCCTTTTTGACGGCCCCTCTGGTTACCTTTTGTCGCACGCATTTCTCCGATCACTCCCTGGGGAGGCGCACCGTGAACACCGAGCCCTTGCCGGGCTTGCTCTCCACCGTGATGTCGCCGCCCATCATCTGACAAAATCGTTTGCTGATCGCGAGCCCGAGGCCGGTGCCGCCGTATTTCCGGGTCGTCGATGCATCGGCCTGCGTAAATTCCTGGAACAGCTTGCCCACCTGCTCCGGCGTCATGCCGATGCCGGTATCAGCGACGGCGATCGTAATCCAATGGCGGCCGTTTTCCTGACCTTGCCGCGCATCAACGGAAATGGTGCCGCGCTGCGTAAATTTGTTGGCGTTGCTCATGAGATTTAGGAGGGCCTGCCGCAGCCGCATTTGGTCGGCATGGAGTTTGCCGATCGCACCATCGCAATTGACCGTAACCCGGTTCTCGTTCTTCGTCGCCAGCGGCTCGATCGTCTTGACCACGCCGTCGATAAGCGGCGGCAGTGCGAAATCTTCGAGCTGCAGCTCCATCCGTCCGGCCTCGATCTTGGACAAATCGAGAATGTCGTTGATCAAGGCGAGAAGATGCCGGCCGGCGCCGAGGACACGGTCGAGCGGCTCAAGGTCCTGTCCTGCCGCCTCCGCATCCTCGCGCAGCATTTCGCTCACGCCGATGATGGCGTTGAGCGGCGTACGTAGCTCGTGGCTCATATTGGCCAGGAACTGTGACTTGTGCTGGCTCGCCTCTGCAAGCTGGCGACTCTTCTCCTGAATTTCATTGAACAACCGCACGTTCTCGATAGCGATCGCCGCTTGGTCCGCGAAGGTCACCACTAATTCAATTTGTCTGTCAGTGAACGGTCGCACGGAGCTTCGTCCCAATGCGATAACCCCAATTGTCACTCCTTCGCGAACCAGTGGAACAGAAAGAACGGTGCGAAGGCCCCCAATCTTTCCTCGCTCCGCATAAGTGTATTCGGGATCGACCAGAACATCAGGAACATGAACAATTTTGCGTTCGAGGTATGCTCGTCCCGTAAGCGAGCTTCTGTCAATTTGAGCAGGATGATTTGCGACGAACTCAGCGTACTCAGGCAAAAGCCCATAACTCGCTTCGAAATAATAAGCTGCACCTTTTGGCCGGCTAATGACGGCTTGCTCCGCTTCGCACAGGCGGGCCGCCGATTCGACCAGCGTGTTGAGGACGGCTTTCAGATCAAAAGTCGAGCGACTTATGATCTTTAGTACATCAGCAGTCGCTGTCTGTTGCTGTAGCGATTCGCGCAGTTCGTTGAGCAGGCGAGTGTTCTCGATGGCGATGACGGCCTGGGCGGCGAAGTTCTTTAAGAGCTCGATCTGCTTGTCGCTGAAGGGGCGCACCTCTGTGCGATAGATCGCAATCGCCCCCACGAGTTCGTTGTCCTTGAGCACGGGGACATTGAGGATGGTTCTGGCGCCGGTCAACTGATTGAGGCGCCCGCGCATCGAGGGAGGCTCGGCCAGCGTGTCGGCGATGTGGACAACCGCTTTTGTTGCGGCGAGGCGGCCGAGCGGCTGCTTGGGATCGGGGCGAAATACCGGCTCGCGGCGATGGCGCTCGACAAGTGCCGGGGTTGCTCCCTGCATGGCAACCACCGGGAAGGCACCCGCCTCGTACAGATGGAATACACCCAAGTTGGCTTCGCAGATGCGGGTAGCATTCGCCAGCATGACCGAGGCAACCGGCTTCAGCTCGCCGGGTGAGCTGCTGATGACGCGCAGCACCTCCGCTGTGGCTTTCTCTCGTTCCAGCGCCTCGTCGCGCTCACGGGTGAGTTGGGCAACGTCAGATTGCATTTTGTGATGCTCGTTCGGCGCCTGCTCTGGGGCGCCGTCTCATTGCTTTGCCCTGGCTCAACAGAGAGCATCATAGCGGTTTGGGCTCTGTTGTGCATCACAGCAAATTTGGGCCGCCAACGACCGTTGTGGGTCAACAGCCCGCATAAGCCCTCGACAAGGGCGCGACCCTTACTGCCGGATTGGCCCAACAGCGGACATCCGGGACGACGTGAATGAGAAAGAAAGACCGCCTTGCGGCGGTCTCTCAAAAGCCGTCCGAGACGTTCGCTATGCTGCCTTGGATTTCTGAACGGCCTTTACGGCGTTGCGGATCACGTCCAGCACAGCCTGTGGCTGGGAGAGCATCGGGACGTGGCTGGAGCGCAACTCGACGGTTGTGGCGCCCATGCGCTTTGCAACGAAGCGCTCTAGCTCGGGTTGGACGGTGCGATCTTCAGTGGCCACGATGTACCAACTCGGCTTCGAACGCCATGCGGCGCCGCCGACCTTTTGGTCGAACAGGTCGGCCACAGGTGCGGCTTGGGTCGCCCACACGACTTTCTGCTCCGCCTCGGGCAGATCACCCGCGAAAGACTTGATGCCATCATGCTTTAGCCAGACACGTCCATTGGCGACTTCGATGCGGGAAAATACCTCCGAATCGGGAAACTTCTTCAACAGGCTTTGCGATGTTTCGGTCTCGTCGGGTGCGAGGGCCGCGATGTAAACTAAGGCGGCGACTCGGCTATCCGTCCCGGCGTGGGTGATCAGGGTGCCGCCGTAAGAGTGGCCGACAAGGACCACGGGAGCACTGACCCGCCCGAGCAGCGAGTGACGCACTCCACGTCGCCTTTGAGAGAGTCCAGGCC
>Ga0306925_10005692_pt1 | contig 11468 bp, 9 predicted proteins | sample flu12Cox44000176_FD_203755 | JGI IMG/M metagenome (GOLD analysis project Ga0306925, IMG submission 203755) | Lab enrichment of tropical soil microbial communities from Luquillo Experimental Forest, Puerto Rico - flux8day.12C.oxic.44.000.176 (v2)... | ecosystem: Environmental > Terrestrial > Soil...
AGGGGCGGTCGCAGGTGCGCCCCAAGATGCCCGGGAAGATGTTCGAGTACCAGTTCACCATATAGGCGTCGGTGTAGCGCCGGTCGGCGATCAGTCGGATGTATTCCGGCACCGGGGTGTGCGCCGGACAGGCCCATTGGCAATCGACGACTTTGTGAAAATAGTCCGGGTGAGTGATATCGGTAGGCTGCACTAGGCTCCTCCTGGCGAGCGGGTCGGCGCCCGATCGACGCTTAGCGTTATCGTCGCGCGCACTTGCCTATGCGGCTCGCCCGGTCACCGGCATCGCGTTATATGTGCCCTTAGATCCGTGCGTCATCTTCACTTTCGCTTGATCCGCCATCTGCACCCTGCATGGCCGTCTCGACCTGCGACAGCTTGCCTCATCCCCGGGCGGCACGCAATCACCCCGAGGCGGTGCGATCCGGCTTTTCGATATGGGATCGCCAAATGCCCCTGCCTAGACTGACACCCAACACGCAAACAACGCTTTAGCGCAAGGAGTGCCTAAGATACGCGCAAAGGGTTAATTTTTCGGGCTGAGGTGGGCGACTTTGGGCATCACCTCCTCGGCCAGGAGCCGCATCGATTGGTGCCAGGCGTCGGGGGCCTCGCTGTAGTCGAAGCAGAACAGGAGAAGCGCGCCGAACCCGCCGACCTCCTCGTACATCCGCTCGATCTTCTCGACAACGGTGGCGGGTGAGCCGATCAGCCAATTGTGCGTAGCGCAATATTCCGGGGTAACATCGCTGTCGGTGACATCGGGGTCGTGCTTCAAGAATTGGATCACGCCGACATCGGTCAACAACGGCAGGAAATATTCCCGCATCATCCGGCCCATCATTCCCTCGACCGACAGCCGCCACGCCTCGGCGTCGCTCTCGGCGACAAAGATCTCGCGCACCAGCCGCCAATCGGCGCGGCGCGGGCTGCGCCCGGTGCGGCGGGCTCCCTCCTCGACAGATTCCCAGTGGCTGGCAACGTAGCCTGGGTTCAGATTGAGACTCATCGGCAAAAACCCGTGCTCTCCAGCGAGCTTCAAGGTGTCCGAGCCTTTGCTGACGCCGGCCACGCCGATCGGCGGGTATGGCTTTTGCAAGGGCCGGATATGCGGCCGCAATGTGCGCAACATCAGGTCGGTCTTGGTCACCTTCCAGTATTTGCCGGCGTAGTCGAACGGTTCCTCGGTCGTCCACAGCTTGAGGATGATGTCGAGCGCCTCGCGCGTCATCTCGCGATGTTGCCCGGCGTTTCCGTCGACGTTGAACATCGCCCAGTCACTCGGCAGACCGCTCGCCGCGACGCCGAAATTGAGCCTACCCTTGGCCATGTGGTCGAGCATCGCGACCCGGTTCGCCAGCTCGGCCGGGTGGTGATAGGGCAACAGAAACCCGCCCGGGGCGAGGCGGATGCGCCGGGTCTCCATCAGCGCCTGCGCGATCAATAGGTCGGGGGAGGGATGCGGCTCCCAGGGTGCGGTGTGGTGCTCACCGATCCAGGCCTCGGCAAAGCCAAGCTCGTCCGCCCAACGCAGGGTCTGCAGATCCCAGCGATGGCCCTCGAAAAGGCCGCGCTCCGGCGGGTGCGAGGGCATCGTGAAAAGGCCGTACTGCATCGTCGCTCTCCCGGCTGTGGATTGGCGGCGACGCCATCTTAAGCGACGAACAGTGCATTCGCACGTGTTAGCCGGCCGTCGGATGCAGATGTAAGGATGTATCAGTTTGTAAACGATTATCGGCTTTGGCCGCCTTTTTTTTGCCGCAAGGCGGGTCTTTTCTCTGCGCCAGTTTGACGCAGCTGCCGTCCCCGCGGTAAGCGGTCTAACCAAAATCCGCCTAGAGATCGGAGGTCCATGCATGGCCAAGGTAACCTTGTCTCGACGTCGCACAAAGCGACGGCACCTTCGGGAAAAGGCGACCATCGATCATTTGGTCCGCGCGGTATTCGAGAAGACCAAGGGCACGGTTCACGCCCCATTCACGCTGTCCGGGCTTTCGGTAGAGGAGCAAATTCGCAAGGAATGGCATCCGAGCATGGGAGGTCTCGCGCTTTTCTAAGGATGCCGCCGCGCTAAGCAATCACACGCTGCAACAGTTAGAGAGCCGGTTTCATCACCGGCTCTTTTTTTGACGGAGCATAGCCATGGAGTTCGCCGATCGAGCCGGCGCTTGCGCTTTTCAGGCCATGGTGCCGATGCGCGACGGCACGCGGCTCAACACTTTCGTATTTTTGCCGAAGAGCGGCGGACCGCGCTGGCCGGTCATCTTGCATCGGACGCCGTATGGGATCACCGCGTCCGATGCCTGCGACAAGACCGATTGCAGCAAGGCGTGGCTGCCAAGCACGGAAGAGCCCTTCCGCGGCTCGATCCTGCGCGGTTGGCGCAACATCATCGCGCACGGCTATGTCGCGGTCTACCAGGACACCCGCGGCCGCCACGGGTCGGAAGGCGAGGACCGCGTCTACGCCGATGACGCGGCGGATGGCCGCGATACTCTCGAATGGATCGCTGCCCAGCTCTGGACCAACCAGATGGTGGGCATGTCCGGCTCATCGGCCGGCGCTACCACCACCTTCGCCGCCGCGTCGACCCGGCACCCAAGCCTTCGCGCGTTTTTTGCCCAAGCCGGCGCATCCGGTATCTACGACGATGTGGTCTACGAGGGCCAGTCGATCGAGATGGAACGGCTGTGGCTGTGGGTGGCGCGCAACATCCCGGGCCTCTCCCGCTCACATCGCGAAGGGGTGATGCGGCGGTCTGGCGTGAGCGGCGCGGAGCTCGACGCGGCCGCCGCCTCAGCGGCGGCGCGCTACACGCGTCTCGATGCCGCGCGCCACGCCGAGCCGCCGTTCATCGGTTCGCCCGACTGGATGCGGCTGCCGCTAACCGGCTACCCGGACTTCGCCATGTGGCAACCCTTTCTGGACGAGATCATCACCCATCCGGCCCCCGACATGTTCCGCGCGCAGCACAATTTCCGCCGCACGATTGACATCCCCGGGTTCCACGTTACCACCTGGTACGACATCTTCCAGACGAGCGTACTGGCGGCGTTCAATGACATCCAAGCCCGTACCGGCACCCAGCAGCTGTGGATCGGCCCCAACGAACACTCGTTTGTTTACGCCAGCAATTTCTGGCCACGCGATCCGTATGAATGGTTCGACTACTGGCTGAAGGGCACAGCGACCGACATCATGGACGAGCCGGCGGTGTATTATTCGCCGCGCGCTTGGATCGAGGACCGGGCGGGCTATGTCGCCGACGACTGGCTTCACGCAGAGCGTTGGCCGCCGCCCGGTGTGCGGCCGCATCGGCTTTACCTCCGCGGCGACGGCAGTCTTGCCACAGGCGGTCCCGCGGGCGCGCCGCGGAGCTTCGACTATGATCCGCGCCGGCCGGTCCCGACCCTCGGCGGGCGCAACATGCTGATCGATGCCGGACCGCGCGATCAGCGGCCGGTTCACTCGCTGCCCGATTACGGTCTGATCTACCGCGGCGAGGCGTTGCAAGAGAACTTGACCATCGCCGGCTCAGTTCACGCGACCCTGCACATCCAATCAAACTGCCCGGACACCGATTTCGTCGCGAAGCTGATCGAGCTGATGCCCGACGGTCGAGCGATGATGGTGATGGACGGCGTGGTGCGCGCCATGTACCGCGACCCCTCGGGGGAGCCTCGGCCGCTGGTCCCAGGTCGGGTCGAACGATTGACCATTACCCTTGGCGACATCCATCACACCTTTCGCCCTGGACATCGAGTGGAGGTCGACGTGACCAGCAGCAACTTCCCACGACGCGCCCGCAATACCAACAGCGGCAACCCGGTGCTGGCACACGATGGCGACGCCGATATCCGCGTCGCTACAAACACGGTCCATCACGCCGAGGAGATGCCGTCCTTCATCGAGCTCCCTGTGCTGACCCGTTGATGAGTAACGCGCCGCAGATCCGCGTCGGGATTGGCGGATGGGTCTATCCGCCGTGGCGCGGCGTCTTCTATCCTGCAGGTCTGCCGCAAGCGCGTGAGCTCGGCTACGCGAGCCGCCAACTCACCACGATCGAGATCAATGGCACCTTCTACGGCCCCCAGAAGCCGGCGAGCTTTCGACGCTGGCACGACGAGACGCCGGAGGATTTTGTCTTCTCGCTCAAGGGTCCGCGCTTTGCGACGCATCGTCCTGATCTCGCCGGCGCCGGTTCGACGATCGATCGGTTCTTGACGAGCGGGATTCTCGAATTGCGCGACAAGCTCGGGCCGATCCTGTGGCAATTCCCCCCGGGGACGCCGATCGATGAAGATGCCTTCGGCGCGTTCCTCGCGCTGCTGCCGGACCAAATTGACGGCCACGCATTGCGGCACGTCGTCGAAGTTCACCGCCGAAGCGCCGCGACGGCTTCGTTCGTGGAACTGCTCCGCCGGCATAAGGTGGCGCTCGTCTTCGGCGACAACCAACCAGATCCAGAGATTACCGCAGATTTTGTCTACGCCCACCTGCGGCGCTGTTCGATCGACGAGCCCACCGGTTATCCGCCCGACGCGCTCGACGCATGGACACAGCGTTTGCGCGAACGTTCGGCGCAATATCCGTGCGATGTCTTTGTCTATTTTATCAGCGGCGCCAAGGTGCGTGCCCCGGCTGCGGCGCGGGCGCTCCTCCAACGGTTGGTTGCGCCGGTTTAGAACTTCTCGAGGTCGCGATGGAAAAGAGAGGTGATTGTCCGGAGAGGACCGAAATACCGCTGAGAATCGCTGTTATCGGCGGTGGCATCGGCGGCCTCACCGCCGCCCTGTCGCTGCGCCAAGCCGGCTTCGAAGTTGACGTCTACGAGCAGGCGCCCGAACTCACCCAAATCGGCGGCGGCATCAACATGGGCCCAAACGCGATGCGCATCCTGCGCCGGCTGGGCCTCGCCGCAGGGCTCGATCGCGAGGGGGTCCGTCCGCTATTCACACACCAGCGATGCTGGCGGGACGGGCGCACCTTGCAGCGGGCGCCGCTCAATCCGCTGTGTGAAGAGCTCTACGGCGCGCCGCATATGACTCTGCATCGCGCCGACCTGCTTGACGTGATTGCCTCGGGCTTCCCGGCCGAGCGCATTCATCTCGGCCACCGTTTGACGGGCTTGGCCGACCATGGCGGGAGCACCGAGGCATGGTTCGAGAACGGTGCTCGCATCACGGCCGACATCCTAGTCGGCGCCGACGGCATTCATTCGGCAGTGCGCGCCTCTCTGTTCGGCGAGGAGTCCCCGGTCTTTGCCGGCTGCGTCGCCTATCGCGGATTGGTGCCGGCCGAACGCATCGCCGACCTCGGGCTCGAGTTAGGATCGCAGTCGTGGGTCGGGCCCGGCGCGCACTTCGTGCATTACTTTGTCTCGCGCGGGCGCCTGTTGAATTTCGTCGGCTGGACCGAGCACGATGAATGGAACCGCGAGGACTGGACTGATCGCGCCACGGTGGCCCGCGCGCTCGCTGCCTTCGAGGGCTGGCATCCGCAGGTCCGGCGGATCATCGCTGAAGCCGATACCTGCTTCATCTGGGCCTTGTTCGATCGTGATCCGCTACCCCGCTGGTCGGTCAGCCGCACAACGTTGCTCGGCGATGCCTGCCATCCGATGTACCCGTTTATGGGGCAGGGTGCGGCGCAAGCGATCGAGGACGGTGCCGCCCTCGCGGCTTGTCTCGTCACCGCCGGCAACGCCGATCCGGCCGCGGCGGTGCGCCGCTACGAGCAGCATCGCCTGCCGCGCGTCACTCGGCTCCAGGACATGTCGCGTGCCAACAAGACGCGATTCCACATGCGTGACGGTCCTGCCCAAGAAGCGCGCGACGCCGAATGGGGAAGGGCGGGCGACCGTTCGCCCGATGCCCTGCGCTGGCTCTATGCACACGACGCCGGCGCGATCGAGCCGCTGGTGTGAGCAGGGCCACCCGAAATACAACGAAAATCGCGTTTTTGCCGCAGAACGGCCCGGATCGCTGTGCAGAATAAACTTCTATTTCAAATGCTTAGACCGCAAATTCGTTACACTGCGGAACAATGGAATTTTTTGCCCCGATCAACGAATTCCGAGCGGCTAACAACCGAATCGCAATGGAAATTTTAGCACGCGGAACGCCGCCGAAAACGAGGCAACGCCGCCGGCCTTGTACAACCGCAAGCTTAGCGCCGGCTTACCGACTTGGCGCCCTCAATAAGGCTGACGCGGCACAGACAACCGCGCACCGCTCCGCCCTCCGTCTAGCTTTCGCCGCCACAAGCTGGTCTAGCTTGTGGCGGCGTAGCCGGGAGGCAAATTCCGGAGCTACTCCGGCTTCAGGCAATAGGTGGCGAGCTTGTTGCCGTCGAGATCGCGGACATAGGCCCCGTAGGCATGGGGATGCCAGCTCCGCGGGCCGACCGCACCTTCATCCTTGCCGCCGGCGGCGAGCGCGGCCTTGTGAAAGGCGGCGACCGCGGCGCGGCTCGGTGCGACAAAGCTGATTGTCCCGCCATTGGCGAAGGTCGCGGGCTGGCCGTTGGCCGGCTTCAGCACAAAGAATTCCGCAGCCGATTCACCCCAAATCGAGCCGTTGTCCCCGAGATCATTGAGCCGCTTGTAGCCGAGCGGTGTCAGCACGGCGTCATAGAACGCGCGCGCCTTTGCGAGGTCGTTTGTGCCGACTGTGACATGGGTAAATATCGTCATGGTTTCCTCCTTCAGTGGCTCTTCGCCGCTTGCCAGCGCGCCAGCGAATCGTGCGGCTTCGATATCGCAGGGTCCATGATTTCCTGGTGGACCCCGGTGCTGGCGGTCAATTCGATGATATAGCCGTTCGGATCGCGAAAGTAGATTGAGCGGACAAAGCCGTGGTCGACGGGCCCGCGGACTTCGCGGCCCTCGGCCTTCCCCTTCTGCAGCATGCTGTCGAAGGTATCGGGCTCGACCCCGAGCGCGATGTGCAGATCGAGCGCGTTCTGCTCCTTGAACTCGAAGGGCTTTCCGGGCACTTCGAAAAAGGCGAGGCAGGAGCCGTCGTCCATCTCGAAAAAGGTGTGCAGCCCGCGGCCTTCATCGATCTCGAACGCGCTGACCAGGCGGAGACCGAGGAAATCCTCATAGAAGACCCGCGTCTCCTCCGAATCCCGGCAGCGATACGCATTATGGTGCAGACCTTTAATCATGTGAGCCTCCGTTCGCCTTTGCCGGGCGGTAGGATACCGCGGATCGTCGGCAAACGCATCTGCCGATCACGCGGCCCCCGGCGGCGGGTCGAACGCCTTCACCCTTGGCAGCGGTCCGTCGTAGCGCTCGGCTTCGACCAGGGTGAGCTGCCCGCTGCAGCCTTGCGCGAGACGGGAGGTGCCGACATCGCGCGTCAGCACGTTCGGGTTGCCGTGCACGCAAAGAGGTTCGTCCGATGCGTGGTCGTCGGGATCGTACCAGGCGCCGGTCGACAGCTGGACGACGCCAGGGCGCAACGCCTCGCTCAGCACCGCACCGCCGAGACAAGCCCCGCGGTCGTTGTAAAGCCGGACGATGTCGCCGTCCGAAATGCCGCGTGCCCCGGCATCCCGCGGATGGATGCGGACCGGCTCGCGCCCCTTGACCTTCGAGGCGAGGCTGGTCGCGCCAAAATCCAGCTGGCTGTGCAATCGGGTCGCCGGCTGGTTGGCCACGAGACGAATCGGGAAACGCGCCATGGCCGGCGATCCTGCGCCCTCGCTCGGCGCCAGCCACATCGGATGTTCAGGGCAATCGTCATATCCAAAGGAGGCGATCGTCGCCGAGGCGATCTCGACCTTTCCGCTCGGCGTCGGCAACGGCGCGGCCTCGGGGTCATGGCGAAAGGCCCGGAGGATGCCGCCGTCCCAGGGCAGGGTCGGCAATATCAGTTCTCCTTCTTCCCAGAACCGGTCGAAATCCGGGGCATCTACGCCGCGCGCCGCGAGCGCGCGACGTGTCGCGTCGTAAAGATATTTCAGCCACTGCCGCGCCGAACGGCCCTCGGTGAATTGCTCGCCGAAGCCGAGATGCACTGCGAGGCCAGAAAAGATGTCGTAATCGTTGTGCGCCTCGCGATAGGGCGCCACCGCCTGATGCATCGCCATCAACAGCGGATCGCCGGCGGCGGCGCCAATGTCCTCGCGCTCCAACGTAATCGTCGCCGGCAATACGATATCGGCATGCCGCGCGCTCGCGGTCCATGCCGACTCGTGGACGATAACCGTATCGGGGCGCGTGAAGGCGCGGCGGAGCCGATTTAGGTCCTGATGGTGGTGGAACGGATTGCCGCCCGCCCAATAGACGAGCCTTATGTCGGGATAGGTGAGCTGCTGACCGTTATAGTCGAAGGGTTCTCCGGGGTGCAGCAGCATGTCGGAGAGGCGCGCCACCGGGATAAAATCGGCAATGCTATTGCGGCCTTGGGGCAGGGTAGGGACCGGCACCGCTACGGCCGGCTTGCCGGTGTTCGAGGTAGATCCCAAGGCATAGGCGAAACCGCCGCCCGGCAATCCGATCTGGCCGAGCAATGCTGCCAGAACCACGCCCATCCAGACCGGCTGCTCGCCGTGCTCGGCGCGCTGCAATGATTGCGAGCAGGTGACCAACGTGCGCCGCCCGGTGATGTGCCGCGCGAGGGCGATGATATTCTCGGCCGCGAGGCCGCAGATTGCCGCCGCCCAGCCCGCGTCTTTCGGCTGAGCGTCGCGCCGGCCTAAGAGATAATCCTCGAACACCTCGTACCCGACGCAGAACCGATCGAGGAAGGTGCGGTCGTGCCGTCCGTCGCTGACCAAAGTATAGGCGATACCCAGCATCAAGGCGACATCGGTACCGGGGCGGATCGGGTGCCAGCCCGCCCCGATTTCCGCCGGCAGATCGTCACGCAAGGGGCCGATCAGGTGGAATTCGACCCCCCGATCCCGAGCAGCGCTCAGCTGCTCGCGGGCGATGTGCCGGCTCGTACCGCCGCCGCCGACATCGTTGTTCTTCAGCGCCATGCCGCCAAAGGCCAGCACCACGGCGCTCTCTTTCACCAGGTCGGCCCAGCTGACATTATTGCCGGCCACCGCCCCCTGCGGGCCGATGACATGGGGCAGGATCACCGTCGCCGCACCCGAGCTGTAACTGCCGACCGAGCGCACATAGCCACCGGCGAGATTCAAAAAACGATGGATCTGGCTCTGCGCGTCGTGGAAGCGCCCGGCGCTCGCCCAGCCATAGGATCCGCCGAAAATCGCACGCGGGCCGTATGCCGCGTACACCCGCCGCAATTCCTCCGCGACGAGGTCGAGCGCGCGGGGCCAGGAGACCGGCACGAACTCGTCGCGGCCCCGCCGCTGATCGGAACCCGGACCGTGCTCGAGCCAGCCGCGGCGGACCATCGGCCGGGCGATCCGCGCCGGGTGGGAGACGGCGGCCGGAATATTGCCGAGCAATGCCGAGGGATCGGGGTCTCGCGGATGGGGAATGACCTCGATGCCCTCTTCGCGGAGCAGCACGGAGAAGGCGCCCCAGTGCGAGCTGTGCGCCAGGCCGGGCATTTGCTAATGCTCGCGCAACAGGCGGCCGAAGCCGTGGATTGGCGTGTCGACGCCCGCCAGCCGCAGTAGATGCCACAACACGGCCTGGGTCGAGGTGACGACCGGCTTGCCAATCCGCGCCTCGAGCGCGTCGATGACCGGGTGCGAGCGGAAATTGAGGCAGGCGGCAACGAGCCCGTCGGACCGAGGATCCCAGGCGGAGAGCGCCAAGTCGAGGATCGCTTCGGGTTCGGGCTCGGCGAGCCGGAACCCGTCGGTGATGCCGAGATGGGCGCCAGCGATCGTCTCGATGCCGCCCGCCGCGAAGAAGCGGTGCTCGGCTGCGTCGACAGCCTCAGTGTAAGGCGAAATCGCCGTCACGCGCTTTATGGCGAGCGCCTGGCAGGCGGCGAAGATGCTGTCGGTCGCGGTCGTCGCCGGCGCCCCGGCGACATGCCGGATCTCGCCGCGCAGGCGCTCATCGAAGGCATGGCCCTGGACGATGCTCGACGCGGTGCAGCCATAAGCGACCGCATGCGGCCGGCAGCTGGCGATCTGGCGGATCGCGCGCATGCCGTCCTCGCGGTCCATTTGGATGATCTTCTCCATCGAGGTTCCTTCGGCGATCAGCATGCGGGCGAAATGCACGCTGACCCCGTCGGGCACGACGCGCGGATACCACTCCTCGACCACGATGTTGACGCTCGGCACGATGACCCCGAGCCGGATCGCCTCCGTCATGCTCTGCTCCTGCGGCGCATCCACCAACTCTCCCGATAGGGTGCCCATGCGACGCCTCTTATCACACAAGCGAAGCGTCCCGCCTTGGGGATGTACACCGAGCCTGCACCCTGGGTCGCCGCAAGCTGCAACAAATAGTAGTGTCGGCAATCTACCGTCGCAGCATCTGCAGCAACTCTACAGCAAAGTCTCGCCTTCAGGTTGAAGCAGTGTCCCCCAGCCCGACAACCGGCGGGATTGCCCGACCGGGCGCTTTTCGAACGGCCGACCCGGCGCCCAACCCCGGCAGATTTGGCGAAAGTCCAGAGCCATCTGCGAGCCTCCAGCGGTGATCCGTTGAAGAGTCGCCGCCGAATGGAAGTCTGCATATGATTATGGCAATTTTGTGATAATGATTATCTCAATAAAGCGCGCTTCGCGTCCTATTGGCATGGGCTGTCTGCGACGGTCTCCCGGCGACCCCTCTTGACCTAGATCTTGTGCCGTGCGGCCCCTAGTAGAAATTTTTCACACCAAGTAAAAGCGGGCGCTGTGGACCTCTCGAAACCGAGTAACCACGCCTCAGCATGAGCGAGCGAAACCGACCGGCGAGACACAACATCTTGATTGACTGGACGTCCCGAACGGCGCAAATCCAAATGCGCCATGGACAAGCAGCATATTCTCAGTGAGATCAGACGGACAGCCGCCGCGAATGGTGGCGCGCCCCTCGGTACATCAAAGTTTTTCCAAGAGACAGGCATCAAAAACTCCAATTGGCTGGGCAGGTTTTGGCCGAGGTGGGGCGATGCCGTTCGAGAAGCCGGATTTGAGCCTAACCAATTGCAGACGGCCTACGAGCAAGACACGCTGATTGAGAAACTCATCGAGTTTACGCGCGAACTCGGTCACTTCCCGGTGCGAGATGAAATTAAAATCAAAGTCCGCAACGACATTACTTTCCCGGGATCGCATACATTTTTAAGGCGGCTTGGCTCTATCGAATACCGCGCGGCGAAAGTTCTAGAATACTGCAAGAGCCGCACTGGTTACGACGATATCATTGCGTTGTGTGAGCCGCTCGCGGCGGAACAACTTCCCCAACCAGCCGACCAGCCCGCCGACGACTCCGCCTCAACCGTCAAGCCGGGCTATGTCTATATGGGCTTGCTGAAGCTTGGCCGAGAGAAACGCTACAAAATCGGCAAGGCGGTTCTTACAGATCGACGAACATC
>Ga0306925_10005693_pt1 | contig 11468 bp, 9 predicted proteins | sample flu12Cox44000176_FD_203755 | JGI IMG/M metagenome (GOLD analysis project Ga0306925, IMG submission 203755) | Lab enrichment of tropical soil microbial communities from Luquillo Experimental Forest, Puerto Rico - flux8day.12C.oxic.44.000.176 (v2)... | ecosystem: Environmental > Terrestrial > Soil...
ACGCCGACCGGATCGACGCCGCCTTCCTCTATCCGAGCCTCGGCCTCTTTTCCGGCGCGATCCAGGATCCGCAGCTCGCCGCCGCGACTTGTCGGGCCTACAACCGCTGGCTCGCCGATTACTGCAAGCCTTATCCCGACCGGCTGTTTGGCGTCGCGATGCTGCCATTGCAATCGGTCGACCTGGCGATCGCCGAGATGCGCTTTGCCAAGAAGGAGCTAGGCTTCCGCGGCGGTTTTCTGCGGCCCAACCCCTATAACAACAAGATGATCCATCACCCGGATTACGAGCCGTTCTGGGCGGCGGCCGAGGATCTCGACTTCTCGATCGGCTTCCACGAAGGTGCCTCGAGCGGGATGCCGACGGTTGGTGTCGACCGCTTTGAGGGCCGCGGGGCGCGCCACATCATCTCCCACACGATGGAGATGATGCTGGCCTGTATGAGCGTCATCTGGGGCGGGGTCTGTGAGCGCCATCCAAAGATCCGCATCGCCTTTCTCGAATCGGGCGGCGGCTGGATCGCACCGTGGCTCGACCGCATGGACCGGCATTTCGACGACAAGGGCTTCAATGATTCCGGTCTTACGACCAGGCCCAGCGAGCTCTTTCAGCGCAATTGCTGGATCTCATTCGAGCCGGTCGAGGGCAGTATCAAGGCACTCGCCGACTACATCGGCCCGCACAAGATCCTATGGGCGACCGACTACCCGCACCCGGACGGCTTCTTCCCGGGCGCCCCGAAAATGATTATGGATCGCATGGAAGGGCTGTCGGCCGAGACCAAGCATCAGGTCATGGCCGGCGGCGCGATGGGGCTCTACGGGCTGAACTAAGAGCCGATAAACGGCCCAGTTCGGATTGGATCGTCATGCCCAGCCTTGTGCCGGGTCTCCACGGGGACCGGCAAGGTGGGCGCCGCCGCCCGTGGATGGCCGGGCCAAGCCAGGCCAAGCCCGGACATGACGGAAGTGGGACGCGGACAGGTTAGGAGGGAGGATTATGAATAACGTGGTTCACGATGACATGTTCACCTCGGACGTCATCGCCGACCCGTACGGCTATTACGGCCGGCTGCGCGACGAAGACCCGGTCCACTGGAACGACACCTACGGGCTCTGGGTCATCACCCGGCATGACGACGTGACCTGGCTGACCCGGCACCACGAGCTGTTCTCGTCGGCGGTTTTCAAGAACGACCCGCGGCCCGCCTATCCGGCGATCGACGAGTCGGATCTCGGCCTCTACGAATATGTTCGGCATTACCAGGGTGACCAGTTCATCCAGCACGACCGGCCGGAGCATCTCGACATGCGCCGGATCGTGCATGGCTACTTCACGCCCAAATCCATGGAGTCGTGGCGCCCGTTTGTCGTGAACGCCGTCAAGGAATTGCTCGACGAGGCCGAGGAGAAGGGCGAGATGGACGTCATGCGGGATCTGGCGACCCCGCTGCCGGTACTGGTCATCGCCCAGATGATGGGCGTCCCGGCGCAGGATCGCCCCTATGTCCGGGAGCTCGCCGAAAAGCTGCTCTATATCGGCCGCGGCGAATACGACCGTATGCCGATCCTGACCGACGGCATGAAGGGGATGCTCGAATACGTGTCACCACTGGTCGATGAGCGCATCGTCAGGCCAGGTGACGATTTCATCTCGGTATTGGCGAGCGGCGAGAAGAAGGGTGTGTTCACTCGGCATCAAGTGCTGGTCAACACCTCGCTGCTATTGCTGGCCGGCCACGAGACGACGATCAACCTGTTGTGCAACGGCACGTTGGCGTTCATGCAGCATCCCGACCAATGGGCACTCTTAAAGGAAGACCCGGCGGGCCGGGCAAAATGGGCGACCGAGGAGTGCCTGCGTTATGACGCGCCGGTCAAGTCGATCCAACGGCTCGCCTCGCAGGATGTCGACATGCGTGACAAGGTGATGCGCAAGGACGACCGCATCCGCTGGTTCATCTCGTCGGCCAATCGCGATCCCAACGTATTTGCCGAACCCGACCAATTCGACATCACGCGGCAGCCAAACCCCCATGTGGCCTTCGGGAACGGAGTGCACCACTGCTTGGGCGCGACCTTGGCGCGGGTCGAGGGCCAGGAGGCGTTCAGGGCCTTGGCCGAGCGCTTCCCGCGCCTGCGGGTCGAGAGCAAGGAGCTCGAATATCAGCCGAGCATCACTTTCCGGTCGCTGAAGTCCTTGCCGGTGACCTGGCAGTAGGAGGCAGCTTTGGCTCGCAAATTGCGCATCCGGGTCGACCACGACGTGTGCGTCGGCAATGCGATGTGCGAGGCGATCGCCCCCAGGGTGTTTCGTCTCAACGAGAACCGGCAATCGGAAGCCGTCGATCCCGCGGGCGACACTGTCGAGAAGATCCTGGAAGCGGCCGAAAGTTGTCCGGTCAGCGCGATCTTCGTCGAGGATGCGGAAACTGGCGAACAACTGTTCCCGTAACCCGTCCTGATCGAGGTTGCCACCCGCGAAGCTATAACAACCGCCGCCGTTCTGTTGCGCGCCGGCCGGCTCGTCGCGTTCCCGACCGAGACCGTCTATGGGCTCGGTGCGGATGCGACCAGCGAACGCGCGGTCGCCGAGATCTTTGCAGTCAAGGGCCGCCCGCGCTTCAACCCGTTGATCGTGCACGTTCCGGGACTGGTCGAGGCGGAGGCGCTCGCGGTGTTCGACGATCGTGCTCGGAAGCTCGTCGAAAGGTTTTGGCCAGGGCCGCTGAGCGTGGTGTTGCCGCGCCGGGAAGACAGCGGCTTATCATTATTGGCGAGTGCCGGGCTCGACACGGTCGCCATTCGGGCGCCCGCCCATGTGGTCGCGCGGGCCCTGCTGCACGAGACCGGCAGGCCGATCGCTGCGCCCTCGGCCAACCGCTCGGGCCGGCTGAGCCCAACCGAGGCCGGCCATGTCTTCGAGGAACTGGGCGAGCGCATCCCGTTGATCCTCAATGGCGGGCGCACTCGGGTCGGCCTCGAATCGACGGTCCTCGACCTGTCCGGCGAGGCCGCTGTGCTATTGCGACCAGGCGGAGTTACGTCAGAGCAGCTGATCGAGCTGGTCGGACCAGTGGCTGGGCCCACTGCTGATGCCGACTCGGTCAAATCGCCGGGGATGCTGGCGAGCCATTATGCGCCGTCGCTGCCACTGCGTCTCGATGCGGTCAGCGCGCAGCCCGGTGAAGCCTTGCTCGCCTTCGGACCAGAGGCACCGCCCGGCTTTGTCGAGGTATTGTGGTTGAGCCGGACCGGCGATCTTACCGAGGGGGCGGCAAACCTGTTTGCAATGCTGCGCCGGGTCGACCAGCCTCAGTTCAGCGGCGTTGCGGTGATGCCGATTCCAGAGCACGGTCTCGGCCGCGCGATCAACGACCGGCTCCGTCGCGCCGCCGCCCAACCGTTTTAGGGACACTCCCTATGTCTTATACCGCCCCACTCGCCGATATGCGCTTTGCCCTCGAGGAGGTGGCCGAGTTCGACGAACTGGCGAGATTGCCAGGCTACGAGGCAGCCTCTCCCGACCTCGTCGAAGCGATCCTCGGCGAGGCGGCAAAGCTCGCTGAAACCGAGCTGGTGCCGCTCAACCAGCCCGCCGACCGCGCCGGCAGCGTTCTCGAAAATGGCGTCGTGCGCACCCCGCCAGGGTTTCGCGAGGCTTATGCCCGCTATGTCGAGGGCGGCTGGAACGGGCTTGCCTCCGACCCCGAATATGGCGGCCAAGGCCTGCCGCTCGCTCTCGCCATTCCGGTGGCGGAGATATGGAACTCGGCCTGCATGAGCTTTGCCCTTTGCCCGCTGTTGACCGTCGGCGCGGTCGAGCTCCTCAAGGCGCATGGCTCAGAAGAACAAAAGCGGCGCTATCTTGCAAAGCTCGTTACCGGAGAATGGACCGGGACGATGAACTTGACCGAGCCGCAGGCCGGATCCGATCTCGGCGCAATACGGACCCGTGCGGCGCCGGCCCGGGATGCACGCTGGGGAGACCACTACCGGCTCACGGGCCAGAAAATCTTCATCACCTATGGTGACCACGATCTCGCCTCGAACATCATTCATATGGTGCTCGCACGGACGCCAGATGCGCCGCCCGGCAGCCGAGGCATCTCGCTCTTTCTCGTGCCGAAGTTCCTCCCCGATGGCGCAGGTGGATCGGGCTCGCGCAACGACATCCGCACCTTGAGCCTCGAGCGCAAGCTCGGCATCCACGCCTCGCCGACTTGCGTGCTCGCCTATGGCGAGGATGAGGGTGCGGTCGGCTGGCGCATCGGCGAGGAAAACCGCGGCCTCGAATATATGTTCACGATGATGAACGCGGCGCGCCTCAATGTCGGGCTGCAAGGTGTCGCAATCGCCGAGCGCGCCTACCAGCAGGCTCGCGACTTCGCGCGGAGCCGAGTGCAGGGTTGGCCGCTCGGTGCCGCACCGAGCACGGCGGTGCCGCCGATCATTCATCATCCCGATGTGCGACGCATGCTGTTGTGGATGCGCGCGGCGACCGAAGCGATGCGTTCTCTCGCGTATTATGCCGCGGCGACGATCGACCAAAGCCGGCACCACTCCGAGCGGGCAGTGCGTCGAGCGGCGCAGCGCCGGGCGGACCTGCTCATCCCGGTTGTCAAGGCATGGTGCACCGACCTCGGGGTCGCTGTCGCCTCGACCGGCATCCAGGTGCATGGCGGGATGGGATATGTCGAGGAGACCGGTGCTGCGCAACATCTACGCGACGCCCGGATCGCGCCGATCTATGAGGGGACCAACGGTATCCAGGCAAACGATCTGGTCGGCCGCAAGCTCGCGCGAGATGGCGGCGCGACCGCGGCGGCGTTGATCGCGGAGATGCGGGAAACGGCGGGGCCGCTTGGAGATGCCCGTTCAGCCGACATCGCCGCGATCATCCGGCCGCTGCAAGATGGGATCGACTCGCTCGAAACGGCGACGTCGTTTCTCGTAGAAGCGGAGCCGGCATTGGCGGCGGCCGGATCGGTGCCGTATCTCCAGCTGCTCGGCACCGTGTGCGCGGGCTGGCTGATCGCGAGGCTGGCGCTCGCCTCCGAGCGGCGTTCAACGGAAAGCGGTGCCGACGTTGCCTTTCTTTCCGCCAAATGCCGGATCGCGCGATTTTATGCCGAGCATTTTTTGGCGCTGGCTCCGGGTTATCTGCCCGGCATCGTGCGTGGGGACAGCGTGCTCAATGTCGACCCGGACCAGCTCTGATCCAGCCGTGTCCGGCTACTCCGCGGCTTGCGGCATTTGCTTCAGGCCGGTCGAGTAACGCAGATGCACTGGAGCGTCGAGCTCGAACGGATCTTTGAGGCCCAATTCTTTGCCGATCTCCCGCATCGCCGGCATGACTTCCTGGCCGAGCAAGCGGATGCAGGTCTTGGCGTCTTCTGGGCTGACCGAACCGTCGTTACCCCACAGGCCGTAGATGCTCGGGCGCGTTTCTTCGAGGATCCGACGAAGTTTCGGGATTACCGTGTCGGGCGTGCCGTAAATGACCCTCCCGTCGGCGACCTGCTTTTCGAACGTCGGGCGTCCACGCGGGCTCTCCGCCCGCCCGACCGCGAACTCGACAAATTGGCGGCGATGGTCGGGCGAGAAATAGCCCGAAGGGCTCGACCACACCGGATGCGCAAGACCAGTGAATTCGCCTTGCATCCACAGGAACTGGCGGGCGTTCTTCTCCGCCTTCTCTTCACTGTCGGAGACATGAACTTGCTGCAGATATCCGCGATTCTCGGGGCCAGCGGTATAGCCGGTCTCGAGCGCCACCTGGTCGTAAAGCTTCCAGATTTGCTTGGTCGCCTCGATCGAGGTGTTGAGCGCGATATAGGGATAGCGCTGCTTGGCCGCCCAGACGATGGTCTCTTTGCTCAACACCCCGGGGATCCAAACCCGCGGGTAGGGCTTCTGCAACGGCACCGCCCAGGGGTTGACGACGCGGTGCTGGTAATGCGTGCCCTCCCAGCGGAATGGCCCCTCGCGCGTCCACGCCGCGACCACCAAATCGTGCGCCTCCTCGAAGCGCTCACGGTTGTAGGCCGGGCTGACCCCGGCGGCCAGTTGCTCCTGCCCGCCGCCGCGGACAAAGCCCGAGACCAGGCGCCCTTTCGAGATCATGTCGATCATCGCCAGCTCTTCGGCGAGCCGCACCGGGTTCTCGGCCAAGGGTAGCGGGTTTCCCAACAAAACGATCTTTGCCTTCTTGGTCACCGCGGCGAGGATCGAGGCAAAGATGTTGCACTTGGCCTGCATGCAGAACGGCGCGTTGTGGTGCTCGTTCAGCATAAAGCCTTCGACACCCATCTCCTCGGCGTAGACGTATTGTTCGAGGTATTCGTTGTAGAGCCGGCTGCCGGCGACCGGGTCGAAATACCTGTTGGAGAACATCAGCGCAGTGGCGCCGAATTCGAGCCCGATCTTGGCGGGATAGGCGGACATTGGCTGCTCGGTGAAATACATCACATGCATGGCGTTCTCCTTAGGCTGCCCGCGGGCTCGTCGGTTTGCTAACTCCCTTTGATGAAGCCGCTGGCCAACCGCGCGAGCTCGCCCGGTTGCTCCATCTCGACGCAGTGCCCGGCCGCGCGCACCGTCTCGAAACTTGCTTCCGGCAACAGGGCCACGTAGCGCTCACCTGCGCTCCTGGGGACTACTTTATCATCGTCGCCCCAAACAACCAGCGCCGGGATGCGCACTCCGCCCAACAGGTGGGGCAAGGTCTGGCTGTACATGTAAGGTTTCCAGGCGATCCGGAAGCACATCTCGCGGCAGAGATCCCACTCGACCAACTGATCGGTTGACACATCGCCATAAATCTTGGCGAAAGCCGCCGGATCGTGGAAGCCCGCTCTTGCGTAGTCGAGGTAGCTCACAATCGCTTGGTCGAGGATGTCTCCTTCGGGCGGTTTCAGACCCATCGCGCCGACCAGCACCAGCCGGTGAAAATCGCGCGGCGCCATCGTAGACATCTCGGCAGCGATCCACCCGCCGAAGCCGAGCCCGATCAGCGATGGCCGATCGATGCCAAGCTCAGCAAGTAGCGATTGGTACATCACCGCGACATCGCGCACGCTGCGCAGCCATTGCGGACGCTCGGACTTGCCATACCCCGGATGGTGCGTAACGATCACGTCGAAGTGGTTTGCCAACTCATCGTAAAATTCGAGCCGCTCCGGGCTGCCGGTGTCATGGTGCAGGACGAGAACCGGCCGCCCACCGCCGGCGCGGGCAAGATGCAGCTTGATCCCAGCCAACTCGACAGCCGATTTAGTCCACTCGGTAACGGTCGCCATCACGACACCTCCCGCAGGGCATGCCTGAGGTTATCGCCTCGCTGTGCCCCACTGCAACGACTGCACCGCACACCTGAATTGCAAAAATCGTGCGCGCCGCCGGACTTGTGCGGGCGACAGCGGCAAGACACGAAAATATCACTCTTTTGCGCGGGCTGTGCCGCCATCTTGGAGTACTCGGAGTAACGGCGTTTTACCAACATAACGAGGGTGGCGCCCTCGACCTTCAAGCACGCAGACGGCGCAGCATGCGGCGGAGGTGCGAGGCGCCGGTAAACCACGCTCGATTAGCCTGGGACGTAACAATCTCTAGGGAGTGCGCTTCTGGGCCGCCGCTGCGATTATCTCCGCTCATGCTTCGACGCAAGGTCCCAGCCGCAGCGACCCGATGATCCAAGTTTGAGGTTTATTTCTCTGCAAATTGGTAATACGATCATAACATTTAGACTATAATACCCGGGTATGAGTGATTGTCGTCTCAGTTGATCTCTGAGTGACCTGGGCAGTCAAACTAATTGGGTGTAATGAATGAGATCCGAGGTCAAAAATCGCTCCGATAAGGAGGCGGAGCTCTACGACAAGCAAGAAGTGCACCGAGAGGGGTTCGAATCCGCTTTGGCATATCTCAATGACGGTGTCGGGAGGTTGCGGCGTAACGAGGTAATCTGTGCCGCGATGCGAGAGGCCACGGGTTTGCATGTTCTTGAGATCGGCTCTCAATCGTGGGAATGGTGCCTTACCCGCTATGGCTACCGACCGGCACAACTTACTTGCATCAACATCTCGCGGACGGAACTCGAGATTGGTCGGGCACAGGCGGCAAAGCTGGGGATGTCTTGCGATTTCCGGAAGATGGACGCGCACGACCTTCAATTTGCCAGCGGCAGTCTCGACATGGTGTTCGGGGTTGCGATTCTGCATCATCTCGAATTTGCCTGTGCAATGCGCGAGATTCACCGGGTACTTCGGGGTGGCGGCAAAATCGTCTTCGTGGAGCCGCTCCGCCACAATCCTGTCGCCCGCGTGGTGCGCTGGTTGACACCGCACGCCCGCACCCCCGACGAGCTACCGCTCGGCCGCCCGGAACTGCGCCTCATTGCACGAAACTTTGAGGTCGACAATTATTATAGCGAATTGTTCACTGTCATCGGAGCGATGATCGCTCGCCCACTCTTCAAGAACCCGATTAATCCGGTTACCCGATGCTGCGATTTCGTCGATCACCGACTCGCGCAGATGGTACCCGCTGCCGGCGTTTACTACCGTTCGGTAGTGATTCGTGGCACCAAGAAAGCGACGGCTTGGCAGGGCTGAGGTCTATGGATGCAACCGCAACCATGCTAAAAAATGTCATCCATAGACTGGGGCAGATGTATATCGCGAAGATTGTTGATAACGAGGTGTTGTCACAAAACTTTAAAAAGCACAACGAGCGTCCTATAGAGTATCGCTTCGTATTTGATTGCCTGACTCGGCTGCGTCCTCAAACTGTCCTCAACGTCGGCACGGGAACGACCGCACTACCCAGTCTTATTGCCAACTGCGGCTGCGTGGTAAAAGCGCTCGACAACATCCGGGATTATTGGCCGACTGGGGTGCTAAACCGACACTGGAAAGTTATTAATGATGACATACGAAAACCGCAAACGACGGAACGTTTCGACATGATTACGTGCGTGTCGGTGATTGAGCATGTTGATGAACCTCTAACAGCATTTAAGTCGATGATTGCCCTGCTAAACCGCGGTGGGCATTTGGTGCTGACCACACCGTACAACGAGCAATGGTCCGTTCCCAACGTCTACGCACTACCTGGAGCGGCGTATGGCCAAAATGCATCGTATATCTGCCGCAGCACATCGCGGCGCGAGCTCGATGAATGGCTGCGCGATAGCGGTTCAGAGATCGTTTGCCAGGAATTCTGGCAATTTTGGAGTGAAGAGGTGTGGACACTAGGGACGGCTTTGCCTGTCCCTCGCGAGGTCAGCAGGACCGACCCGCATCAACTGACCTACTTGCTGCTACAGAAGACCCGATTGGTTAGCAATCCCGCCTTTGGCTGCAGTTGATGGTAGCTGTTTCCCCGCGTTCACCGACGGCCTTGCGACTGAGATGAAGGTCCTGATAGTTTCGTTTTGGTTTCCGCCATCGAACGTTGTCGGCGCGATCCGCGTCGGCAAACTCGCGCGCTATCTCGTTCGCCATGGACATGAGCCGCGCGTATTGACAACTGATATTGTCGAAGATCGCAGCTTACCGCTCGAGATCCCGCGAGAACGAGTCATCTACACGGATTACCAGCAGCGCAGCGACTGGCTCGCCGCGCTTGGCCGAACGTTCCGCTCGCGCGCGCCAGTTGCAGTTGCTCCGGGCGGCGAAGTATCTCAGGAAGAGGGCAAGCGACAGAGGCAGCCCGCTCGGGATTGGTTTAAGCGACAATACCACGGTTTGATCCATCTCCCCGATATGCGCGCGGATTGGATCAAGACGGCGGTTCCCGCCGGCAGGCGACTTGTCCGGGAGTGGCAGCCCGACATCATCTTCGCCAGCGCGCCGCCATTTACCGGTTTGATGGTCGCCGCTCGCCTCAGCCGAGCCTCCAATACTCCATGGGTTGCCGATTTCCGGGACTTATGGAGCGACAACCCATATTACGGTCAAAGCGAGCCCTCCTGGCGTCGGCCAATTGACGCCATGATCGAACGGCTGACGGTACGAAATTCCGCGGCGCTGGTGACGGTCTCGCCGATTTGGGCGGAACAGCTACGTCGGCGTCACGGCAAGGCTGCCGAGGTCGTTTATAATGGTTATGCGGAGGAGGACTTTCCGCACGATCCGCCAGTTGGGGATCAGGGAGAGGTGCTGACGATCCGGCACACGGGCTCGATATACCCAGGCTTCCGTGACCCCTCGGCACTATTCGCCGCGATCGGGCTGCTCGGGGAAACACTAAGAAAACACGTGAAGGTAGAATTCTTCGGTAACGCGGGGAATGAAATTCTCGGCATGGCAGCGCAGTATCGCGTGCGCGACCAAGTTATTGTTCGGTTACCGGTGCCTTACAGTTGCTCTCTGAAGTTGCAGATGGAAGCGGATGTCCTGCTTTTGCTCCAATGGAGCGACAAGCGCGACAAAGGCAACCTCCCCGGCAAGATCTTTGAATATTTTTACGCACGTCGCCCGATCCTGCTCATCGGTTACGAACACGGTGTCGCGGCTCGGCTGATCAGGGAGCGAGCGGCCGGTTTGGTGTCCAACAGGCCCGAGCAGATCCGAGATCAATTGCAGGCATGGATCGAGCAGAAACGAGCTGGCTGCCTGAAGGCTCTCGATCCGTCGGTCAGTTGGGGTCTCGGCCGAGACGACCAGTTCCGCAAGCTCGAGCATATCTTGGCCGATGTTCTCGGTCGGCAATCACCGGCGAATAAACGGAGTAAAGCCGCCCTAGGCGATGAGTAAGATTGCAGCGAGCCGACCGCCCTACGTTTATTTGGCGACCGACCCGCTGCCGAGGAAGCGATGGTGTCAGGGAGACGGCTTCAGCAGTAGTGCTCCACCGCGTTATATCACTGCATCCGGCGATGTAGAATAATTCCCAGCTATGTCTTTCACCAGCACTGCGTAGTGGGTAGGCGTGGACGTCGGCACTCCGGTTATGATCACGCTGTGGGATTTCGCGAACCCGCTCTCCAGCGGGGACCAGACGCTGTAGGGATACACGACCCCGTTAAATGCTGGTGTCTGCGAACTGGGGGAGCCAGCGGCGGCAAGCCCTATGGTGTTTTTGTCCGTCGTCCAGGTCACTTGAATGCGTCCAAGGCCATCGGAACCGGCGCAGGATACGCGCTCAACGCGAACATATCAAGAACATAGCAACTCACCCTGCTTTAACCGGAGAGGGAAGTGAAATTAAGCCTTATTATGCCAAGGTTCTGGCGCGACGAGCGAATTGGATAGCATCTGCGGCAGCTTTAGTGAGTTCGATGCTTTGACGGGCGAGTCGTGGGTCGGTACGGAATTATGTAGCGAACGCATCGTGGACCTATCCTTCGACTATGGTCGCCGGCATGGGGGTCTTCTGGCCTTTTGGTTCTATCGGCCGACCGATGCTCTTTGGCCAGATGCGAGGATCGGAAAAATGCAGCAAACAGCCACTGCGGCTCGATAG
>Ga0306925_10005701_pt1 | contig 11461 bp, 9 predicted proteins | sample flu12Cox44000176_FD_203755 | JGI IMG/M metagenome (GOLD analysis project Ga0306925, IMG submission 203755) | Lab enrichment of tropical soil microbial communities from Luquillo Experimental Forest, Puerto Rico - flux8day.12C.oxic.44.000.176 (v2)... | ecosystem: Environmental > Terrestrial > Soil...
TTTCGCCAGGTTCGGCGGCGCGACGATCGGCGAGACTATCTTGCGTTGCTCGTCGTGCCGCGGCGGGTCCATCGCGATGAAGCTTTCCTTACGGTACTCGAGGGGGACGTCTTTCAGCGTGATGCCCCCGAACGCGGCGTCGGAGGAGTAGATCTGGTGAGACGTGTCGACGGCCATGATGTCCCGGTAGCGGGTCACCGACCAGTATCGACCGTAGAGAGGGCTGTCACAGAAGTGCACTGGATCGTCGCGCCGCAGCCGCGCGAAGAAGCCATGCCAGGTGTCTTCAGAAAAAAGGTATGGGTTGCTGACGTCGATCTCGTCGAGCGGTACCGACCAGGGATCGCGATCCGCCTCGGCCTTGAAGTCGATCCCGCTCCGCACCGAGGCGACGATATCGTTCATCGGTTTCTCCTGCCGCTATTCCCGTGGCGGAATGCCCGCGATCATCGAACGCGACCTTCGACCGATGAAAATAGAGCTCGAGTTCCCGACTTGCCAGCGGGGCGAGGCGCCCCGCTCAAACCTGCGAGCCGGCCTGTCAACGGCCCTTTAGGAACGCGAGGACCAACGCGGTCCACTCGGGGCGGCCAGTGCCCACTATATGCTGAAGATGTCTGAGAGCATACTCCGGCGGCACCGACGCGGCCTGGCGCACCGCGCATTGACGGAGGAGAGGGATGAGCGATCAGCAAACCTTGGTGCGGCTCTGGGAGGAGCATGTCCGGTACGAGTTCGAAACCAAGAACACCGACGACACGATCGCGACGATGGTCGAGGACGCCTATGTCAACCACGTCCCGGTCATGACCGGCGGTGTTGGCAAGCCCGAATTGCGGAAGTTTTACTCGACGCACTTCATCCCACAAATGCCGCCCGATCTCGAGATGACCACGGTCTCGCGAACGATCGGAACTGATCGGCTCGTCGAAGAGATGGTGCTCAAATTCACCCACACCGTCGAGATCGACTGGATGTTGCCGCGGATCGCGCCGACCGGCCGGCGGGTCGAGGTGGCGCTGGTCGTCGTCGTCCATTTCCGCGACGGTAAGGTCGCCCATGAGCACATCTACTGGGACCAGGCCTCGGTGCTGGTGCAGCTCGGTGTGATCGACCCCAAGGGGCTTCCCGTGGCCGGCGCCGAGAGCGCGCGCAAAGTACTGGACCCGCACCTCCCGGCATACCAATTCCATCAATAGGCTAAATGATCTTTCTCTCTCTGAAGTCGTCGATCTGCGCCGGACTGTAGCCGAGCCGCGCGAGCACTTCGTCGTTATGCGCCCCGAGTTTGGGGGCGACCCCAATCTTTGCCGGGGTCTCCGAGAACTGCCAGGGCGAACCGTGGACCTTGAGACGTTTACCGTGTTCCGGGTAGTCGATTTCGGCGACATAGCCATTGGCCACTACGTCCGGGTCGCTGGATGCTTCGAGCAGGGTGTTGATCGGCGCCGCGACGATATCGGCGGCCCGCAGCTTGGCCACCCAATCGTCGCGCGAGCCGGTCGCGAACAGCTCGTCGAGCATGCGCAACAAGGCCGACCGCTTTTCTTCGGACGACACGATAACCCCGAGATCGCCAAAGCCGGCCTTTTCGAGGGCCTCGTGAAAGCCGAGTGCCGCCGTTGCGTCGCGCCATTTGCGCGCACCATTCAGCTGGAACACCAGCGGCTTGCCGTCGCGGTCGTTGAAGCTGGCGCTGAGCCCCGGGCGTTGCGGCGTGCCGGTGACACGGGCCTGGCCCGTCACCGGGTTGCGGTTGCGCCACATCGCCGTCGTCAGGGTCCAGCCCATCAGCCGGATCTGGCCGCCGAGCAACGAGCAGTCGACCTTCTGGCCGATACCCGTAGCCCTTGCGTGGGTGAGTGCCGCCAGTGCTCCGCCAAAAGCCAGGATCGCGCAGGTCTCGTCGGCGACCGAGACGATGCCGGTCTTTAACGGCTGGCCCGGGGTCGAGTAGGCTTCGGCGATGCCGCCCAATGCCTGCGCCATCGAGTCGGTCCCCGGCAGATCGGCATTTGGACCGTTGGGGCCGTAGCCCGAGACCGACACATAGACAAGACTCGGATTGGCCTTGCGAAGCTCCTCGTAGCCGAAGCCGTTCTTCTCCGCCGCCCCGGGGCGGAAGTTCTGCCCGAAGATGTCGGCGGCCGCGACCAATTTGCGGAGGATCTCGCGGCCTTCCGCCGTCTTCAGGTTCAGCGTGACACTTTTGACGCCGCGGTTGTTGGTCTCGAAATAGGTGCTCGGTAATCCGGGCAAAACGGTCGAGCCGCGCGAATTGTCGCCCGTCTCCGGCACTTCGATCTTGATCACCTCGGCGCCGAGATCCGCCATCAGCATGTAGGGCACCGTGCCGGCCTGTGCGGTCGAGCAGGCGACCACCTTCACACCCTGAAGCGGACCGTGTGGCTCTGTCATGGCGAGTGCCCTCCTGTCTAGTCCCGGTATCTGATCCTACGCGTCGGACGTCAGAAAGGGGATTAGTTGCGTAAGCCGGATGCTTTTCGATTCGCGTCTCGCACTGTCGAGCCCATCAAATTGGCGGATGTAATCGGCCCGAACATGTACACCGAAGCTTCGTCGCCTGCGGCTCTATCCGCGGAGCTTCGCAGCGTCGTCACCGCCTCAAGATAGAATAACTTGCCGTATGAGCAGGAGATTGCTACCGCCTGGTCCCGATGATTTGGGGGACCTCGACGCGAGATCGAGAGGGCCGGAAGTCGCTCGGGCACCGCCTGCGCGCGGTGATGCGGCTGTTGCCGGTGCTCGTTCTCGCCGCCTGCGCCCAGCAGGGTGGTCCGGGCGGGCGGATCGAAATCGGTGCCGAGAGCTGGCGCAGGCCGACGCACTACTATCCGCCACCGGGCCCGCCGGAGGATCCCTGGGGTCCTTATGTCCGCGAGGCCTCGGCTCGCTTCAACGTGCCCGGGCACTGGGTGCGGGCAGTGATGCACCAGGAATCGGGCGGTCAGCAACAGGCCACATCGTCTGCCGGTGCTATGGGACTGATGCAGGTCATGCCGGCCACCTACGAGGGGCTGCGGGTGCGCTACCAGCTCGGCGACGATCCCTACGACCCGCACAACAACATTCTGGCAGGTACTGCCTATATGCGTGAAATGTACGACCGGTTCGGCTCGCCCGGGTTTCTGGCCGCCTACAACGCGGGGCCAGATCGGGTCGACAATTACCTCGCCGGACGAGCAACCCTGCCGGGCGAGACGGTCAATTACGTTGCCGCGATCGCGCCCAATCTCGGGACCGAAGTGCCGAAGTCTGGGCCGTTTGCCGTCTATGCCTCGGTGCGCACCGGCCGGGCGCAGCGCCCGACCATCGCCAGCCTGGCGGCGGGGTGCGACTTGAACGCTGCTTATGATCCGAGCCACCCGTGCACGTCTCTGGAGCGGGCGGCCAGGGAACCGGCGCCGATCCAAACGGCTCTGGTCCCGCAGCTCGGCGTCGGCGGTTGCGACCTGAATGCGGCCTACGACCCCAACCATCCCTGCACAGCGCTGCCGCAGACAGCGGCCGTCTCGTCGTCCGCTCCGGTGCAGCGGGTTGCGGCGGCCCCGGCTCCGGTCCAACAGGTCGCGACGGCGAGCCCCAAGCCCGCCCTGTCCCATTTCTTGATAGCCTCGGCGATGGCTCAGCCGCTGCCTGCGGAAAAGCCGGCGCCGCCGGCGCGGCCGAGCCGTTCCGCCGAGACCGGCGGGGGATGGGCGATCCAGGTGGGTGCCTTCAAAGATCCGAGCCTCGCCCGCGCGGTCGCGGAGGGCGCCCGCGCGCAGGCGCCGGACCAGCTGCGCTCCGCGGCGCTCGCGGTGCAGCCGACGGCACCCTTTGGCAGCACCGTTCTCTACCGCGCCCGCCTTGCCAATCTGTCGGCGAGTGCCGCGGCCAATGCCTGCACCCGTCTCAACCAGCGCCAGCTGCCCTGCGTCGTCGTCCGCCCCACCGGCGCCTGACCGGGGGTTTCGGGAGAAATAGCGGTCATCCGACGCGGCAGCGGTCGACAATCTTTGGGTCCCACCCGGCTCTGCCAAGCCGGTAAGCAACCGAGAATACGAGGATTTCTTAGCCGCGCTGGCGACACGGCCGAGCCTCTCGCGCGCGCGAGCACGCGCGAGAGGCTGGAGGGATCAGGACTAGGGCCTTGATATTCCTGATTCCAAATTTGGAATGCAGCAAATAGCAGCCGCGAAAGCGGATCATTGACCATTTCCAACATCGTAGAGGTTCAGGGGGATGAATGAGCCGGGATTATAGATTCATGATATGTTCGCGTCAACGATGGAAAGGGCTATTCGCTCCAACCGGGAACGCCGCATTGGCGCTCGGTGCAGTGGCAGTCCGAGTTGGCGCGCGAACAACCGTGGACAAATGCCAGACCTCGTCGCCGGAAGGTTCGTCAAAAATCTGAGAACGCTTTTCGCGGGCGCGTCTTTAAGCCTTGCTGCGGGTGCGTCCCGAGAAAATTGACATACCTGTCGAGCTGTCCATCCTACCGTTGTCGGTGGGGTACTTTATCCCACTCCGCGCAAGATCTGCGGTAGACCACAATAATGGGAGGTCGGTATGGTGAGGCTCGGTGGGGCGGCGTCGCCGACTTACATCAGTGTATTCCGAGGACTCCAAGCGCATTTTCTTCGGCATGGCATCGAGCTCGACTGGGTGCTCTACTCGGACTACGATGCCTTGGTCGAGGCATTTGTCAGACGTGAAATTGATCTGGCGTGGAATGCTCCACTCGCCTATGTAAAGATCAAGCGTCGCCTCCAGGATCCTTGCCGGGTGGTGGCGATGCGTGACGTCGATGTCAATTTCACGACCCATCTTATCGCCCATGCGAGGTCGGGAATTACCACGGTCGGCGACCTCAACGGCAAACGGGTCGCTCTGGGGGCACGGGCGTCGATGCAGGCCGGGTTGTTGCCGTACTATTTCCTGCAGCAGCTAGGGCTCGACCCGGCGCATGGTTTGGCCGTCTGCAGCTTTTATGACGAGCGTCAGGGCGGCGCCCCGACAGATGAGCGCGATGTCGTGGAGCGGGTCGGCCGGCACGAGTATGATGCCGGTGCGGTGAGTGGGCGGACCCTCGAGGCTTTGCGGGCAGACGGGACACTGGCGCAAGAGGGTTTCCGGATCGTATGGTCCAGTCCCGGCTATAGCCATTGTTGTTTCACGGCTCACGGCGACATGGACCCGGCGTTGGTCGAAAAGATCACCCAAACCTTTGTTGCTATCGATGCGCGGGATCCCGCGGGCAAAGCGGTTCTGGCAGGCGAGGGGTGCAATGCCTTTGTACCGGGTATTACCACGGGCTGGGAGACCCTCGAAAAAGCCGCGGAACAAGCCCGGATTCTTTAACGTGGAGAGCCACTCCCGACCCCAATTCCGCGAACGAGCTGAGCGCCCTTGCGGAGGTGCTGTCTGCCGCTTATGCCCAATTCCCCTGCCATTCCGCCGCCGGAGGTCTCGCCGGCAATCATCCAAGTTGGCGACCTAACGTATATTTTTGACGCCGGAACGCAGATTTTGAGGGCGGAAAATCGCGTTTTTCCCTGCCGTCAGGGAAATGTGACGGGGTCAGCAAATCGCGCGACCCCGCCAAATGAGGTTCGAGCGCGCTAGGCCCGAGACGGGGTGTGCTTTGCCAGGAATTCCGCGACCCGCAGCTTGGCCGCGGTAAGAGCCGCCCCGGTCTTCCACTCCGGAATGAACTCGCAATTAGGGATCAGCTTCGCGACTTCCTCGGAGATCGGGTAGGGGTGCGCCTCGTCATTGCCTGCCAGCACCATGCACGGCGTGCGGATCATCTTCACGAAATCACGGTCGGCGCAATAGACAAAGCCCGGGGCGTAGAGGTTTCGGCAGAACGCATCCAGGACCGACTCGGTGGCTTCGGGATGGTCTTCGAGCGACTCGGCCCAGGCGTTGAACCGGGCCGGGCGGCCTTGCGCCATCGCACCAACACGGCCGATCGGCTGTGCCAGCACGGCGGATTGCACGCGTTCGGGGTGATGCTTGAGCATGTTGACGATGAACGAGCCGCCGATGCACTGGCCGTAGAGGTGGCAGCGGTCGATGCGCAAATGGTCGAGCAGTGCTATGTGGTCGGAGGTATAAGCGTCCCAGCTATCCAGCGCAGTGATCGGGGCGCGCGATTGGCCGCCGGCGTTGCGCTGGTCCATCGCGATCACCCGGTAGCTCGCCGCCCACTCGGTCGTGGGGTTGATCGGCGCGGAGGCTTGGCTCCATACCGCGATCGTCGATGCTAAGCCAGCCGGTGCGAAGGTCAGGATCGGAAAGCCCCGGCCGAACTCCTCGTAGTAGATGTGAGCGCCGTGGTGGTCAAAGCTCGGCATGTCGGTGTCCTTTCGTGATCTTTATGGCATGCTAGACGATCCCGCTCGCTAACAACAGGGCTTGGCTGCCATGGACGACACCGCGACGACGCTGCGCGAAGTCTCAGCAATCGAACGGCAAGCGCTCGAGCATGTGTGGATTCACAGCGCGCGCTGGCTCGACCTCGCCGAGCGCGACGGGCTCAAGGTCATGGTGCGCGGCGAGGGCTGCCGGTTGTTCGACGCGCAGGGCGGCTCCTATATCGACGGACTCTCCGGGCTCTACGTCGTCAATGTCGGCCACGGCCGCGCCGAAATCGGCGAGGCGATGGCGAAGCAAGCGTGCGAACTGGCCTATGTCTCCTCAGCGAGCTACACCAACCTCGCGGCGGTGCGGCTCGGCGACGTGCTCGCCGGGCTGACCCCCGGTGATTTGAACCGGTTCTTTTTCTGCTCAGGCGGCTCCGAAGCAATCGAAAGCGCGATGAAGATCGCCAAGCAGGTCCAGGCGATGCGTGGCTTCCCGAAGCGCTACAAGATCATCGCCCGGCGCGGCGGCTACCACGGTGCGACCTTTGGTGCGATGAGCATCACCTCCTCGCGTAGCGAGAAATTCTTCGGCCCGTTTATGTATGGGGTCAGTTTTGTCCCGTCGCCCAACCGCTACCGCAACGATTTCGGGGTCGAGGGCGAGGCGGGCGATCTGCTCTGCGCCGAGGCGATCGAGCAGGAGATCCTGACGCAAGGGCCCGATACGGTGGCGGCGGTGATCGGCGAGCCGGTCTCGGTGTCGAATTCGAACCATGTCCCCTCACCGCGCTACTGGCAGCGGGTGCGCGAGATTTGCGACAAGCATGGCGTGCTGCTGGTCATGGACGAGGTGATCAACGGCTTTGGCCGCACCGGGACGATGTTCGCGACCGAGCAGTTCGGCGTCGTGCCGGACCTGATGACGATGGCTAAGGGGCTGTCTTCGGGCTATGCGCCGATCGCCGCGGTGGCGGTCGGCGAGAGGCTGTTTGCCGAATTCAAGAAGCAGGACGTGGCACTCGCGCACCTGTTGACCTTTGGCGGCCAGGCGGTGTCGTGCGCCGCGGCGCTGAAGAACATCGAGATCCTGCAGCGCGAGGAGTTGCCGCAGCGCAGCGCCCAGCAAGGCAAATACCTGCTGGATCTGCTGCAGGAGCTGCGCTCGCATCCGACGGTCGGCGACGTACGCGGGCTCGGCCTGATGTGCGCTGTCGAGCTGGTCCAAGACAAGGCGACCAAGGAGCCGTTCGGCATCGGCCCGGCGGCGTCGGGTCATCCCTATATCCGTCGCCTGTTGCAGCTGACGGAAGAGCGTGGCTTGCTGACGCGGGTCTTTATGGCGCTCCAGCTATGTCCGCCGCTGGTCGTAAGCCGGGACGAGATCGACCAGATGGTGGCGGTCGTCGACGAGAGCCTGACGCTCGCCGAGCGCGAGTTCGGCTTCTCCTGAGATTGGAGGGAAAGATGAGCTACGAGCATATCCTGGTCGATAAGGAAGATGGCGTCGGGATCCTGACCCTAAACCGACCGGACAAGCTCAATGCGATGAACCGCAAGCTGGCGGGCGAGTTGCACGACGCGGTCAAGTCTATGGATGCCGATGACGCGATCGGCTGCATCGTCATCACCGGTGCGGGAACCCGGGCATTCTCGGCCGGTGGCGACATCCACGAGCAGCGCGAGGACGACCGCCGCCACACGCAGGAGGAGCTCGATGCGATCCGCCCGCCGCGCCGGGGCAGTTATGAGATCGCCGCCTCGGCGAAGCCGACGATAGGCATGATAAACGGCCTCGCTTATGGCGGCGCAGCGGTGCTCGCTTCCTCGCTCGACATGCGGGTCGGCTGTGAGGACAGCCGCTTTCGTTTTCTTGCGGCGGCCTATGGCCGGATCAACAGCACCTGGAGCCTGCCCAACCAAGTCGGCTGGCCGATCGCCAAGGAGCTGTTGTTTACGGCACGGGTTGTCGAGGCCGAGGAAGCCTACCGTATCGGGCTGTTGAACCACCTTGTATCGCGCGATCAGCTACTCGCCAAAACCATAGAGCTGGCGCGCACGATCGCCGGCAACAACCGCGCGGCGGTGATGGGCATCAAGACACTGCTGTTAAAGCAAATGACCCAGAGCCTCGAAGAGCAATGGGCCGAGGAGCGGCACTTCACGACACATGTCGTCCGCGGCGCCAAGGCCGAGGAGGCCTTCCCCGAGTTCATCGCCCGCCACGGCCGTCCCCTCGACTGAGGGGCGTCCGGGGTCTTGATCAGTCGACTTCGACGAGCTCGAGCGCTTCGCGGCTCGGGCCTTCGATCATCACCGCACGAGTGTCGCCGAGCGGGTAAGGCTTTTCGAGAAATTTGACGCCCTCGCCGCGCAATTTGTCGATCCACGCGTTGAGATCCTGGACGCTGAGCGCGATGTGGTCCTGCAGCTGCCCGCGCGAGCCGACGAGCGGTCGTTCGCCCTGATTGGCGTACCACATCATCGACACGTCGCCGAACTCGACGCCGGCGCGCGGGGTGCGGAACATGCCTTCGCGATTGAGCGCCGGCCAGGTGCGATCCGGCCCGCGGGTCGCGCCGCCTGCGGCCGCTGCCGGCGCATAGCCCGGCCGTATCGGCGCGTTCAGGTGCTTTTGATACCAACCGAGGGCGGCGATCGGATCCTCTTGATAGAGATGCACGTGGTTGAAGCGCTCGGCCGGGTGGTTCCCCGCATATTCGACAAGCGCGTTGTCGGGACCCCGCATGTAAGAAAAACCGCCACCGCCGGCCGGTCCGAGACCTTTGGCCTTGGCCTCGGCAATCTGACCTTTGGTCAGCCCCAGCACATTGCCGACGTTGGGCCAGGTGTCACTGCTGATCAAAACCGAGCCGCCCTCGTCGGTCGTATAGAGGGGCAGCAGCTCGACCTCCGGCCGGGCCCGATAGGTCGCGAGGCTTTGGCGTGCATCGGTGACATGCCAGCCGAAATGCCAGATCGCACTCTGCGGCGCGGTCGACGGCGGGGTGTCGACCTTGGTGAACAGCACCAGGACGTCATTGGGGGATTCGAGCGCCGGAAAGCCGCCCCAGCTCCCCTTCGACGCGCTCGGGAACTGCCGGGTGTAGAATTCGATCGCGCGTTCCGGATCGACCGAGTTCAGATGCAAGTGATGAAAGCCGGGTGCTGCGAGCATATTGGCGAATCCTCCGTCCGCGAGCCGGCCTCCACTATGCGCTGATCACCCCCGGAATCAAACGACCGGACAACGCCTCGGTCACGCGCGGATCTCCTGGCGCTGGAAGACGATATAGCCGACCGCGAAGATCAGGATCATCGCAGCGATCAGCCCGGTGATCTGGGGCCACACCAGAATGAAGCTCTGCGAGGCCGGCAATGGTGCCCCGAGCAGCGCCCCGCGCAGCTGGCTGATAAACACTGGTCCGAGCGTTCGTGTCGCCGGTTGCAACAAGGCCAGCGCGATCTCAGCGTAGAGGGTGTTCGGCGAGATCCGATCCAGGGCCTGCGAGGTCTGGATGTAAGCCAGATTGGGACCGAACATGTCTTCCGGCGGACCGGCGATCAAGGTCGCCACAAGCGGTTTGATGATCAACGACCAGAAAAACGAGAATACGAGCCAAAGGCCCAACGCCGCCAGTGCTGCCGTCGCCGGCGCGCGAAACAGGATCGAGAACAAGAATGCGACCGCGAGCCACACACCCCCATAGGCTATGGTGGCGACAAGAAATCCCAGCATCCGGACCAGCTCTTCGCCGCTCGGCGGCAACCCCAGGCGCAGGAAGCCCACGCCCAACACGAGAAGCCACAGCGAGAGCAGTGCGATCGCCAATGTCAGGAGTCGAGCGAGGAATTTTCCGAGCAGCAAAGCGTCGCGATAGATCGGCTGCGCCAGGATTCGGCTCATGGTCCGTTGATTGAACTCTGCATTGACCGCATCGAATCCCAATGCGATCGCGATTATCGGCGTCACCAGCCCGACCGTGTCGATAAACGAAAACGGGACCGGGTCCGGCGCCATTGTCAGCAGCCGAAGAAACAGGAACGGGCTCTGTCCAATCGATTCACGGATCGCCGTGGTGGAAAACCAAGCCAGAACGAGCGCTATCAGGAAGACCAGCGCCTCGATCACGACCATCCGAGCTCCGCTGAGCTGATCGGCGGCCTCCTTGGCAAGGACGATCCCGGTACCGGTAAAGGGCGAGCCGCTACGCCGCACGGCGGGCCTCGTCGAAATATCGGGTGTAGACTTCGTTGAGGCTGGGCTCGGCAAAACGAATCCCCGTCAGCTCGGACGACGGGGCAAGAAGGCGGGCGATTTCGGGCCGCAGATCGCGCTCGCAATCGACCCGATAGAGTTGCGGCGCCATCACCTGCACTCGCACCACACCCGGCATTCCGGCGAGACGATCGCGAATGCCGGCGCCGCGAACCTCGACATCGATCACGTGGCCGCCGCCGAGCACCCGTTGCGCCAAGTCGGTCACGCTGCCCGACAGCGCGATCCGCCCCTGATTGAACAGCGCCACGCGATCGCACACACTCTGCACCTGATCGAGATGATGCGACGACAACAGCACCGCGGTTCCGTCGTTCTTCAGCCCCCGTATCAGCTCCAAGAATTCCTGGGTGGAATGCGGATCCAAGGTCGCGGTGGGCTCATCGAGGATGGCGATACCGGGCCGTTTCATAAGAATCTCGGCCAAGCCGAGCCGCTGGCGCATACCCCGCGAGAAGGTGCCGACCCGCTCGCGACCGACATCGGGGAGTCCGACCCTCGCCAGCGCCTCGGTGAACCGCTCATCGATCTCGCGGCGCGACAATCCGGCCAGCCGCCCGGTATAGGCAAGGTTGTCACGCGCCGACAGACCATCGTAGAAGCCCACCGAGTCGGGGAGATAACCGACCCGACGCTTGACCTCGAGCGGCTCGCGCAACGGGTCGAACCCGGCGACCTCGGCACGCCCTTCGGTCGGTTCGGTCAGCCCCAGCAGCATCAGAATCGTCGTCGTCTTGCCTGATCCGTTGGGCCCGAGAATGCCGACGATCTCGCCGGACTGAACCTCAAAGTCAACGTGATCAACGGCAAA
>Ga0306925_10005705_pt1 | contig 11459 bp, 8 predicted proteins | sample flu12Cox44000176_FD_203755 | JGI IMG/M metagenome (GOLD analysis project Ga0306925, IMG submission 203755) | Lab enrichment of tropical soil microbial communities from Luquillo Experimental Forest, Puerto Rico - flux8day.12C.oxic.44.000.176 (v2)... | ecosystem: Environmental > Terrestrial > Soil...
TACGCGTGCTTTGGTAAGGCTCGGCGTGCCCGTTGCAACCGGGGTCCTGCGCAAATAGAACCACCAGGTAAATGCGAGGCATACGGCGTAGAAACCTAGATAGATTCCGAGCGCCAACTGCGGGCCACCGGTCGCGGTAATGGACGCGCCGAAGCCACGGGGGATAAAGTAACCACCACAGGCGCCAATGGCGCCGATGAAGCCGAGCGCCGCTGCGCTTTCGATGTTAGCGCTCTGCAACGCCAACGATCGTCCCGCTGAGCCGGCGCTACTAGCTAGCCTCAACTTTTCCTCGCGGAATATCGAGGGGATCATCCGATATGTCGAGCCGTTCCCGACGCCCGTTGTGACGAACAGGATCAAGAACATCACCAGAAATCCGGTGAAGTCCCTGACGTCGACGAAGTACATCACTCCGACCGTCGCAGCCCCCATGGCAGTGAAATTCCAGAACGTGACGATGGCCCCACCGACCTTGTCGGCCAAAAGTCCGCCGAGAGGGCGCGACAGCGAACCAACGAACGGCCCGAGGAATGCGATGCCGATCGTGATTGCGGGAAATTGGGTTTTTATCAGCAGCGGAAACGCGGCCGAGTAGCCGATAAACGAGCCGAATGTTCCGATATAGATGAGGGACATTATCCAGGTGTGCTTGCGCCCGATGATCGCGAGCTTATCCTTGAAGCTCGACCGCGCCGTCGTAAGGTTGTTCATGAAGAAGGTGGCGCCGAATACCGCGATTGCGAGCGGCAACAGCCACATCAGCCCGGGATTTTGAATGTAGATGCCGCCGGGACCCGGCGTGCCCTGGTAGAGGTTGATGATGCTGAGCCCCATCAGGAGAGGCGTGAGCAGTTGAACGCTGCTGACGCCGATATTGCCGCCAGCCGCATTCAAGCCGAGCGCCCAACCCTTCATCCGATCGGGATAAAAGAATGAGATGTTGGTCATGCTCGAAGCGAAATTCCCGCCGCCGAGACCGGCGAGAGCTGATACCAGCAGCATGGTGGAGTACGGCGTGTCAGGCTTGGTTACGAAATAAGCGAGCGCGATGGCCGGGATGAACAGCACCGACCCGCTGAAAATCGTCCAGTTCCGGCCACCGAACGTCGTCACTGCGAATGTGTAGGGAAACCGCATCAGCGAGCCGACCAGGCCCGGCAACGCGACAAGCTGAAAGAGCTGATCCGTCGTGAATTTAAAGCCGACCGAATTCAGTTTTGTGGCGACGATGCTCCAAATCAGCCAGATCGAAAAACCAAGGTGCTCGGCGACGATCGACCAGATCAGGTTGCGCTGGGCGATTACCTTCCCTTTGGTGTTCCAGAATGTCGGGTCTTCGGGATTCCAATCAGAAATCCACATAGCATTTGGCGCACGCATAACAGGTTCCTGCTCGAGCCAAGATTTGTTCCCCGCTTGGGGTTCGCGGTCAGCGTAGTCTCGCAAAGCACGTGCCAAATCTATGGCGCTGAAATTTCGCAAGTTCTTCCGGTTCTGCGCTGAGTTCTGTGCGCATTTTTAGAGCGTCAAGCCGAGGGTTTGGGCAGCACATCTCGACAGCGCTGCCCCCTGGGTCAGGGCAGATACCGATCCTCCCCACGCGTCATGGCCGGATTTTGTTCCGGTCATGCGTGACTTCGTTGTCGGCCGTAAGACGTGGATGCCCGCAACAAGTGCGGGCATGACGATCGATAAGGCCGATCGCCTTAGTAGCACCCTTTTCAGCCGAGGCGGGAGGCGGTAAGCGATTATGCAACAGAGGCAGCTAGTCCCCGCGCACGGGAAGGAGTCCCCCTGCAATGGCGATGACCATGAACGGCGAATACGAATTGCAGGTGCCGCCGCAAACGGTTTGGGAAAAACTGAACGATCCGACGACCCTGAAGGCGTGCATTCCCGGCTGCGAGCAGCTGGACAAGACGTCAGACACCGAGTTTCAAGCCATCGCCACGGTCAAGATCGGGCCGGTCAAAGCAAAGTTCAAAGGCAAGGTCACGCTCTCGGACCTCGATCCTCCGAACGGTTACAAGATTTCCGGGCAGGGCGACGGCGGGGTCGCTGGCTTCGCCAAGGGGGGGGCGACGGTCAGGCTCAAGCCGAAGAACGGCGGTACGCTGTTGTCGTACAATGTCGATGCGCAGATCGGCGGCAAGCTGGCGCAGCTCGGTCAGCGGCTGGTCAACGGCGCCGCCAAGAAGGTCGCCGACGACTTCTTCACGAACTTCGCCAATGCAGTGAACCCAAAGGCGACCTAGGACCTGCCGGCGGCACGAGCCGATTGGCGCCCCAATGCATAGCTTCAATGGCTGGCCGGGTTCTGGACCCGCTTGACCGGCAACCGTCCCGCGGTTCAGAGTAAAATGGCGTTCGCGGCGTCAAAACCGCCAAAATCGGCCTAGAATCGCGCCCGAACCCCGCCGGCGACCGTGTTCGGTTGGCAAATCACGGCGTTTTTGACCGCATTTTCGAGGAGGGACCCAATGGCAGGCGAGACGGCAGCCGTGTCAATGACGGTGAACGGCAAGCCCATCAGCGCCAATGTCGATCCGCGTACGCTGCTTGTGCAGTTGTTGCGTGAACATTTGCGGCTCACCGGCACGCATGTCGGCTGCGACACCTCGCAATGCGGCGCCTGCGTCGTGCACGTCAATGGCAAGGCGATCAAGTCATGCACGGTGCTGGCGCTCCAGCTCGAAGGCGCCAATGTGCTGACGATCGAGGGGCTCGCCGCGGCCGATGGGCCGCTGCATCCGATGCAGGAGGCCTTTCGTGAAAATCACGGGCTGCAGTGCGGTTTCTGCACCCCCGGCATGATCATGACCGCGGTCGACATCGTCCGCCGCAAAGGCAACGAGCTCGACGACCGCGCCATTCGCGAGGAGCTTGAAGGCAATATTTGCCGGTGCACCGGCTATCACAACATCGTCAAGGCGATTGCCGCAGGCGCGCGCGCCATGCGCGGAAGCGGCGCCACGAGCCAAGCCGCCGAATAGGCAAATTCGGTCGATTGCCGGGAGGGCGAGAACCATGAGCGCGACCGGGATCGGCGCCGCGGTGCGCCGCAAAGAAGATCGCCGCTTCATCACCGGGAGGGGTCATTTCACCGACGATATCAATCGGCCCGGCCAAGCTCACGCCTATTTTCTCCGTTCCCCGCACGCCCACGCCACGATCAAGTCGATCGACGCCAAACCTGCCGCAAAAATGCCGGGCGTGCTTGCGGTCCTCACCGGCGCCGAACTTGCTGCCGACAAAATCGGCAATCTGATCTGCGGCTGGATGATTCACTCCAAGGACGGGTCGCCGATGAAAATGGCGCCGCACCCGGCGCTCGCCAACGGCAAGGTCTGTCATGTCGGCGATCCGCTCGCGGTCGTGATCGCTGAGACGCTCGCGCAAGCACGCGACGCCGGCGAAAAAATCGCGGTCGATTACGCCGTACTGCCGGCGGTCGCCGATCCCGCGGCGGCGCAGAACGCGGCCGCGCCGCGCATTCACGATATCGCTCCGGACAACACGATCTATCAGTGGCACCTTGGCGATGCGAGCGCGGTCGAAGCCGCGTTCCGCGCGGCCAAGCACGTGACCAAACTCGACATCGTCAACAACCGCCTGGTTCCGAATGCGATCGAGCCGCGCGCCGCGATCGGCGATTACGACTCCGGCACCAGCGCTTTTACATTATGGAATACGACGCAAAATCCGCACGTCGCACGCCTCGTCATCGCCGCGTTTGTCGGCATGGCGCCTGAGCACAAACTGCGCGTCATCGCGCCGGATGTCGGCGGCGGTTTCGGCTCGAAGATTTTCATCTATCCTGAGGAGGTCGTCGCGCTGTGGGCATCGAAGCGCGTCGGCCATCCGGTGAAATGGGTGGCCGAGCGGTCGGAGGCTTTTGTCGCCGATGCGCACGGGCGCGACCATGTCACCCATGCCGAAATGGCCTTCGACGGCGACGGCAAGATCCTCGCCCTGCGCGCCAAGACGGTGGCCAATCTCGGCGCCTATATGTCGACTTTCTCGTCGTCGGTGCCGACTTATCTGTACGCGACGCTGCTGTCGGGCCAATACGAGATTCCGCAAATCTATTGCGAGGTCGATGCGGTCTACACCAATACCGTTCCCGTCGACGCCTATCGCGGCGCCGGACGCCCCGAAGCGGCGTTCGTGGTGGAGCGTCTGGTTGAGGTCGGCGCCCGCGAGATGGGTCAGGATCCGGCGGAGCTGCGGCGCAAAAACTTCGTCAAGAAGTTTCCGCATCAGACGCCGGTGATCATGGCCTATGACGCCGGCGACTATAATGCGTCGCTGAAGAAGGCCATGGAGCTTGCCGATTTCAAGGGCTTCGGCAAACGTAAGCGCGAATCCGCCCGCGACGGCAAGCTGCGAGGCATTGGCTTTTCGACCTATATCGAAGCTTGCGGGATTGCGCCGTCGCAAGCCGTCGGTTCGCTCGGCGCCGGCGTCGGCTTATGGGAATCCGCCGAGGTGCGCGTCAATCCGACCGGCACGGTCGAAATCTTGACCGGCTCTCACGCCCATGGTCAGGGCCACGAGACCACGTTTGCGCAGCTTGTCTCCGAACGGCTCGGCATTTCGATCGACAATATTTCGGTCGTGCACGGCGATACCGACAAGGTGCAATTCGGCATGGGCACCTACGGCTCGCGCTCCGGCGCGGTTGGCATGTCGTCGCTCGCCAAGGCGCTCGAGAAGATCGAGGCCAAGGCCAAGAAAGTCGCCGCCTATATGCTTGAAGCCGCCGAGGGCGACATCGAATTCAAGGACGGAAAATTCAACGTCGCGGGCACCGACAAATCGGCAGCCTGGGGCGATGTCACGCTCAACGCCTATATCGCGCACAAATTTTCCGGTCAGGAGCTCGAGCCCGGCTTAAAGGAAGGCGCCTTCTACGATCCGACGAATTTCACCTTCCCTGCCGGTTGCCACATTTGCGAAGTGGAGGTCGACCCAGAGACCGGAAACACGGAAATCGTCGCTTGGACCGCGGTCGATGATTTCGGCGTGATTGTCAATCCGATGATTGTCGAGGGCCAGGTCCACGGCGGCATCGCTCAAGGCGTCGGCCAGGCTCTGTGCGAAGGCGCGGTCTACGACAGGGACGGCCACCTCGTTAACGGCTCGTTCATGGATTATTGCATGCCGCGCGCCGATCACCTGCCGACGCTCAAAGTGGACACCACAGTGACGAAATGTCCGTCCAATCCGCTTGGCATCAAGGGCTGCGGCGAAGCCGGCGCGATCGCCGCGCCTGCGGCCGTGATCAATGCCATTACCGACGCGATCGGCACGGAAGCGCTCGCAATGCCGGCGACGCCGCTGGCGGTGTGGGCGGCGCTGCAGAAGGCAAATCGGATGCCGAAGGCGGCATAACCAATGAGCCACTAAGTTTCTCTCCTGCGCGCAGGAGAGAGGGAGAATAGACGGAGGACTAGCGATGTACGCTTTCAGTTTTCATCGGCCGCAAACGGTGCGGCAGGCGGCCGGTCTGCTCACCAAGAATCCGGACGCCAAGCTTTTGGCCGGTGGTCAGACACTGCTACCGACCATGAAATTGCGGCTCGCCGGCCCGCCGCAAATTATCGACATGTCGCTGATCGAGGGCATGTCCGGGATCGAGCTGAGCGGCCGCTCGCTCACCATCGGCGCGATGACCCGCCACAATGAAGTCAATACGTCGCCGGTCGTTCAACAAGCCATTCCAGTCCTCGCGAAGCTCGCCGGCATGATCGGCGATCCCGCGGTCCGCCATATGGGCACGATTGGCGGCTCGATCGCCAACAACGATCCGAACGCGGATTATCCGGCCGCCTGCCTCGGGCTTGGCGCCACGATCATCACCAACAAGCGGCGCATCAAAGCCGATGAATTCTTCACCGGCATGTTCTCCACCGCGCTGGAGCCCGCGGAAATCATCACCAAGGTCAGCTTTCCGATTCCGAAAAAAGCCGCCTATCAGAAGTTCCGCAACCAGGCTTCGCGGTTCGCGCTGGTCGGCGTGTTTGTGTCCAAGCGTGGCGGCGATATCCGCGTTGCAGTGACCGGCGCCGGCGCCAATGGCGTGTTCCGCGTGCCGTCGTTTGAAGAGGCGCTCAAGAAGCGCTTCTCGCCGAAATCGCTCGAAGGCATGAGCATTCCGGCGGACGGCATGAACAGCGACATCCACGGCAGCGCCGAGTACCGGGCGCATCTGGTCGGCGTATTGGCGCGCCGCGCCGTGGCGGACGCGATCGGCAAGCCGATCGCGTGATCTGAAAGTACGAATTTACCAAATGCGGTGTCCGGCACTCGTGTCCCGCCTCTGGCGGGCCCATGTGTAGACTCTTGCGCCGGACATCTCCGTCTTTACATGCTAGGCAGACGTGGATTGCCGGGACAAGCCCGGCAGTGACGGGCTAGATTGATACGATGAACAAAACGTCCCCGCGGCCGCTTCCTGCCTCGATCGACGGCACCGTCGATTTGTTGGCCGAAGCCGATTATCTCGCCGACCGGTCGCTCGGCACCGTCCTTTATCTCGCGTTGAAGATGGGCCGGCCGATTTTCCTCGAAGGCGAGGCCGGCGTCGGCAAGACCGAGATCGCGAAGGTCCTGGCCGCCACGCTGGGGCGGCGCCTGATCCGCCTGCAATGTTACGAGGGCCTCGACATCGCGGCGGCGGTCTACGAATGGAATTACGCCGCGCAGATGATCGCCATCCGCGCCGCCGAAGCCGAAGGCGAGCACGACCGCGAGCGCCTCGAGCACGACGTGTTCTCCGAACGGTTTTTGATCAAGCGGCCGCTCCTCCAAGCGCTTGAAGCGGATACCGCCGGCGCCCCGGTGCTCTTGATCGACGAAATCGATCGCACCGATGAGGCGTTCGAGGCCTTTCTGCTCGAGGTGCTGGCCGACTTTCAGGTCACGATCCCGGAATTGGGCACGGTCAAAGCCGAGCACACGCCGATCGTCGTCATTACCTCGAACCGCACGCGCGAAGTGCATGACGCGCTCAAGCGCCGCTGTCTTTATCACTGGGTCGGCTATCCGAGCGCGGAGCGCGAATTGGCGATCGTGCGCGCCAAGGTGCCCGGTGTCAGCAAGCGGTTGTCGGAGCAGGTGGTGGGATTTGTGCAAGGTTTGCGCAAGCAGGATTTGTTCAAGGCGCCTGGCGTCGCCGAAACGCTCGACTGGGCCGGCGCGCTTTCCGAACTCGACGTCACCGCGCTCGATCCAGCGACGGTGTCCGATACGCTCGGCGTGCTCCTAAAATATCAGGACGACATCGTGCGGCTCGAGGGCTCCAAGGTCAAGGACCTGCTCGATCAGGTGAAGTCGGAGCTGAGAGCGGCGGAGTGATATAGCGGTCGTGCACAGCTAAGTCCCGACTTGTCATGCCCGGGCTTGACCCGGACAACCATGCGGCGGACCGGCTCGATGGATTGGCGGGTCGAGCCCGGCAATGACAATGGAAAATAGCGTAACGCATTCAGAATCGACCGGCCGGCTTGCCGAAAACATCGTCTATTTCGCGCGTGCGTTGCGCGCTGCCGGAATCCCGGTCGGACCCGGTGCCGTGCTCGATGCGCTGGAAGCGCTGAAAGTTGCCGGCGTCGGCACGCGCGAGGATTTTTATTGGACGCTGCATGCTGTGTTCGTGAAGCGTCACGAACATTCGATCCTGTTCGATCAGGCGTTTCGCATCTTTTTCCGCCGCCGTGGCTATATCGATCAGCTTCTGGCGATGATGCTGCCGCAAGCACCGAGCGTGCCGCAGGCGCCGCAAGCCGGCGCTACGCGCGTGCATGAGGCATTGTTTGCCGGCCTCGACGACAAGTTGAAAAAAGAGCGCGAAGTCGAGCTCGATGCCCGCATGACGGTGTCCGATCGCGAAGTGCTGCAACGCAAAGATTTCGCCCAGATGACCGTGGTTGAAATCGCCGCCGCCAAGGAGGCGATGAAGCGGCTCGTCCTGCCGCTCGCGGAGGTGCGCACGCGGCGTCTGACCCCGCATCTGCACGGGCATCTCATCGATATTCGCCGAACATTGCGCGCCAGCATGAAAGGCGGCGGCGACTTCATCGATCTGCGCTTCATCGGTCCGAGCATGCGGCCACCGCCGCTTGTGGCGCTGCTCGATATTTCCGGCTCGATGAGTCAATACAGCCGGATTTTCCTGCATTTTTTGCACGCGCTTACCGATGCGCGAAAAAGGGTCAGCACGTTCCTGTTTGGCACGCGGCTGACCAACGTGACACGCGCGCTGCGCCAGCGCGACCCGGACGATGCACTGGCCGCCTGTTCGGCGGCGGTGCCCGACTGGTCCGGTGGCACGCGGATCGCTTCGTCGCTACGTGCATTCAACAAGCTTTGGGCGCGGCGGGTGCTGCCGCAAGGTGCGGTCGTGCTCTTTATCACCGACGGTCTCGAGCGCGACGCCGACGACACGCTTGCGTTCGAAATGGACCGGTTGCATCGATCATGCCGGCGTTTGATATGGCTCAATCCGCTGCTTCGCTTCGAGGGTTTCGAGGCGCGCGCCCGCGGCATCAAAGCCATGTTGCCGCATGTCGACGAAATGCGCCCCATCCACAATCTGGAATCGATGGCAGGCCTGATTGCCGCGCTCGCACCTGGGGGCGGGCGCTCGGCCGATCCTAAGGTCTGGCTGCGCAAGGTGGCCTAAGACATCGAATAGCGAGGAGCGAGTGGCGAATAGAGAAAGTAACGCCTATTTTATATCCGTTCGGTACTCGTTTTTGGCTCGCTGAGGAGACCCCCAATGTTGTCAACCGACACCGACATCCTCAAAGCCGCCGAGGACTGGCGCAAGGACGGCCGCGAGGTGGCACTTGCCACCGTCGTCGAAACCTGGGGTTCGGCGCCGCGCCCGGTCGGCTCGAATCTCGTCATCGACGCCGAAGGCAATTTCCTCGGCTCGGTATCGGGAGGCTGCGTCGAAGGCGCTGTCGTTACCGAGGCGATCGATGTGATCGAAAGCGGCAAGCCGAAAATGCTGGAATTCGGCGTCGCCGACGAAACGGCCTGGCAAGTCGGCCTGTCGTGCGGTGGCACGATTAGGGTGTTTGTGGAGAAGGTGGAGTAGGGAAGGGGCGCGAATTGCGAATATTGTTCTTTAATCGCTACTCACTATTCCCTCAGCGAAAATGAAGCTCGACATCCTCACCGCACTCAATAGCGAACGCGCCGCACGGCGCGCCGCGATCGTCGTCACGAATGTCGAGAACGGCAAGCAGCGCTTCCTCAAAGCCGCCGAGATCGGCAAGGATCCGTTGCGCGCGTCTTTGGCCGAGCGTTTGCGCACCGGAAAGAGCGGCATGGCCGACACCGCCGAAGGCCGCGTCTTTTTCACGGTCTATGTACCAGCGCCGCAACTCGTCATCACTGGCGCGGTCCATATCAGCCAGACTTTGGCGCCGCTCGGCAAACTGCTCGGTTACGACGTCACGATTGTCGATCCGCGCACGGCCTTTGCATCCGTGGAGCGTTTTCCGGAAGTGAAAGTCATTGCCGAGTGGCCGGACAAGGCGCTGCCGCAGCTGAATGTCGACCGCTACACCGCATTTGTAGCGCTCACGCACGATCCCAAGATTGACGATCCTGCGCTGCGCCATGCCCTGGCGCGCGATTGTTTTTATATCGGGGCGCTGGGCTCGCGAAAAACGCACGCCCGCCGGGTCGAGCGTCTGCAGGCCCAAGGCGTGAGCGCGGCCGATCTTGCGCGTATCCACGCTCCGATCGGGCTCGACATCGGCGCGGTGTCGCCCGCCGAAATCGCGGTGGCGATCATGGCGCAGATCACCGATCGGCTGCACGCAGCGGCCGAGAGCGAGGAAGCGTCAGGCGAACGGGTTGTGGCGCCCGCGGCGGCGGCATCATGAAATTCGGCGCGGTGCCGCCAAGGGAAGCGCTCGGCGCGACCGCCGTGCACACGATTCGCCAAGACGGACTCGTCCTCAAAAAAGGCACGCCGATCGGGCCAGCGGAGGTCGCCGCTTTGGAGGCTGGCGGCATCACCGAGGTCGTGGTCGCGCGGCTGGAACCAGGCGACGTTTCCGAGGACGTCGCCGCCGCCGAGATCGCCAAAGCGGTCGCCGGCGAGGGCGTCCATGTCGATCGCGCCTTTACCGGCCGTGCCAATCTATTCGCACATACCGCGGGCATTCTTGTTGTCGATAAGGATGCCATCGACCGTATCAATCGAGTCGACGAGGCGATCACGCTCGCGACATTGCCGGCCTATAAGCCGGTGGTGGCCGGCGAAATGATCGCGACCGTCAAAATCATTCCATTTGCTGTCAGCGGCCCGGCGCGGGATACGGCGCTGGCGGGCGCCACCAAACCGTTGCTGCGCGTAGCGCCTTACCGCGTTCGCAAAATCGGTGTGGTATCGACGCTGTTGCCGGGGCTTGCCGCCAAAGTGATCGACAAGACCCTGAAAATCACGGCCGAACGGCTGGCGCCGGCCGGCGCTGCGATTGTCGCCGAGCGGCGCGTGCCGCATGCGCGCGATGCGGTGGCCCGCGCCATCGACGAGGTGCTCAAAGCCGGCGCTGAAATCGCGGTCGTGTTCGGCGCCTCGGCCATCGCCGATCGGCGCGACGTGATCCCCGCGGCGCTTGAGGCAATCGGCGGCCGGGTCGAGCATTTCGGTATGCCGGTCGATCCGGGCAATCTGTTGATGATCGGCAGCGCCGGCCAAAGAGCGGTGCTCGGCGCGCCGGGATGCGCGCGCAGTCCCAAAGAGAATGGCTTCGATTGGGTGCTGATGCGGCTCCTCGCCGGATTGCCGGTACAGCGCCAAGAGATCACTGGGCTTGGGGTCGGCGGCTTGCTGATGGAAATCGTGACGCGCCCGCAGCCGCGCGAAGAGCCGTTGCAGGCCGGGCGCTCGATCGCGGCCCTCGTGCTCGCGGCCGGGCGCTCGAGCCGTATGGGTGGACCAAACAAGCTCCTTGCCGAAATCGGCGGGCGGCCGCTCCTTCGCATGGTCGTGGAAGCAGCGCTTGCTTCGCAGGCGCGCCCGGTGCTGGTCGTGACCGGACATCAGCGCGAGCGGGTTGAAACGGTGCTGGCCGGGCTGCCCGTGCGCCTCGTGTACAATCCGGATTACGCCGAAGGGCTCGGCACGTCGCTCAAGGCCGGCGTCGCCGCCTTGCCACCGGAGGTCGACGGGGCCGTCGTCTGCCTCGGCGACATGCCGCAAGTGGACGCGGCCTTGATCAATCGGCTCATCGGCGCGCTCGATCCCGACAAGGGAGCGCTGGTGGCGGTGCCGACGATCGACGGCAAGTGCGGCAATCCCGTGGTTTGGTCGCGCCGTTTCTTCCCCGATCTCATGGCTGTCGAAGGCGATGTCGGCGCACGCCATCTGATTGGACGCTACGGCGAAGCGGTCGTCGAAGTGCCGGTGTCGGGCGCCGCGGCTTTGACCG
>Ga0306925_10005706_pt1 | contig 11458 bp, 7 predicted proteins | sample flu12Cox44000176_FD_203755 | JGI IMG/M metagenome (GOLD analysis project Ga0306925, IMG submission 203755) | Lab enrichment of tropical soil microbial communities from Luquillo Experimental Forest, Puerto Rico - flux8day.12C.oxic.44.000.176 (v2)... | ecosystem: Environmental > Terrestrial > Soil...
GGAACTGACTGGAGCCATGGTGATCTCCGAAGAGCTGGGACTGACCCTCGAGCATGTGACGGTGGAACAGCTCGGGCGCGCCAAACGGGTCGTAGTGGACAAGGACAATACCACGATCATCGGCGGCAGCGGCGATCGCAAGCGCATTGATGCTCGGATCGAGCAAATCCGTCGCGAGATCGAGAAGACCACCAGCGACTACGATCGCGAGAAGTTACAGGAACGACTGGCCAAGCTCGCCGGTGGGGTTGCCGTCATCCGAGTTGGTGCTCCCACTGAAGCCGAGATGAAATCGAAGAAGGAGGCCCTCGACGACGCCATCAGCTCGACGAAAGCGGCGGTGGCGGAGGGAATCGTTCCGGGTGGCGGCTTGGCTTTACTCCGCTGCACCGACGCCGTGCAACGGGAAGAGGCAAAATGCGAAGGTGACGAAAGGACGGGGGTACAGATTTTGAAACGGGCCCTGGAAATCCCAACCCGCCAGATCGCGGAAAATTCTGCCGTTGACGGAGGCGTCGTTGTCGCTCGCATGCTTGCCGGGCAGGGCAATCATGGCTTCGATGCTGCCCGCAAGGAATATGTCGATCTGGTGGAGGCAGGCATCATCGATCCCACCAAGGTGGTGCGGATTGCGCTCGAGAATGCAGTGTCGGTCGCGAGCGTGCTGCTCCTGACCGAAGCCACCATGACGGAGATTCCCGAGACCAAAAAGGAACAGGCACTGCAGCCGGAAATGGCAATGTAACCCGATATTAGTAGCGCGGAGTGCGAGAATTCCTCGCGACCGACTGGCCGTCTTAGAAGTCGCCGGCCGGATGGGTTGCTATCATGACCGATGGCCTGCTTGACCGGTTCTGGTCTATCCCGCCCCAAATGCTGCTCGATCGGCTGGCGACAAGCCCGGCGGGGTTGTCGCGGAAGGAGGCGGAAGACCGGCTGACTCAGCATGGCCCCAATACCGTAGCCGAGCCTCCGCGCCTCGATCTTGTCCGAAAGATTGCCCGGCGTTTTGCCGAGCCGCTCGTCGCGATCTTGTTGGTCGCCGCAGCGATCTCAGGGGCGACAGGGGACATCGGCAGCTTTGGCATCATTGTCACCGTAATCGTTCTCTCGATTGGGCTCGATCTGTTTCAGGAGCACCGAGCCGAGCGCGCCGCTGAGGCATTGAAGCGTTCCGTCGCAGTGCATGCCGATGTTCGTCGGGACGGCGCGCTCACATCCATCTCGGTCGATCAACTCGTGCCTGGCGACGTGGTCGAGCTCAGGGCGGGGGACCTCGTTCCGGCCGATGGCATCGTGCTGGAAAGCCGCAATGCCCATGCCAATGAAGCGTTGATGACGGGGGAGCCCTATCCGGCAGACAAGTATCCCGGTTCCTGCAACGCGACGACGCCGCCCGAAGCATTCAATGCGCTGTTTGCGGGTACTTCGATCGTCAGCGGTGAGGCGATCATGCTCGTGGTCGCAACCGGCAAGGCGACCCGCTTCGGCGGAATTGCGGCAGCGCTTGCCTCGCGCGAGCCGCCGACCGCGTTCGAGCGCGGCATCCATCGCCTTGGTCTCATGATCCTCAGGCTTACGATCTTTCTCACGCTATTCGTGCTGCTGATGAACTTGGCGTTTGCCAGGCCCGTGCTCGAGTCCTTCCTATTCGCGGTCGCGCTCGCGGTTGGGCTCACGCCCGAACTCCTGCCGATGATCATGACCGTTACGCTTGCGCGCGGGGCGTTGCGCATGGCGCAGAAGCGCGTCGTGGTCAAAAAGCTTGCCGCAATCCATGATCTTGGCGCCATGGACGTGCTTTGCACTGACAAGACCGGCACGCTGACGGAGGCGCGCATTGCGCTGCTTAGGCATCCGGGGTTGGACCGGATGGAAAGTGAGCGGGTGCTCACGTTGGCGGCTGTGAACGGCCGGTTCGAAACCGGTATTCGCAGCCCGCTCGACGAGGCGATTGCGAGCCACGCAGCGAAGGTCCCGCTCGACGGCTGGTCCAAGCTCGACGAGCTGCCGTTCGATTACGAGCGCCGGCGGATTTCGGTGCTGGTTGAAAAAGATCACGCGCGCATGCTGATCGTGAAGGGCGCGGCGGAGGAAATTCTTGCGCGCGCCGGATCGGTAGATGGCATTGACGGATGCGTTCTGCCGATCGACAGCACGAAGCGCGCGGCGCTGCAGGAGATAGAGCGCGAGGAGGCGGGCCAGGGCAATCGCGTGTTGGCAGTGGCCTGGAAGCCAATGCCGCCGGACCGTAGCCAATTGCTGGCGGAAGACGAATGCGACCTGACCATCTCTGGATTTTGTGTTTTCGTCGATCCACCCAAGCCGGACGCAGCCGAAGCAATCGGGCGGCTGGAGAGCGCCGGGGTGCGCGTCAAGATCCTATCGGGGGACGGCCACTCGGTGGTGCGGCACGTTGCCGAGGCACTCGGCATGCCGGACCGAGGATTGATTACTGGCACCGAGGTGGCGGAGCTTAGTGACGCCACACTTGCCGCGCGAGTCGAAGAGATCGACCTCTACGCCCGGATATCACCGGATCAGAAGACGAGAATTGTTCTGGCACTGCGGCAGCGCGGCCATACCGTCGGGTTCCTGGGCGACGGCGTCAACGATGCACCCGCCATCCACTCCGCCGATGTCGGCCTGTCGGTCGAGGGAGCCACCGACGTAGCGCGCGAGGCGGCCGACATGATCATGTTGGTCCGCAATCTCAACGTCGTGGCCGACGGCGTGGACGAAGGCCGGCGCACGTTCGCCAATATCCTCAAATATGTGCGCATGGCGACGAGCTCGAATTTCGGCAATATGCTGTCGATGGCGCTGGCGTCGATCCTCCTGCCGTTCCTGCCACTGACCCCGATTCAGGTTCTGCTCAATAACCTGATCTACGATCTCTCGGAGGTCGGCATTCCGTTCGACAACGTTGGACGCTCGGAAATCGCGAGCCCGCGCGCCTGGGATATGGGCGAAATCCTACGATTCACCGCCGTGATGGGTTCATTGTCGTCGCTGTTCGATATGGCAACGTTCGCAATTCTCGTATTTGCGTTCGAGGCGCCTCCAGATTTGTTCCGCACGGCCTGGTTCCTCGAGTCGATTGCGACGCAAATCCTGGTGATATTCGTTATTCGGACTCACGGATCGGCCTGGATAAGCCGCCCTCATCCTGTGCTGATCGCCACCTCCCTTGTGGCGCTCGCAGGCGCCATCATTCTGGTCATTTCGCCGATCGCAGCTACTCTCGGCTTCGTTCCGGTGTCGAGCGGACTCGCCGGCACTATCGCCGCCGTCGCGCTGGCGTACCTGGCATGTGCGGAGATTGCCAAGCATGTCGCCGATCGCCCGGTGGACGTCGACAAAAGCGCGTATCGGCGCAGCTGATCCAGGCCCGCATTGTCGAGTCCAACTTGACTCGAGTTGTGCAGCTGATGATGGGGTTTAAGGCTGGTAGCTTTCAGGTCTTATCCCAAGCAGAGAGCTTGCAAGTGTCTTGCCGCCCGGGACGGGGGGTCCTCATTGCGCCCGCCCTGGCATCTGGTCACTCCTCGAGCACGTAGCTTCCCGGTGCGTCGCCCAGCGGCACAACACCTGCGGCGACTCCACCGATATTGGGTGGAACGATGGGCTCGCCGGAGCGCGCATTGAGCCATGCGGCCCATTCAGGCCACCACGAGCCCTGCTTCTGCGCTGCCTGGACCAACCAGGTCGCCGGATCGACATAGCGGTCGCTGGCGTTCTTGGTCATCACTCGGAAGCTGCGAGCGCGACCGTTCGGCTCGGACACGATGCCGACATTGTGGCCGCCGGTCGTGAGCAGATATGTCACTTCGGTGTCGGTTAGGAGGTGGATCTTGTAAGTCGAGCGCCACGGCGCGACGTGATCCCGCTCCGTGCCCACGGCGAAAATCGGCACGCGGATGTCGGTCAGCGCCACCGGCTTGTCGCCGGCCTCGAAGCGTCCTTCGGCGAGATCATTGTCGAGAAAGAGATGGCGTAGGTACTCAGAATGCATCCGGTAGGGCATGCGCGTCGCATCGGCATTCCACGCCATCAGGTCGGTCATCGGCTGCCGTTCGCCCATCAGGTATTCGCGCACAATCCGCGACCAGACGAGATCGTTCGAGCGCAGCATCTGGAACGCGCCGGCCATTTGCCGGCTGTCGAGGAATCCCTGCTCCCACATCATGTCTTCCAGGAAGGCGAGCTGGCCTTCGTTGATGAAGAGCATCAGCTCGCCTGCTTCCGTGAAGTCCGTCTGGGCGGCAAACATCGTCAATGACTTGAGCCTGTCGTCGCCGTCGCGCGCCATCGCTGCCGCCGCGATCGCCAGCAGTGTGCCACCGAGACAGTAGCCGACGGCATGAACTTTTCGATCCGGGACCACGGCCCCCAAGGCGTCGAGCGCGGCCATCGGGCCGAGCGTCCGATAGTCGTTCATGCCGAGATCGCGATCGTCCGGGCCCGGATTCTTCCAGGAGATCATGAACACGGCAAAACCCTGCTGGGTGAGGTACTTCACCAGCGAGTTCTGCGGCGAGAGATCGAGGATGTAATACTTCATAATCCAGGCTGGCACGATCAGCACCGGCTCCGGCCGCACCCTGTCAGTGGCGGGCGCGTATTGGATCAGCTCGATCAGCCGATTGCGATAGATCACCTTTCCGGGAGTGACCGCTAAGTCGCGGCCTACCGCGAAATTCTCGGTACCGACCGGCTTTTTCCCGCTGACACTGCGCTCCCAGTCTTCGACCAGATTCTGGAGGCCGCGCACCAGATTCATGCCGCCGTTTTTGAAAGTGTGCTGCAGAACTTCCGGATTGGTCAGGATGAAGTTCGATGGTGAGAACATGTCGAGTATTTGCCGCGATGTGAACTCGACCATGCTCTCGTGCTGCTTGGTGACTCCGCGAATGCCGGTGGTCGCGTTGTGCCACCATTGTTGATGGAGCAGGAAGGCTTGGTGGGCGAGATTGTATGGCCACTTGTGCCAGCCTTCCCCAGCGAAGCGCTTGTCTTGGGGCAGCGGCTCGATGCAGCACGGTGCCTCGTGACCCGCCACGGCGCAGCGGGATGCGTAATTCGCGAATCGAACCGCCTTCCTGGTTGCCTTATCCACGAGCTGTAATCGCTTGCCCGGCGCGTAGATGAGATGTGTGACCCAATCCAAATATGCGTGGGCGAGCGCCGCCGGGGACAATCCGGCGGTAAAACGCGCCCCCGCGGCGTGCAGCGAGCGGTCGATGATGTCGGCAAGCGCGGTTACGGCAAAGGAGTCGCGGGCATCGATTTGGCTTGCCGGAGTCTCTTGCGCCGATGGAATACGATCGGCAGGCACCTCGGCGGCTGCGGGAAAGGGCCGCAAGACCGTCCCTGCATGCCCGCGTACATTGTCGGGTGCAGGCTTCGACGAAATCGCGGCTGCGGTGTCGGTCGCTCGGCTTGCGGCCATGAGGTCAACTCCTCGGTACTTGGCCCCCACGGTCGATTATTTCGATCGCGTGGTGGGGAACATGATCTAAATCAAATCTCGGCGCAGGCGCGATCGCACGGAGCACGGGTCATGCCCGCACTGGATCGTCCGCATGGCTCCCGGGCCGGTCCGACCACCGGGGGATGGTGTCACAAGCGGGAAGACGGCTGTAATCTGACCTCGTTCCGGAGACCCGAAGGCGGCCTGAGGATCGATGTGAAAGCGAACGTTGGGGCAATTGAGCTGACCTTCCTCGGCACTCGCGGCGAAATCAAGATCCGTTCACGCCGACATCGACGCCATAGCTCGCTGCTCGTTCATTATAGCCATACGCGTGTCATGATCGATTGCGGGGCGGATTGGTTGGGACGGCTCCGCGCGATTGCACCGACTGCGATCGTACTCACACACGCACATCCCGATCATGCCTCAGGCCTTGCCGAAGGCGCTCCGTGCCCCGTCTACGCCACCAAGCAAACATTGGACTCGCTTCGTCGCTATCCTATTCGCGATCAACACAGGCTGTCATTGCGAAAATCCGTGACAGTCGGTGGAGTAAGGTTCGAAGCGTTTCCGGTGAGACATTCGATCCGCGCGCCGGCTGTCGGATATCGGGTGTCGGCGGGAAGGCACAGTTTCTTCTATTTGCCTGACGTAGCCGAGCTCAAGAATGTTTCGGCGGCACTTGGCGGTATCGACATCTACATCGGCGACGGGGCGACCATGAGACGTTCGATGGTGCGCAAAAAAAATGGCACCTTGATCGGGCACGCTCCAATCACGCGTCAACTGGAGTGGTGTGAAAAGGCAAGAGTTGGATGTGCGATCTTTACCCACTGTGGCTCGCCGATCGTGCGCGCTGACTCGCGTCAGGTTGAAAGGATTGTGCGGCGGCTCGGCCTCGAACGCGGACTTGATGCACGCATCGCCTATGACGGGCTCACGCTGACGATCGATCCGAACCTCTGTTTCGCAAGAGCCGCGCGCGGGTACCCACAGCTTGCAGATCGCTGAGCCTGTAATACGATCTTGCTGGGAAGAATTCAGCTGTGGCTATTGAGCCAAGAAATGATTTCCGGCCACACATGGGCGTGCGCCCGGCGGCCGACTAGGATTCCAAGATGCTGCAAACAGACCCCAACTTCTCCCAAATATTCGATAATACGCCCGTTCCCTGTGGGCATCGCGTCAATGAATGGCTCGACCGAGGCCAAAGGAGCCACGTCGTCGGCGGTGTTTACAACCGCGAGCGTGGGAACTGACAGGCTGAAAGGACCGACGAGCGTTTTGCCGATCTTCAAGATTCCTCGACAAAAACGATTTTCGCGGTAAAGCCACTCCACGATCTCGTGCACCAGTTTGCCCGGAAGCGGAACCTCGTCGAGCGCCCAACGCTCCACCCGACCATGGATGTCAAGCGCGTGATAATCGGCGATGCTAAAAGCAGCATCCATCAGCCTCGACCATATGAACGTATCGGGCGATGCTAGGGCGCTCATGTGCGATAGCAGCGAGCCCGGAAAGGGGTCTGTTTCCGATAGTGCTGACGGAACCAACGAGACGAGAGCGTCCCGGAAATGACTTGTTGCCGGCTGGAAACAAAGCGGTGCTCCAAGGAGCACCAGGCCGCGAGCGCTTTGAGGTGCCAAGGCAGCGAAAATGGCTGCGAGCGTTCCGCCGAGTGAGTGACCAACGAGGAACGGCGTGGCACCTCGAGGCTCAGCTGTAATCTCCGCGATGCATTCGGAGATGGCTTGCCCGTACTCGTCGAGCCCGTTGTTTGCGATGTCACGTGAAGCCGGCATCCATTCGAGGAGATAGACGTGCAAGCGATTCCGCATGCAGTAGCGAATCGCGCTCACCGACGGAGCAAGGTCCCAGATGTACGGCCGTTTGATGGGTGCGGCGACAATCAGTATGGGGGATGAGGTGTCCTGGTCGGCGTAGTCGCGGAGACGCCAGTGTGGGCCCGAGGCAAGGATCCGATACGGACATTCGGCGGGGCCCAGCCCAAATGCCTCGAATGCGCCGCCCTGTGCGCAACGCAGGACGTCGGTCCAACTGAACTGGGCCCGGTGCCAGGCGTTCATCGCCGTATCGACCGAAACAGTTCCAGCTTGCACCGATCGCATCCTTGTTGCTGACCCGTGAAAGGTCGGGACGCAATCCTGGCACGCGGTCAGCCGCGGCCACCACCAAATCTCGGCCACGGCATGGATAATACTGCGGCTCGGACTTTGATTCCTTTGCCACCTCCCGCGTTGTGTCCGTTGGGCACTGGCAGCTAGCGAAAGATTTCTGCTACAGGTGGCGATCGTTGTTGATCTGTATCAAAAAGAATCGCAAGGATCTCTTGCGACCATAGGCGGCAACTACCCACGGCATATTCTGCGGCTAGCGTCCGGTCGGCGGCAGCTCTTCCTCATCCACTTTGAGCATATCGAAGATCTCGGCTACGACGCCATCAAGCGGGCGATGCTCTTTGCCGAGAACGTCGCCCCCTCCATTGAGCCAGACTCGCGCTTCTTCGAGCTGTGCGACACTTGGATGCAGCGCCAGGATGGCAACGGCCCTACTGTCGTCCATCTCACCCAGGATTTGATGCAAATCGCTTCCGGTTGCTTCTTGGCCGCGTATGGGCTGACCCGACTTCGGTTTCGGCATTTGGAACTCCGCTATTTCGCAGGACTCTGATGAGCCGAGGCAAGGCACCCTGCTTTGATATTTATCAATTTCGGAGCTGCCAGTTGGCGCCTAAGTAAAGTGGGCGTAGTCGAGTCTTTCATTGCGCCAAGGTGCCGGAATGAACGACGCAACAACTCCGCTGTTAACCGATCTCTATCAGCTCAATATGATCCAGGCCTATCTGGATCATGGCGAGACGAAGACGGCCGTATTCGAATTCTTCGTGCGCAAGCTTCCGGCCCGGCGCGGCTTCTTAGTCGCAGCAGGACTCGAACAGGCGCTCGCCTTTCTCGAAAACCTGCAATTTTCGGCCGAGGAAATCGACTGGCTCGCACGCAGCGGCCGATTCGGGAGAAGGTTGCTCAAGCAACTTACCGAACTCCGCTTTACCGGCGACGTGCATGCGATGCCGGAGGGAACGGTATTTTTTGCCAACGAGCCAATCCTGCGCGTGACCGCGCCACTGCTCCAGGCGCAGCTGCTGGAAACCCGACTCATTAACATTCTGCACTTTCAGTCGCTGATCGCCTCTAAGGCGGCGCGAATGGTGCTTGCTGCTCCCGGTAAGCTGCTCGTGGATTTCGGATTGCGTCGCGCGCACGGCTCGGAGGCCGGCCTCATGGCCGCCCGTGCCAGCTACATCGCGGGATTTGCCGGCACGGCCACCATGCTGGCCGAGAAAGAGTTCGGGATACCCACGTTCGGCACGATGGCGCACTCGTTCATCCAGGCCTACGACGACGAAACCGCCGCGTTCGAAGCCTTCGCTCAATCGCGGCCCGAGAACCTGACGCTCCTGATCGACACCTACGATACCGAGGCGGCCGCGCGGAAGGTCGTCGCGCTGGCGCCGCGGCTGACCGCGCAAGGGATCACGATCCGGAGCGTGCGGTTGGACAGCGGGGATCTGATTGCACTATCGAAAAACGTCCGCCGCATCCTCGACGAAGGTGGTCTGGCCGCGGTGAGCATTTTTGCAAGCGGCGGGCTCGACGAACACAACATCGCTGAAATGCTTCGCGCTCAAACTCCGATCGCTGGTTTTGGCATCGGCACCAGCTTGACGACGTCATCGGATGTGCCGGCGCTCGATTGCGCTTACAAGCTACAGGAATATGGCGGGCTGCCGCGGCGCAAGCGTTCGACGGGAAAGGCGACGTGGCCGGGGCGCAAGCAAGTCTGGCGCCGGTATGGATCGGATGGCCGTATGGTGGGCGATATCCTGTCGATCGAGAGCGATGACCAGAGCGGCGAACCGCTGATCCAATTGGTCATGGGTGGCGGCCGTCGTGTCGCTCTGTCGCCCACCCTGGCCGAGGTCCGGACGCGCGCCGCCCGCAATCTCGCGCAGCTGCCGGAGCCGTTGCGCCGACTGGACCCGCAAGCATCTTATCCGGTTCAAGTGGCAGACGCGCTGGTGCGCCTTGCGAGTGAGGTTGACAGTCGTTTGGCGCAACGTGAAAGCCCGTTGGTGTCGCATGAAAGCGTGCCAGGATGAGCCCAAACCTTCCGATTCGTGATCAGGACGTCCTTTTGGTTGTCGACATCCAGAACGACTTCTGCCCTGGTGGAGGCCTCGCGGTTCCGCGTGGCGACGAAGTCGTGCCCCTGGTCAATCGGCTGGCCACGCGGTTCAGGCACGTGGTGCTGACGCAAGATTGGCATCCACCGGGCCATCTGTCATTTGCCTCCGCGCATCCGGGCCGAAAGCCGTACGACACCATCGCAGCGTCCTATGGTCCGCAAATCCTTTGGCCGGATCATTGCGTGCAGGCGACACCGGGAGCCGAGTTGCGCAAGGACCTGGAGATTGCGCACGCCGAGCTGGTCTTGCGCAAGGGCTATCATCCAGACATCGACTCCTACTCGGCATTCTACGAGAATGACCGAAGGACCCGTACTGGACTCGCGGGATATCTGCGGGACCGCGGGTTTATGCGCATCTTCCTCGCCGGGCTCGCGTTTGATTTCTGCGTCCGCTATTCGTCGGAAGATGCCAAGCAGCAGGGCTTTGACATCATTGTGTTCGAAGATGCCTGCCGTGCCATAGATGTCGATGGCTCGATGCTCGCGACGAGGAAGGCTTTCAACGCCATCGGCGTCCCTTGCGTTTCCGCCGATGCAGTCGGCTAATTCACGCCCCAGCGATGGAAAACTTTGCCTCACTTTACTCACACGACTTCGTGCGGATCGCTTCCTGTGTACCGCGCACGAAGGTGGCAGACGTTTCTGCCAATCTTGCCGAGACGATCCGCTTGGCCAACCTCGGAAGCGCCGCCAGAGTCGGAATCATGGTGTTTCCAGAGCTGGGTCTGTCGTCTTACGCGATTGAGGATTTGCTTTTTCAGGATGCACTCCTCACGGCGGTCGAGGCGGCGATCGACGAGCTCGTCAACATTTCTCGTGGCCTTTATCCGATGCTGATCGTGGGTGCGCCGCTCAGGTCTGCGAGCGAACTATTCAACACGGCTGTAGTGATCCGCCAGGGCTCGGTGCTCGGCGTCGTGCCGAAGACGTATCTGCCGAACTACCGCGAGTTCTACGAGCAACGGCATTTCACCTCTGGGGCCGGCATTTACGGACGGCAAATCAGAGTCGCTGGCCGCCAGGCGCCGTTCGGTGTCGACCTTCTGTTTCGGTCGACCGGGTCGGTCGATGTCACATTCCATGTCGAACTGTGCGAGGATTTTTGGGCACCGCTGCCGCCCTCGACCGCGGCGGCGATGGCGGGTGCCGAGGTCCTGATCAATCTGTCAGCCAGCAATATCACCATCGGCAAGGCGGACATGCGGCGACTACTTTGCGCGAGCCAGTCAGCCCGTACGATCTCGGCCTATGCCTACTCCGCCGCGGGCCCGGGGGAATCGACAACCGATTTGGCCTGGGATGGTCATGCGGCGATCTTCGAGCACGGGGAACTGCTTTCGGAGACCGAGCGATTTCCGAAGGAGTCCACCTTGGCCACGGCGGATGTCGACCTCGGGCGCATCCGCCAGGAGCGCATGCGCTTCAACACGTTCCGTGATTGCGCCCGCGAGGAATCGCGGCGAATGATTGAGTTCCGTGCTGTGCCGTTTCGACTCGATGCGCCGTATGGTTCAGTTCCGCTGCAACGGACGATCGAGCGCTTCCCCTTCGTGCCCTCCGATCCTGCCAAATTGCGGGAACACTGTTACGAAGCCTACAATATCCAGGTCCAGGGGCTGGCGACACGGCTCCAGGCCTCCAAGATCGAACGCGCCGTCATCGGCGTCTCCGGCGGTCTCGATTCAACGCAGGCGCTCATCATAGCGGCGCGCG
>Ga0306925_10005707_pt1 | contig 11457 bp, 13 predicted proteins | sample flu12Cox44000176_FD_203755 | JGI IMG/M metagenome (GOLD analysis project Ga0306925, IMG submission 203755) | Lab enrichment of tropical soil microbial communities from Luquillo Experimental Forest, Puerto Rico - flux8day.12C.oxic.44.000.176 (v2)... | ecosystem: Environmental > Terrestrial >...
CGCTTTTTGTTCGCCTATACTATTGGCATGTCAGAAGAGCGGGAGCGTGGTGCGTTGCTGATTGCCGCCAGCATTATCGCCGCGATCCGGCTGCGGGGAGAGCCAATTACTCCCAGTCCCAAGCTGTCGTCTACGATCTTTGATTCCGTCCAGCTGGCCACTCTGATCTGGGCGCAGATAAGGGCGCGTGGTCCGGGGCAAGTGGCGTGATACGACTTCATGACGCGCCGCAACGGGGAGGGCAGAGGGTGGCTCGATGAAATTGAACGACGCCCTGCTGGCATCGATCGCAACCCAGTTGATGAGCGGGAATGAAGTTGTCGTCGATAGCCGGGCGTTGCCGGTGGGCCGTACAAGCAGCCAAAAATTGAGGACGGTTACATTCTCAAGCGCCGGCCAAACCTACCAGGCAATCGAGCAAAATCCTGAGAAACCCAGCCGATGGGGGAAGCTGGCCAGATCGGGTCATCATGTAGTGCAATTCAAGGACACGGCTACGAATCGTTTCGTCGCGGTGGTCGTAGACGGCAAAGTCATGGTCTACGGGCGTCGGCACGACAGCTGACTGCATCCCTGTACCTGCCGGTCGCGTCGCCCTGCCGGGGTCAAGTTTGTGCGGCAACTTTTCTCACCTGGATCCGGCAGGGCTCCTTCCTGTCTCGCACCCCGCCGGTGAACGAAGTGACGAATGGCCGCCGGCGACGGATGGGCTCGCAGAAAAACCGGGCCGAGTGTTGCTCCCTTGGAACCGGGACCGCAGTCTAACCCCTGTCTATAGTAACGTGTTCTGTAGTAGAATCAACGGCATTTGTAGGACACATGGACAAAGCCGTCTTTCAAAAGCCGAGTCGCGAATTCTGGAACAGTGCTGGAAGCTGGGAACCTGCTCGGTTCGCGAAATTCTCGACAGCTGCTCAGGACGTAAGGGCAGCAGTCAGACCTGGCCGAACGAACTGGTGATGAGGAGAGTCACCGCGATGAAACGACGAACCTTCTTAATGCTGTCGGTATTGGCATTCAGGCTGGCCGCCCTGGGACAAGGCACAAGCATGCCCGCAATCGCGGGCGTGCCTCAGGCCGGACAGGCGCAGTCTCTACCCACCATAGCTTCCATCCTGGACCGCGAGATCACCATCATCGAAAAACAAATCGTGGAAGCTGCGGAGGCCATGCCGGAAGAGAAATTCAACTTCTCGCCTGAAAGTTTGAACCTTGCGGGGGCCGACTACAAGGGTGTGCGCACGTTCGCCTTGCAGGTCAAGCACGTCGCCGCCTCCAACTATGCACTGTGGTCCCCTCTTACGGGCGATCGATATCCAAAGGATTTTATGGGTGGGAACGGACCTGAGGCTCTGAAGACCAAGGCCGAGATCCTGCAGTTCTTAAAGGATTCCTTTGCCCTGGGTCACAAGGCCGCGGCTACCTTGACTACTCAGAATATGCTGCAGCCCCCGGCGAGCGGCAAATCGCCCAGCGTGCACCTGGCGACATTTGCCGTCGCTCATGCATTCGATCATTACGGGCAGATGGTGGAATACCTGCGGATGAATGGGATTGTGCCTCCGGCCAGCCGTGGAAAGTCAGACTGACTGCGCCATAGCTTCCCCGAGGTATCGTACTGCACCATGAGTGCTCTGGCTCGTAGCGCGTGTGGGATTGGTTGCGGCACGCAGCAGAGACCCGAGTAACCAAGGTCGACCCATTGATAAGAGCCCCAGGGAGTCCCGCGTTCCGCCCCGGGTGTTTCGAAGCCAAGGAGAATCCAGGATGAGACGGTTTTGCCTCCTCTCGTTGCGCTTACCCTGCTTACGGTCACTGGAGCGCGGCTCTCCGCCCAGGACCAGGTGCAGGCTCAAGCTCCCCGTCCGGCGCTCTCCCGCGCAGGCGAGACGCTGGCCATGTGGAACGAAATCGGTAACAAACTCATTGCCATGGCCCAGGATTTTCCCGAGGACAAATACGATTTCAAGGTAGAGAAAGACGAGCGCAGCTTCGCCCAAAACCTTCTGCACGTCGCCGCCGTCGACTACGACCTGCTGCATTCAATTTCCGGATCCGATATCGGTCCTGGCTTCGGCAAGGACAAGCACAACCCGTCGCGGGAGGTTTACAAAACCAAGGCTGACGTGGTGAAGCTGCTGCAGCAGGCGGTCGCGGACGGAGCCAACCTCATTCAACAGCAAGGCGACGCGGGGCTGGACAAAGTTACGAAATACGCATGGGGAAACAAGCTGGTCCACAACTCCTACATCTGGATGTGGGCCATCGAGCACAGCGGTGAGCACTACGGCCAGCTTGTGGTTTACTATCGCGCCGACAACCTGGTACCGCCCGACTCGCGGCGGTGATAAAGCTCTTGGCCAGGGTGGGCGGCCCATGCTATCAAGAATCCAGGAAAACACTGAATCAGTTGTCGCAGTGAGCCATCGCCACCAGTCTACAGGAGCCTCTCCTCCCGCCGAGGCTCCCGAACGCCCTCCAATCCCGGGCCTCACTCGGTATTCAACGCCGCCCGGGGATCGAGCTGTGAGGCGCGAATGCCAGGCAGCAGGCACGCCAGAACACGAATCAATCGCGAAGATCGTCGTATCGAAGGGAGCGGTCTCGAACAAGAGCTGTGACAGTGCCTGTGTGGTCAGCAGGGAAAGCCCGACACCGATTGCTACACCGACGGCGACGAGCGAACCTCCCTGCTGCAAAACGTTCCGTAATACGTCTTGTCGGGTGGCGCCCAAAGCCATACGAATCCCGAATTCGCGGGTACGCTGCGACGTCACGTAGGAAACCACTCCGTAGATTCCGATTGCACACAGAAGAAGAGCCAGACCGGCAAACGCAGTCATCAGGCCCATGCTGAAGGTACGCTGTGCGAGTGTGTGCGATACGACATCGTGCATCACCATGACGCGCTCAACGGGCTGGTTGGGATACATTGACTGGACTCGGGCGCGGACACCCGTTGCCAGCAGCCCGGGATCATCGCCGGCGCTGCGTACAAACAGGTTCATTGACGCCAGCACATGATAGGTCTCGTCCTGCAGGTACGGCACATACACGGCGGGCTCGCTTGGCAGGTCGAGCGCCCGTTGCCGCAGGTTGGCGACGATGCCGACAATCTCTCTCATGCGGGGAGCATTGACCGTACCGAGCGCGACATAGTTCACGGCGATGCGCTTGCCAATCGGGTCTTCACCCGGGAAAAACCGCTGCGCAGCCTCTGCGTTGATGATGACAACCAGCGGCGCCGTGGCGTTGTCACGATCGGAAAAAAACCGCCCTTTCAGCAGTGCAGAGCCGACAGTCGAAAAAAAATCCCGGCTGATCCAGCAGCCCTCCGACGCCGGAGCGTGGTTGGGATCATTGGGACGGTCGCCGAAGACAATCGTGGCCGACATGGCACGTGCGGCCGGCATGCAGTCCGAGGCTGCGGCCGCGGTTGCGCCGGGTAGGCTGGCGACTCCGCTGAGCACGTTATGCCAGAACTGGAGGCCTTCTGGAGCAAAATAGTTGGTGCGCAGATAAGCGCTAAGAACCCTCGCCGGCTGAAAACCGAGATCGACCGCCTGTACGCGAACAAAGCTGCGCACCAGCAAACCGGCACAAACCGTCAGCACCACCGCACAGGCGATCTCGGCGATGATGAGCGCAGAAAAGGGACGCCGCTGCGCCTTACCGGTCTCCGTCCACCCACCGTGAAGGCCGGAAACAACATTGAGACGGCTGAGCACGCTGGCCGGCAGAGCGGCGAACACCACACTGGCGAGGCCTACCAGCGCGACACTGGCGAACAGTGCCAGCAGATCCAGGTGCAGACTTTGCAGTCGCGGCAGGGCCAAGCCGGGAACCGTCCGCAACATTCCTACCGACGTGGAGGCCAGAGCGATGCCCAGAACGCCCCCGATCGAACTCAGCAGCAGTCCCTCAACCAGGAGCTGCTGACGAATTCTCCCGCGGCTGGCGCCCAGTCCCAATCGGACTGCCAGCTCGGGCGAGCGCTTCACGGCGCGCGAAAGCAGAAACGCCGCCGTGTTCATGCAAACAACCAGAAGCACTGTCGCGACGGCAGCCATGATGATGTCAAGTTGCCGGGTTACCGGACCAACGACGAAATCCTTTAGGGGAGTCAGTTGAACCTGCACGTCCTTGGGCTCGCCTTCTCCGCGACGCAAAATCGATGTGAGCTGCTGTTGGGCAACGCTTCGGCTGACTGCAGGCTTCAGCCGTCCGATTACGTCGAGAAACTTGTTTGCACGCCAATTCATGTATTCCCAGCTGGGCTCAGTGGTCAGCTTGTCCCAAATTTCGGTATCGGGGTACAGGTCTGGCAAGTCCGGAAGGACGCCGACGATGATGGAAGAAACGTCCTCGATGCGAATGCTGCGCCCAATGACGTGCGGGTCACCGCCGAGCTGCTGCTGCCAGAATTTCCTGGAGATCAGGACAGTGTGGTTGTGCAGCGACGTATATTCCTGCGGGCTGAACAGTCGTCCCAGAACCGGGCGTATACCCATGACACTGAAGAATTGCTGCGTGGCAGCGGAGCAGTACACGACGCGGGGCGTGCCGTCGCCGGTCCACGGCTCGGAGAAATGGGGGATGACTGCTGCGACGCCGGAGAAGACAGTGTTCTGATCGCGATAGTCCCTGAAGTCCGGGCCGGAGGAGGCCCGGCGTGTGTCGCCCAGCGATGCCGCATGCGAAGAGACGACGTACAGGCTTCCTGAATCGGCGAATCGAAGAGGCGAAAGCAGAACGTGGGCGAAGACGCTAAAGACCGCCGCGTTGATCCCGATGCCCAGCGCCAGCATTAAGACCGCGGTGGTACTGAACCCTGGGGAGCGACGCATTCCGCGCAATGCATATCGCACATCGGCGAACAGGTGGTCCAGGCTCGCCGGCATCGGCAGTTGTCGCAACCATCTCATGGGACCGCCTCCCGGGACTGCAAGCTACGATCTCGCCCAAGGCGTAGGAAATCGAGTGCAATCCCTGCGCCGAAAGCCAGACGTCCAAAGATCAACGTCTTACCAATAGGAAGAAAGCGGTGGCTGTTCACAGGTCGCAAAATGCTGTTCAGAAACGGACAAGAGCCATCCTGGCTCGGGTTCGTAGCTGTCGCTCGTACCGTGTTCACGTGTTTGCCGGCTCTCTCCACTTCGCCACGGAGCAGGCTAACTGATAAAAAATGCCAGCCGCAGCAACTATATTCTTCCCCGGATTACAGTCTGGGCCAGGTTGCTCCTTGCGGCCCGGATTTGGTATGAAGCCCTGCATCAGTGGTTCTGCTTCTGCCCGCCGTTTCGGAACACTTCGGCGGAATATGCAGCGGAAAAACAGCTCCATCAGGCGGCTGCTGTCGTAGGGGTAGCGAGGCACGCTAAGGTTACCTTCGACAAAAGCTCTCGCACCTCCAGCCCACTGATCATGCTGTAGAAGCCTTTCCTGGCCTCAAGGAACGCTGCCTTCCCGTTGAATCCTCTTGTTCGACTGGTGAGACAGGTGGGAACCTTGTCGGCCAGGAACCACTCCCAGCCTTATTTTTGTTTCAGGCTCTTGATACCAAAACAGTGTCGTAGTCGGGATCGAGCGCGAGTCCGGCCAGCCGCGAATCTGCAGATACCTATTCGATAGGTGCCGCTATATCGGTCCGCAAGAAGATGAGTGCAGCCAATGTGTAGAACAGCGCCGCTTCGATCAGTGCCGCCAGCAGTGCGTTCCAGGCCAGTGTCCAATCCGGCTGGAAGCCAAAGCTCAAGAGGTTCTTCAGCAACCTGAGGCCGGGAGCCCATGCATACCAAGCCGGGTTGATCGGATTTGCCAGTGCAGGGGCAGTCAGGAGTGGAATGGAGAGTGTAACCGCCAGAAGCGGATGTAGAAACGTCGACAGGAAAACCACGCAGGATACTACCAAAGCGGAGCCGACCAGCAACAGGGGAATAATCAACCACAACCGGTCTCGCGGCAGGCCGCTTTCCCTCGCCAGCCAGGATGAACAAACACCAAGCGCCAGGGCGCTTATCGTCGCGATCAGCATGGTCCCTAGAAGCATCCCCATCAGGTACCCGCTGCGGCTGACCGCCTTCGAAAGTACCAACAGGATTCGTCGCGATCTCCGCTCATGGTGGATTGCATGGGACGCCAAAAACGCGGAGAAGATCACGATGTAAATAGCATCTTGCTGAATATAGAAGGCCACGTCAGCCGCGTCGGCGCGCACGCTCCCGAAACCTCCGAATATAAGCGGACCCATCGTGATCCACAAGAACAGCAACAGGATAGGCCAGCGGTTTTCACGCAGGACGTTTCCGGCGATCAGACTGACGGCCATTGCGCTTGTCCACTTCCGTCGGTCAATTCCAGAAACACCTCCTCCAGAGTTCGCCGAACCGGATTGACGCTAACCACTTCCCCGCCCTGCATCCACACCCGCTCGATGGTCTCCCGTTGTGATACCACGGGCACATCAATGATAAGGAGCCCATCGTGCACCCGGGCTCCCGCAAAGTTTTCCGGCGACAAACCTCGGGCAGCGACTTCGCAGCGATCACGCGAGAGCAGCAGCCGTGACGTCTTGCCAACCCACAGCAGCCTACCCTTGTCCAGAATACCGATCCGGTCACAAATCATCTCAATCTCTGACAGCAAATGCGAGCTGAGAAACACTGTTTTGCCGGCGCCTTTCGCCTGCAATAGCAGCTTGCGTACGGACACCCTCGCCGGAGGGTCGAGCGCCGCGGTTGGGTCATCCAGGATCAACAACTCTGGATCGGCGATCAGGGCTTGGGCCAAAGCAAAGCGCTGTTGCATGCCTCGCGAGAACTTCCCCACATTGCGCAGTGCTTCGGCTTGGAGTGCGGATTCTTCGAGTGCATGCCGACAAGCCTGTTGTAGCCGCGGATCGCGCAGCCGGTTCAGCGCACCATAGAAACGCAGCAGCTTAATTGCCGGTCGGTGATATAGGGCAACGTCCTCGGGAACGAATCCAACTCGCGCCCGCGTGGCCGTGTGCCCAAATGGCTTAGAAAGTAGTTGACCATCACCGGAGGAAGGACGCAGCAGCCCCATCGCGAGATGAATGGCGGTCGTTTTCCCAGCTCCGTTCCGGCCCAGGAAGCCGAATATCTCACCTCGCTCCAGCGAGAGCGTGAACCCATCAAGGGCACGGAACCGCTGAGTTGACCACCAGCTGCGATAGTCCTTGGTAATGTTCTCGTAGTCGAGTATGCCGAAATGGCTGATCACGCCCTCCGATTCTAGTTCCGCCGATTGCCGCCTTGCCGGTTAGTGCGTGGATCGAGCCATAGTCCCTGCCGGGACCGCACCATTGCGAAACCCAATGGGATCCACGCTTCTTAAGGAGTTATTTCTCGCTGGTGCACCCGGGAATTCGCGCAAAAATAGTGCCGATTCCCAGGTTATGTCGGCCGTGTCAACAGCGTTGCTAAATTGGCAAAAGCCGATACCTGGGGGTACTTGGCTGGACCCCGAACGTGGAAACTGATCGAGCATTATCGGCGCTCGGCCATGCCCTCCATCCTACAGACCCCGCCGGAACCCCCAACCCCAGGGGAAAAACACGAAGATAGTGGCTTTGGATGCGCTGGCTTCCTGAGTTAAACACCTTCGTTGGTACGAGCCGTAAGTGATTAAGACACGACATGGTTGCCGGTCTTGTAACGACGGCTATGCTTGTTTGCCGGTAGCCATTGCATACGCCCAGCCTCCCGGGTATCACGGGACCCTATGCGACGATCATTGCGCTGCCCGCGTAGTGCGACGATCAGGGTCGGGGTCCATGCCCATTCCGCGTGTTACCTGCTTGCGTGGCTTTGAGGGCGAGACTCCACCAGCCGGTCGCTGCTTGGCAGCCGAGGAGGCGGCCGGACTCCTGCCATGGCGGCGGAAGACCTCCATCGTTTCTCGTGTGTTGGGGCGCGGCATGGTTGTATTGCGAAAAACGATCGGCCCAGGAGCGGGCTATTTCAAACCGCACCACCGGTAATGCCCCGCTTCGCAACCCAGGCAATTGGTATTCTGATGGTGAATGGGGATCAATTCTTTTTGCCCTTGGAAATTACCCCTGCCAAGACTTGATCAACGTATTAGTCCAGCGCCACGGAATTTAAGGGACGGACGAACCACTTATGCCGGCTGCAGAGGTCTTTGAGGAAGAGTTCTTCGCATCCCTTTATGATTGCCTCAACCCTTGGTCGGCTAGCGATGACTTTTATGTTGATCGAGCGGTTGAGGCCGGGGATCCCGTGCTTGATCTCGGCTGCGGAACCGGTATGCTGGCCAGTGGCATCGCATCCAAGGGCCTGAGCGTGACTGCTGCCGATCCAGCGGAAGCCATGCTGCGGGTAGCTCGGTCACGGCCGGGCGGGGCAAAGGTTCATTGGATTCAATCAGACGGACAAGGCCTGCGCCTTCCACATCGATTTCGTTTCATTTACATGACCGGCCACGCGTTCCAGCAGCTATTGACAGACGATGATGCTGTCGCCCTCCTGCGTGCGGCCGCGGCCCACCTCGCTCCTGAGGGACGGTTTGTCTTCGAAACTCGGAATCCTGCCGCCCGGGCGTGGCGATCCTGGACCTCCGAGCTGTCCCGACGGACAATCCGCTCGCCCCGGCATGGCTGGGTCTCGTTCTTCTTGGACGCGAGGGTCGAGCCCGCCAATGGCATTGTGACGATCCGCGAGCATTATCACTTGTTGGACAAGGGAGTGCGGCGAGTAGGGCGTAACCGAATCCGCTTTGTTGACCAGGAACACATGGGAGGCCTATTGAAAAAAGCTGGTCTTGCAGCCCTTGCGTGGCACGGGGACTGGGCCGGAAGGGACTTCTCGCCGACAAGTGATGAGATCATCGTCGTGACTCGACTGGCGTACTAGGAAGCAGAAGGGTGAGGTTTCTTGGAAGTGGAACCGGCGAAAAAGCCGCGCCTGCATTCCTTAAGTGCCTAGTTTCGGCCAAAGGGCGTGTCTATATCAACTGACGATAGGCTCAGACTACGCACGGCATGCACCCATAATCCAGTAAGAGTCCAAATATCTGATAACGACCAAGATCCCTAAGGGTGGCGTCTGCGACTGTGGTCTCTAAGCCGACCAGCTCCACAAATGCCCAACGTGTACCTGCGAAAAGCGGCCGGACTCGTTTGTTGATTAGTCGCCGCCTGGGTAGTTCCCCTTGCCGCGCGCATGGCTTACAGGCATCTTGACGTTGGGCGATGTTGATGATGCGCAATCACCTTCGGGCTTTGGTTCGTAGCCTTCGTCGCGGATGCCTGGCTGAAGTGATCCGCGCCGGGTCAACTTCGTGCTGTGCGTGGGCCGGCATGGCGAGGATTGAGTATGAGCTGATCGCCAGTAAGACTGCGAGCTTCCTAAGCGATTTCGTGAATTCTCTTTCTCCTCTGATGAGGAAGGCGAAAATCAGCGGAAAGTTCGCTCGCTGAGAACTGCGATTCGGCCAGCGGCAACTCAATCGTCCGTTTCGCAAACGGTCCGGTTCCGTCGCTCCCTGATTCGGCGGCAAACCGTAGCCTTGCGAAACTGTTTCCATAAAGCGTGCGCTGCCTTGTTGTATCCCGCCAACCGGCTTTGCAATACCAGGATTTCTGGCGCAGGCCTTAACCATAAAGCTGTTCCAGGCCGCTTACCCGCCGCATGATTTGGTCCTTGGTTACCGGCCAGCATTGATTCCCGAAGCAAAAAAGCTTTGCATTCAGTAACATATCGGATGACGGTTCGGTGGGACTTGAACCTATTTTCGACCATGCAGATACTGTGCTGGAGGAAATGGTTAGCGATGGAGTGATTACAACCGCCGAACTCTCAAGAATGACGCTCAAGGCACATCCCAGGCGGAGGCATGATCTCCTGGAGCCGTTCGAACGGAGTGGACAATTCCGGCATCTAATTGTGGAAGATTTTCAGATGTCAGAGGTCTCGGACGGCGCGTGGAATCAGTATAAGCGTGACCGAGACAAGGAAGCTCTTGCAACCAGGCGTGCCCTTTTCTTCCGGTCGATCTTTGTTCCATCGCTTGCCTGCGCGCTGAGTCCCCAGCGCAGCGAAAATGGCGACGCGAGAGATGGCTTCGCGGACCAGGTCGAACAGCGTCTCAAACGACACTTGGCGAGCCGGCCTACCGAGATGCGCACTCGCGTGCAAACCATGCTTCTGGCCAAGAGTCCGGTCGGCGGCGGAGCCCGACCATATGACCACCATGCGGCCCGCGTCGACCAAAGAGGCCACGGGCCCCCACGCCGCGGGTAAGCGTTACCGGCCTCGCTTCACGAACACTGTTTTCAGTAGAATGGGATCGGAAGTCGCGTGAGAGGCCCGGTCGTATGGCTACACTGCGGGATGTCGTTTACGAAAATGTCCGCGAGGGCGAACTTTACGAGAGACTTGACCGCAACCGCGTGCGGTGTTTTGCCTGTGGTCACTGTTGCCCAATCCCAGAGGGCCAACCTGGCGTCTGCAAGGTTCGCTACAACCGAGGTGGAATCCTGTACGTTCCCTGGGGTTACGCCGGAGGAGTGCAGTGTGACCCCGTCGAAAAAAAGCCCTTCTTCCACGCCTATCCCGGCGCATTAGCGTACAGCTTCGGAATGTTGGGCTGCGATCTGCACTGTGGCTACTGTCAAAACTGGGTAACGTCCCAGGCGCTGCGTGATGCCAAGGCGGTTGTTCAGCCGCTGGCAGCCACCCCCGAGCGATTGGTACAACAGGCTCTTCAGCAGGGCGCCAAGATCCTGGTGAGCACCTACAATGAGCCGCTGATCACTAGCGAATGGGCGGTGGCGGTCTTCAGGGAAGCCCGTGCCGCCGGATTGCTGACGGCTTTTGTTTCTAATGGAAACGGCACTCCGCAAGTGCTGGAGTACCTGCGTCCGTGGGTGGACCTCTACAAGGTTGACCTTAAAAGTTTTGATGATCGCCACTATCACCAACTGGGTGGGCGGCTGCAACCAATCTTGGACACCATTCGCCGCCTGCATGAAATGGGTTTCTGGCTTGAAATTGTCACCCTTGTGATCCCGGGCTTCAATGACTCCGATGACGAGCTGCAGCGGCTGACAGAATTCATAGCAAGCGTGTCTACCGACATTCCCTGGCACGCCACAGCGTTCCACAAAGACTACAAGATGACCGACCCGGATAACACCCGGGCCGAGGTTCTGATGCACGCCGGCGTTATCGGCAGGCGATCGGGTTTGCGCTACGTCTACGCCGGGAATCTGCCGGGCCAAGTCGGGGACTTGGAGAACACCCGCTGTCACAACTGCCAGCACGTACTGATTCAGCGGCATGGCTACCTGGTCACGGGCTACCATCTGACTTCCGATGGCTGCTGCCCATCGTGCGGAACGAGGGTTCCTGGAAAATGGGCACGCGAGTTTCAAGCACAAATTACTGCCCATCCATTTGTGCCGCGCGCACGTTC
>Ga0306925_10005710_pt1 | contig 11456 bp, 8 predicted proteins | sample flu12Cox44000176_FD_203755 | JGI IMG/M metagenome (GOLD analysis project Ga0306925, IMG submission 203755) | Lab enrichment of tropical soil microbial communities from Luquillo Experimental Forest, Puerto Rico - flux8day.12C.oxic.44.000.176 (v2)... | ecosystem: Environmental > Terrestrial > Soil...
GTGTCGATCGTGGTTCAGGACGAGGGCCCCGGCATCGTACCCGAGGAGAGAACGAAAGTCGTCACGCGCTTCTACCGTCTGGATCGGAGCCGGAGCATTCCCGGTAACGGGCTGGGCCTGGCCATTGTGACGGCCATCAGTCATTTGCATGGCGGCCGACTTTCCCTGGAGGATGCCGCCCCCGGCCTCATCGCTCGCATCGTCCTACCGCGCGCGGTAGCCTGACGCGCCCGCTCGCGCGGCATTCTGCCTCGCGCCGGCGCGCGGCGCGGCCTGAACATTGCCAAACGGTAATGACGTGGAAACAGTGCGGACATGCGCCGCCGAGTAGCCTCGGATGACGAGGCATGAAAGGCAGACGCAGACACATCAATCTCATCCTCGGGGCCGGCATCGTGATCGGCATTGTGCTCGGCCTCGCGGTAAGCGGAACGGTCGGCCCGCTTCTTGCGCCAGCGCGCGAGTCCGCCCCAAAGGGAAAGTCGCAGACGCGGCGAGAACTGCGCCCAGACCCGAACGTCGTCATGCTCGACGCCGAGCAGGCGCAGCGCTTCAAGATCGCACCGGTCCGGCTGCGGGAGTTCCGCGACGAGCGAACAGCCGTAGGCCGGATCGCCTTCAACGACGAGCGCACGACCTCGGTCTTCGCACCCTTTCAGGGCCGGGTGCTTCGTCTCATCGCCAAGCCAGGCGATGTGCTGTATCCGGGAAGCCCGCTCGTGGTCATCGACTCACCCGATCTCGTCCAGGCGAATGCCGACCTGATCTCCGCCAGTGTCGCGGTGAGGAAGGCCGAGAACCAAATGAACTTGGCGGAACGCGTGGCGAGACGACAAAAGCTGCTCTACGAGGCTGGCGCGGGCGCGTTCAAGGATCTCGAGCAAGCCGCCTCGGATTTTCTGAATGCCCAGAACGATGTGAAGACGGCGCAAGGGCAGGTCACGGCGGCCCGCAATCGCCTGCGGGCACCGTTCGGCAAGAGCGACGGCGAGATCGCGAAGATCGAGGCGACGCACCAAGTGGATCGTGTTGCGGAGATCTTCTCCCCCATCCCCGGCACCGTGACGGCGCGCAAGGTCAGCCCCGGCCAGTTCGTTCGCGCGGACAACACCGATCCGATGTTCTCGGTCGGGGACCCGTCGTCGCTGTGGCTGATCGCCAATGTGGCGGAGATTGACATTCCGCTCGTCAAGATCGGGCAAGAGGTCGCGGTTCACGTGATGGCGTACCCGGCTGACGTATTTCGGGCGCGCATCACCTACGTCGGCGCTGCGGTCGACCCCGCGGTACGCCGGCTGACCGTGCGCGCGGAGATCGCGAACGCCGACGGCAAGCTCAAGCCGGACATGTTTGCGAGCTTCCGCATTCTGACGGGTGCGCCGACTCGATCGCCGAGCGTTCCGGCCGGCGCCATCGTGCGCGAGGGTGACGGCACGATGACGGTGTGGGTCACGACTGATGGCAAGCGCCTGGTCAAGCGGACGGTCAAGGTGGGCCTCCAACAAGATGGGTTCGTCCAGATCGTCGAGGGGCTCCAGGCCGGGGAATTGGTCGCGACCGAGTCGGCGCTGTTCCTCGGCAACGTCCTCACGTCGGCTCAGTGAAGCTCAGGCTGTGCGCGTGACAGCGCGTACTCGGCCGGGACGACCATGCTGACGCCGCTCCTCACCTTCGCACTGTCCCGCCGCGCGATCGTGATGCTCGGCCTGGTCGTGCTGATCGTTGGCGGTCTGTGGGCGTTCTCCAAGATCAACATCGAGGCGTATCCGAATCCCGCCCCCGTCATCCTCGAGATCACGGCCCAGTCACCCGGCCTGTCCGCCGAGGAGATGGAGCGCTACTACACGATTCCTATCGAGATCGGTCTCGCCGTCACGCCCGGGGTCGAGGTGATTCGCTCCATCTCGTTCTATGGGCTGTCCTTCGTCCGCGTCATGTTCAAGTACGGCGTTGACTACTACTTCGCCAGGACGCAGGCGGCCATCGCCCTCCAGCAGAACGTCAATCTGCCGAACGGTGTGTCGGCGAATATCCAGGGCTCGAGCCTGGTGGGCGAGATCTATCGTTACCAGCTGATCGGCCCGCCGCACTTCGGCCTGACCAACCTGCGCACGCTCCAGGATTGGGTCGTGCAACGCCGGTTGCTGACGGTTCCCGGGGTCGTCCAGGTGGTGACCTGGGGCGGCACGACGAAGACGTACGATGTCGAGGTCGATCTCCACAAGCTCGACGCCTACGGCGTGACCCTGCCACAGATCCTGACCGCCCTTGGCAACGCCAACGTCAACGTCGGCGGTCGCACGATCAACGTCGGCCAGCAGTCGGTCAACGTCCGGGGCATCGGCCTCATCGGCACAGTGACCGACATCGAGAACGTCGTCCTCGGCACCCCATCGGGCGGGGTCCCTGTCCTGGTGAAGGATGTCGCCAGAGCGTCTGTGGGCTATCTCCCGAGGCTGGGCAAGGCCGGCCGGGACGGCGAGGGCGACGTGGTCAACGGCATCGTCATCATGAACCGGACGATGCACACCAATGAAGTGCTGCCGCGCATCAAAGCGGAAGTCGAGAAGCTGAACGGCGACGGCAGCCTGCCGCCAGGGGTCCGCCTCGTCCCATTCTACGACCGCGGATCGCTGGTCGCCGTCACGACGCACACGGTCCTGCACAATCTGATCTTCGGCTGCGTGCTCGTGTTCCTCATCCAGTGGATCTTTCTGGGCAACCTGCGCAGCGCGCTCGTCGTCGGGGCGAACATTCCCTTCGCGCTGCTCTTCAGCATCACGATCCTGTATCTGATGGGCGAGTCGGCGAATCTGTTGTCGATCGGCGCCGTCGACTTCGGCATCATCGTCGACTCGTGCGTCATCTTCGTCGAGAACATTTTCCGCAATCTGCAGGCGAACGAGAGCGAGCAGCGTCAGCTCCTGCGGGCTTACCCGCCCCCGGTCGCGGCGCGAGGGTGGACCGAGCGGTTCGAGATGATCTTCGCGAGTGGTCTTCAGGTGGACAAGGCCATCCTCTTCTCCACCGCGATCACGCTGGCAGCCTTTCTTCCGCTGTTCACCATGCAGGGTGTCGAAGGACAGATCTTCAGCCCAATGGCGCGGACCTATGCGTACGCGCTGGCGGGCGCATTGATCGGGACGTTCACCGTCACCCCAGTGCTGACGACCTTGCTGCTGCCCGAGCACATCGAGCATGTCGAGACGATCGTCGTGCGGGCGCTGCGACGTGTCTACGAGCCGGTCCTGCGCTGGGCGTTGTCCCGCCGCGCCATCGTGGTCACCATCGGGGTCGCGTTCCTGGCGGGAGTTGGCTTCCTGATTCCCCGTCTCGGCGGCGAGTTCCTGCCCGTCCTCGAGGAGGGCAACCTGTGGATTCGCGCCACGATGCCCCAGACGATTTCGCTCGAAGCGGGGATGCCGGTGGTGGACCGGATCCGGCAGATCTTGCGATCACGTCCCGAAGTCATCACCGTCGTCTCGCAGCATGGTCGGCCCGACGACGGCAGCGATGCGGCGGGCTTCTACAACGCGGAGTTCTTCGCGCCGTTGAAGCCGGCGGACCAGTGGCCCCGCGAGATGACAAAGGAGACGCTGATCCAAGAACTGCAGACGATATTCTCCGAGGAGTTCCCGGGGGTCGGGTTCAACTTCTCGCAGTACATCCAGGACAACATCGAAGAGCAGCTCTCGGGCGTCAAGGGCGCCAACTCGGTCAAGATCATCGGCCGCGACCTGGGAACCCTGGAACAGATCGCCGCGCAGGTTCTTCCGATCATGGCCGAGGTGAAGGGAGTCGCCGATCTCGGCCTCTTCCGCGTTCTCGGACAGCCGAACTTGAACATTGCGGTGGATCGCGAGAAGGCCGCCCGGTATGGCCTCAATTCCGGCGATATCAACAGTGTCGTCCAGGCAGCCCTGGGGGGAACGCAGGCGACGACCGTGTTCGAAGGTGAGCGCCAATTCGCCTTGATCGCCCGCGTCGCGCCCGCATACCGCGACAGCGTGGACCGGGTCCGGACCATCAAGGTCGGTCTTCAGACCAGCGGCGGTGTCAATGCCTACATTCCGCTGAGCGAGATCGCCGCGATCACGCTGGATACCGGCGCCTCGTACATCTATCACGAACGCAACGAGCGCTTCATTCCGATCAAATTCAGCGTGCGCGGGCGTGACCTCGCAGGTACCGTCGCCGACGCCCAACAGCAGATTGCGCGGACGGTGAAATTGCCGCCCGGCTATCGGATCGAATGGGCCGGCGAGTTCGAGTCGCTCCAGCAGGCGAAGAGGCGGCTGGAGGTCATCGTGCCCCTGAGTCTCGGACTGATCATCGTCCTGCTGTACGGTCTGTTCGGCTCGCTGCGGGACAGCGTGCTCGCGCTGGCGGGGATTCCATTCGCGGTCGCCGGCGGCGTGCTGGCCCTCTGGATCACCGGGCTGAACTTCAGTATCTCCGCCGCGATCGGGTTCGTGTCCCTCTTGGGGATCTCGGTGATGAACGGCATCCTGATGCTCACCTACTACAACGAGGTCGTGCAGCGCGGCATGACGAGCCTGGAGGCGATGTTTCACGCGGGCTCCCAGCGTATGCGGCCGATGCTGATGACCGCGTTATCGGCGTGCATCGGTCTGGTCCCGGCGGCGATCTCGACGGGCATCGGCAGCCAGGTGCAGCGGCCCCTGGCGACGGTGGTCGTCGGCGGCTTGCTGATCGGTCCGCTCATGTTGCTCGTGGTGGTCCCGGCGCTGCAAGCCATCTTCTTGCCGCGAGACGAGCGCCGGACAGCGGAGAGTTGAGGGATCGGATTCGTCAGCGAAACAGCTGACAGGCGAGCACGGAGGGTCGACGAGACGTGAGACTCGACGCGTATATCCGCGGGGCCAGCCCGCTTTGGGGTATGGTGGCTGCCTTCGCGGCTGTAGCGGCTCTGATCTCCGGCTGCGCCGTGGGCCCGGATTTTCGACGGCCGGCCGCGCCGGTGCTGAGCGACTACGCGCGTGCGTCGCTCGGGGCGCAGACGACATCGTCGGACATCCCGGGTGGTGAGGCGCAGCGGTTCCTCTTCGACCAACAACTCTCCGTGCCGTGGTGGACGATATTCGAATCGCCGGCGTTGAACGCACTGATTGACAAGGCGCTCAGTGCCAGCCCCACGCTGGTCGCCGCCGAGGCCGCGCTGCGGCAGGCCAGCGCCCTGAAGCTCGCGCAGCAAGGCGCATTCTTCCCGACCGTGACGGCTCTCTTCTCCGCAAGCCGTCAGCGGGCCTCGGCGACCCTGTCGCCACCGCTGAGCACGAACGAGCTGGCGTACAACCTGTACACCACGCAGGGCACCCTCAGCTTCTCGCCGGACGTGTTCGGCGGTATCCGGCGGCAGGTCGAGGCGCTGTGGGGCCTCGCGGAGGCCCAGCGCTTCCAGCTCGAGGCGACATCCCTGACGTTGACCTCGAACCTCGTCTCGGCCGCCATCCAGGAAGCGTCGTTACGCGCGCAGATCGCTGCCAGCCGGGAGATCATCGACATCAGCGCCAGATCGCTCGCGCTGGTCCGCCGCCAGCTCGAGCTCGGGGCGGTGGCGCGCCTGGACGTGGCGGCGCAGGAGGCGGCGCTCGCGCAGGTCCAGCAGGCGCTGCCGCCCCTGCGGAAGCAGCTGGAGCAAACGCGCAACCTGCTGGCGGCCCTCTCCGGCCGTTTCCCCAGCGATGAGCCCGAGGAGACCTTCGAGCTTACAGCCCTGCGGCTGCCCCGGGACCTGCCCGTGGGGCTGCCATCGACACTCGTCGAGCGTCGTCCGGACGTGCGCGTGGCCGAGGCGCAGCTCCGCGCCGCCAGTGCCCAGATTGGTGTCGCCCTGTCGAGCCGGCTCCCGCAGTTCACGATCACAGGGACCGCCGGGGGCCTGTCGACCGGGTTCACCCAGATGTTTGCCAATGGGAACCCGCTCTGGACTCTGGCGGGTAACCTCGCGCAAACGCTTTTCGACGGTGGAACCCTGCTCTATCGGCAACGGGCGGCGGAGGCGGCGTTCGAGCAGGCCGCGGCGCAGTACCGAAGCACCGTCATTGCCGCGTTCCAGAACGTGGCCGACACCCTGTATGCGCTGCAGGCGGATGCCGAGGCACTGAAGGCGGCGGTCGCCGCCGAACAGAGCACGAAGATCAGTTTGGATCTGACGCTGTCGGCCCAGCAACTCGGTGCCGTCAACTACCTGGCGGTGCTCAGCGCTCAACAGGCGTACCGGCAGGCGCTGCTCACTCGCGTGCAGGCGCAGGCAGCCCGTTTGTCGGACACGGTCGTGCTGTTCCAGGCGCTGGGCGCCGGGTGGTCGAGTCGCCTGGGCCGGGACGCCGCAGACACACCCGCGATGACCACTGAGCCCCAACAGTGAGCGTCAGTGCCAATCGCGGTTCCAGCAACCATCGAGCGAAGGCGCCTTGCGATACGTCCTCGTGATCATCGCTGTCTGTGTCGGGACAGGCTGTGCCCGCGATGTCGTGATGCTGAACCCCCGGACGGGCGAAACGACGACATGCCGCGCGAGTACACTGGATCCGTGGTCGCAACAGGAGGCCTGCGTCGGCGACCACATCGCACACGGTTGGAGAAAACTGGAGTGAGGATTCTCAGCCGTGCCGGTCGGCTGGGCAGTATCGAGCCGCCCAATGCGAGCGCTGATCATCGAGGATGATCAGAAGGCCGCTCGCCTCCTCGCGAAGGGCCTACGAGAAGAGCGTTTTGCCGTTGACATCGCCCACTCGGGCGCCGAGGGCGACGAGATGGCCAGCATCACTGATTACGATGTCATCGTATTGGACCGGCTCCTGCCGGATAAGGATGGGATAGTCGTCTGTCGGAACCTGAGAGAACGCGGCGTGGTGACCCCGATCCTCGTGCTCTCTGCGCGTGCCACCCTGGAAGACCGGGTCACTGGCCTTAACGCGGGCGCCGACGACTACCTCGTCAAGCCGTTCGGGTTCAGCGAGCTCTTGGCCAGGATCCGCGCGCTCCTTCGGCGCTCGGAGCTCACGCGTGCGGTCGTCCTCAAGGTCGCCGATCTCAGGCTGGACCCGGCGAGCCACGGGGTATCACGGGGCGGGATCGCCATCAGCCTCACCCGGAAGGAGTACGCGATCCTCGAGGTCCTGATGCGGCATCCCGGCGAGATCGTGGAGCGCGCACTGCTGGCCGAGCGGGCGTGGGAAGGAGAGCCCGACAGGTTCACCAGCGTCATCGACGTCCACGTCAGTAATCTACGCCGAAAGATCGAACCAGCTGGCGCCCCGCGGCTTCTCCACACGGTCCGCGGGCACGGCTACCTCCTGGGTCTCACCGAATGCGGAGGTACCTTGACCTGACGGTTTGTGGCCCGGCCACGTGGCGGAAGAGATGGAACGGCCTGTGAATGCCACTCTCATTCTCGGCTTCATGCTGATGGCGCAGCCCACGCCGCTCTCTGTCAGCAAGCTCCTCCGCAATCCCGACCGCTTCAAGGGGCAGCCAGTGACCGTCAGCGGAACGATGAGCAATTTTCGGGAAGCGTTCGACCTCACCGACGGCCGCGAGATCGTTCACGTGATCTCGTTTACCAAGCCACCATGTCGATCCGGGGCGGTGCCCGTCGAAGGCACCTTCGAGCGCGTCTACCGCTGCTCTTGACTCCAGGAGGTAAAGCCCCGCTCGTTGCGGTCCTTCGAGTCGAATCCGAGGCGGTCAGAGGCCTCGACGCGCGTCGCCCATCGACAGTCGCGACTGTGGAACAGCCGTGCGCCGCGTTGGGCAAGGTAGGGCTCGACCGCCGCTGTCACAACCTCGGGTGCGCCCAGTTCAGCGGAAACATTCGCGCATGCGGCGACGTCAAGCCGGTCGGGCTGATCGACTCCACCTTGGAGAAGACGCGCTCGCCTTCACAGCGGCGAGACCTCGACGCGCGCGTCGTAGGCGGACTGGCCGACGGTGAAGGGGAAGAGCGCGCACGCCTCATCGGGGACGGCCGGCGCCCCGCTGGTGAGGTCGTTGACGCCGCGCCAGCCGTCGCGCATCCACACCGTGCCAGCGGGAACCTTGTCGGTCACTCGCGCCCGCGCCTCGAGCGCTCCGCGCTCGTTGTGGATGCGGATCGCCGCGCCGTCCGTCACGCCGCGCGCGGCGGCATCGGTGGGCGAGATCCACAGCGCGGGCTCGGCGTCGGCCCTGGCCAGCGACGGCAGCGCGCGGCCGTGGTCGTAGAAGCCGTGGAAGTGCGTGAGGGTACGCCCCTGGCGGAACGTCAGCGGATACGGCGACGACGGCAGCGGCTCGTACACCGGCAGCGCCGGCAGCCCGTGGCGCTGCGCTCGCTCGGAGACGAACTCGACCTTCCCCGACGGCGTGTCGAACGCGAGGGTCGGATACGCGACGTGCGACACGTTCATCGGATGGATGCCCCCGGCGGCGCGGATCCCGGCGACGGTCGCGTGGCCCGTGGCAGAATGGTCGAGGACGGCGTCGATCATTCCGTCGTCGGACGCCCACGGGAAAAAGTCGTCGAGGCGGAGCCGCCGCGCCAGCTCGCGTAGCACCCACGACGCCGAGCGCGCCTCGCCGGGCGGCTCGAGCGCCTGCGGCATCAGGTAGAGGTGGGTGTTCGTGCCCTTCATCCCCAGCTCCTCCAGCCACGAGGTGGCGGGCAGGAGCACGTCGGCGCACTCGCGCGCGGTGTCGCTCATGAAGAGATCTTGCACCATCACGAGGTCCGAGCCACGCAAGCCGGCCACCACGCGGTTCGCATCGGCGAACGACGAGACCATGTTGGTGCCCCACAGGAGCATCACGCGGATGCGCCCCTCGACGAGCGCCTCGGTGATGCGGGGCATCTGGTCGATGACGTAGTCGCCGGGCGGCCGCCGGTCGTTGGCCGCGATGCTGGCCAGCCCGTGGCCGTGCGACGTGGAGCCGTGGCGGGGGCCGAAGCCGCCGCCGGGCACGCCGAGGTTGCCGGTGAGCGCAGGTAGGCAGGCGACGGCGCGCCCCGCCTGCCAGCCGTTGGCGCCCTTGTACATCGAGCTGCCGCCGATCACGATCATGGCCGGACGCGTGCTCGCGTAGCGGCGCGCGAGCGCCTCGACGCGCGCGGCGGAGATGCCGGTGATCGGCTCCGCCCACGCCGGCGAGTGCGCGCGCACGTGGGCGGCCAGCTCGTCGAAGCCGAGCGTGTGCTGCGCGACGAATGCGCGGTCGTGCAAGCCCTCGCGCACGATCACGTGCATCATCGCCAGGGCCAGCGCCGCGTCCGTTCCCGGGCGGAGCACGAAGACTTCGTCAGACTGCGCGGCCGCCTCGGTCTCGCGCACGTCCACGGTGACGACGTGGGCGCCGCGCCGGCGGGCCGCGGCCACGTACCGGGCAGTATTCGGCTGGCTCGCCAGGTTGGCGCCCCAGAGAACGATGAGGTTGGCGTGGGCCCCCATGTCCTCCTTGGTGCTCGTCTCGAGCAGGCCGGTGAGGCCGAGGCCGAAGCCGCCGAGCCCCCAGCAGATCATCTGGGCGCCCCACGACTGGCAGCCGTAGAGGTTGGCGAATCGACGCACGAGATTGCCGGTGAGCCGCACACCGTAGTTGTTGGCGGCGACGCCGTGGCCCGTCCACATGGCCGTCGCGAGCCGGCCGGCCGCGCGCATCCGCTCGGCGATCCGGTCGAGCACCTCGTCCCAGCCGGCGCGCCGCCAGTCACCGCCGCCGCGCCGGTCGCGCACCATGGGATGGAGCAGCCGCACCGAGTTACCGACGATCTCACGTGACGCCTGGCCGCGCACGCAGAGGAACCCCTGGCTGTCGGGATTGTCCGGATCACCCTTGACCGACAGCACGCGGCCGTCCTCGATCTCGACGAGCATCCCGCAGAGCGTGGGGTGGCAGTTCATCGGGCACATCGTGCGGACCACGGTGCTCATCGGGTCTCCCGGCTGGCGTGGATCGACGGCGCGAGGCTCATCGCGTCAAGTCTAGCCGGGGTGTGCGCCGTCACGCCAGCGTCCTGAGGTGGCATCACCCGCCGGGCGCGGAGGCGATCGCGCCGGCGACGACGCGATCCAGCTCGCGTAGATCGAACGGCTTGTGCAGATAGGCGTAGGCCCCCTCGGTCAGCGCATCGGCCTCCTTTCGGCTCTCGTAGTCTCCGCTCATCATGAGAACCGGCGCCATCACGCCCATGTCGCGGATGCGCTTGAGCACGTCGAGACCCTGTCGTCGTTGCAAAGGGTCACCGATCCCCGGCATGACCATGTCCAGGAGAATCAGGTCGAAGCGCACACGCTGCAGGAGGCCGAGCGCCTCGGTGACCGAGGCGGTCGTCGTGATCTCGTAGGTGTGCGCGTGCCGGAAGGAGGCAAGGATCTCCCGCAGCGTCTCCAGCACGCGGGGCTGGTCATCGACGATCAGGACTCGCTTCATCGCCGTGATGTTGATTGTCGACCTCCTTGTGTTCGAATGGAACCGATGAGGCGCTCCTATACAATACTGGTTCTTCTCGCCTGCCTGCCGTTCGCGGCGGCGTTCGCCGCGCAGGAACGATCCGACACGGCGTCTCCACCCGCAGCGCTTCCCGGCAAGCCGGCGCCCGAGGCGGTCGTGGCCGAGATCCGCGTGGCGCTCGACGCGGCCATCGCCCGATTCGCCGCGATGGACGAGGCCGGCGTCCTCGACTACGTCTCGCCGCAATACCGGACCGGCACGCTGACGAAAGCCGGGATCGCCGAGCAGCTGAGAGCCGTCTTCGCGATCCACGACCAGGTGAGGGCGCGCGTGCGCGTCGACGACGTGCGGATCGTCGGTGGCCTCGCCTGGGTCTATTCGACCGGCGACGTCACCGGTCGTCTGCGCTGGGTCGGTGGTACGGTCCCGGTGCTGTCGTGGCAGCGGGAGCTGGAAGTCGCCCGTCGCGAGAGCGGCCGCTGGCGTCTTTTCGGCTACCAGCAGTAACGCGCTGCGCGGCGCGCCGATCAGGGCGCGGCCACGGGTCCGTTGGCCTCGGCGGGGTCGTGCCGGAAGACGTACTCCACGCACCCGCCCGTACCGCGTTGAGTCACCAGATTGACGAGCCGATAGCCACGTCGGCTGAGGGGAAGAATAATCTCCTCGGGCATGGCGAATTCGAAGGGATAGCCGCCGAGCCAGTCGAAGCAGTCGCGAATGGGCGACATGCCGCGCGAGCGGCCGTATTCGCTGTAACGCTTCCAGGGATTGCGCCGCCACACCAGGTCGGCGGCCAGGCCGCGTGCGATTTGATACGGGATGTAGGTTGCAGACACGACGGTGCGGCCGAATAGTCCTGAGCAGTAGAAGCGCTTGATCCTGGTCCAGCGGTGCGACCAGAATCCCTGATCGTTGTAGATCGCGATGAAGAGCCAACCGCCCGGGGCGACCCGCCCCAGCGCGGCATCGATGGCCTTCCACATGGCGCCGGTGTGATGCAGCAC
>Ga0306925_10005715_pt1 | contig 11454 bp, 6 predicted proteins | sample flu12Cox44000176_FD_203755 | JGI IMG/M metagenome (GOLD analysis project Ga0306925, IMG submission 203755) | Lab enrichment of tropical soil microbial communities from Luquillo Experimental Forest, Puerto Rico - flux8day.12C.oxic.44.000.176 (v2)... | ecosystem: Environmental > Terrestrial > Soil...
AACCTCGCCGTCGGTCTCGACGTGGATCGTTTTGCGGCCGATCTCTTCCTGCAAGCGGCGATAGATGCGGTCACCGCGGCGGAATTGGGCATCGATGGCACCTTGCACCTCGGAGGCGCTGACAACGTGCTTACCAGACGACGCGGCCAGCTGATCGGCCTCTTGCAGCAGATCGACGATTTCGCGCAACCCGGTCGAAACCCGCTCGGCGTCGCCGACAAGCCGTGATGCCCGCTCGATGACACGCGCCACCGCGCTGCGATCGAAGGGGAGCAGCTTTTCGCGGCGCACCACCGCCGCGATGAAGCGAGCGTACAATAAGCTGGTCTCTGGGGTGCGCTCGATGCGGTCGTCAAAATCGGCGGCGATCTTGAAAAGCTCTTTGAAATCGTCATCGACTGCACTCAACAGGTAGTAGATCGTTGGCGAGCCGAGCAGCACAATCTTGACATCGAGGGGGATCGGTTCGGGCTGGAGCGAGACCGTGCTCGCCATACTCAGCGCTTGCTCCAACGTCTCTATACGGATCTCTCCGGCGTTGAGGGCCCGCTTCAGTGAAGCCCAACCGAAGTTTCCCCCCAGCAGCCGTTGCGCATCGAGCAGAAGATAGCCGCCATTGGCGCAGTGTAAGGCGCCGGGGACCAAAAGGTTGAAATCGGTAATGAGGGCGCCGAAGCGGGCAAGATGCTCGACACGGCCCACCAGGGTCTGGTGGGTCGGGTTGTCCTCATAGACGACCCGGGCGCCGTGCAGATCGCCGTTGTCGACAATAACATTGACCTGATAGCGGCGGAAACGTGTTTCGCTGACAGCTTCGTCCACTGGGGATGGTAGCGGCAATCCTTGAGGCGGCTGCGGTGACGGCAGAAAATCGTGGGCGTTTTCTTTTATGTCGTGCTCGACAGCGTCGAGGTATTGAGCGGCATCGGGCAGATCGTGATAGCCGGTGCGCAGCTCGTTCATCATCAGCGCGATCGCCGCGCCGGTGGTCTCGCGATTGAGCTCACGGACCGCCTCCCGGTGCTCGCGCTCCCACTGCGGAACTTTCTGCATCACCTCTTCGAGCTCGCCCTGGACTTTTTCGAGGTCGTGCTGGATCCGAGTGCGCTCCACCTCGGGTAGCGCCTCGAACATCTCCGGGGTCAAGACCTTGCCGTCCCGCCGCGGTCCCAATGCCAATCCCATTGGGGTACGCAGTATTGAAATGCCTTCTTGCTCGGCCTCCCGCTGCAATGCGCCAAAGGCTTGTTCATTGCGCTGTTTGAACCTCTGCTCGATAACGTCGAGGCGGGCCCGATATTCGTCACGCTCGAAGGCGGCCGGCAGCGCGACGCGCAATTCTTCGACGAGCCGTTTCATCTCCTTGCGCAGCCCTCCGCCGCGTCCCGGCGGCAATTGCAGTCGGCGGGGTTTCTGCGGATCGGCAAAGTTGTTGACATAACACCAGTCAGGTGCAGTCGGTGCATTTACGGCGTGGCGCCGCAACAAATCCTGGACGACGGTATGCTTGCCCGTGCCACTGGCCCCGAGAGCATAAACGTTGTATCCCTTGCGCCGCATCGCCACCGCGAACTCCACTGCTTCCACCGCTCGGTCCTGGCCAATCGGCCCCAATGCATCGTCGAGTTCGCTGACCAATTCGAACGGCAACTCGGCCGGATCGCAATGGCGGTAGAGCAAGGCAACGGGTAGCGGAAGTCCAGGTTCGATAGCCGGCGCGCCGACTGCGCCTCGAGGGTGGTCGCGGTAATTCACCGATGCTTCCGTGACGGCCAAGGCTACTCTCCTCCGACGGGGCTTCCTGGTAATCGCTGCAATGTCTCATATCATGCGGGGGGTTTTCACACATCAGGACCCGTTGTGGACCTCCGTCAACCGCGCCCCGATCGATTGAGGGTACGGACAGCGGACCTTCGCATTTGCCGTGCTTCCTTCAGTTGATGGACCCATACCGGCTATTCACCTGCCACAGCAATGAGGTCGCCGGGGAACCTTGACACTATGGCTCAGCCCCCGCTCGAAGTTGGATCTCTAGCTCCCGCCCGTCGGTGCGAGGTGAGCAATGTCCCGCAACGTTTGCAGTGGACTGCGCCGCTCTCGTTGTCGGACAAACAAACTCACGCCGAGGAGCATCATCGTGATCGAGAGTATCGCCCTCCTGCGCTGGGAAGCGTGATGTCCCTCACACGGTCGTGGTCAGCGTCGCGACAGAGAAATAAAGCACGGTCGATATAGTACCGATCGCCGGGTTACGCCGATGCTGCGTTTCGTAAACGATCGCCGTCATTGCAAAAGGAAGACGCCATTTCGGCCCGTAGTTGTTTTAAGCTCTCGATGCCTTCTGCGTAAGCGCAAAATGTGCGCTTATTGAGGTCAGCACTGCTTCGGAGCAGGGGTCTTGCTCATCCACCCCAGCGCATCAAAGAGCATCGGCGCCGATCGCTGTCTCTAGCGCGTTCTCTGATCGGGCCGTAGAGACCGCAGAGGAAAGACTGGCGAGACCAACGAGGTGCTAACGCGGGGCTAGCCCTCAGGACCCCCTCGACGGAACAAAGCGCTCAGCTTTCCAAGTTGTCCTATCGCACCCCCTATGCCAGGTCAGTACCCCCCGCTCCCGTCACCTCCTGCTAACCGGCCGAACTGCCACGGGATTTTCCCTGGTCAGCTGAATTTCTTCTGTTTCATGGCGGATCACGAGGGAACCGCCCTCACGTAGCGTGTATTCCACTTTCTCCAGGCTGATTTCGACTTCCAGCATCTGGCCGCGATACGACACCGGAAACCTAAGGATGGCGTTGTCCTCCGGCGCGCGCCGTGGCCAAAACGACAACGTTCCGTCATCGTCCCGCATGCCGCCAAGCCCATAGGTGAACATCATCCAACTGCCACCCATCGAGGCGATATGGCATCCGTCCTTCACGTTCCCACCCACATTCGCCAAGTCCATCAGCAGCGCCGCCACACCGTACTGAATAGCTTTTCCAGTATCTCCGACCTGCGCCGCGATGATCGCCTCTACGCAGGACGACAACGATGAATCGCCGGTGGTCAACGGGTCGTAGAACTCAAAGTTGCGTTTCTTCGACTCTAGGGAAAACGCATCACCCAGCAAAAACATGGCCAATACCACATCCGCCTGTTTGATCACCTGCTTCCTGTAAATATTGAGCGGATGGTAAAACAGCAGCAGCGGGTAGTGCTCGCGCGGTGTGTTTCGGAAGTCCCAGGGCTCGCGGTCGAGAAAGCTGTCATCTTGCGGGATGATCTTCAGCTTCTCGTCATATGGCACATACATGCTGTCCGCCGCATGTATCCAACCCTCTACCTCGGATGGATCGAGCACGGTTTTGTGGACGAGCTCGTTGTACGCTTTCGGGTCTATCGCCTGCAGAGCCTCGACAGTCTGAGCCGCATACCGAAGATTCTCCCGAGCCATCAGGTTCGTGTAAGCGTTGTTGTTCACGACGGTGTTGTATTCATCGGGCCCGGTGACGGAGTTGATACAGAATTTCCCGTCTCTTGCATCTGCGTAGAAGCCTAGGCTCCGCCAAAAGCGCGCCGTTTCCACGAGCATTTCTGCGCCGCAGTCCCGCAGGAACGCTTCGTCACCCGTCGCCTGGACGTATTTGCGTAGCGCGTACATGATGTCCGCATTGATGTGATACTGCGCGGTCCCGGCGGCGTAGTAAGCGGACGCTTCTTCACCGCTGATCGTGCGCCATGGGAACATGGCGCCACGATGGCCTAGTTCTCTAGCGCGTGCTCGCGCCTGCGGCAGCATGTTGTAGCGAAAGGTCAGCAAATTCTTGGCGATGCGAGGCGAGGTATAGATCAGAAACGGCAGCAAATAGATCTCGGTATCCCAGAAATAATGGCCCTCATATGCCTGTCCGGTGACGCCCTTAGCCGGCACACCCGTATCTTCGGCGCGCGCGGACGCCTGCAGGATGTGAAAGAGATTGAAGCGTATCGCTTGCTGGATCTCCACGGTGCTGCGTTTTGTTCGGTCTTCTCTGATGTCCCTGACCCGGACATCGCTGCGCCGCCAGAAATCCTCCATGTATTGCTCTTGCGAGGCGAGCAGCTGCTCGAACCCCTGGGTCATTACGCGATCCAGTGTCCACTCGGCACGACCGCAGAGCTCTTCAGGCGAAGCCATCGGCGAAGTGTGGTAGACCATGTATTTGGTGAGATGGATCGGACAGTCGGGCCGCGCATCGATGGTGAAGGCGACCTGGCCAAAATCCTCGGCATAGGAGACCTTATGGGCGTGCGGGCACGAGGTGTCGAGTGAATGGTCAGTCGCGCACGTCAGCATCAAACGGCTCTTCTCAGTCGCGTGGCACAGCACGATCCGGCGGTCTTTCGCATAGCTGGCTCGGGGATGGAGCACCCGGCCGGCAAAATCCCTTGTCTGTCGCGGATCGTTGACGTCGATGGATGCGCTCGGTTCGTTCGCCTTCATCTCCGAAGAGATCATGAGAGGGGCCGCTGCGTTGAGGAGCGTCACACGGTAGGATATAGCGGCCACGTGCCTATTGGCGAAGGAGACCAAACGCCGGGATGTGATCAATACCTGTTTGCCTGCAGGCATTTCCCAGAGGATCTCCCGGTCGAGGGTCCCGGATCTCATATTGAGCCGGCGCTCATATTTGAGCAGGTTCGCATTGGGTAGCCAGAACGGCTCGTCATCGACGAACAGCTTGATGATCTTGCTGTCGGTCACGCTCAGGATAGTCTGGCCGGTTCTCGCAAAGCCGTAGGCTCCCTCCACGTATACGATCGGGTGGGTTTCATAATATCCGTTGATCAGAGTGGCGTTTTCGGCATTGGGGCCGCCTTCCTCCGGGCAACCACGCATGCCCAGGTATCCATTGCCGAGCGCCAATATCGTTTCCAGCTGAGCCAGGAATTCGGGGTGAAACCCCTTTTCGATGACGTTCCACTCGTCTGCCGGAAAGTCGCGGGCTGGCGGCCTCAGGGGTACATGGTGAATCATCGGGCTGTTCCTCCCAAGAAGCTTGGCGCACTTCAGTCGGCGAACTGCTAACTGGAGAGCTCCTCCTTCGTCTCTGGCAGAAAGACCGCCAGAACCACGAGCGCGACGAGCCCTTCGGCCGCGAGGCTCGCAAACCCGGCCGATCGTCCAAAATGATCGACGATCAAGCCGGTAAGTGTCGGACTGAGCGCGGCACCGACGCCCATTACCGTGCCGAACATTCCCTGGGCGAGATTGAAACGTCCGGTTCCTTTGGTCACATCGGCTATGACCACTGCCGTCATCACCCCGAGCACAGCCCCAGTGATAACGTCCAGCAATTGGATTGCTATTAGGGCAAACGAATTACTAATCACAGAAAAGAGCACTGCACGGATCGGCAGGGCGGCGAACCCGACGAGCAGCAGCGGCTTGCGACCATGTTTTTCGGCCGACCGTCCGACCCAAGGGGCGAGCAGACCGACGAGAAGCTGCGGTACGATGATCAAGGCCGCTATAAGCGGTGCCGCCTGTCGCTTGCCCTCATAGGCTAGTCCCCCGCCGAGAAGCGGCATCATGGATGCACTGGCGACCTGAAACAGAGCCGCGCAGGCGCCAAAAATCAACAGCCGGCGGTTCTTCAAAAGAGCCGCGTAGCTGGCTCGTTGGGGACGGTCAGCATTGGCGGTTTCAGCACCGGAAGCGCGCCCGAAATCAATCTCTTCAGCGCGGATCCGATTCAGCGAAACGAGCACCGGTATGGCGAGTGCGGCGGGTACGAACATTGCCCAAGGCGAGTTGGAATATGCGATGACGGCCATGCTCAGGGTAACCGCGACACCGCCGGCAGCCGCGAACCGCTGGTTCAGTCCAAGCCGTTCCGACAGCCGGGCGTGACCGACCAGTCCAAGGGTAATAGAGACAACCCCGGGGCCAAGCACGCCCCCCGTGATCCCCTGCAACACTTCGGCGAGAGCGACCAACGGAAAGCTGGGCCAAAGGCGGAAGATCAGCACGCTGAGCGCGATGGTCATCACACCGGTCGCGACCAGCAGTCGTTTCGCCCGCAGGGCGTCGACGAGTGCGCCACCAGGCACCTGGCTAACCAGACTAGCGGCTCCGCCTATGGTTAAGGCAAACCCGATGTCTTTGGCTGTCCACCCCTGTATCGCCAGGTAGGCAGCGGCGATCGGTCCAAAGGCGGTCTGCATGCCGGACAGAAAGAAGTTGAGCCAGCTCAACCCGAGCAGGCTCTGCTGCGACGGCGCAGCCGGTTCCCCGACTGATCGCGGCTCAACGACACTCACCACCGGAGTTACCCTAAGTCCGATGACTGAGAGCGGACCGGGCCGCCACGTTTCTTCTCGAACGAGCTGCGGTGAACGAAGTGCAGAACGTATAGCGGCTGATCATTCTTCAGACTGCGAAGTCCGTGGTCAGCTTTTTCGGCACTGACACGTTCCGCAACTTTACATAGTCGGGTAGGCCATTCTTAAACGGCGGATAGGCTTCGCCGACGATCAGCGGTGCCAAATAACGGCGGGCAGCCTCGGTTACGCCAAAGCCGTCGGCGCTGATGAAGTCGGCAGGCAACAGCTTCTCCTGGTTAGCGACCTCGGCGAGCGGGGCTGCGATGATATCCCAGCGATAGGGCGCGTCGCTAAGCCGGCGGATCGCCGGCATCACCGCGTTCCTTCCGCCGATTGCGAATTCCACCGCCGCGCGACCGACCCCGTAGGCCTGCTGAAGATCGGTCTCGGAGGCAATATGGCGTGCCGAGCGCAGGAGGTAATCCGGAACCGCCCAATGGCATTTGCAACCGAGCTTTGCGCCTATCAGGTTGCTGATGAGCGGCGCGACGCCGCCCAGCTGGGCATGACCGAAGGAATCCTTCAAACCCGATGCCGAGAGAAACTCTCCGTCTGGTCGCTTGACCCATTCTGAAACGGCGATAACGCACTGGTCGTACCGCTCTAAAGCCTCCTCGACTTTGCCTATGAACCGACCTTCGTCGAACGCTACCTCTGGGAACAGCAGGATGTGCGGAGCATCGCCTTCGTGTTCGGCAGCGAGCGCGCAAGCGGCAGTCGTCCAGCCTGCGTGGCGGCCCATCACTTCCAGTGTGAACACTTTGGTCGAGGTACGGCTCATCGCCGCCAGGTCGAGCGCCGCCTCGCGAAGCGAAGTCGCAACATATTTTGCGACTGAGCCGAAGCCCGGGGAGCAGTCGGTGATCGGCAGGTCATTGTCCATTGTCTTGGGAATGCCGACGCACGCGATTGGGTAGCCGAGTTCAGCGCCCAATTGGCTGACTTTATAAGCGGTGTCTTGCGAGTCGCCGCCACCGTTGTAGAAAAAGAAGCCGATGTCGTGCGCGCGAAACATTGCGATCAAGCGTTCGTATTGCGCGCGGTCCTCGTGGATCGAACCGAGCTTATAACGACAAGACCCGAAAGCGGCACCCGGGGTATGTTTGAGCGCAGCGATCGCAGCTTCGGACTCAAAGCTCGTATCGATCAGATCTTCCGTCAGCGCGCCGATGATGCCATTGCGCCCGGCATAGACCTGGCCAATCTGCTCTGGGTGTTGTCGCGCAGTTTGCACAACGCCACACGCCGAGGCGTTGATTACCGCGCTAACCCCGCCAGACTGGGCGTAGAAAGCATTCTTAAGTGCCATGACTACCCCTCGAAAGAACCGTGGCAGCTTACACCGGCACCTGTTGTGTCGCGCCCGGCGCCAGTTTCCGTGTCGCAGCTGCTATCCGTATCTCCATCCCCTCGCCCTCGACCAGCGTTGCCTGCACGGTGTCACCGACGATGCGGATCGCCACGGAGCGGCCCTTCCAGCTCACACGGAACGACAGACCGCGCCACTGCGGTGGGAGCCTTGGGTCGATGCCGAGCGTGTCGCCCTTCAGGTCGAGGCCGGCGAAGCCGAGTATCACCGCCTGCCACAGGGCGCCCAGCCCGGCGATGTGCACGCCACCGGCGGTATTGGGGTCTGGGTCGAGGTCGGCGGCCGCCGTCGCGCGCAGGTAGCGCAGTGCCATCTCGGCATCACCCAGGCGCGCCGCGACTAGCGCGTGCATTCCCGTGCTGAGCGAACTACCGTGGGCACAGAGGGGCTCGTAGTGGCGGAAATTTGTCTCCGCCGTCGTGCCGGGGAATTCTTCCGACAGTAGCGCAATCAGTGCCACGACATCCGCCTGCTTCACGACCTGCGAGCGCTGGGTCAACTCGCGGCCGATCACGACGTCGATGGGCACCTTCCGGTCGGCGTAGGTGGTGAGTTCGAGTGGTTGCAGCGCATTAAAACCGGCGAACTGCTCATAGATGCCGGTCGCAGGATCAAGGCCCGTCACAATGCGCGCGATCGCGTCGCGCCAGTCCGCGAGCTCCTCGTCGCCGAGCGCCAGTTTCTCGCGCAGGGCGGCGGCGTGGTTGGGCCAGCGCTCATGCAACAGCTCCATCGTCTCGAGCCCGCGGCCAATGTTCCAGCGCGCCATCAGATTTGTGAAGGCGTTGTCGTCCACGTCCTCGTGATATTCGTCTGGCCCGATCACGTGGCGGATGTGGCGCTTGCCGTCCGTTTCCGCCACTGCGCGGGACGCCCAGAACCGGGCCGTATCAAGCAGTATCTCGGCGCCGGCGCGGAGGAAGAAGTCGTCGTCGCCGGTAAAGCGCCAGTATTGCCACACCGCATACGCGACGTCGGCACTGATGTGGTGCTCCATCCTGCCGGTCAGTATTTCGATCAGTGTGCCGTCGGCTCCGACGACGCGCTCGGGCGTGGTCTCTACGCCGGTGTCGGCCGATTCCCACGCATAGAGCGCGCCCTTAAAGCCGAAATGCGCCGCCTTTGCGCGCGCCCCGGGCAATGTGTGGAAGCGGTACATCAGCAGCGCCCGCGCCGCTTCCGGCCAGATCGCGGTGTAGAAGGGCAGCAGGTAGATCTCGGTGTCCCAAAAGACATGACCAAGATAGGCATCGCCGGTGAGGGCGCGCGCGCCAATCGATACACGTTCGTCCTCGGGATTGGCGGTGCTGGTCAGATGGTAGACAGCGAAGCGCACCGCTCGCTGCAATACCTCATCGCCGTCGATGATTATGTCGCCAGCGGCCCAGCGGGCATTCCAGGCGGCCTCGTGCTCAGCGAGCACGGCGCGCCAGCCCAGCGCATGGCTGCGCGCCAGCGCGGCGACGGCGTGCGGCGCTGGGTCGTCCTCCAGGGTGTCGGCGCGGGCCACCGCGACGAGGCGGTGGAATTCAGCCACCTGTCCGGCCACCGAGCGCCAGCGCCAGGCCCAGCGCAGTGAGAACGGACGCTCCGGGGTGAGCGGATTATCACCGAGACGCAATGTCGCGTCGCCAGTCATTACCACGCCCTTGCCGGTGCCCTCCAGGCGCCACGCGCCAAGGTCATGCTCCAGTCGCATCGGCTCCATGCCGAGGCCGGCCATCGCGAAGCTGGCTTCCAGCATCACATCGACGCCGTCGCGGTCTATCGAGAGCCGCAGAAGCTGCAGGCCTGCGGCGCGGTCTGCCAATGACAGGAGCCGCAGCTCATGCCCCTCGAAGGTGATGCCGGCGGGAGTGCGATGCGTCCAAGTCGACAGCAGCAAGCCGCGGCGCATGTCGAGCTGTCGGATGCCGACGTGGACTTCGCCCTCACGCCCCAGCAGGGGTTCTCCGTCCAGCAGGATGCGCACGCGGGACCAGTCGGCGACAGGCACCAGCGCGGGCACCGGCGGTTCGATGTTGGGCACATCAAAAAGGCCAGCGACGTAGCAGCGCGGCCAGGATGCCCATCTGCCATATCCCAGCCAGCTAACCCAGGTCGGGCCCCGGCTAACCGAGCGAGCCGCGCGCATGCCCAAGAAGCCGTTGCCAAACGCGAAGCGGGACTCAACCGCGCTTTCGGTCAACACGTTGTAGCCTTCATGGCTGGTGACCCAGCCAGGGTCTTGCGTCGGCTGGAGGGCCTGTTTCACGGTGTTTTTCCTCCCAAGGCGCCGTCAGGGGTTGGTCAATCAACCAGTTCGCCCAGATCGTTCACCACCAGATGTGCACCATGGCGCCGAAGTTCTTCGGCATTCCCCTTGCGCGCGACGCCGATTACGAGGCCAAAGCCCCCTGCAGACCCGGCCTCAACTCCTGAAAGGGCGTCCTCGATGACAACCGCCCGCCCGGGCTCAACCCCGAGCAGCTTTGCTCCCATCAGAAATGTGTCCGGAGCGGGTTTCCCGGCCAAGTGACGCGCATGAATCATGTTGCCGTCGACTTGTGCGTCAAAGACGCCATCCAATTTGGCGGCCTTTAGAACAACTGTGCAGTTCTGGCTCGAAGTGACGACAGCGAGCTTGAACTCCTGATGGCGGAGCTGGTGGATGAGTTCAACGCTTCCCTCGTAAGGCTCGACCCCTTTCTCTTCGATAATCTTGTTGACCAGGTCGTTCTTGCGGTTCCCGAGGCCACCCACAGTTTCGGCCTGCGGAGGATCGTCGGGACTTCCCTCGGGGAGCTCTATGCCGCGCGATTTGAGAAAGTCGCGAACGCCGTCGTAGCGCGGCTTGCCGTCGACATAGAGCCGGTAGTCTGTGGCGATGTCGAAGGGATGAAATGCTTCGCCTCTCTGCGTCGCTTGCTTTTGAAGGTACTCATCAAACATCTGTTTCCAACACGCCGCATGAATCCCGGCGGTGTCGGTGATTACACCGTCGAGATCGAGCAGAACCGCGTCGTACTGAGCGCGGGTGATCGCCCGCTTGTTATTTGCCTGCCCCACGGGTTCGCTCATTGCTTCCTCCTCCCGGTCGGGGCTTCTCTGCCGATCATGGGCGCTAACCGATGAGGGGTCCGTTCCAGACCCTCACGGCGAGCACGTCGCGGTAATAGCCCAGGACGCACAAGGTGCCTGTATCCAGCAGAAAGTGCTGACCGGAACTCGCAGACAACCCAATCCAGCGCGCTACTAGCACCCGCAGGATGTGCCCATGTGCGAATAGCGCGACATCGCCATCGGCCTCGCGCGCCGGCGATCACTCGGTCCGCGCGCCCGCCCACTTGCTGGGGTGTCTCGCCGCCCGGGCATCCATCTCGAAATAGCAGCCAACCAGGTGCCGTCTCGTGGATCTGCGTCTCACGCGCGCGCTGCATCGGGCTGCAGAGGACGAGCGCGAAGTTTTGTTTGACAAGCATCCGCCGAAGCTTCTCGGCGACCCGGCTCCCATTCTCCGTCAACGGGATATCCGTGGTCCCCGCGTGCTGGCCGCTGAGGCTCCACGCGGTCTCTCCATGTCTGATCGCGAACACGTTCACGCTCGCCCCCCTGAAGCTCAGACGTTGTCGGCCCTTGCACTCGACAAGGATACGCCGTTCCATCGACCCGTGCAGACAGTCGGGCATATCGCATCAGTCACTTGGCTCGGCGGTCTCCATCGGTACTACGTTCGGACGGCATAATCGGTAGGCACA
>Ga0306925_10005716_pt1 | contig 11454 bp, 11 predicted proteins | sample flu12Cox44000176_FD_203755 | JGI IMG/M metagenome (GOLD analysis project Ga0306925, IMG submission 203755) | Lab enrichment of tropical soil microbial communities from Luquillo Experimental Forest, Puerto Rico - flux8day.12C.oxic.44.000.176 (v2)... | ecosystem: Environmental > Terrestrial >...
GGAATAGTGACTTAATTGGAGCGGGAGCCGTTCCGTCGTGCTAGACGGAGCCGCGAATTCCCGAAACTGGAGGACGCCGGCATGCGTGCGATGCAGATCATCGAATGGGGAAAGCCGCTCGAGGCGCGGGAATATCCGGATCCCGAGCCAACGGGCGAAGAGGTGCTGGTGCGCGTCGAGGCGGCGGGTGTCTGCCACAGCGACGTGCATATCTGGGACGGGTTCTTCGATTTGGGCGGCGGGCGGCAGATCTCGCTCGAATCGCGCGGCGTGCGTTTGCCTTTTACCATGGGGCACGAGATCGCGGGCGAGGTGGCGGCCCTGGGGCCCGATGCCGCGGGTGTCAAGGTCGGCGACAAGGTGGTGGCCTACCCGTGGATCGGGTGCGGAGAATGCGCAGTGTGCCGGAGGGGCGAGGAACTGCTCTGTCTCAATCCGCGCACCCTCGGCACGCGGCGCGCCGGCGGCTACGCCACGCACGTCATCGTGCCACACGGCCGCTACCTGCTACCGCATGAGGGAATTCCACAGGGCCTCGCCGCGACCTACACCTGCTCCGGCATCACCGCCTTCTCGGCGCTCAAGAAGACGCGCGAGCGTTTGGGCACCGATGACCACCTGGTCATCATCGGGGCGGGCGGCGTCGGCGGCAGTGCCGTGCACATCGCGCCCGCTGCGGTCGACGGCAAGGTGATCGTTGCCGACATCGACGCGCAGAAGCGCGCGCATGCCCGCCAGATGGGCGCTGTCGCGACCATCGACAACGCGGCACCCGACGCGGTGAAACAGGTGATGGAGGCGACCGGCGGCGGCGCCGCTGCGGCCATCGATTTCGTCGGCTCACCCAAAACCATGGAGTTCGGCGTCAACATTCTGCGCAAGGGCGGCAAGCTCGTCATGGTCGGGCTTTATGGCGGCGCCCACCCGATCGCGACCGTGCTCTTCCCGTTCAAGATGATGACCCTCGAAGGCTCCTATGTCGGCACGCTCGATGATCTTTGGGAGCTCTTTGCCCTCGTCCAGACGGGCAAAGTCCCGCCGATCCCGCTCGAGACGCGACCGGCCGCCCAGGCGAGCGCGGCGCTGGGCGACTTGAAGAGCGGGGGAAAAGTGCGGGGGCGGGTGGTGCTGCATCACCACTAGCCCGACGAGATGATTTAGGGGTTTACACCGCTCCACGGCTTCTGCTGGATGCATTCGAGCTTAGTTAGGGGTAAGAGACGGCGAGAAGAGTGATGCATTGGCTGTGGGTCATCATCATCGGGTTCCTGGCGGGGGCAGTCGCCAAGTGGTTCGTGCCCGGACCGCACGGGTTCATTGTGACGACCTTGCTCGGCATCGTCGGGGCAATCGTTGCCACCTGGCTCGGGCAGCACATCGACTGGTACGGGCCGGGTCAAGGTGCAGGGTTTATCGGCGCCATTGTCGGCTCCGTGATAATTTTGGCGGTCTATCGAGCAATCTTCGGCGGGCCGACTTGACCCACCCGACCCAAAACGGTTCGCGTATTATCGATCTGGCACTCATCATCTCCGCGAAGGTGGTCCAGGGAAAGCGCTGAGGTTTGGGGCCTAGCTTCCCGCTTTTCGCACAGGGCTGGACCGCCGTTTGTCGTCATGGGCGGCCTCCGTGCCGTGGGCCTACAGCCTGGAGCCTGCCCCCGGGCAGAACCCGGGGCCACACCCCGGGGACAGACCGGGGGGACATGGTCCGCCGGCATCCACGGCCCGGAGACGGGAGAGGAAGGCGTGGATACGCGGATCAAGTCCGCGCATGACGACTTTACGCTGACCGATCCACCTCACAGAATCGTTTTTGTCGCGGGAAGAATTTCTCCGGGTCCCGGCTCACGCCGGCAATCCTCGGCCTCGGTCGACCAGGCTTCGGACATATGGCGCCCGCGGCAGATTGGGCGCCGTCACCACCTCCGGCGTTGCTCGCCAGGCGACGCATTCCCGTGCGATCAGTAAGGTGTCGGGGAAATGCGCCTCGACCTGGTCGAGGTCGTGTAGCACCGCCGCGACCGTCCGGCGTTCCCGGTGCCAGCTCTCGACCAGGTGAAGGAGGTCCTCGCTGGTCCGCCGGAGGCGACGGCTCATCGAGCAGGATCAGCTCGGCATCTTGAACGATCAGCCGGGTGAAAAGGACGCGCTGGAACTGGCCGGCTGAAAGCGTCTCGATCGGCCGGCGCTCGAACCCGTCGAGACCGACGGCGGCAAGCGCCTTGCGCGCCGCCTGGCGCATTGCCTCGGTTGAGGCTCCTGCCCAGCCGATCTGCCGCCAGTGCCCGAGCAGCGCCGTATCGATGACGGAGATCGGAAACCGTCTTTCTATCTCGGCATGCTGCGGAAGGTGGGCGATTTCCCCCGCGGCCGAAATCGGCCGTTCGATCACTCCTTCCGCCGGCCGCAACGGCGGACGATCCCTTTCAAGAGTGCGCTCTTTCCGCCTCCGTCGGGACTGACGATGGCGGTCAGCGAGCCGCGCGCCAGCACCCCGTTCAAGTGATGGGCCGCGGGGTGGCGTTCATAAGTCAAGGTGAGATCTCGCAGGGCCACGGCGGTGTCAGCGGGAATGCTCATGACAACGCCCACCAGATCGCGAGCCAAAGAAAGACTGTCGCGATCCCGACCTTGGCCAGCGGCTCGGCGACGCTTTGCTCGAGCAGGCTGCACTGCAAAAAACCGCGGAGGGGGCGAAAGCCCGGCCGCGCGATCACGATTGCCGCTGCCCGGTCCGACACGCGGGACATAGCCCGCGGGCCTCGATCACCTGTCGCTCGACAGCAAAGCCCCGCGTTTCGCCGAGCCTGCGCAGGCTTGCCACGATCTCGTCGTCCTGGATCTCTTCGGTCGCACCGCAGTCTTCGCAGATTACGAATTGGCTCTGATGCGAGCGCTCGACGTCACCGCAGGCAACAAACGCGTTGGACGTCTCGACCTTGTGGATCAGCTTGTGGGTGAGCAGAAATTCGAGGGCGCGGTATACGGTGGGCGGACCGAGCCTGCCGCGCTCTTGCTCGAGTTTCGCAAGCAATACATAGGCTTTTGTCGGCTGGCCGGCTCGCAGGATCAGCTCGAGAACCCGCCGGCGCACCGGCGTCAGTCGCGCGCCGCGGAGCGTACAGATCTGTTGCGCGCGTGCGAGTGCGATGTCGATTTGCTGGGGCGTCACGCGCGACCTGCTGCCAAACGAAAATCCGGTATCGCGACGATATAGCGTAACGATTCTCGAGCCGCCAGATCCGAGCGACAGAAGACCACCGACGCGTTTTGGTCCTTACGACAGTCGGTGATTGCGAGCCCAACGAAGCAATCTCGCGCCACCCGTGGCTCGCCCGCCGATCGGGATTGCTTCGCGCCGGCTCCTAACAATGATCTGATCGCCCGGCGCATGCGGGGCGCATCTTCGATGCGCCAGGAGCTTGGGGTGGGGACCTAGTCCGCCGCGATAGCGCGGCGGCGCGGCTTAGCGCGACCGTTGGCGAAGCGGTCCGACAAGCGACCTGCGACCCGCGGGCTGACAAAATGCGAGACGTCGCCGCCCAACGCGCCGATTTCCTTGACGAAGCGCGACGAGATGAATTGAAAGCGATCCGAGGCCATCAGAAAGACGGTCTCGATCTCCGGGTTGAGCCGGGCATTCATGCCGGCCATCTGGAACTCGTATTCGAAATCGGAAACCGCCCGCAGCCCGCGAATGACCACGGTCGCCCCGACTGACTGGGCAAAGTTCACCAACAGGCTGTCGAAGGCACGCACCTCGATCCGTTCGGCGTCGCCGTTCTCGAGATGAGCGACTTCGTCGCGGACGATTTCAACCCGCTCGTCGGTCAGGAAGAGCGGCCCCTTTCCGTCGTTGCGGGCAACACCGATGATCAGACGGTCGACGATCTTGATCGCCCGCCGGATGATGTCCGCGTGCCCATTGGTGATCGGATCGAAGGTGCCGGGATAGATGCCGATCCGCGGCTGGGTCATGTGTCCCCCTCGTTGGCTTGTTGGTCTTCTGCGGCACCGTCTGAACCGTTCGCTTCGCCGTTCTCGTCTGAGACCTCGGGAAGGCGTGCCACCGACACCACCCGCTCGCCGTCGCCGACTTTGAAGATCACCACCCCCTGGCTGCGCCGGCGGGCGATGCGGATATCGTGGACCGGGCAACGGATCACCATCCCGCCATCGGTCACCAGCATGACTTGGTCGTTGTGTCCAACCGGGAACACGGCGACGATCGCGTCGTGGCGACGGCTCAGATCCATGTTGTCGATGCCCTGTCCGCCGCGTCCGGTAATCCGGTAGTCGTAGGCCGAGCTCCTGACCCCGAAGCCCTTCTCGGTCACGCTCAGCACGAATTCCTCACGCTGCGCCAGATCGGCATAGGTTTCCTCCGAGATCGAACCTTCGTCGCCGGCGGGTTCGCCTTCGGCCTCCTCCGGTTCGGGCGGCAGCTCGGCAGCGGTCACGCTCTCCTCGCCGATCTGACGCCGTCTCCTTGCCGCGAGGCTCAGATAGGCGTTACGCACATCGGGGGCGATCTCCTCGTGACGCAGGATCGACAGCGAGATCACCTGGTCATCGCCGAGCAGCCGGATGCCGCGGACGCCGACCGAGGAACGGCCGGCGAAGACCCGTACATCACTGACCGGAAAGCGAATCGACTTGCCGTTGCGTGTCGCAAGCAGGACGTCATTCGCGTCCGTGCAGGTGGCGACGGCAATCAGCCGGTCATCGGCGTCTTCACCCTCGAACTTCATTGCGATCTTGCCGTTCGCCATGACGTTGCCGAAATCGGATAGCGCATTGCGCCGGACATAACCGTTTGCGGTCGCGAATATGACGGCCAGATCGCCCCAGCTCTCCTCGTCCTCGGGGAGCGGCATCACCGTCGAGATTGCCTCGCCGGGTGCCAAGTTGGGCAGTAGATTGACCATCGGCCGGCCGCGCGATTGTGGGGTGCCTACAGGCAGGCGGTGGACCTTGAGCTTGTAGACACGGCCCGAGGAGGTGAAGAACAGCACAGGCGCATGCGTCGAGGCGACAAAGACTTCGCTTAGAAAATCCTCTTCACGGATCGCCATGCCGGCGCGCCCGCGGCCGCCGCGGCGTTGCGCGCGATATGTCGACAACGGCACCCGCTTGATGTAGCCGGCGTGGCTCACGGTCACGACCATCGCCTCGCGCTGGATCAGCGCTTCGATATCGGCTTCGAACTCGACATCCTCGATCGCGGTCCGCCGCGGCGTCGCGAACCGCTCCTTGATCGCCAGTAGCTCGGTGCGCAATACTTCGATCAGACGGGCGCGCGAGCGCAGGATCTCGAGGTAACCGCCGATCTCACTAATCAGACCGCGCAACTCCTCGGCGATCTTGTCGCGCTCGAGCCCGGTCAGGCGCTGCAGCCGCAAATCGAGAATCGCGCGGGCCTGCTCGTCCGACAGGCGGTAGGTGCCGTCCTCGGCAACCTCGCGGCCGGGCTCGCCGACGAGCGCCACCAGCGGTGCGACATCGGCAGAGGGCCAAGCGCGGGCGACGAGGCCTGCGCGCGCCGTCGCCGGATCGGGCGCATTGCGGATCAGCGCGATGATCTCGTCGAGACTGGCGACCGCGATCGACAGCCCGAGCAAGATGTGCGCGCGATCTCGCGCCTTGGTGAGAAGATGGCTGGTGCGCCGAGTTATCACCTCCTCGCGAAATGCGACAAAGGCGGCGATGACGTCGCGCAATGTCAGCAGCTCGGGCCGACCGCCGTTCAGCGCCAGCATATTGACGCCAAAGCTCGTCTGCAGAGCGGTGTGGCGGTAGAGCTGGTTGAGAACGATGTCGGGCTCGGCGTCGCGCTTCAGTTCGATGACGACGCGCACGCCCTCGCGGTCGCTCTCGTCCCGCAGGTCCGATATGCCCTCGATCAGCTTCTCGCGGACCGTCTCGGCGATTCGCTCGATCAGCCGCGCCTTGTTGACTTGATAGGGGATCTCGGTGCAGACGATCGCCTCGCGGTCCTTGCGCACCTCCTCGACATGGGTCTTGCCGCGCATGATGATCGCGCCGCGCCCCGTCTTGTAGGCGGCATGCGTTCCGGCACGTCCCATGATGATCCCACCGGTCGGGAAATCGGGCGCCGGGACATGCTCCATCAGCTCTTCGATGGTGATCGGCCGGTTGTCGAGATAGGCGCAGCAGCCATCGATGACTTCTCCCAGATTATGCGGCGGGATGTTGGTCGCCATGCCGACTGCGATCCCTTGGGCGCCGTTGACCAGCAGGTTTGGGAACCCGGCCGGCAGCACCTTTGGCTCGCTTTCGGTGTCGTCGTAATTCGGCTGAAAATCGACCGTGTCGTTGTCGAGATCGTCGAGCAGGGAATCGGCGACCCGGGCGAGCCTTGCCTCGGTATAGCGGTACGCTGCCGGCGAATCGCCGTCCATCGAGCCGAAATTGCCTTGGCCGTCGATCAGCGGCAGGCGCATGGCAAAATCCTGTGCCATCCGCACCATCGCGTCGTAGATCGCGAGCTCGCCGTGCGGATGGTATTTTCCGATCACGTCGCCGACGATGCGGGCCGATTTACGATAGCCGCGGTTCCACTCGTTGCCGTTGACCTTCATCGAGTAGAGGATGCGGCGGTGGACCGGCTTCAGTCCGTCCCGGACGTCGGGGAGCGCCCGCGCCACGATTACGCTCATCGCGTAATCGAGGTACGAACGCTTCATCTCGTCCTCGATCGTGACGGCGGTGATGTGGGGGGCGGAGGGTGGTGCGGAACTAACGGCCAAGGGTGCTCTGTGCGATCACGAAAGATGGGGCCTTAACTAAAATCGCGGCCGCCTCGGAAATGCGGCCGCGATGCTAAATGTAAGCATTTCCATAAGAGATTACTGCATCTCGCAGGTGCGAACAACCCATTTGCCCGCTGTGAAGCCTCGTTGGCTCGTCCTACGAGGTACGAGGCACCCACTCAGATCCGGACGAGATGGATTTCGATCAACGGTCTCTTGCCAAATCGCTCGTCGATGGCTCGGCGCAGTGTGCGCCGGACAGCGTCGTGCACGACATCATCATCGCGGCGCTGCCCGGCTGGTAGCTCCTCTAAAGCGCGCTGGGCAGCATCGCGCAAAAAGGGTAGAGCCGCGCTCGCTGCAGCCTCCTCGACCAAACCGATCAGACTTATCGCGGGGGGCGCAGCGAGGCGGCCCTGGCGGTGGAGCACCAAGGTGACGGCGGCACTGCCGTTCAAGATGACCCGGCGTCGGTCCTTCAGCGCAACGCCCCCGAGCGGCAAGAGACCTTTGCCGTCGCTCGCCAGCCGGCCGACCGGCACTTCGTCGACAATCGACGCACCGCTCGCGGTAAGCCGCACCATGTCGCCGTTCTGGATGACGAGCGGCTGCTGAACCTGGCACTCTTCGGCGAGATGGGCATGGGCGATCAGATGGCGCGCTTCGCCGTGAACCGGGATCGCCACCCGCGGACGCACCATCTGGTACATGCGCACGAGCTCGTCGCGCGCGGGATGGCCGGAGACGTGGACGAAATGGTCCTCTTCGGTGACGATCTCGATCCCGAGCCGGACCAGTGCGTTCTGCAGCCGGTTGATCGCCTTCTCGTTCCCGGGAATGATTCGCGAAGAGAAGATCACGACATCGCCCGTCTCGAGCACAATGTTGGGGTGATCCTCGCGAGCGATCCTGGCGAGCGCTGAGCGCGGCTCGCCCTGGCTTCCGGTGCAGATCAGCACGATCTTGCCGCGTGGTATGTAACCCGCCTCGTCTTCGGTCAGGAATCGCGGCAAATCTGCGAGATAGCCGTTCTCACGGGCGGCCTTGTCGATCCGCCACAGCGACCGTCCGACGAGAGCCACTTCGCGACCATGCGTCGTGGCGGCCCGCGCAATCGTTTCGAGACGTGCGACGTTCGAGGCGAAGCAGGCGACCGCGACTCGCGCTTCATAGCGGCCGACGAGATCGATCAGCGACCGGCGCAGATCCGCCTCCGAGCCGGAGGTACCGGGGCGCAATGCATTTGTCGAGTCGCCGATCATTGCCAGGACGCCGTCGTCGCCGAGCCGGCGCAGCGCCGCTTCGTCAGAAGTCGAGCCGATCAGCGGGTCCGGATCAAACTTCCAATCACCGGTATGCAGCACCGTCCCGACCGGTGTGTGCAGTGCCACCGCATTGGGTTCGGGGATCGAATGAGTGAGCGTGATTAGTTCGAGATCGAACGGTCCGACCGTGAACCGGCCCGACATCGGCACGACATTGATCCTGACCTTGTCGGCAATGCCGGCTTCGAGGAGCTTTGCGCGGAGCAATGATGCGGTGAATGGTGTCGCCCAGACCGGGCAGCGCAGCTGAGTCCACAAGTAAGGAATGGCCCCTATGTGGTCCTCATGCGCATGCGTCGCCACGATCCCGAGCAGCCGGTCGCGTCGTTCGACGATGAAGGCGGGGTCGGGCATGACGACTTCGAGCCCCGGCTGCGAATCGTCGCCGAAGGTAACGCCGCAGTCGAGAATGAGCCAGTCGCCGGCATAACCGTAGAGGTTCAGGTTCATCCCGATCTCGCCTGCTCCGCCGAGCGAGACGAAGAACAGCGCGCTCCGGTCACCGTCTACCGAACCGATCTCCGATTGATAAAGGAGATCGTTCATCTATTCCTGTTTCGCCGGTAGATCAGACGGAGCCCCCATAAGGTCAGATCGGGATCGGTCTTTTCGATGACGGTGATGGCGCCCTCGAACACCGGCGCCAAGCCGCCGGTGGCAACCACGCGCATCGGCGATCCGAACTCCCGCTTGATGCGTGCGACGAGCCCTTCCACGAGCCCGACATAGCCCCAGAAGATGCCGGATTGCATGCATGCGACGGTATTCGTGCCGATCACCTGCTCGACGCGGCGAATGCGCACGCTCGGCAGTTTCGCCGCTGCCATATGGAGCGCCGCGAGTGACAAATTGATGCCGGGCGCGATCACGCCGCCGCAGTAATTGCCGTCGCCGTCCACCACGTCGAAGGTGGTGGCGGTGCCAAAGTCGACCACGACCAGCGGCGCTTCGTAGCGGTCGTGGGCCGCCACGGTATTGACTAAGCGGTCGGCGCCGACCTCCTCCGGCCGATCGACCAGCGCGCTGACACCGATTTCGACGCCGGGCTCGCCGATGATAAAGGGTTGGCTCCCGCAATACCGCCGGCATAAGGTAAGCAGGTTGAAATTGGCCTCCGGCACCACACTGCCGATGATGGTGCCGGTGAGATCGCGGCGCGACAGCCCTTCGAGCGCGAGCAGATGGTCGAGCCAGACCACGTACTCGTCGGCGGTGCGCTTGGCATCGGTGCCGGCGCGCCAGGCGCCACGCAGGCGGTCGCCCTCCCAGACGGCAAACACTGTATTGGTGTTGTTGGCGTTGATAGCGAGCAGCATTGGGTCTCGTCAGCGGATGAGCGGGAACACTTCACCAGCGGCGACACGCCGGAGCTCCCCCGCGCTCTCCAACAAGAGCGCGCCGTGCTGATCTATGTCGATGAAGCGGCCGTGCAAGGTGGCTCGCTCTAGGCGCACCCGGATCGGCTCCCCGAGAGCCGTCGCGTGCGCACGCCACGCCGAGCGTATGGGCGCGAAGCCCTCTTCGCGCCAGCGCTCTGCCCAGGCTTGAAAATGACAGGCAAACCCCTCGAGCGCAGCGCCTGGGGAGATTGTCCCCAGATCCTCTTCGGCAATCGATGTGGCCGGAAACGCGACGTCTCGCGGCGACGCGACGAGATTGATCCCGACACCGACGATGACAAACTCCGGGGCCTCACCCTCACCGAGCTCGGATTCGAGGAGGATTCCGGCTATCTTGCGGCCACGCAACAGCACGTCATTCGGCCATTTATAGGAGAGCCCATCGAGCCGTCTTTCGGAGGTCGACCCCAGCGTGTCGCCTACGGCCAACGCCGCAACGAAACCAAGCTGCGCTGCCTTATCTATGGGACAACGAGGCCGTAAGATCAGCGAAGCGTAGAGATTGCCTGGCGGAGAGGCCCAGGTGTGTCCGCGCCTCCCACGGCCGGCGGTCTGCTCGATCCCCCACACCAGTGTGCCTTCCTCGGCGGCGGCGCGCGCAAGGCGCTTTGCCTCGTCATTGGTGCTGTCGACCGTGTCGTAGAGAGCCAGCCGATAAGCCGCGGGCAGCCTCGGCTGAGGAGGGGTCATCGGGCAAAGAGGGCCGAAGCCGCCGCTTCGGCACCCGCGAAAATCGGGCCAGGCAGCACGAAAAAAAACAGCGTGACGACCGCTGTAACGAAGACCACGCCTTTGAGCTCAGCGCTGATCGGGCGATCGAAGGCAGCCGCCGGCTCGTCGAAATACATGACCTTGACGACCCGCAAATAATAAAAGGCGGAGACGACGCTGGTCACGACGCCGATCACGGCTAGCCACGCGAGCTGTGCATTAATCGCCGCGAGAAACACGTAGAGCTTGGCAAAGAATCCCGCGGTCGGCGGGACGCCGCTCAAGGCGAACATGAAGATTGCCAGAGCCAAAGCAAGGCCCGGCTGCGATTGCGAGAGCCCGGCAAGATCCGAGATGCCTTCGAGCATCCGTCCCCTACGACGCATGCACAATATCACCGTCCAGGTCCCCACAGTCATGAAGAGATAAATTGTCGCGTAGACCAGGACGCCGCGAATACCTTCGGACGTCCCGGCTGCGAGCCCAATCAGCAGGTAGCCGACATGACTGATCGAGCTGTAGGCCATCAGCCGCTTGATGTTCTCCTGGGCGATCGCGGCGACGGCGCCGAGCACCATCGAGGCGATCGACAGAAAGACGATGACCTGGCGCCACTCGTCGATAAGGGGACCGAACGGCGCGATCATAAAGCGGATGAATAGGGCGAGTGCCGCGAGCTTAGGTGCCACGGCGAAGAAGGCGCTGACCGGGGTCGGCGCACCCTCGTACACATCGGGCGTCCACATGTGGAAGGGGACCGCCGAGACCTTGAAGGCGAGCCCGACGACGACGAAGACCAGACCGATCAACATCCCGGCCTCGACCGGGGCGCCGCCGGTCAGCAGCTTGGCCAGATCGCCGAAGCCGGTCGTGCCGGCAAAGCCGTAGACCAGCGAGGCGCCGTAGAGCAGCATGCCCGAGGACAGCGCGCCAAGGACGAAATATTTGAGCCCGGCCTCGCTCGATCGTACCGAATCGCGATTGAAGGCGGCGACGACATAGAGTGCCAGGTTTTGCAGCTCGAGACCGACATAAAGGGTGATCAGGTCGTTGGCCGAGATCATCGCCATCATCCCGGTCGTCGCCAGCAGCACGAGGACCGGAAACTCGAATCGCGCGATTCCCTGCTCCTCGTCGTAACGCATACTAATCAGGATCGTTACGGCCGAGCCGATCAGCACCAGCGCCTTCATGAATAGGGCGAAGGCGTCGGTGACGAACATCCCGTAGAACCCGACGCGCC
>Ga0306925_10005717_pt1 | contig 11454 bp, 8 predicted proteins | sample flu12Cox44000176_FD_203755 | JGI IMG/M metagenome (GOLD analysis project Ga0306925, IMG submission 203755) | Lab enrichment of tropical soil microbial communities from Luquillo Experimental Forest, Puerto Rico - flux8day.12C.oxic.44.000.176 (v2)... | ecosystem: Environmental > Terrestrial > Soil...
AGCCTAGTGACGAAAGTACCCTTCTTCGATCTTCGAAAACAATTTCAGCCAATGCGGGATGAAATCCTGGCTGAGATCACCGCGGTTTGCGACAGCCAGGCATTTATACTCGGGCCGAAAGTAGCGGAACTGGAGGAGAAAATCGGCGCGCTTTGCGGGGGTTGGGCTGTCGGCGCTTCCTCCGGGACAGATGCTCAGCTGTTGATCATGATGGCGATGGGGATCGGCCCCGGCGACGCGGTCATCACCAGCCCGTTTACGTTCTTTTCAACCGCAGGCTGTGTCTCGCGATTGGGTGCGAAGCCGATTTTTGTCGATATTGAACCCGACTCCTACAACCTGGACCCGGTCAAGCTGGAAGAGTTTTTGGAGTGCAGCTGCATCCGTACACCGAAGGGCCTCGTGACTCAGCAAGGACTCTTGATCCGAGCCGTCATTCCAGTTCACCTTTTTGGTCTCTGCTGCGACATGGACCGCATCAATGAAGTCTGTGCGGCCTACGATATCCCGGTCATTGAGGACGCAGCGCAGGCCATTGGGGCGGAGTACCCTTCGCGAACCGGCGTCAAACGCGCGGGCGGACTGGGCCAGTTCAGCTTTTTCAGTTTTTATCCTACGAAGAATCTCGGGGCATTTGGAGATGCCGGTGTGGCCGTTGCGGCTGACAGGATGGCAGCCGGTAAAATGAAAACCCTTCGCAACCATGGAATGGAGCCGCGCTATCTTCATGAGTTTATCGGCGGCAATTTTCGGCTTGATGCTTTGCAGGCCGCGGTGCTCCTGAGGAAGTTGCCCTACCTCGAGCAGTGGTCGCGACGCCGGTGGGATATTGCACAGCGGTACCGGGAGCTGTTATCAGGAGTGCCTAGCGGCTTGACGTTGCCGGCCGAGCCCTATCGGACCGCCTGCGAAGCGAGGGGTCACATTTTTCACCAGTTTGTTATCCGCACCGGGCAGCGAGACGCTTTGCGCGGATATTTGCGCGATCACGGAATTGGCTCGGAAGTGTACTACCCGGTCGCTCTTCACCGGCAGAAGTGCTTTGCTTATCTTCGCTATCGTCAGGGCGACTTCCCTTGGGCGGAACGAGCGGCAGATCAGTCCCTGGCTCTGCCGATCTTCCCCGAGTTGACAGACGAAGAAGTTGACCTTGTTGGAAAAACAATCTTCAGCTTCTTTCAGTGTTAAAGCATGATCGATATCAAAGCTAAACCACAATGGGCCGAACGAGCGCTGCTGATCGGGGTCAGTCGCCATGTCGATCAAAAAGAGGAGGCGGAGAATCTTCTGCTGGAATTGCAGGCCCTGGTCGACACGCTGGGAATCGCGGTGGTTGATCGCCTGCTTGTCCGGGTGACCGAATGGTCACCACGGTTCTTCGTCGGATCTGGAAAAGCACAGGAGATCGTTGGCCACGCCAAGGCACGGAATGCCGATGTGATTGTTTTCGACAATGAATTGCAGCCGGCGCAGCAACGACAATGGGAGGCTCTGGCTGGGCTTCCAGTGATTGACCGGCAGGAGGTGATTCTCGATATCTTCGGCCGGCGGGCGCGCACGAAGGAAGCCCGGCTGCAGGTCGATCTCGCCCGATTAGAATATTCGTTACCTCGGCTGACTCGCGCCTGGGGTCACCTGAGTCGTCAGGCTGGCGGCCCGGGCAGCAAAGGTGAGGGTGAGACCCAGCTCGAGGCGGACAGGCGCCTGGTTCGAAAACAGATTGACCGGTTGAAATCGGATCTTCAGTTGGTGCGTTCGCGCCGGGCGACCCAGAGGAAGCATCGGGAGCGGGTGCCGTTGCCTCACGCAGCGATCGTTGGCTACACGAACGCCGGAAAATCGTCGCTCCTGAAGCGCCTGACTGGCGCCAACGTGCTGGTGGAAGACAAGCTTTTTGCCACCCTGGATACGACGACGCGCAGGATCTTGCTGCCATCCGGGCAAAGCCTCCTCCTGACCGATACGGTCGGTTTCATACGCAAACTACCCCATCGACTTATCGAAGCCTTTAAAGCAACGCTCGAGGAAGCAACTCTGGCGGATTTCCTGGTTCACGTGCTCGATGCGAGCCACCCGCGAGTCTACGACTTCCACGAGACGACGATGGAGGTTCTGGCGGAGCTCGGCGCCGACCGGAAGCGAATTCTCACTGTACTTAACAAGGTCGATCTTTTACGGGATGAGGTCGCATGGCATGGGCTGCGGCTTCATTTTCCCGATGCACTATTCGTTTCGCTGAAAGACGGCAAAGGCTTGGAAGACCTGCTTCATCGGATGGGGGATCTGCTGGCAGATCGGGTAACCAAGGTGGAACTGGCCTTGCCACTGGACCGGACGGACCTCCTCTCTCTCCTTCATCGGACCAGCGCCGTTTTAAGCGTGCGCTACGACAACGCTTACGCCAAGGTAATCGCTTCAGTCTCCGCGAAGGTGTACGCGAGAGTAGAACCCTTCCTGATTCGACGAGATCCGGAACTGCAGCTTACCTAGCCTGAATATTTCGCACTCTTTCGGAAGACGCTGATTGTCCCTCTGCAGGGGGCGCGAAATATTCAAAATAGCAAATCGCAGATGGCAAAGAGCAAATGTTCGGGAGAAGGGTTCGAGAGGACTAACCTCAACCTGCTATCTTCTATCTGCTATTTGCTATTCTCTCTCACGGGATGCGCTGCGCATAAGCAGGTTACTTCACCGCCGCCTCTTCCGCCTACCCCGGAAAATGCGATCCAGGTGCTGAGCAGTGTTCCGCGCTTTGGCTACGACAAGCTTGGCACGGTCGCTATCCTCCAGGACGTGGCGGAACCGGCCAATCGGAATTTTGCCTCGGTTCGGCAGATCGCGGCCCAGTCAGGCGCGACCGCGGTTTTCATTCAGCAAGAGAGGCCGTACAGCTGGCGGAGCGGTTTCAATCAATGCAGGAGAGGCCGCATCATCGTGTATGCACTTATTCGCGTGAGGTGAGGAGCCAGAATTCAGGAGTCAGAATTCAGGAGTCAGGAGTCAGGAGTCTGAAGGCGGATTTCCCGTCTTGACGTCACTAGTTCATGCTTGAGCGAGGCCGCGCTGATAGGGTGCGCGTTTACATTGATCAAGGATCGCTCAAAGAGTCCCGATTCTAGCGGATCTTGTTCGGGAATCCAGACTACGCGGATATCACTTCGCTTCACCAGAGCTCGAAGAGGTCAACTCCTGAAGCGATACATTCGGGCAATCGAGCGCGTAAAAAGCTAGATTCCTTGTTCCTGAGTTCTGACTCCTGAATTCTGAATTCTGGACACTGACTCCTGGAATTACGGTGTCGCGCTCGGTTTCGGTGACGGCGCCGGGTCCGGCGGTGCATTTGTCTGTGGCGGTGGCAGATGGCTTGGCGAGCCAGCCGGATTTGCCGTCAACTTCGCCTTGGATTGGTCGATCTTTGTCGCCAAGGCGGAGTTTTGCGGGTCGAGGCGGGCCGCTTTTTGCCAGTAGACAAGCGCCTGCGCGGTATTACCCACCGCCTGATAGGTATCCCCGATGTGCTCAAAAACCACCGGGTCCTCGGGCTTCAAAACGTCCGCGGCGTGAAGCAGTTCAGTGAGCGCTTTTCCAAATTCGGTCTTGCGGTAATAGTACCAGCCCAAGCTGTCGATATAGGCGCCGTTATCGGGATCAAGCTCGAGCGCTTTTTTGATAAAGGAACCGGCTTCGTCGAGGTTCATATTACGGTCCACCCACATGAACCCGAGATAGTTATAAGCCTGAGCCGCTTTGGAAGGATCGAGCTCGATCGACTTCTTGAGAAGGGTAGCCGCTTTGTCAATGAGCCCGGCCTGCTCAGCCGAGACGGCATAGTTGAAATAAAAGGTCGCGTCGAGCAAATCCTCCTGCGCCGTTCGCGCTTCCTGCAAAGCCGCCTCATAAACGGGTAGCGCATCGTTGTGGCGCTTCGCTGTGCTCAGGGCGATTGCCAGGCTATAAGTGATCTGTGGCATCGGGAAACGTCTCCGGGCCTCCTGCAGAGTGCCGATGGCGTCATCGTATTTTTTAAGCTGGAGCTGGGCCTCCGCGGTGTGCAGATAATTCTCCGGTTGGCTCGGAGCTAAAAGCAACGCCTGCTGATAATTGGCCAAAGCGCGTTCCAGGTTCCCGCTGTCCTCATACAACCGGGCAAGGAATTCGTAGACTTCGAACTTCAGCGGGTTTGCCTTCACCATCTCTTCCAGTGTTCGAATGGCCTCATCGCGCTGACCCGTTTTGAGAAAGCTTTGAGCAAGCTTGTAACGATCCTCCGCGCTTCCCTGATTGAGTTCGAGGGCCCTGATGTAAAGCGGGATCGCGCTCGACACCTGATTCATCAGCACATAGTTATCGGCCGCTTTGGAATAGACACCTCCATCCTTAGCGGCCAGGGAAACGGCTTTTTGTAATAGCGGTTCAACCGCGGCCACTTTGTTGGGCGGAAAACTGCCGTTCTCGCTGCGATAAAGACGGATTGCGAGATCGGTCAGGCTCAACCAGAAGCCCGGATCCTTGCTGTTCAGTTTCTGCGCCTGGCCCAGGACGATTTCAGCATCCGCCTTGCGCTTTAAGTCCAGGTAAACCTCGAATAGTGTCTGGTAACCAGCGACATTGTCCGGCGCTACCTTAACGGCCTGTTCGGCGAACTTTACCGCAAGGTCAGGTTTATTCAGTTGCCGCAGATAAAAGTAAGCCAGATTCAAGTAGGCTGTCGGCTCGTTGGGCCGAGCCTTTGCCAGATCTTTCAGAATATCAATGCCAGCCGCGACTTCGCCGCGCTTGGCGTACTCATGAGCTATCCGGACAGCCAGTTGCGGATTTCCCCCGGGATCAAGCTGCAGCGAGTGGGTGTAGTCGGCTAAAGCCTGCTCGTAATCCCCTTCGTCCTCCAGAATTATCCCTTGAATGTAGGCAGCCTGGGCGTCGGATTTCTTCTCGAGCCCCGGCGAGAGTCGCTGGTCCGGCGCGGCAGGCCTGTTTTCCGAATAGAACGTCTGCTCCAGATTGCGATACTTCGCCGGCGTCCGCGCCGGGGGCGCTCCCGGCTGCGCGGCATACCCTGATCCCAGGCAGATCACCATGGCAACACCAGCGCAGGCGCCAACGAAGTGCTCCCCCCCGCCTCTCTTCATGGAATTACTCTAGGGCCTAGGACTTGTATCGCAAACGCTTCTTATGGCGGTTTTCTTTCATGCGTTTGCGACGCTTATGTTTTGCGATTTTCGCTTTCCTTCTCTTCTTCAGTGAACCCATAAATAAAGCCACTCAAACGCTGACAAGCTGCTTCCCGGCCAGCACTTCGGTGGTGAATTGATATCTAATAAACAACTTTGTTCAACGGATACTCAATAATCCCTTCAGCGCCCAGTTCCTTCAGTTCCGGGATGATCTCGCGCACGATTTTTTCGTCAATAATTGTTTCGATGGCAACCCACCCATTCAGCGAAAGCGGCGATACGGTCGGGTTGCGAAGAGCAGGCAGCCGCTGAACCAGGCCGGCCAGCTTCGACAATTCCATGTTCATTTTCAGCCCGACCTTGTTGCGGGCGTTTAATGCTCCCTGGAGCAGGAGCACCAACCGCTCGATTTTCGCGCGCTTCCAGGGATCGCGCATGGCGTCGCGGTTTCCGATCAGTTGGGGAAAGGACTCCGTAATCGTATCGACGATGCGGAGGCCATTGGCTTTCAGCGACGTACCAGTCTCGGTAATGTCTACTATAGCGTCGACCAATTCTGGGACCTTAACCTCTGTAGCGCCCCAGCTGAATTCCACGGTCGCCTTGATCCCGTGCTTCTGCAGGTAGCGGGTCGTCAGACCCACGGCTTCTGTCGCAATGCGTTTCCCCTGGAGTTCCTGAATCGATCGGATTGGCGAACTCTCGGGCACAACGAGAACCCATCGGGTCGGGCCGGAGGTCGCTTTGCTGTACTCAAGCCGGGTCAGGATCTCAACGTCAGAATTATTCTCCTCAGTCCAGTCCTTTCCCGTGATCCCGCAGTCAAGGAAGCCATGCTCAACATACCGGCTGATCTCCTGGGCCCGGAGCAGCCGAACATCGAGTTCGGCATCGTCCACCGCCGGCTTATAAGAACGAGTGGTCCCGGTGATTTGATAGCCGGCCTTTGCGAAAAGGTCGAGAGTAGCCTCCTGGAGGCTTCCTGAGGGCAGGCCAATGCAAAGACGGGGTTGACTCATCGCGGTAAAAAGGGCGCCATACTTACGCGCATGGCGACTGTCTGGCCAGCAAAATCTTTGCATCGCTCGCTTTTTTTCCAGACGAGACGTTTGCGTATTGAGACCGGCCGTGGTTATCAGAGCAGGGACAGCTTATGAAACTCAACACAGAAATTCTTTCGAAAGCGGCGACGGAAGCCCGCGGCTTAGCTATGGATGCCGTCCAGGCCGCAAACTCAGGACACCTTGGCCTGCCCCTCGGGGATGCCGAGATCGGAGCTGTGCTGTTTGGGAACGCCCTGCGATTCAATCCGGATGACCCGCACTGGATCAATCGGGATCGATTTGTTCTCTCCGCCGGGCACGGAAGCATGTTTCTTTACAGTTGGTTGCATCTCTCCGGATTCGATCTGCCGCTGGACGAGATTAAGCGATTTCGTCAACTGCACAGTAAGACGCCGGGGCATCCGGAGTTTGGCGAGACCCCCGGAGTTGAGGCCACGACTGGTCCGCTCGGTCAAGGGGTCGGAAATGCTGTTGGGATGGCCGTGGCCGCCAAAATGTGCGAGGCGAGGTTCAACACGTCGGACCATCGGATCTTCGATCATAAAATCGTTTGTCTGGCGGGAGACGGCTGCCTGCAGGAGGGCGTTGCTGCCGAGGCAGCCGCATTCGCCGGGCACCAGCGACTAGATAACCTGATTCTGATCTACGACTCAAACAACGTCACCCTCGATGCGATGGCAAAGGTAACGCAGAGCGAGGATACGGCTGAAAGATTTTGCGCTTACGGCTTTGATGTGGCCATTGTCGATGGCCACAACATGACCGAATTCCTTGCTGCCTTTGACAAGGCGAAGAACGCTGCGAGCGGCAAGGCTCAGTTCATCGTGGCGAAAACGCTCATCGGGAAGGGAATTCCGGAGGTTGCAGGCACAAACAAAGCCCATGGAGAGGCCGGGGTAAAGTTCGTCGACGCAGCCCGTAAGGCGATCGGTTTGCCGGACGAAAAATTCTACGTCTCCAAGGACGTCCGCGCCTACTTTGCCGAGCGAAAAGAAACGCACAAAAAGGAGTATTCAGCCTGGCAGGAGGTCTTCAAGGGCTGGCGGGCGGCAAACCCGGAACTGGCCAATACCCTCGATCAAGGGCTGAGCCGCAGTGTTCCCACGGATCTGCTTTCGAAGATCCCTGCATTTGATCCGGCAACCAAGATTGCGACCCGTAAGGCCGGCAGCGAAGTTCTCCAACCCATTGCCGAAGAGATGCCGCTGCTGGTGAGCGGAAGCGCCGATTTGCACGGCTCGACCCTGAACTACATCAAGGGCGGCGATGATTTCACCCCGGAGCATCGGGCGGGGCGCAATATCCATTTTGGTATTCGCGAACATGCTATGTGCGCGCTGCTCAATGGCATCGCCTATCACGGTATTTTCCGGCCTTCCGGCGCTACATTTCTGGTCTTTGCCGACTACTGCCGCCCGTCAATTCGGTTAGCCGCTTTGGCGCGGTTGCCGGTGGTTTACATCTTCACCCACGACTCTATCGGAGTTGGGGAGGATGGGCCGACGCATGAGCCAGTCGAAACGGTGAGCGGCTTGCGGCTCGTGCCGAATCTGGACGTGATCCGGCCGGCCGATCCGGAGGAAACCGCCGGCGCGTTTGCCGCAGCGATGGAGCGAACTGATGGTCCGACACTGCTGGCTTTGACCCGCCAGGCCCTTCCGAACCTGAGTGAAGCGCCGGCAGAGATTCGCCGCCAAGGCGTTCTGCGGGGCGGATACGTGTTCCGAAAAGAGGATGGCAACCTGAAGGTGATTCTGCTGGCTACCGGCAGCGAGTTACAGCACGCTCTGGCCGCGGCGAAACAGCTGGGCGCCGGCGTGCGAGTGGTTTCGATGCCTTGCTTTCAGCGATTTGACCGGCAGCCTGAGTCTTACAGAAACCAGGTCCTGCCGCCGGAATGTTTAAAGCGGGTCTCGATCGAGGCAGGAACCACGCCAAGCTGGTATAAGTATATAGGACTCAACGGTAGAGCGATTGGAATCGACCGGTTCGGGCTCAGTGCGCCGGGAGGCGAAGTGATGAAAGCGCTGGGGATAGGCGCGGAGCGAGTTGTGGAAGCGGTGCAGGGTCTGGGGTAAGTGGGGAGAAAAAGCGGTTGCTAATTCTCTATAAGCATATAGAGAAGTGGCTCAATGCAGCCGCCCATTCCATTCGCTCCTGATAACTTGCGCGAACTTTCCGAGCGCTTCGAGCAGGCATCACCAACCGAGGTCCTGCAATGGGCTTGGCACGAATTCGGGTTACGTGCAGCCATTGGAACAAGTTTTCAGGGAGCCGGCTTAGTGATCATTCACCATGCCGTGAGTGCGGGGCTGCCGCTACCCGTGTTCACCATCGATACCGGTCTGCTATTCTCCGAAACGAATGAGCTGAAGTCCCGGCTCGAGAATTTCTTCGGGATCCAGATAGAGCCGTTGGTTCCGGAGTTGTCTCTGTCGCAACAAGCGGCCGAGTTGGGGGAGCGGTTGTGGGAAAGGAAGCCGGACCTCTGTTGCACGCTTCGCAAAGTCGTTCCATTGCAGAAAAAACTTGGCGAGCTCGAAGCGTGGATCACCGGGCTGCGCCGGGATCAATCGAACGCCCGGTCGAGTGCGCAAGTACTTGAACTGTACGAATTTGACCGTATCCGCGAAAAACAGATTTTAAAGATCAATCCGCTGGCTGCCTGGTCTCGGGATGATGTCTGGCGCTACATCCGGAAGCATGGCATCCCGTATAACCCCTTGCACGACCGCGGATTTCGCAGCATCGGATGTAAACCTTGTACCCGGGCGGTCGTCTCCGGACAGGATGAACGCGCCGGTCGCTGGATTGGTTTCGAAAAGGCCGAGTGCGGCATTCATACGTTCATGGGGGAAAACATTTGAGCCCAGGTTCCAGGAGTGCCTTGGAGGGCGCTGCCTCGTCCGCGCCGCGGTTTACCGGCAAGAAGCGGCGGCGGCCGTGGCCGAACTTTGGAATTTGCTCCGGCCGTTGCCGATTGTCCGGGAGCCGAATCTCAGGCAGATTCGAATTCTAGCGATGCAGTTACCTTATCCTCATCTTGAAGCGCTGGAGAATCAGAGCATCTACATTCTGCGCGAGGCCTACCGGAAATTTAAACGACTTGCCATGCTCTGGAGCATCGGAAAGGACTCCTCGGTCATGCTCTGGCTGTTACGCAAAGCATTCTTTGGGTACGTGCCGATTCCCTGTGTCCATGTTGATACGAGCTATAAGATTCCAGAGATGATCGCCTTTCGCGATAGACTGGCCAAGGAATGGGGACTTGAGCTGGTGATTGGCCGAAACCAATCCGCCCTTAGCCAGGGGGTGACCTTTCCCAATGGACGGATCACGCGCGTGGAGTGTTGCGGCCTGCTCAAAAAAGATGCGCTCCAGGCGGTCATTGAGGAGAAGAGCTACCAGGCTGTGATTGTTGGTATTCGAAGAGATGAGGAGGGGACCCGGGCCAAAGAGAGGTATTTTTCACCACGGGACAGGAATTTTGAGTGGAACTTCAGGGACCAGCCGCCGGAACTGTGGGACCAGTTCAAGACTGATTTCGATCCGGGAACGCATATCCGGATTCACCCGCTTCTCCACTGGACCGAGTTAAATGTCTGGGAATATATCGACCGTGAACAAATCCCGGTTGTCGACCTCTACTTTTGCAGAAACGGGATGCGATATCGCAGTCTGGGCTGCGCACCGTGTACGAAGCCGGTCCGTTCAGATGCGAATTCTGTTCCGGCGATTATCGAAGAACTCCGCACAACGAGAATTTCGGAGCGGAGCACCCGGGCTCAGGACCAGGAAGCTGAAGACGCCTTCGAGCGCTTGAGGGCTAGCGGGTACATGTGAGGGTGCGTTTGGCGTTCGGGGTTCCGCGTTCGGCGTTTGGCGTTCATCGTCTACCTTCAGCGGGCTACGTTCCCTCAATTCAGCTTCTGGAGAAATTTTGTGCACGCACGTTGATATTGCTCAAATTTCGAAATTGCGGCGGCTGCCTCAGCCGCCCTACAAGGCAATTTCGGGATTTCGGTTTATCCTGAAGGGCAAATGATGCCGGACGCCAAACGCCAAACACCAAGCACCGAACTCGGAACTCCGAACTCCACCGCCCTTCGCGTCGTCATTGTGGGGCATGTGGATCACGGTAAGTCGACCCTGGTTGGACGTCTTCTGCATGACACGGGGTCGCTGCCCGAGGGAAAATTTGAGCAGATCCAAGCGGTCTGCCGCCGGCGGGGCATGACATTCGAGTGGGCTTTTCTGATGGACGCCTTGCAAGCCGAACGGGATCAAAACGTCACGATCGATGTTTCTCAAATCTGGTTTCGTTCCGCGCTTCGGCCTTATGTGATTATAGATGCTCCGGGGCACAAAGAATTTCTCAAGAACATGGTCACCGGAGCGGCGACGGCCGATGCGGCGCTTCTGCTGATCGCCGCAAACGAAGGGATCCAGGAGCAGAGCAGAAGGCACGCTTACCTGTTGAGCATGCTGGGTGTCGGGCGGGTCATTGTTCTCGTGAACAAGATGGACCTCGTTAAGTACCATGAGTCGGTCTTTGTTACGATCGAGAATGAATATCGGGAGTTTCTGGCAAAACTCGGGATTCGTCCGCAAATGTTTATTCCGATCTCTGCTCGAGATGGAGTCAACCTGACGGAGCCAGGGGATCGTATAACGCCGTGGCACCGAGGAAACACGCTCCTTCAAGCCTTGGACAGCCTGACCGTTCCCGAGCCGGCCTCGGATAAGCCGCTGCGATTCGCTGTACAGGACGTGTACCGGTTCGATCAACGCCGCATCCTGGCCGGACGAGTCGAATCGGGAACGGTAAGAGTCGGTGACCGGCTTGTTTTTGCTCCGAACAACAGAGAATCGGTTGTTGCCTCGATCGAGCGATGGAATGCGCCCGTACAAACCAGTGCAGCAGCAGGTGAGTCCATCGGGATAACACTAACGGAGCAGATCTTTGTTGAGCGTGGTCATGTTGCCTCCCATGAGGGTGCGACTCCGGTCGAGACCAATCGCTTTAAAGCCCGGGTCTTCTGGATGGGCGATAAGCCTTTGGCCCTGGGGAAACGTTACAAAGTGAAGCTTTTGACCCAGGAGGTAGATTGCCAGCTCGCTTCGATCGATCGCGTAATCGATGCGAGCACGCTTGAAGCGACCTCTGGTATCCGCCGATCGGTAGCAAAGAACGAAGTTGCCGAGGTAACAATTCA
>Ga0306925_10005718_pt1 | contig 11453 bp, 11 predicted proteins | sample flu12Cox44000176_FD_203755 | JGI IMG/M metagenome (GOLD analysis project Ga0306925, IMG submission 203755) | Lab enrichment of tropical soil microbial communities from Luquillo Experimental Forest, Puerto Rico - flux8day.12C.oxic.44.000.176 (v2)... | ecosystem: Environmental > Terrestrial >...
ACCGATAGGTCTTGCCTGAATAGAGCCGCGACAGATAGGCCGACATCGCCCCGACCGGAGGTGCGATCGACATGTCGTTGTCGTTGAGAATGACGATCAGGCGGGAATTCATCGCGCCCGCATTGTTCATGGCCTCATAAGCCATGCCGGCGGACATCGCGCCGTCGCCGATCACGGCGATGACATTATTCTTGCGCCCGGAGAGGTCTCGCGCCACGGCCATGCCGAGCGCAGCCGAGATCGAGGTCGAGGAATGCGCGGCCCCGAACGGATCGTAATCGCTCTCCGTGCGCTTGGTGAAACCGGACAGGCCGCCGCCGGTGCGCAGCGTGCGAATCCGGTCGCGCCGGCCGGTGAGGATCTTGTGCGGGTAGGCCTGGTGGCCGACGTCCCAGATCAGGCGATCGCGGGGCGTATCGAAAATATAGTGCAGGGCGGTCGTCAACTCGACCACGCCGAGGCCGGCGCCGAAATGTCCCCCCGTCACCGAGACGGCATCAATGGTCTCCTGCCGAAGTTCGTCGGCCACTTGCTGGATTTGTTCCACCTTTAGCCGGCGCAAATCTTCCGGGGTGCGGATGGTGTCGAGAAGGGGCGTCTTACTGAATGTGGTCACAGCGAAATTCCAATGTTGTGGATCGGTATTAATCGTCCGACGGGAGATGAGTTGCGCAAATTCAGCGCAGCGGTAACCCGGACGCCGGATACCACGTGAGCAGACCGGAGCCTAATTTGATAGTCGACGCGCGCTCCCGATCGTTCAATGTGATATGCGTCACCCTTGGCAGTTTCACCCTTGTCAATTATTTTATTGAGCTATTTCAATCGCTTACCGTCGATTTAACAGGACGGGAGAGCGCTTTCGCCAGCCCATAGCGCCGCAATCTTTACACTAAAGTGACGAACAAAGCCAACCCACCCAAGGCGTGTCGGCAAAGCCGGGGAACCTGAAATTTCAACCGCGGCGGCGGATTTTCAGGTTCCCTCTCGCCCAAATCAGCGGCTCCGGTGCGGCCTTCGCCGGGCAATTTCGGGGATTTTCCGAGTCCCAATTCGTCTTGTTCCTCGTTCCAGGCCGGAACTGCGGATTAGGCCGGAAAATCATCACTGCACGTCGAGCGGCTCGGTGCCGTTCGGCTGACCGTTTGCGTCGGTGGTGATTTTGTCGACCCGCGCTTCCGCCTGCCGCAGCAATTCCTCGCATCGCCGCTTCAAGGCCTCGCCGCGCTCGTAGATTGCCACAGACTCCTCGAGCGGCACCTTGCCTTCCTCTAGCCGCTTGACGATCGATTCAAGCTCTTCGATCGCGCGCTCGAAGGTCAGCTTCTTGACGTCGGCTTGCGGGTTTTCGGCCATCTTGTCTTCCCGTCGTTTGTGAGGCGGAATCAAAGGTGTTCAGACCGACGTATTAGGCCGGGATTCCGCGCCCATCAATGCGCCGACATGGGCGGCAACCGATTCTCGCAAGCCCTGGAGATCATAGCCGCCCTCGAGCACCGAGACGATCCGCCCACCCGCGGTGCGCTCGGCGAGTTCCATCAGCTTGCGCGTGACCCAGTCGAAGTCCTCGGCCTTGAGATTGAGGGAAGCCAGCGGATCGCGGTAATGCGCGTCGAAGCCGGCGGAGATGAGGATCAGTTCGGGGCTGAATTTGGTGAGCTGCGGCAGGATCACGCTCTCGAACGCGGCGCGGAATTTCGCCCCGCCATCTTCCGAGGCCAGCGGCGCGTTGACGATGTTGTCGTGTTCGCCGCGCTCTCCGCGGGCGCCGGTGCCCGGAAACAGTGGCATCTGGTGCGTGGAGCAGTACATCACGCTCTTGTCGGCCCAGAAAATTTCCTGGGTGCCGTTGCCGTGATGCACGTCGAAATCGACGACGGCCGCGCGGGCGATTCCGTGCTTTTGCTGCGCATGACGCGCCGCAATGGCGACGTTGTCGAAAAAGCAGAAGCCCATCGGCGTGCTGGTCTCGGCGTGGTGGCCGGGAGGGCGAACCGCGACGAAGGCATTATTGTGCTTGCCCGTCATCACGGCATCGGTGGCGGCGACCGCACCGCCGACGCCGCGCATCACCGCTTCCCAGGTTCCGGGAGACATCGATGTGTCGCCGTCGAGATAGACCAAGCCGCTCGAGGGCGCGATGCGCCGGAGCTCTCCGACGTAATGCTCGCTGTGGCAGAGCGTGACAAGGTCGAGATTGCCCGCCGGGGCTTCGCCGCGCACCAGGCCGTTGAAACGATCCTCGCCAAGCACCTGGGCGACTGCGCGCAACCGGTCGGGGCGCTCGGGATGCCCGGGAGGCGTGGCGTGGTCGAGACAGGCCGAATGGGTGAGAAGAAGCGTGGTCATGCCGTAGTGCCCACTTTCCGAAGTTCGTGCTCTATCGCAGCGCCCATCCTCACGAACTTCGGAAAGTCATGGGCACTGGCAAACTTGCTGAGTCTAGTACCGCTTTATCGATCTGAAGTCCTTGAAAAAGAACTCGCGGCTCGCGGTGCAGGGACTTCAGATCGGCGGTACTGGAGCTCCGATTTACGAAGTTCGCAAACTATCGTGGCGACCTCTGATGCGAACCTGGAATCAAAGGGGCTCCGGCAAACGTGGAATTGGAAAGCACTCCCCTTGCGCGTCAGATGCGCTTTCTCCGGGAAAAGCTAATTTAAGGGTTCGCCGGCTGTTCGAAAAGAGCCGCCCCGGCAATCCGACGCCTGCAATCACTTGCGTGCAGCTACTTTTGTCGTTCCCGCGCACGCGGGGACCCGTAACCATCAGCGCTTGTTGGTGAAGAAGGTCTCTCCGCAATGCCCAAAGATTGGGTACGGCGTATGGTCCCGGCGTCCGCAGGGACGACCTTGGGAGAAATCCCCGGCATCGATACCGCATTCGCATTCAGTTCAGTCGCCCGATGCGGTCAGCCGCGACGGGTGCAATCGGGCTGTTGGCCTGGAAATAGGCGTAGAGGGCGTCGGCGTCGAAAACGCCGAACTGCGGCGCGGTTCCCTCCTTCAACGCAGTGAAGCCGTCGCCTCCGACCGAGAGATAATTGTTCACCGTCACCCGGTAGCTCTTGAGCGGATCGACCGGCTCTCCGTTGAGCGAGATCGATGCGGCGACCACGCGCTCGCCATAGGGCTTGGCGGCGTCCCAGGCGTAATGGAAACCCCTCGAGACTTGAAGGACCCGCGGCCGCCTGGGATCGAGCCATTGCTGTTCCAGCATGTTCCTGATCTGGCGGCCAGTGAGCGACAGCGTGACGAGCTGATTTCGGAAGGGCTGCGAAGCAAACAGCTCGGCGTAGGTTACCGCGCCATCCTCCTTCCTGACGATGTCGGCGCGAATGCCGCCCGGATTCGTGAAGGCGATCACGGCTCCGCCATTGGCATCCGCTTTGGTCGCGGCCAGCTGCGCGTCGGCAATGATGTCGCCGAGCGTGCTCTCACCGGCTTCGCCCGGCACGCGCGACAGCGTTTCGATGATCGAACCCGCGCGGCGGTTGGCGATCGGCGCGGAAAGCTTGTCGTAGGCTTCGATCAAGGCGGCCTGCTGCGCATCCCTCGGCAGGTTGTTGGAACGCACGATCACGTTATCGGCCTTGGCACTGATGACATCGCGGCTCTTCGGATCAAGCTTCAGGTCGATGGCCGTGACCAGGGTGCCGTATTTGTCGCCTGAGGTGACGAGCCGTCCGTCGATCTGGCAGACATAGGCCTGATGGGTGTGACCGCTGACGACGACGTCGACCGCGGGGTCGAATTTTTTGGTGATCTCGACGATGGCGCCGGAAATGCCGGGACATTCATTATAGTCCCCGGTCGGAAAACCGCCTTCGTGGATCAGGACCACGATCGCCTCGACGCCGCGCGCTTTCAATTCGGCAACGGACGCATTGACGGTTTCCGCCTCGTCTTTGAATTCGAGCCCGGCAGCGCTGGTCGGCGAGATGATGTCGGGTGTGCCCTTCAAGGTCAGGCCGATGAAGCCGACGGGGATGCCGTCGAACTCGCGGATCTCGTAAGGCGGAAAGATCGTCTTGCCGGTTTCCTTCTCGAAGGTCGAAGCCGCAAGGTAATGGAATTTCGCACCTGGAAACGGGTCTGGCCCCTGGCAACCATCAACGGGATGACAGCCGCCATTCTGCATTCGCTTCAGTTCGTCCTTGCCCTCGTCGAACTCGTGATTGCCGACGGAGGCCAGTTCGAGCCCCATCATCGACAGGGATTCGACCGTCGGTTCGTCGTGAAACATTGCCGACAGGAACGGGCTTGCCCCGATCAGGTCGCCGGCCGCGACGAAGATCGTGTTCTTTCGACCGTCCCGGAGTTCCCTCACCAGCGTCGCCATATGTTCGGCGCCGCCAGCCGGAACTGCGATCTTTCTGGTTTTATCGTCGGGATCGCTGATCCTGATCCCGCCGGAGGGCGGGCGAAGGTAGCCGTGGAAATCGTTGATCGCGAGAATGCGCAAGTCGACCGGGGCCGCACTCTCCGCGAAAGCCGGTGGAATGGCCGCCGACGCGGCGAGCAGCGCCAATGCCAGCGCTTGAGCAAGCGTGTGTCTCATAAAGGCAATCATAGACGGCAGGCGCGACGTTTTCTTTAATCTTTCTTGCGCGCAAAGAATGCCTTGAAGGCGGCGACCGCTTCCTTCGAGCGCATGCGTTCGCCGAACAGATGGCCTTCCTGATCGATCCTGCGGGTCAGTTCTTCCGGCGGCAGCTTCAGGAGCCGTCGCGAAATCGCGACCGCTTCCGCCGGCAGGGCGCTGATCTCGCGCGCGACCTTGCGCGCTTCCGGCTCGGTGTGACCCGGGGCCACCACGACATTGACGAAGCCGGCCGCCTCGGCCTCCTCGGCGCTCAGCGTCCGACCCATCACCAGCATCGCAAATGCGCGCTGATGTCCCATGGCGCGGGGCGCCAGCAGGCTGGAGGCGCCTTCGGGCACCAGGCCGAGGTGGATGAACGGGGTGGAGAATCTCGCGGCGGTGCTCGCGATGACATAATCGCAGTGCAACAGCATGGTGGTCCCGATGCCGATAGCAATCCCGTCGACCGCGGCAATGATCGGCTTGGCATTGTGGGCCAGGGAATACAGAAATCTGGTGGCTTCGGAGGCGCGCGGCGCGTCGGTGTTCGAGGTGCCGTCTTTCAGGAAATCTTCCAGATCGTTTCCCGCGGTGAATGCGCCCAACCCGCCGGTGATGATGATGCAGCGTATCGCCGGATTTGACTGGGCGCCGTCGATCGCTTCGCTCATCCCGCGATACATGTCCTGGGTAATCGCGTTTTTTTTCCCCGGCCGGCGCAGGGTGATCACCCGTATGGCGTCCTCGTCGGTAACGATAAGATGTCCGGTCATGGTGGGGCCTCGAGTGGCGAGTCTTGGCAAAATAGCTTACCTCAGCCTCCTTGCCCGCTAAAACCGCCAATAGCGTGTTTTCAACGTGACGCAACGACGCGCGAGGACCAGCCCATGCAGCTCACCGGGATTCACCACCTGACCGCGATTTCGGCAAAACCGCGCGAGAATCTGGCCTTTTATACCGACCTGCTCGGCATGCGGCTGGTCAAGAAGACCGTCAACCAGGACGACGTCAGCGCCTATCATCTGTTCTATGCCGACGGAAAGGCCAATCCGGGCACCGATCTGACCTTCTTCGATTTTGCGGTCCCGCCGGAGCGGCGCGGGAGCAACAGCATTTCCCGTACGAGTTTGCGGGTCGCGGGCGAAAACAGTCTCGGCTATTTTCGGGATCGCTTGCGCAAGGCGGGCGGCCAGACGGGAGAGGTGATCGAACTCGACGGCCGGTTGACGCTGACCTTCGAGGACGGGGAAGGTCAGCGCTTGGCGCTGGTCGACGATGGCGGCGTCGGTCCGGCTTCGCCTTGGGAGAAGAGCACGGTGCCACCCGAGCACCAGATTCGCGGCCTCGGTCCGATCGTCCTCAACGTGCACGACCTTTCCCGCACCGCGATGGTTCTGCAAGGCGTGATGAACATGCGTCATGTGCGCGACTATGCGGCGGCGGATGCGAAGGCCGATGTGCGGGTGTTCGCGATGGGCGAGGGCGGGTCGGCGGCGGAGCTGCACGTGATCGAGCAGAAGAATTTAGCCGTGGCGCGGCAGGGTGCGGGCGGGGTGCATCACGTCGCGTTTCGCACCCCGGACGAGACGCAATATCACGGCTGGACGCAGCGCCTGCGCGAGCTTGGCATTCCCAACAGCGGCGAGATCGACCGCTTCTATTTTCGCAGCCTGTACTTCCGCGAGCCCAACGGCATCCTGTTCGAGATTGCAACCGATGGGCCCGGCTTTGCGACCGACGAGCCGATGGAGAAGCTTGGGGAAAAGCTCGCTTTGCCGCCCTTCCTCGAAGGGCGGCGCGCCGCGATCGAGGCAGGCTTGAAGCCGATCACATAAGCGGAGCGGGGTTGACCTCCGCACTCCGACCGGTCGCAAGCTCCCAAAGCCACTTTCAAATCCTAAACCCCACTGGAATCCTGTACTTGCTGGCGATCCTTTGATTTCGACATTCACAGGCGGCAGTTGGGATGCAAATGCCAGACTCGGCTGGCGTGCCTTCGGCAAAAAACGCGGTCAGGACGGGGACTTACCCCAAAAGAGGCCTCAACCTCTCCATTGAATCGCCTTGGTTTGGTCAAACGGCGATGAAGGCTAGAGCTCCGATTCAAGTTCGCAAACTATCGTGTCGACCTCTGATGCGAACTTCGGAATCAAAGGAGCTCTTGCAAACATAGTTTCTAGTGCGGCTCCCGGGTTCGAAGTTCCTACAACGAGATTGCAGCTGCATTGATAAGAACTTCAATTCGCCGCACCGGGGCGTGTCGTATGGGCATGACCCGGTTCGAACAGCCGCAGTCGACCGCACGGGAGGCTTATATTTGCCGGGTCCCTGTGGTTCTGACATTCGTAAACGTGCCGCGGCAAGGCACACGAGTAGAGCGGATTTGAAATTCGCTAGCCACGGGCAGTGCAGCGAGTGTCAAATCCTAAGCTCCACCAGAGGCTTATATTTGCTAGGAGTCCCTTGTTTCTGACCTTCGCAGGGTGGCCGCTGAGACGGAAGCGAATGTCAGAATCGGACCACCAGGTGACATTGGGACTGAAGATGGAGGGCCAATGCATTCCTCGCTGAACCGCAAAGCGACCGACGATCCGCACGATTTCGTGGTAGTCCCGTCCGATCATGTCCGGGTATCGCCCTCGGATGAAGAGATTTCCGATCTGTTGCGCGCCGCTGCGCGCCAGCATGCCGATCAGCAGGGCGGTGCAGGGCAAGACCCACCGATCCCGCCGGTCGATACGACGTTCCGTGCCACCGACGTCAACAATGATCTCCTCGAGCGCCGGCGATGGATTGGTCGGCGGGTGATGCGCGGTCTGACGGCGGTGGTTTTGGCGGCGTGCATCGGTGGTGCCGCCATGGCGTGGCAGGCTTCCGGCTATGCCTTCAAGAAGTTCGCCTGGAAGTGGCTGCCCAAGGCGGCCCTCACCACCTCGCTGCCGCTCGAGAAATTGGGATTGGTCTCGCCTTCGAGTTCGCCTTCCGCCGAGCCCGCCGCAGGCGAAGATCGACCGCCGCAGACCGCGGCTGCCGAACCGGTTCCGGCGAGCGCGGAAGCGCAGCCGCCCGCTAATTCCGCTCAACCGGCGGATCCGGCGCCATCGATGGCGCGCGATCTCGCCAGCGTCGGACAGGAGATCGAGGCGCTCAAGGCCAGCATTGCGGAGTTGAAAGCGAACCAGCAGCAGATGGCGCGCGAACTGGCGAAAGCCAACGAGCAGAACGCGCGCCCCCGGGTGTCTGCGGCGCCGCCGCATCCCGCCGTCGCGCCTCGCAAGCCGGCGCCGCCACCATATACACCGTCGCCGGCTGCGGCCGCGCCCGCCTACCGGCCGGCAACGACGCCATATCCGGCGACGCAAGCCGCAGCATCGCCGCCGCCGCAAGTCATTCCGCCTCCATACGGCCAGCGTCCGGTGGAAACCCTGCCGCCGCCGCCCAACGACCCCGGCCTTGTGACCGCGCCGCGTCCGCCGATGCCCGTGCAGTAAGCGCGTTCATTCAGCCCGGATCGGCGAACAGGAACAGGCCTGCTCCGAGTTCCCCGGCCGGAACGAATCCGGCCGCCGCGGCTTATCGCGAATGAGTGGAAGAGCGGGGAGACTGCGATGCAAACCGCGAAATTGATGTCAGCCGGAATTGCGGCACTGGCCATCGTTGCTTCGGCCGCTTTGGCCCAACAGACTCCGACGGCGCCGCAGCAGAGCGCAAAGGGGGCCCAGCAAGGGCCCGCCTGGATGCTCACCGAGGTCAACCGTCTCAACGGCACCGTCGCCATACGACAGGTGCAAAACGGCACGGTTGGAACCAGCGCGAGCGGCACCACCGAACGGTTCAAGGTGCAGGGCGTCTCGCTCGACGATTTCCATGCCGGCGACAGGGTCACCTATTCGGTCACCGAAACGGGTGGGACCAAGACGATCACCAAGCTTCAGAAAGAGAAATAGGGGGCGTTGGCGCTGTCGATCCAAAGCCCCTTCGGCGTCGCATTAGTTCTATCAGTGCGAGGCGAAACCTGTTCCCGAAGGCGGACCCGCATTGACGATGCGGTGCAAGGTCCGTGGCCGCGTCTTGGGCTGCGATGGTTTGGGCGGCTGAACAGAGACTGCTTGCTGGGCCGGAGGCGGAGGCGTCGGCGACGCCTTCTGTCTGACGTCCTCCTCAACGCTCGCCTGCAATACCGCAATATTCTGCGTCAACTGCTCCTGCTTGGCAGCCAGTTGATCTACGCTGCGCCGCATGACCTCGAGACCAAACGTCAAAGGCAACAAAAGCTGCTGCACTATTTCAGGGGGAGTTGCGGCCAAAACTGGCGGCTTCGTTGTCGAAATGGGTAACAACGAGGGCAGCGCTGGAAACTGCTCCAGTATGATCTCCCTCGCTGCATCACCGTAGGACTGCCAGCCAAGGGTGGCACCGACACCGATGAGAACCGCGATGAAGAGCCGAGGAAGCCAGAACGCTCGCCTGAAAATCGATGGCCGTTCGCTCGCCACTTGTCCCCCGTCATCGCTGGAGGGCTGAGGAGAATCGACCGCCAACTTCATGGTTTGTGTCTCAGTACGCTGATCGGACCACGCGTCCAGATCGCGCGTAGTCCTGCCAACCGAAAGCCACTCTCTCTCCGCAAGTAATGCGCTTTGCGAGTTAGACATTGGTAACTCCCTGCTTTTCCCGGTTATCGGGGGAAGAGGCCATCCCGGACTGCGTGGGTCGGGTCTCAGCTCTAACAGTCACGTCGCAACAGCGATGATCCAGGCCGTTAGCTCAGGTTCAATTGGGTCACGCTCGCCTGTAGCTGCACAGGCCAGGATGTTCTTTGCAATTCCCGCGAGGTTGGAACACGTCGCGGCGGCAATGACTGCTGCACCCGGTCAAGGATCTCTCCCGGAGGGACAGGTCTTCGGCAGGGCCTTGATCATCGGTCGACATTTACGTCGCCACTGCTCACCGTCGCGCCGTCACTAGAAATTCATTGATTCGTTTGTTCGTCGTAGGGCGGAAAGGAGACCGCCAAGCGTCGCCTGTCGGTCGAAGTCGCGGACGCTCGTTTCGAGACCGAAGTCCGCTTCCGTCATTTCCGCTTTTGTCCCTAAGCGGCCCACCGTTGATCTAGATCAACATGAGCGGCGCGAGACTCCGTTTTCCTTGCGGCCTTGTGGCGGCAGCCGTCCTCAAAATCCGGCTGGACCAGCATCAAGGACGAGCTCGATGAAATGTAGATTGATCGGTCTGACGTTTGCTATCTCGATGGTTCCAATCGTTGCGAATGCGCAGGTAACCATCGATATGGGCAAGATCACGTGTAGCCAATACCTCGCTATGCCGCAGTCACAGTCGGATAATTTTTCCGCCTGGATGAGTGGCTGGTTCAGTTATCAGAACCGCAGGACCTTTGTGGATCTTGCTTTGCATCAGCAAAATATCGCCAACGTGAAGGCCTGGTGCCAATACCATCCGGCGGAAAGTGTCATGTATGGCTTGCAACAGTCGGTAGGCAAAAATTGACGGCTCGGAACGTTGGAGGATCGCCATGAGATGCTGGGTTCTTGTAGTTGCTGTGATTTTGACAGGCGCGGGCTCAGCGCCAGCCGCGGCTCAGATTAAGCTGGACATGAACAAGATCACTTGTGGGGATTGGCTGGGATACGGTCCGGCAGACCGGGACTTCGTTAGGTATTTCATGAGCGGCTACTACAACGCGGCCGCAAATAATAATGTTCTGGACTACGACCGCCTGCAAAAGAATTCCGAAAAGGTTGTCGCTTATTGCAAAAAGCGCAAATCCGATACGCTGCCAACCGCCATTCAAAAAAGCGCCAGCTAGGTCGTATTGAGGGCATCTCTTGATCATTTGAGGCCGAGCATGTCACGTAACGTCGCACCGAGGCGGGTTGTACCGCTGATCATTGCCTTTGCTATCGCGGGTCTGGCTTCGTTTGGTGCCCAGGCTCAGGCGCCGGGACAAAAATGGACTCAGTCCGGCATGCTTCGCTGCAAACTGAACCCGAGCATCGGCTTCGTTATCTTTGGCCATCAGTCGATGGAGTGCCAATTTGTGCCATCCAATCCGGGCCCCCCGCAGCTATACGAGGGCGCACTCAACACGATCGGCATCGATATCGGAGTCGTAAGCGCGGGCGGTTTGGCGTGGGCAGTCCTGGCCCCGACGTCCGGCGTCGCCGCCGGGGCCTTGGCCGGCGAATATGTGGGTGCGAGTGGAGACATCGCCCTCGGCGCAGGCGTTGGAGCCAACGTTCTGATTGGCGGGTCGCAGCGGAGTTTTGCGTTGCAGCCCGTTTCGCTTGAAGGGTCGGTTGCGCTGGATGTTACGCTTGGCTTGTCAGCCCTTCAATTACGGTACGTCCGCTGAACGCGGACGAATTCCACGCGGCCGCTCCTCTGCGGCAACCGAAGCCGAGCATGGTCGCCCTTGGCGAAGGCGCAGGCGATCTGGTCCCGGGCAGCCGGCAAACGCAAAGCCGCTGCGCCTTCCGCGCAAATAGTTCAACTGGATCAGGCTGATGCTACCAGTCCAGTCCTGTTTGAAAAAATATTTTGCTTTTCGTTTTGGTAGAAACAGCAATAGACCGACCTGATCCCGTGCCCGCTCGAGGGGCGCTTCGCGATCGTCACGAACGTTGGGTGTGGGATGCGATGGACGCGAAGGCGCACGAGACGAATGCGCCGATCGCGGACGGCGAAGTCGTGTGGTTCTGGCATCTCGACGCTGATGCCAAGTTGGCAACGATGCTTTGGCATCGCGCCGATGACGGTGACAAACAAGCCCGATCACCGGGGAGAGCACGGAGGAATCCGTTAAAACCATCGCGCAGGGAATGTTTTGGCGCAAAAATTCCTTGAATATC
>Ga0306925_10005720_pt1 | contig 11453 bp, 9 predicted proteins | sample flu12Cox44000176_FD_203755 | JGI IMG/M metagenome (GOLD analysis project Ga0306925, IMG submission 203755) | Lab enrichment of tropical soil microbial communities from Luquillo Experimental Forest, Puerto Rico - flux8day.12C.oxic.44.000.176 (v2)... | ecosystem: Environmental > Terrestrial > Soil...
GCCACCGGCAAGATCAAGGTCGAGCGCGTAGTCTGCACACACGATTGCGGGCTGATGATTAATCCGGACGGCGTGCGCGCGCAGGTCGAGGGCTGCATCCTGCAGACCATCAGCCGCGTGCTGTTGGAGGAAGTGAAGTTCGACCGCGCACGCGTCGTCAGCACCGACTGGTCGAGTTATCCGATCTTGCGCTTTTCGCAGGCGCCCAAGCTCGAGATCGATCTCATCGACCGGCCAACCGAGCCGCCGGTCGGCGCCGGCGAGGCGACCTGCACGCCCGTGGGCGGCGCGCTCGCTAACGCCGTGTTTGACGCAACCGGAGCGCGGCTGCGTACGGTGCCGTTCACGCCGGAGCGGGTGAAGGCGGAACTGGGCGGCAAGGCAAGCTGAGGTCAGTGTCACTCGCCGAGAGCGGCCGCCGGACCTCTTCTAGTGATGTCTCGAGTTGAGCGACCTGCACTCAAACGGATGACGGGCGTCGGATGAACTCGGCAACGCGCTCGCCGATCATTATAGCCGTCATATTAGTGTTGGCGCTGACGATCTGCGGCATGACCGAAGCGTCGGCGACGCGCAGGCCTTCGACACCGTAGACGCGGCATTGAGGATCGACCACGGCCATCGGGTCTGTCTCGGCGCCGATCGCGCATGTTGAACTCGGATGGAACATGGCGCCGCTCCCCACCAGAATCTCTTCATCCGAAAGCCGCGAAACGGCGGAGCCGTCCGCAACCAGTCGGCCGGGTTTGATCGCTGCGCCAATCGCAAAGCGTCGCAGCCCGGGCGGAGCGACCAGCACAGCGGTTGCCGCCGCGCCCTTCAACCAGCCGCTCGGGCCTGTGCTGTTGATCAGTCGCATGGGCGGCCGGCGCGGCATCACATAGATCTCGTCGAAGCAGGCGCGTACCGCCGGCTCGAGCAGTAGTTCCTCCGCCCGCCGCGTGGCGATGATCATGCGCTGCGCATCGCGTGCGTCCGTCAGCAAGCGCTGTTCGACCTGCGGCGGCGCGTCCGGGTCGGACGCGGTAAGCTTCACCAGTCCGCGCGAAAAAGGCGTGTAGAGCGCAACCGCGACCATGGCCATGCGGCGGCCGAACGATTTCGGGCTGACCCGTCCGGTGAAGTAAAGGAAAAGATCGCCGGTGGGGCATTCGGGCAGACGGGATGAGAAACGCAGTGCGGACATTATGTAATGCTGTGCCTGCGGCGGGAGCCGCCCTTCGCGCTTAAGCGTCATCGAAAAATGCAGCTGCGTGTGGTTCTGGTAATTGCGTCCGACGCCGGGCCTATCGGCGACCAGCGGAATACCCAACGCGTGCAGTTCCTGCGCCGGCCCGATGCCAGAGCGCAGCAATAGCGCGGGCGAATGCACTGCGCCGCATGAGACAACCACCATTGGCGCTGCGATCGAAAACGTTTCACTGGCGCACGCTGCGATCACGCCGCTGACGCGCCGGCCGTCAAATGTGATGCGGCGAACATGCGTGTCGGCCAGTACAATCAGATTGGAACGCGCCCTCACCTGTGCCGTGAGATAGCAGCGCGCGCTGCTAGCGCGTTCCTCGTCATGACTCAGCGGAGCCGCGAACATACCGTCACGGCCGGTATTCTCGAACCGCATAACCGGCGGCGTACCGGGCGAGGAAATGAGCTGCTCGATACGCTTCATGTAAAGCGGCCACGACTCGCGCGGCAACCTGCGCACGACGTTCAACCCCTGCACGTTGCGGCTTGCCGACGGTACGTCGAGATCGCAGATCATGGCCTGGTAGGTGGGCAGCACGTCCTGCCAGCCCCAGTGCCGCGCGCCCATCTGCTCCCAGCGTTCGAAGTCGCCGGGCAACCCCGGTATAGCGATCATGCCCATCACGCTTGAGCCGCCACCCATCACACGCGGCTGCAGGAAGGGCGTCGCCGGTTGGCCGTCACGCAGGCTGGAGGTGAGGCCCGGCCAGAAATAGCCGCTGTTGAAATAGGCGGCCGGGAACGTGCTACGGATGTCGGCGGGCACCGCGCCCGGCGGTGTGTCCTGGCCGGCTTCGATCAGCAGCACGCGGCGCGCTGCATCTGCCGACAGCCGGGCTGCCACCGCAGCGCCGGCCGAGCCACCGCCCACGACAATGATGTCAGCCTCTCGCATGCTGGCAGCGGACGCAGTCGCCGCCTCCCCCAAACTCGTTACAGTTTAAGCGCGCTGCTACAGAGCAAAATAATTTTGGCGCCTCATTGTCTCGCCACTTTACCTTCTGCCGTTAAGCGCTGGTATACAGACCTTCAATCGCCTCGCCAGCAACTTGCCAGTGGACTTCCTCGCTGAGTTTTAGTCGTTTGCGTATTCCCTGTGAGCGCGTGAGGTCGTAGGAGTTCTAACGTGCATCATTTCGCTTCCTTAGCTAACAAACACGTAAGAAAAGGAAACCGCTGAGCTGGGGACGAGCTGACAGTCTCGCAGTCTTAGATAAGGGCAATTTCGGGGAAGGAGGGGCCCTCATCTGCTAATATGAACAAATTTACAGGCGGGAACACTCAGTCCGCTACTGTCCTTAGGGGCAGTGCGACGAGTGTTCCAGATTCCCCTTAGGACAATATCGGCGCGAACGATAAAGGCGTTTAGCTGCGTGCTGACATCGGACTTAGCACTTCACAATTTCAATAGCACCGCAGGAAGGGGCTTCTTGGATCGTTGGGTGATTAGCAGGGGGCGGAAAGTCGGGAGTAGCACTATGCGTGTAACGCTTCGAAAGTTCGGAATTACTGCTGTGACCGCAATTGCCGTCGCGGCAGCTTCAATCGCGCTCCCTAGCGCGGCTAGCGCCCGTTGGGGTGGTGGCTGGCATGGCGGCGGCTGGGGCTGGGGTGGCTTCGGATGGGGATTAGGCACGGGCCTTTTATTGGGCGCGGCCGCAGCTCCTTATTATTACGGCGGCTATTATGGATATGGGGCCAACCCCTACTATTATGGCTATGGGCCCGGCTGCTACATCACACGCCGATGGGTTTGGGATGGTTACGGCCACCGAGTACTGAGACGCGTGCAGGTCTGCTCCTGACCGCGCTCTAATCAATAATCCGAAAAGGCCGTTCGGCATTTAACCGAGCGGCCTTCTTCTTTCCAAATTTGCGCCGCTATCGGGGGAAAAGCGAACGTTGTGCGCGCCTAGTCAAGCGATCGGATTTACACGGCCTAGTGAAATGAACTTGGTCTGTTTGGTGTTATTATTTGGCAATAACCGATGAGGCTGAAGATGAAGCGCATAGTTTACCTCGGGGCCATCCTGCTTCCCGTTATGGTGTTCGGCCCGAAACCGGCGCTGTTCCATGGTGTGCGGTGATTAACCTCGGCCCGGGCGACGCTTATTGGGACTGCCGGTACGCTACACTCGAGCAATGCGTGCCCAATGTGCTCGCCGGCAATCGCGGCTTTTGCAACCATAATCCACGCTTGGGTTGGTATGCTCCAGAGGGCGAGGCGCCGCGGAAGCACCACAGATACCGCCACCAAACATAGTTAGGCAGACGACCGATTTGCCAATGCTGGCAAATGACGGTGGCGGCGTGGGAATAAACGCGCCGGCCCCTCGTCCGCGCTATTTGTTTTCCAGCATCAGCTGGCCCTTGTGCCCGATTACCCTTTGAGCGGCGTGAGCGAAACGTGCGAGCAACCACGGCAGCGCAACTTCAAGCCGCACTGCGTGCTCATAGACCTCGATAATTCCCCGTGCGCGCTGACCGAGCGCCACCACCTGGAAACTTAATCGATCACCGCTCCAAACCTCTTCTTCGAAGGAAAGCAGCCATGCAAATTCGGTCTTGGCGCGGTCGAGGCCACCCTTGATGCGGCGCAAGGCCTCATCCTTGCCAACATGATGGGGAATTAAGACGACGAGTGGCTGAGACATAGCAGTTGTATTCCCACGTTATTGAGCAAGCAATAAAACGCCTGCCCATTTATCGCGCTCCAAAAGCCGTAGCACTGTGACCATGTTCGCAACCCAGCATTGTTTGCGGAGGCGAACCTTAGGCTTGATCCCCTCACGGCAGATTGATTTGGTTTACCTTTTGGCACCGTCAAGGGGGAGTGCTAATCACCGCCGAACATTTTCAAAAAAGCCCTATAAGCCATTGTAATCATTTATAGTTGAATGATTTTTTAGGCCCCCCTTGAAAGGTTTTTGTCGCTTTCTAATTTGTTTTTCGCCATGCGGATGCACAGTACTGACAGCGCTTTTGGGGACCTGGCTGGACGGGCGCTGAACAGCGTCCGACGGTCGCGCACCCATGCAGCAGCAGCGGGAGCGCGAACTCCTGCCTGCATTCTCGTAAACGCGACGAGGCAAAATCAGACAAACGCAATATGGGGGTTAATTTATTTATGAGCGTCATCAATCAAACCAAAAAAGAAACGCATGCCTTCGAGGCAGACGTCGCAAAACTCCTGCACATGATGGTGCATTCTGTCTATTCCGACAGAGACGTCTTTTTGCGCGAACTAATATCTAATTCGGCGGACGCTTGCGAGAGACTAAGGTACGAAGCGATTGCTAGTCCCGCCCTGCTCGGCAGCGACTCCACGTTCAGAATCACGCTTGCCATCGATGCCGACAAAAAAACGCTCACGGTTGAGGACAATGGCGTCGGGATGAACCGCGAAGAGTTGGTCCACGAACTTGGGACCATCGCTCATTCAGGAACTAGGGCGTTCCTAGAAAAGGTCGAAGCGAGCAAGAATGACGGTGCAGGCGCGGCGCTGATCGGCCAATTCGGTGTCGGTTTCTATTCAGCTTTCATGGTGGCGGACAAAGTTGACGTGATCTCCCGCCGCGCGGGGTCCGAGGAGGCCTGGCAATGGTCCTCCGACGGCAAGGGCACCTATTCAGTGGCGCAGGTTGCACTTGCGGATGCGCCAAAACGAGGCACACGAGTTCTGCTGCACCTGATGCAAGACGCAACTTCTTATATGGAGCGTTTCACGCTCGAGCGCGTTGTGCGAGCGCAATCTGGGCACGTTCCGGTGTCTATCGCAATCGTCGAAAAGCCGGGCGCCGAACCAGCCGAAGTGGCAGATGGAGCAGCGCTCTGGACGAAGGCAAAGTCCGAGATTTCTGCCGCGGATTACACTGATTTCTATCGCAGTATCGCCGCACAATTTGATGAACCGGCGATGACCATCCACTTTCGCGCCGAGGGGCGACAAGAATACACCGCGCTTGCCTTTGTTCCGGGCTCCCGCCCGTTTGACTTGTTTGATCCCGATCGCAAGGGTCGGATCAAATTATACGTCAAGCGCGTGTTCATCACTGATGATGCCGACGTCCTGCCACGTTACCTTCGCTTCGTCCGCGGGCTTATCGACTCTGCTGACCTACCGTTGAACGTCTCGCGTGAGATGATCCAAGAGAGCCCCATTCTCACCGCCATCCAGAAGGGAGTTACGAACCGCATACTCAGTGAGTTGGAGAAACTTGCGGGAAGTGATTCAGATGCTTACGGCAAAATCTGGGATAACTTTGGCGCTGTTTTGAAAGAGGGCACTTATGAAGATTTCGAGCGCCGTGATGCGCTTCTGACATTGTCGCGCTTCAAAACGACTGCATCGGCGACCGTATGGCGAAGTTTGAAAGATTATGTCTCTTCGCTGAAAGAAAACCAGACAGCTATCTATTATATTGCGGGTGATGACATTGCTCGCCTTGAAAGTTCTCCCCACCTGGAAGGCTTTCGCGCGCGTGGCGTTGAGGTGTTATTTCTGACTGACCCTGTTGATAGCTTCTGGGTCGCATCTGGAACTTCATTCGACGGCAAACCATTCAAGTCAATAACTCAAGGAGCCGCGGACCTGACGGCAATTCCAGTGATCGAATCCAAACGCCAGCCATCTTCCGAGGTTGAAAAATCTGTTGCTTCATTCCTCGCGTTCATAAAGGCCGAACTCGGCGATGCTGTCTCAGATGTTCGTCCGTCGGATCGTTTGATGGACAGTGCAGTGTGCTTGGTCGCCCCGGACAGCGGACCAGACCGGCAATTAGAGAAACTTTTGGCTGGTACAGGACGTCTCAAGGTTTCCACAAAACCAATTCTCGAAATTAATCCCCATCACGATATCATTAAGAAGCTTTCGTTGTTGGGTGACGGCGATCGTTCATTCAAACAAGACGTCGCACACTTGCTGTTCGATGAGGCGCGAATCCTCGAAGGAGATCGCCCGGAAAATCCAAGAAAGTTTAGCGACCGACTGGCAAATATCATTAGCCGGAGCCTCTAAATCGAATAAATCTGAAAGTGGTTCGCTGTTCTTGCACCATCGCCGTACAGGCTCAATGGTGCTTAAATAGTGGGGCGCGCGATCTCGCTTGGACGCGTCGCGATTTGCGATCTTTTGGCCCAATGCGTCTATGCGATTTTATTTATGTCCAGAACGGAACTGCTGTGGCGTTTTGTTGGTCCAGCTCTTGAAAGCGTGCGTAAATGAGCTGACTTCCTGATAGCCAAGCAACCAGGCGATTTGGGAAATCGATAAGGTACGATCGGCTAAATAACGTTTGGCAAGATCTATCCTCAGGTCTTGCAGAATGTCAGTAAAGGTCAGCTTTTGCGAGGAAAGCTGACGCGCGAGAGTTCGCTGGCTTAATCCCAGGCTCCTTGCGATTCCTTCGAGGGAAACCAGTCCGTGAGGCAACAGAGGTACAATTGCATTCTCGATAGTCGAGCGTAGCGAGCTGCGCCTAGCCGATCGATGAGAAAGCGCCTCTTCGCAATATTTAATCAAAAACTCGTTCAAATAACGGTCGGCAGTAGCAATTGGCATGAGCTTAATGGTTGGGACGAACGAGACGTCGTCAATGGTCGCGCCAAATTCAATCTCGCGACCGAAGAATTCAATAAGCTCTTGGCGCTTACTATCACCACGATGGGTAAATCGCACGTGCGCTGGCAACAGGCGCGTACCCGTCAAATACCGGCACAAACGGACTAATCCCGTCGCAAAAAATTCGATTTGGTGCCGATCCAGATGGCGACTGACACCTACATAGTGAAACTCCATCCGGATATTTTTTCCGTCGACATACCTTAGCGAGACGCCTTCGTTGGCGATTGAAGCATAACGTGCAAGTCGCTGTAGGGCATCGCCCAGCGTCTCAGACGAAGCTGAAATGTAATAAAGAAAGCCCAGCTCACGAGGGTCCAACGGTTGGGCGAGGTGAAATCCAAGCAGATCATCGCGCAGGGCACTGGCAACAAGAGTCAAGAAATTAATTTGATTATCAACGCGAAGTTGTAAATCTGGGTTTTTGATCTGATCAAGCGTCAAACTGGCTTTCTTTAAGAAGGACTTTGGATCAATTCCGCTCGCTTTGGCATGAGTGTACGCGAGCCGAGTTAGAGTCCCAGTGGCATTCGGATGCCAGCCGACACGCTTAGGATGGCCCATCGAAATTGTCCAATCTCGTCAGGTGCACTTGAACAAGTCAGCGAAGTTTAAGCTCTTGGCATTTTTACACAACGTTTTGGCACATAATAACAAGACAGCGCTGGCAAGTCGCCACATATCAAGCAAGTTCGGCGGCCATATGCCTGCGAGACAATCTTGCGTCCGCAACAAGTCTATCTCTCAGCTCGCCCCTCCGAGCGAGCCCTGTCTAATCTTGGATAAAAAGAATGTCAGGTCAAAAGAAAACGATAGCCGTCGTAGATGACGATCCGGAAATGCGAAGCGCTATGGTAAGTCTATTGTCGGCGCTCGGCTACGGAACCAAAACGTTTGATTCGGCAAAGACATTTCTCAATTGTGCTTCGACGTGCGAAGCGATTTGCTTGGTAGTTGATATTCAACTCGGCGATATTTCTGGTATTGAATTGGCATATCAATTGGCAGCCGATGGGTTCAGATTTCCGGTTATCTTTATGACCGGGGCAGATGACCCAGCGGTCCGAAAGAAGGCTAATGCTGCGGGTGGCATTGCGTTTTTACGGAAGCCGTTTTCGACGGACTTATTGGTTGATGCAATCAATAAGGCGATTTTGCGATATTCCTGTTGAGGGCAGGTGTTTCGGTGGATCGAATGGTCTGCCGAGCGGCCGGTTTATGAGAGGGCAGATTGACTAAACTTTTGATTTCATAATATCGTAGCGCTGACGGTTCTCCCTTGGGAGATCAAAAGGGAACACGGTGCGGACCTTGAGTCCTAATCCGGGGCTGCCCCCGCAACTGTGATGGGCGTTTTTTTCGTCGCTAGGTATGGGTCCCGGGAAGGCGATGACCTGACGGTTTTCGGTCGCATCGATAATTTTCTTAACAGCCGTATGAAGATTTTGATGTGTTTGCCGGCATCCGAATGTCCAACTGAATCCGGTACTGAGAAGCGCGCTTGAGAGAACACTGAATCGCGCGAGTCAGTAGGACAGCCTTCGCGGTAGTAGCAAGCTACCGTAAGTGTGTGGCTCTTTTGCGATTGATTTTTGTTCGGGCCTATTTGCAAGCTGGCGAAAACTATAAACGCGATCGGCAGAAAAACCCAAATGAGCACTCATAAGAATTGGGTTCGCAATTTGCAGCAACGTTATAGCGATCAATTACTAACTATTGTAACGCTTTTGCTTTTATTAATGATGTTTGTTGTCGCTCCACTGCAAGCAGCAGGAGTCCCCTTCTTCCAGGCACTTGGTTTCGTTGCGGGGTTCGCGATCATAATCGGCGTACTCGTCATATCCAGCAATTTAACTGCATTCGTAATGATGATGATTGCATTCACAATGAATGTTGCTGTCGTGTTTATGCGGCTACTAAATATATCGTCCTCAAACATTGATCTGCAGCTTCTCGCGGCCGCATGGATGATACTAGCAGTCACGCTCGGTTGGGTCGTTGCTCGCGCGGTGTTTGGGCCAGGATCTGTAAATTATCACCGAATTATCGGAGCAGTCCTGCTTTATTTGCTGATTGCACTGGTGTTTGTATCGTTATTTACTTTTGTTGACCTAGTGATCCCGAAAGCTTTCTCCGGCCTTGAATTAGAAGATAACCGAGAGATGGCAAGTCGATTCATCTATTTCAGTTTTGTCACTTTGACCACAACCGGTTATGGCGATATTTATCCCATCCATCCCGTTGCGCGCAGTCTGTGCAATTTAGAGGCGATTATCGGTCAGCTGTATCCAGCTACTTTGCTTGCACGATTGGTAAGTCTTCATGCCAGCCGATCTTAGTTTAGTTGGAGCTTTCTATGCTAATTCCTGTTCGACGTTTAAATCAAACGAGACAGCTGTACCGGAGACAATCGGTGCTTGGCGCGGTCGATGGCGGTAACCGCGGGCGTGCGACGCACTCCATTGTTGTTTGCCGTTAACGGAGGCGATTCATGGCGATAGCTCAATTTTCTACCCCTAAACAATGGGAGGATTGGTGCAGTTGGTTGCTAGGCATTTGGCTCTGCCTGTCGCCTTGGACCTTGGGATTTGGACTTGATCCGAACGCGACAGAGACAACGGTGGTCGGCGGTCTTTTGATTATCGCGGCTGAGGTAGTGACGCTCTCTGTTTTTCGCCCCTGGGAGGAATGGATAAACGCCGTGCTCGGCGTATGGTTAATAATATGTCCGTGGATCGTAGGTGTAGACGTTCCCGTTGCTAGCGCAAATCTAATCATTGTCGGACTTCTGGTGATGGTTCTGGCCCTCTATGAGATTTGGGGTGCACGTCATCAATCGGGTGATCAGAAGTGAGCTTTTCTACTAATCAGTGATTTGGTTAATAGTTGTTGTCGGCCCGCGACATCGAGCATTGATGGAGTTAAGAATATAAATTTCTCCGCAAAGCGCTTCGATGTTAGATTTAACTTTTTGATCATGTAGTTTTGCTGGTAACCTCGCTACGCAGAATAAAAACTGCTATAATTTGTAATAATCTATAGTCGTGTGACCTTCTGTGAGGATAACCAGATGAGAAGGCTTCTTTCCTCTGTCTTTGTCGTCGCTTTCAGCATTGTCGGCCTTGCGACAGCGGAGGCTGGCGGATGCACCCCTGGTGTCTATCGTGATGCTTACGATGGATGCAAACCTGTCCGCCGTGCGTTCTACAACGGGTACCGTGAGCGTTATTACGAGCGCTGGCACGACGCTTACTTCGGTGAATACGGCCGTTACTATGTTGTGGACACTGGTCTTTGCTGGAACCGCGGAACGCATCGCGTCTGCAGTAGCGGCTGGACTTGCTGGCGGGCTTGCAACTGATAGGCCGTACCATGCTTAGGCGCACCAGCTCACACTAGCACCTGAGCGATTGCGCTCGGCTCAACGAGCCATACTACTGACTTGCCATCGTCGCGATCAGATCAACCGAAACCTAGGCGTATCCACCGGCGGTTAGGGGATTGGCTTGTGCCTTTTGACCCTGAGCCATGAACTCTACTACTTTTGCCGCGCGTTTATGAAAATCGACGTGAAGTTTAAGGACCTATAGTCCGCACTGGCGCGCACGGCGATTGAATTATCGGCCCGTACAGCCATTGCCCCGAAGGAAGACGTTGTTTTTAGCGAGCTCGAGAATGGCACCTGCTTTTTTGTTATCAATAGCGCTTCGCAGCCGCTTCTTCCACATCGTGTGTGCGGCGATTGCTTTAGTGATTTCGTTTTACTTGCGGAGGTGCGCGTTCGCCGTAATGACGAATCACCTCTGAATTAGATAACCCCCAACTGGGGCCGTGTCTGCTATGGCCAAAGGTAGGCACTCGCCAATTATTGTAGCCCAAAAAGAAAGACCGCCTCGCGGCGGCCTTTCTGAATCAATTTAATTCGGCGCACAGGGACTATCTCGATCATTGAAACTTAATCATGTCGAGACTGGTCAGTGTAACCTTGTAAACGATCGAGTCCGTCAAAATGTGAGCTGTCGCTTGCTCATCATAGCCGCTCGGGCCATTGCCCGCCATTCCATCCACCGGCACGATCACGTTAAAACCACGAAAAGCCGCTTCGACTGCGGTAAAGAGGATGCCATTATGCGCTACGACGCCAACCGGAACGACGGTTGTGATCCCCTTATCTTTCAGTATCTTTTGAAGACCGGTATCCTTATCGCCAAGCATGAACTTGTCGGCAAATGAATTCACAACGGGTTCGTCACCTTTCGGCGCAACCGCTGGAATGTAATCACTGATAACCGGATTGGGGAACGTTGCCGGTGACCGACTAGGGAACAGGGTGTAGATCACGGTGACGCCGCTCGCGCGTGCGGCAGTGAGTAATTTTTCAATCTTTGGGATTGAGGCCACGCAACGCGGACGCATTTCGTTGTTACAAGTCTGCTTGATGATGTCAGTCATAATAAGCGCGGTGGTCTTCGGATCAAGCGTAACTGCCTGGAGCTGGGGCGGCGGCGGTGCCTTTATGTTTTGCCATTCGTCGATGATGGTCTCAGCAGATGAAGGCAAGGCGTAACTTAGCATCGCCGCAAGTGCG
>Ga0306925_10005722_pt1 | contig 11451 bp, 18 predicted proteins | sample flu12Cox44000176_FD_203755 | JGI IMG/M metagenome (GOLD analysis project Ga0306925, IMG submission 203755) | Lab enrichment of tropical soil microbial communities from Luquillo Experimental Forest, Puerto Rico - flux8day.12C.oxic.44.000.176 (v2)... | ecosystem: Environmental > Terrestrial >...
TTGGAGGGGATCAGGGGGATGGTCTGAAGGGGCTGTGGCGAATCATGCTTATCAAAAAGCAGCAGTTCTACGCCGGTTGCGTTCCCGGAATACAACGAGAAATTCACCGCCGTTTTGCTGAATGGTCGCTCCTAACGGGTGGGGCGATCCTTCTTCGACCTCGAATGCGGGAGCAAGTGCAGGTGCGGCCATGAAAGTTCTCCTTTCAAGTGACAGAAACAATCCCTCAAAAAGTTGACCGAACTGCGGAGACCAATCCGGGACTTTTGGGCGCGATAGCAATGACAGAACAGTCGTTTGGTAATTAGTTGAGTCGATGCTTGCAGGCCGGGCGTAGGATGCAAGGATACCGGCTTCCGCCGGCAAATCTTACTCAAAAGCGCGCCAAAATGTAAGCCCTTTGAACACATATGGTGTTTCCGAGTTATGAAGCACTACACTTGAATGCGGCATTTCTTGTCGAAGTCTAGCGTTCAAAACCTGGATCTCGCCTAAGCGTCAGACTGCATCGGTGGAGCTCAACGAACGGTCTTCGAAAGAGATCGTGGCAAGTTAAAACCCTGGAGTCTGCAATAAACGATCAGAATACGACTAAGTAAGACGCTAATTTATAAATTTGACAAGATTGGGTAATCCTGATACATTTCCATTGTTTTGGAAATATGGATACGTCATCCGCCGTCGATTCGCTTGCCGCTCTGGCCCAAGAAACACGCCTTAATATCTTTCGTTTGCTCGTTCACAACGCTCCCAAAGGCCTTCCAGCAGGAGAAATCGCGCGCCGTCTCAAACTGCCTGGCCCAACACTTTCTTTTCATCTGAATATTTTGGCCGCAACAGAACTCATCGAGCCGCAAAGAAATGGACGATCTATTTCTTACTCTCCGAACTTCGAAAACGTGAACCGTCTGATGAATTATTTGATGGAGAACTGTTGCGGCGGTCAAGGCTGCGACATTGATGTAACCAAGCTTGCCCGAGTTTCGCGTGGTCAGAGAAGCAAGAATAAGGAGTGAACGATGGACAACGGAAATATCAAGGAAGTCGTCAAGGACAAATACGCACAGGCTGCCGTTCGAGCCGCAACCGGTAGAAGCTCGTGCTGTGACACGAGTCCGGCTTCCGCCCAAGATTGTTGTGACCCCATCACATCCAACCTTTACGGAGACGGCGAAGTTGCCGGTGTTCCCGAAGAAGCACTACGTGCTTCGCTCGGTTGTGGGAATCCCACCGATCTGGCAAAGCTACAGCCGGGCGAAATAGTTTTGGACCTTGGTTCTGGCGGTGGTATCGATGTTCTGTTATCCGCAGAGCGAGTCGGGCCAACGGGAAAAGCCTACGGTCTCGACATGACCGACGAGATGCTGGCTCTTGCCGAGCAAAACAAAGCCAAATCCGGCTTAACTAACGTAGAGTTTGTAAAGGGCGAGATAGAAAACATCCCGCTTCCAACTGGTTCCGTCGATGTCATTGTCTCTAACTGCGTAATCAATCTATCAGGAGACAAGGGCCGAGTGCTGCAAGAAGCGTTTCGAGTTCTTAAGCCGGGAGGTCGTCTCGCGGTTTCCGATGTGGTCGTGCGTGGTGAAGTGCCCTATGAGATTCGCAGGAGTTTAGAGCTTTGGGTTGGCTGCGTGGCTGGGGCACTGTCAGAGACGGAATATAAAGAGAAACTAGCGGCAGCGGGGTTCGAGTCTGTAGACATCGAAGCAACTCGGGTCTATGACGTCAACGACGCGCGGGAATTTCTGCGGTCCAGCGGGGTTGATGCGGATGCGATTGCACCGCAAGTGAAAGACAAGTTCATCAGTGCATTTGTGCGAGCGCAAAAGCCCAAAGCCCACAGCTGCTGCGAACCGACGTGCTGCGAGTAGATGGTCATGAAGCCCCATTACAACGTTTTGTTCCTATGTACGGGTAATTCTGCACGTTCCATCATGGCTCAGTCCATAATGGCCAGAAAAGGATTTCCTACCTTCAAAGCGTTCAGCGCGGGAAGCCATCCAAAAGGGCATGTCCATCCTCAAGCCCTGCGCCAACTGGAACTGGCTGGCCTGCCAACGGTGGGTCTGCGCAGTAAGAGCTGGGACGAAATATCGAGTCTCGACGGCCTCGAATTGCATTTCGTTTTCACGGTGTGTGATAACGCAGCCAAAGAAGTCTGTCCGGTATGGCCGGGGCAGCCTATGACCGCTCACTGGGGAGTGCCGGACCCCGCCGCAATTGAAGGTACGCCCGAGCAAATCGAAAGAGCATTCCGTGACGCATTCATAATGCTCGACAGAAGAATCAGTCTTTTCCTCGCCCTGCCACTTTCAAGCCTCGACAAACTAGCCATTCAAAAGCAAATCGACGACATCGGCCGTCAATGAAAACACTACATACCCGCATCGCCTCGGAGTTTCTCGGAACGATGTTTCTAGTCGCTGCCGTCGTGGGTTCAGGGATCATGGGTGATCGGTTGGCTGGCGGAAACGTTGCAGTCGCTCTTCTGGCGAACACCCTCGCGACTGGGGCCGCTCTCGTTGCATTGATTTTGACGTTCGGTTCAATTTCGGGTGCACACCTTAATCCAGTGGTCACATTCGCCGATGCATTGGAAGGTGGCATCCCATGGAGAGAGACCTTTCCTTATATTCTGGCTCAAATCTTGGGCGGAATTAGCGGCGCAATAATTTCTCACTTGATGTTCGGTCTTCCCATTGTTTCACTTTCGCAACACGGTCGGACTGGCCCCTCGCAATGGTTTAGCGAATTTGTGGCTACATTCGGGCTGCTCTCGGTAGTCTGGGGTTGTTCAAGAACCCGCTCAAGCGCTGTGCCATTTGCCGTAGGAGCTTACATCACGGCGGCCTACTGGTTCACCGCCTCCACCTCCTTTGCGAATCCTGCGGTCACAATTGCCAGGTGCCTCAGTAATACTTTTGCAGGCATACGGCCCGTCGATGTCCCATCGTTCCTGATCGCGCAGCTTGCCGGTGGTTTTGCTGCGACAATCGTGTTTCGTTGGCTAGTTCCTAATTTGCAAGCTCAGGCCAAAGAAGTCCTTCTCTCCCATGACTTGCAGCGGAAAAGTTAATATCAGTTTTTGCTTCGGATAGTGCCTGCGAAGTCCGCTAAGCAGAAAGTTGGGAAGGCTTTGGTTTCGTTATTCCGTCGAAGAAATTTTCAGAAAGCCGGTTATTGTTATTGGACTGTAGCTCCCGAAAATCTCGAAATGTCTGAGCGGATGTGGCTTATACTTGCTTCATAATTTTCCCTGATGCGTGTTTTTCTTACGACACTCCTTGCTACCTTGCCTTCGATCCTGCGTTCGCGGGGCTGCCGTGGAGCTCGAGAACCTAGCTCTGCGCCACCAAATCGGCGTGCTGCAGAGGTCCGCCGCAAAGCGTCCGAAATTAACCTCCGGTTCCGACACACCTAACAATGCAGAGAGCAAGCGCCAAATGAACAAGAGCAGTGGTGCAGGGCAAAACCAACCCAAATTAAGGTGTAAACCGGATTGACGTACGTCCCTAGCTGATACACCCTGTGGAGAACAAACCACCATCGGGCTTCACTAGGCAGGGGAAAAGATTGGCCCGGTACCTCCATATACGCTCCGTGGTTAAGACTGACCGAACGAATGCCTATGAACGCATCAGTGCGATTTGTGGGCTTACGCCCGATGGAAGTCATTGGACGCTATCGCAAGAACAGGCAGTTTCGCAGATCGAGGATGGGACTTGTGCTTTTTACATAGAAAGAGTTGGCGGTCGGCGTTCTGACGTAATCGTAGCCATCGACCTTCAGGCGCACAAATACCTTAAAACTATCGCAGACGGACAGCAGCCTGACCAGCTTCTGCATCTTCCTGACTGTCATCACGTCATGCATACACACTCCAGGTTACTCTGAGCGAAAATTTCGGGAGTGGCTAGGATTTTCGCCTGCTTAGTCTTTCGCAGCGGTTCGCACGCGAACATAATATGTTGGCGGAGTGGTTGAACTGACCATTACCGATTTAACCCACATCCTATCTGACCCGAGGGTGATTTCCTGGCCCCGTACGGGAAGGCGATGAGCTTCCGATACCAGCCCAGAATCGTATCGGGTTGGGCTGCTCCGGCCACTTCCTACAAGGCCTTTCGTCCCAGCAGGTGAGCGATCTCGGCCAATGTGGCTTTTTCTTCTTGTGTGAGCCTTGATCTGGGCTTTCAGGATGCGGCTCTCCGTCGCCAGATACTCGTTCCGTAACAACCGTTCCGCTAACGGTAGGCCAGCAGTTGCGCCCAAATCATTTTGGACCCTTTCTGATCGCATCGACCGAGTCGTGGAAGCAGGATTGTAAGTGCTATGGGAGCTTTACCGAAAGCGATCTGAAGAGAATCGAGGAAACCGCAAGTTGTGCCATCTCAATGCATTCGAGTTCTTTGACCATACGGGTTGCACAAGGGCCTACGACCAGATTCACGCTTGTGTGTCACGAGGATAGCTCTTTGCCATGCTTCTACGTGAACGCGGGACAGGTGCTGCATTTTCCGGAACGACACGACAATTTCATGACTTTCGCCGATCAACCGACCAACACTGAGCCGTTCGAGATTGAAAACACGGACTCACAATGAAGCGGAAATACCTGACGTGACCAAGCGGACGATCGCTGTGCTATCCAAGTGTTGACGGGGAGCGCCTTCCCGCTATCACAGCCGTTCGCAAGCCACACAGCTTTGGGTCGCACGTTGGCTCAACCACCTGGCTGGAAAGTCGGCAATTCTTTGAAGTGACCGCGCAACTGCCGCGGTCGGCACCTGCGAAGCACGGACAGCATCCCTGGAAAAGCTCCTCCACTTCCCTCTTCCCTGCTCCGCACCATTATTCGGTGGGCGAAGACTTTGGCGAACATGACGAAGGAACGCATCTGTGTTAGTATGATACTCGCATGAGCGCGCCGATTTTTATTAGCGGTTTATTAGCGGTTTTGGCAGGGACAGATGCCATCACATGCGGCCCATGCTATCGGTGCACGGTATGCAAATCCTGCAACCTCTTATTTTGCAGGGTTTTATCGTAAATCGTTCATTTTGGCGGTGGGGACGTAGTTCAGCTGGTTAGAACGCTGCCCTGTCACGGCAGAGGTCGCGAGTTCGAGTCTCGTCGTCCCCGCCATTCTTTCCAAAAGAGTTGTTGCGCTTTCGCTGAAACCATCGAGGACCCAAAAGGGCACGTTTCTGTGCCCTTTTTCGGGTCCTTTTTCGTCGGAAACGCTTCTCGCTCTCTATCCTCATGCTGAAACGTGATGACTCGCGCACACTTCGCTCGCTTCGCCTGCAAACACCAATGACAGCACGGCTGCCTGCGCCGCATGTTTGGCCGGCGTGATCGCCTGAGTATAGACATCCAATGTTGATCGCAGGGTTGAATGCCGCAGCAGCTCCTGCATGACTTTGAACTCAGTGCCAACACTTCGCAACAGCGTTGAATACGTGTGACGAAACGTGTGCCAGCCAATGCATTTCTGGATTCCGACCTTCTCGGCAATTGGTCGAAGATATTTTCGTAAAATCGCTTGTCCCCAGAATGGATGGCGGCCTCGGTGTCGTCTGCTCGCAAAGATCCAGTCGTCGGGCTTTGTGTAAGCTGATTGTTTTCGCCACGCCAAGAGTGAATCGGCGACGAGCGGATGCACAGGTACCGGCTTCTGCGAAGATTCGGTCTTGCACGAACCAACGACACCGTAAACGATGGATCGCGTTACATTCATCGTTCCTTGGGAGAAGTCGATGTCGCCCCATTTCAAGCCGAACAACTCGCTCTGCCGCAGGCCGGTGGATACTGCCAGGAGAACCAGCGTTCTTTCTCGGATGGTGAGATTGTCGACCAGCGCCTTGATTTCAGCGGGCATCAAGACAGTTGGTGTTCGGCGTCGCTTCGCACTCTGGCGAACGAGATGGATTGGGTTGCGGTCAAACAATTCGTATCGGCAGGCGTGATTGAAGAGCACCGACATCAAATTTCGAATCTTGGCGCAGCTGCTCTTCGCCAAAGGCAGGCGTCGAAGCCAAGATTCAACCTGTATTGTTCTGACCTCAGCCAGTTCATGCTGTCGCCAGTGCGGACGAACCCATCGGTTCAAATATGCCTGGTACGTTTTCTTAGTAGCGTGACTGCGCCAGGTATTGTCCTTTGCGAGTTCACGCTGCTCAAAGTGATCGCAGAGCTGTGCAACCGTGATCGAACGAGTACGAATTCTCGCCTTTTCCGAATTGATCTCTGCCAACAAGACAGTGACAGCAGAACGGGCGGCAGTTTCGTTTGGATAGCGTTCAATAGTGCCAATGACTCTCTTCCGTTGGACGCGGGCTCCGTACAAACCCTTCTCAGACCAGCGAAACAGCCAGACGGCAGGTCCCTCTTTGCGAATGACCATCCCAAGACTTCCGCGTTGCATCGTGATCCTCCTACGCCACGGTTTGGCGCAAGAGAATCTTCACGCATTGGACGGCATACAAGGGTGTTCTGTGAGGCCCTGAGTGAATTGCTTTGCGGCGGCAAGGTTCTATTGCGGAAGGAATTGGGGATAATTCCTGATTGTCGGAATGCGCGTTTCACGAAAGTCGCGACGAATTTTTCCGTAGCTGACCTGCGGTCAACATTAAACCGCTAACACCACTGTATCGAATCAAGGGCTTGCGGGATGCGTTGAACAGCAGTTGAACAAAACGGAGGTTTTGAGCCATGGCGAAAAACCTGAGGATTGAAAGCACGGACAGCAAAGCCGACCGCGAAATGGCTACGTTCAAACGGTAAGCGACACAGGAGGAAGCGCGATGGAAGAAAAACCCAAGCAGCCGACGTCAGCGGAAGTGATTGCGAACATGCCCCGCCGCGATACGTATTCGCCGGAGCACGGTTCGGGCAATCCGCACTTGCAGCCGGGCGAGCTGCAAAAAGCTTGGCGCGGTCAGAAAGGTAAAGAAAAAACGTGACTCGGGGTGGGGGCAAGGGTAACCAGCAGGCGGCCGAAGGATGTCGGTTCCTTATTGCTTTGTCGCCGGAGCGGAATTGATTTTGCGTAGGTCGGCCGCGTAGTCATCCAGCTCTGATTGCGTAGCGCCGCTGGCTTTACGCGTTACGTATATGATGGCCGCGAATACCGGCACGGGCGCATTCTCGGGGGTATTTTCGTAGAAGTGGTCGACCGCCTTCATGAGTTCGCCATACGAAAGTTGCCTGGGATAGAGATTTTAAACCTTATTTACTTGTGTAACGCATGGTTCACCGTGGGCTACTGTAGTCGCCAGTCGGACGCCGTCTACGTATCCTTGTAGCCAAGCCAATTTATAGAGCTCAGGCGATTTCAACCAAGACCGGCCATTTATCATACCGTCCGTTTCGTCAGGCGCGGTTGCCTGAGGGATTGCCGCGGCACCGAATGAGATCATCACGAGAACAGCAACCATTAACTTGAGCATTCGCGGGAGCCTCCTGATCGATTCTATCCCGACGCGTTGAAAACATCCCTCGCCCGTCATACATTCTGTTGCGTGTCCGCCAAGGAACCAAAGCGCGAGTTCAAGGTCGGCGACAAAATCCGCGTGAACCTGCACCACGGGAAAATCGAGGATGCCGTCGTCCGCGCCGTGATCGAGCACACCGACGGTCTCAAATTACAAGTCGATTTCGGCCACGAACAGACGGCGCTGATCGAGGAGTGGCAGGTTGTCGAGTGAGATCTAGCAGACGAGTGTGCCCTTTTCCGGCGTGCTCGTCCTGGAAACAGCAGAAATTGTACACAATGCCCCACTCTGGCTTCCCTGATAGCTTTTGAGGTAAGGAAAGGATGTGTTTGTGGGCAAGCGAAGGCTGCGCCGCTGCCGCTCAAAACGCCATTTTCTGATGAACGATAATGTCGTCGTGTCCAAAGACGGCAAGCGTCGATGCCTTGACTGTTGGTGGGAACGGAAACTGGCTTTCATCGAAGAGTTCAATCGGTCCAAGGCGACGGGAGCTACCTCTGCCTCACAACTCCTTGAATGGTCCGAGAAAGCAGAGCACGTCGTCAAGATTGCTGAAGAAGCGGCGTCCGCCGCACAAAGGCTCGCGCAACAGCAGGATTTGAGACTCTTCAGAGCGGTGAGAAAGGTCGAGCAAGCGCAGGCACGACTCAAGAAGATTGCCCAGATTGCTCACGAAATTTATTCGCAACTCGACAAGGTGCAAACTGCCGAAAAGAAACGCTGACGAACCTAGCACGTTTGTTTTCGCGTCAGCAGTTCGTGCCGCCCCTCGGCCTGCGAGGCGCGGTTCTTCACCTTCAGCTCACAAGTGGAAAATACGTCTTGACTGAGTTCCACCACTGCGCGTATCGTCTAGCGCACAGTCTCCCAGCCCCGGGGGATGAACATGAAAATCGCGAGATATGGGTTGGCGGCGTTGGTTTTGATCGCCTTCCTGACTCCTACAGCGAAAGCCGATTCGTTCGTCTACCAAGTTACATCCCCTTCTTTCTTCAATGTCGATGTGATATTCGAATTGCCGAGCTTCCAAGAAGTCGTTGACACCACTACCTTCATTAAGGCGACTTCCTCTGCTGGCCCGATAACCGAGTTCGGCCTCAGCGGCAATTCCACGGGTTGTATCACTATAACTGGGGGTGGGTTTTCAACTGGACCGTGCTGGACAGCTGTCCTGGTGCCCCCCCCCCACGGCCCTCGGGAGCGACTCCCCCAGTTTCAGTAGCCCGGGCACGTTCACGAACTTCGATACGACGGTCACCATTACGGAAGTGTCCACCGTGCCGGAGCCGAGCGCCCTTGCCCTGATCCCCCTTGGGCTTGTCGTCGTGCGGGTCATGCGGAAACGCATGGGCCACAGCCGTCCATCGACTGTTTGAAACCGCTTGCCCCTGAGATTTTTCTCAACTTAAAAACAACCCCTCTTCCGTCATTACAGTCCTCGCGTGCCAGACACATACAAGCGCTGCCTTGCACCTATCTGCCGCGTGTCAGCAGTTCATGCCGTCCCTCCGCCTGCGAATAAGTGCGATTTTTGACCTTCAGCCAAGTGTTGCCGTCGTCATTGTAAATGCCGAGCTTCCGCTTGGCCACGATCCCCTCGAGGTCTCGAGCGCATTCGACTCGCCGTTCTGCAGGTAGGCGATCGCCCGAAAACCGTCGTGTTTCAACTCGAAAATATAGTCGGGATGGTCGAAGGGCTGCCGCACCAGACGGAGCCGCATGGGATAAATGCGAGGGAGCACAATTTCAGTTTATCACCCGCGCCTCTAATGCGGGCCGGTCGTGCAACGTCCCGGACCTCGTAAATTCCGCGCAGGCGATAGCGCATTTTTGTCATTCTTGTAATTTTTGTGATTTTTGTGTAGCTCGGTTGACATCTGACCTGCCGTGCGTATGCTTCTCCGCTAATCGGTCAAGGGCGGAGAAATCGCTTAAACCATGATCTCTAGCACCCTAACGCTGTGAGAACACGCTTGCCGCATTCTCCGCCCGCTGCTTTAAACTGGGCCAAAATCCGAACTGAGGAGCCAACCATGGAAAAGAAAGTCTTGACCACTCTGAGATTTAACACGCTCCCCCTAGAAAACCCTGGCACTATGAAATTTCGCATTTCGCTGTTCTTGCTAACTCTTGGTCTGGCGGCATTGTCAACCTCGACAGCCTATGCCCGTCCGTCGTGCAGCAATCAAACCCTCAAGGGCACCTACGCCAATTCCCTCCACGGGCTAATATACCCTCCTGACGGGTCTGCCCCATTAGTCCTAGCTGGCGTTGTCAAAGCCACATACGACGGCAATGGGACCTTCACACAAGTCGACGCGGTCGGCGTAAACGGCAGCGGCGTCACAGGGGGCTGGCGCCCCGGCTCAGGCACCTACTTGGTAAACCCAGACTGCACCGGAACATCGACCATCGTGATCCCGGGCATGCCTGACATTCACACGCAGTTTGTCGTATCCCCATCGGGGAACACGTTGCACTTCGTAGTGATCGATCGGGGGTTTGCAACCGCAGGCGATTCAGAGCGTATCGATAAAAACGACCGAACAGAAGACTGACCCGTTCACAGACGCATATATGGAAATGGAGTCGTCGGAGCAAACGGCGTGAGGCAAGTCCACCGGCACCGTCTACAACGGCCCGACGCATCGTCGTAGCTGGATAACGATGCGCACCGACCTCTTCGAACCTAATACTACGACGCCGGTACATTCCGACGTGCAGAGCATCAACCACGTTTCGAAAAAAACGGGTGCGTAGTTGTTCAAGTTCGTCGCTGGACTCGATTGCGATTTCCATGCCGGTCCCCCGGCAGAGGTGGGGAGACACAATTGTACAGCTACTGACGCGATTGGCATTACTGATAAACGAAGCCACAATGGTAATCGGCAAAGCCCGTCGAGGGTCCGATTCGCGCTCAAAGTTGGGCCGTCGGCTTGGACGTAGCAGGTGTAGAGGAGCGCTCGCGTCCCAGGGGATGCTGACGGCCCTTTTCGCTTCACGGAGTTAAAGGATACAGCCCTACCGCCAGCAGACAATCCCGTCAAAAGGGTATATCCGCCCGCACTTCCGCGCGTCAGCGAGCATTTAGCAGCTTTAAATTGTCTTTGAGATCCACCCGGGGGACGCCGCTAAATGTCTCGCTTAGAAGCATCCCCGCAGTGGTAGGTGGGATGGTGGTACGGGGAACTTAGTTGGCTGCGACCCAAATGTCTTGGGAGCCGGTTGCCGTCGTGATGTTGACTCGCCAGATGCAGCCGCCTGAAATAATCGGCGTGACTACCTTTGCTGGCGTGGTGTTTGAAATGAAGCTGCCACTGGCGACGACATCGTTGAAAGTCGTGCCGCCATCCAGCGACGCCTGCAGCGCTGCGGTCAACGTTGTGACCGTGCCTACGGCTTGCGCGATCAGACTGAAGTCCGACTCTGCGGATGTGTGGACAGGGACCTGAAAGTCGAGTGTGCCTGCGCCAGAGACGAGGGCATCATTCAACTTCGTGGGCTGGCCCAACACCAGCATGGCCTCTAAATCGCGGTCAATTTGACCATTCGGCATACGTGGACGCTGCGCATTCGGCGCGGGCGCGACAGGCGCGGCGGCTTTCACACTGCCGTCAGGGTTATACTTGGCCAGCAATTTTTGATATTCCTTCACATTATGTTGGAACAAGTGCTGCGCCATTCGAGGATCGTTCAGATCCATATCGTGAATTGCCTTGAGCATTTCCGGGTCAATCCGGTCTGCGATCAAAAGCATTATCGCTGTAAAGATCTGCTCTTCGAGCGCGGCTGATAGGTGGTGCATGGGGTGCTGAGACTGCGGGGGTTGCTGTTGCATAGGTGGATTACTCCTTAGGGAAATCGAGAAAATGTGCGGGGCTGCGAAAGTGCTACGACTGAATGAGGCTTTCGAGCGAGGCCCGGTCAACCAAGCGGCGACGGCCAACTTTGA
>Ga0306925_10005725_pt1 | contig 11447 bp, 11 predicted proteins | sample flu12Cox44000176_FD_203755 | JGI IMG/M metagenome (GOLD analysis project Ga0306925, IMG submission 203755) | Lab enrichment of tropical soil microbial communities from Luquillo Experimental Forest, Puerto Rico - flux8day.12C.oxic.44.000.176 (v2)... | ecosystem: Environmental > Terrestrial >...
CGCTCGAGCTCGCGCGCGGCCAGCCACACCTGGCCGACGATCTCGGCGGTGGTGAGGTTGCGGTTGTAGCCCTGCTGCGCCGTGGCGCAGAACGAGCAGTCGAGCGCGCAGCCGACCTGCGAGGAGAGGCACAGCGTGCCGCGATCCGGCTCGGGAATGAACACCATCTCGAAGGCTTGCGCGGCGTCTGCCCGCAGCAGCCACTTGCGGGTACCGTCGCCGGAGCGCTGCACGGCCGCGATCTCCGGAGCACGCACCTCGGCTGCGAGCGCGAGGCGCGCGCGGAAATCCCTGGCGAGGTCCGTCATCTCGGCAAAGGAGCCGCTGCCGCGCTTGTACATCCAGTTCATCAGCTGGCGCGCGCGGAAGGGCTGGCTGCCGAGCTGCGCCACGAACGCCGTGAGCTCCTCGCGCGGCAGCCCGAGCAGGTTGATGCGTTGGGTAGCTGGGTCCGTCATGCGCCGCTGCGGGCGGCCTCAGCCGCGCGGGTGCAGCTCCGTGGTGCTGAAGAAATAGGCGATCTCGCGTGCGGCGGTGTCGGGTGCGTCCGAGCCGTGCACCACGTTCTGCTCGATGCTCGCGGCAAGGTCGGCGCGGATCGTGCCGGGTGCGGCTCTTTTCGGATCGGTGGCGCCCATGATGTCGCGGTTGCGCGCGATGGCGTTCTCCCCTTCCAGCACCTGCAAGATGATCGGACCCGAGATCATGTAGCGCACCAGGTCCTTGAAGAACGGACGCTCGCGGTGCACGGCGTAGAAGCCTTCCGCCTCGCGCTGCGACAGGTGCAGCATGCGGGCGGCAATGATCGAGAGGCCCGCTTTCTCGAAGCGCCGATAGACTTCGCCGATGAGATTGCCTCTCACGCCGTCGGGCTTGACGATGGACAGGGTGCGCTCGAGCGCCATTCGCTTTGACCTCTCAGAGAATGCGGATGAGTGGGAGATATTCCGGCGGCGGAAGCGCCGCCCCCCGGCTGGCTATCCCACGACATTGCGCTCGCCGCGACCGACCAGTTGGCACGGGTCGGCAAGACGCGCAATTTCGGGGGGGCCCCGGGCAAGCGGCGCAGTTTACCTTGGGACCCGCGCTCGCGCCAATCGGGCCCTCGGTGGAAGTGCTCGTTTGATAAGGAGTTTTTGGGGACGCCGCGGTGGCTGGCGCGACGCTGCGGGCATCTCGCGCCCGAAGGGTCAGACGGAGAAGCTCTCCCCGCAACCGCATTCGCCTTTGACGTTCGGATTTTTGAAGCGGAACGCCTCGTTCAGGCCCTGCTTCACGAAGTCCACGACTGTGCCATCGATCAACGCGAGGCTCGCGGCGTCCACGAACACCCGCACGCCCCGATCCTCGAAGATCGAATCTCCCGGTTGGGGCCCCTCGGCGTAATTGATGACGTACGCAAAGCCGGAACAGCCGGTCTTACGTACGCCGAGCCGGAGCCCGGTGCCCTGGCCACGCGCCGCCAGGAAGCTCTTGACGCGATCGGCCGCCGATTCAGTCAGTGAGATGCTCATCGGTCCTCGTATTTTAGCGCCTTACCCCAGTGCGCGAGACAGGCGCGCAGGGCATCTTCGACCACCAGCAGCCGGCCGAGTTTCTCGGCCGGGACGTGACGGGCCTGCGCCCAGCCGCCCGGTGTGCCGGGAATCAGCTGGTCCCGCGTCCGTCCGCGCAGCTCACCGCACAGCCATGCCGCCACCTCCGTAGTATGGGGGCAGGCGAAGGCCTGAAAGCGTGCCTCCTTCACAGTGTCGCCGGCGGTGAGGAGGTGAAAGCGCACCCAGGTCTCCTGCCCGGGGCCTCCTGCCTCGCCACTGACCATGGCCGCAGCCGCCGCCCCGGTGCCTGCGGAGCCATCGACCGGGGCCAGCGGAGCCCGGGCAGCCGGCGAGAGCGCGCGCAGGCGCGCGAGTGCGGTCGCGACGGCGGCGATCGCAAAGTCCACATCGGCATCCAGGGTGGGACGCCCGAGGCTGAAGCGCAGCGAGCTCTGCGCGAGCTGCGTGCTGCGCCCGAGCGCGCGCAGCACGTACGAGGGGTCGGCCGACTCGGAACTGCAGGCCGATCCGGTCGAAACCGCCAGCCCGCTCAGTGCCCGGACCAGGCTCTCGCCGTGCACCTCTTCGAAAGAGACGTTGACGATGCCGGGCAGGCGCGGTGCCCGGGCGCCGTTCAGGTGCGCGCCGCCCTGCGCCGCCAGTCCCTGCCACAGCCGCTCGCGCAGGCGCGTGAGACGCGGCACTTCCGCGGCGAGCGCACCGGCGGCGAGCTCACAGGCAGCACCGAATCCAACGATCTGGTGCGTAGCGGGGGTGCCGGGCCGGAGGTTCCGCTCCTGTCCTCCACCGTAGATGAGCGGCTGCAGCAGGCCGCGCGCCCGCTCGCGCACGTAGAGTGCGCCGATGCCCTTCGGCCCATAGAGCTTGTGGGCCGTGAAAGCCGCGAAATCGACCGGCAGCTCGTGCAGGCTCAGCGGTACCTTGCCGACAGCCTGGGCGCAGTCGCAATGAAAGGCGACGCCGCGCTCGCGGCACAGGGCGCCAATGGCCGCCACATCCTCGAGCACCCCGGTCTCGTTGTTCGCGTACATGAGTGCTGCGAGCACCGTATCGGCACGCAGCGCCGCGGCAAATGCCGCCGGGTCGATGCGGCCATCGGGCGCCGGCGTGAGCCAGCTGACGCTGAAGCCCTCCTTCTCCAGGCGGTGGAAAGCGTCGAGCACCGATTTGTGCTCGGTGCGCGAGGAGATGAGATGACGGCCGCGGTCGGCATTGGCGCGCGCACCGCCGAGTATCGCGAGATTGTTCGACTCGGTGGCACCGGAGGTGAACACGATCTCCGCGGGTTCTGCGCCGACGAGCGCCGCCAGCTGCGCGCGCGCCCGCGCGATGCGCGCCGCCGCGGCACGGCCGTAGGGGTGTGTCGAGGATGGATTGCCGAAGTCACCCTCTGCGGTGAGGCACTCCGCCATGGCGTCGGCGACGGCGCGCTCCACGGGTGTCGTCGCTGCGTAGTCGAGATAGAGAGGTGCCGGACTCATCGAGCCGCTCCGCCGGCAGTGCGGCGCCGATTCTGCACCGCGGTGAGAATACCGCGCAGGATGTTGACCTCGTTGTGATCGAGCTCCGCGCGCTGCAGCAGGCGACGGATGCGCGCCATGAGATGGGTGCCGCTCTGCGTGCGGTCGCGGAAGTCGATCTCCTCGAGCACCGCGGCGATGTGCCCGTAGAGACGCTCCATCTCCTGCGTCGTCGCGAGCGGCGCTGCGAGCGGCGTCGCTGTCGGGGCCGCAACGCCGCGCGCACGATACAGCTCATACGCCACGAGCTGCACCGCCATGGCGAGATTGAGCGAGGCGTAAGCCGGGCTCGCCGGGATGCGGATCAGCGCATGCGCGCTCTCGAGCTCCTCGTTGACGAGTCCGGTGCGCTCGGGGCCGAACACCACCGCGGCCGCGGCAGTACTCGATTCGGCCACCAGCCTCGTGGCGGCCTCGCGTACATCGACGATGCGGAAGTACTGATCGCGATCCCTCGAGGTCGTCGCCGCGACGTAGCCGCAGTCCTCGAGCGCCTCCGCCAGCGAGGGCACGACGCGTGCCGCCGCGAGCACATCGTCCGCCCCGGAAGCGCGGGCGCTCGCCTCCGGGTGGGGAAACTGCCGCGGATTCACCAGCACCAGCTCCTCGAGCGCCATGTTCTTCATGGCACGCGCCGCGGCGCCGATGTTGCCCGGGTGCGAGGGGGCCACCAGCACGATGCGAATACCGCGGGATTTCATCTCTCGTTGATCCGCAACAATCTTAAGCCTGATCGGGACTCTGTGATACGTGCCTTTGGACTGGTGCGGGGAACGCCAGGCTATACTGCCACGCTGCAGGTCATTCCGGCCCGCCGTGGTCAGGCGCTATGCGCGGCCGATCCGCCCATGCGGACGCGGCGCCCATGGAACTGCACGTCGTGGAGAACGGCGCGGCGGCGGAAGGCTATTTCGTCCTGGCCTGCGCGCCCGGACAGGCGCGGCTGGCCGACTGCTGGCTCGACCGCGAAGACCCGGAGGCATGGGAGTCGCTCGTGCAACTCGCCGTGCAGCAGGCTGCGCGGCACAGCGCGGTCGCGGAAGTCGTCGCCATCTGCAGTGAGCCGCTGCTGGCCGCCGCGCTGCAACGCTGCGGCTTCATCGCGCGCTCTTCGCGGCCGCTGCTGGTGCGCGCCAACGGCGTGCGCCTGCCGGCGGCGGGGATCCGCATACAGATGCTCGATGACGATACGGCGTATCGGCACGGCGGCTCGCGAAACTTCTGGGTTTGAATTCGTCCGGGCAGGCGAGGTGAGCGGCCCGACATGAGCAGCGCCACGCGCGTTGCTATGATGGCGCGCCATCATGCAGCCACTGCTCAACATTGCCGTGCGTGCCGCGCGCCGTGCCGGAGAAGTGATCGTCCGCAGCATGAACCGCCTGGAGTCGCTCACCATCGCCTCCAAGGGACGCAACGATTTCGTCACCGAGGTGGACCGCGCGGCCGAGCAGGAGATCATCGCCAGCATCCGCCGGCACTATCCGCAGCATGCTTTCCTCGCTGAGGAGAGCGGCCGCAGCGGCGAGCACGAGACGCTGTGGATCATCGATCCGCTCGATGGCACGACCAACTTCCTGCACGGCTTCCCGGTGTTCGCCGTGTCGATCGCCTGCCAGGTGCGCGGACGTCTCGAGCATGCGGTGGTCTATGACCCGCTGCGCCAGGAGTTGTTCACTGCCAGCCGCGGCGCCGGCGCGCATCTCGACAATCACCGCATGCGCGTCAGCAAGGCACGCGCGCTCGAAGGGGCGCTCATCGCCACCGGCTTCCCGTACCGTGCCAACACGCAGCATCTCGACGCCTACCTCGAGATGCTGCGCGCCGTGACGCTGCAGGCTGCCGGCGTGCGGCGGCCGGGCGCTGCGGCTCTCGATCTCGCCTACGTCGCGGCCGGTCGCGTCGACGCGTTCTGGGAGATCGGCCTCAGCGCCTGGGACACCGCCGCCGGGACGCTGCTCATCCAGGAGGCTGGCGGGCGCATCGGCACTCTGACCGGCGCGGAGTACCGCCAGGCGGGTCACGTGGTCGCCGGCACGCCGAAGGTCTACGCCGCCCTCATCGAGCTGCTCGCGCCGCACGTGCCGGCGGAGCTGCGCGCGACGTAGCGCTGCGCAGGCGGCAAAAGTCGCACCTTTTGCCGCCGGCAACGGAGGCACGCTCCGAAAAACGGCCGTCAGCCGGTTTTTCCAATCGACTAATGCGCGCGGCGGCTTGCTCGCTTTCCCCAGGGTGCTTGTGTAGAGTCCTCGCCGCAACCGGGGGGTGACATGGCGAGCCAGCTTCTTGCGACCAAATCCATTGCCGAGCTGCACGAGCAGGAGTCCTCCGGTAACGAGCTGCGGCGCACGCTCACCGCCACGCAGCTGACGCTGCTCGGGATCGGCGGCGTCATCGGCACGGGAATCTTCGTGCTGACCGGCGTCGCGGCCGCCCAGAACGCGGGCCCGGCGCTGCCGCTGTCGTTCATCATCGCGGGACTCGGCTGCACGTTCGCGGGCCTGTGCTACGCGGAATTCGCCGCCATGATCCCGGTATCCGGCAGCGCCTACTCCTATTCCTACGCAACCCTCGGCGAAGGCATCGCCTGGTTCATCGGCTGGAACCTGGTGCTCGAGTACCTGTTTGCCGTGGCCACGGTCTCAGTCGGCTGGTCCGGATACATGGTGAGCCTGCTGGAGCAGTACCACATCCACATCCCGGCCGCCCTGGCGAACGCGCCGCTCGATCAGGGTGCGGACCCCCTGCACCTGAGGTTTACGGGCGCGATCATCAATCTGCCCGCCATCCTGATCGTCGCGGCCATCGCCACCATCTGTTACATCGGCATCAAGCAGTCGGCAATCTTCAACTCGGTCATCGTCGCCATCAAGGTCACGGTGATCGTGTTGTTCATCCTCTTCGGCATGAGCTACATCAACACCGACAACTGGCACCCGTTCGTGCCACCCAACCAGGGCTCATTCGGGGTTTACGGTCTCAGCGGCATCCTGGCGGCATCGGGCGTCATCTTCTTCGCCTACATCGGCTTCGACGCCATCTCGACCGCGGCCCAGGAGGCCAAGAACCCGCAGCGTGACATGCCGATCGGCATCCTCGCGAGTCTCATCATCTGCACCATCCTCTACGTGCTCGTCTCCGCAGTGCTCACCGGCATGGTGAACTACCGGGAGCTGAACGTCGCCGCTCCGGTGGCCCTCGCCCTCGACAAGTACTTCGGGCTCTCGTGGCTGCGGACACCCGTGAAGCTCGGTGCCGTCTTCGGTATGACCTCGGTCATGTTGGTCATGACGATTGCGCAGGCGCGCATATTCTTCGCCATGGCACGCGATGGCTTGCTGCCGCCCTTCTTTGGCCGCGTGCATCCGCGTTTCCGTACGCCCTCGACCGGGACGATAGTGACGGGCGTGTCGGCCGCGGCCATCGGCGGGCTGTTCCCGGTCGGCCTGCTCGGGCACCTGGTTTCGATCGGCACCCTGGCGGCGTTCGTGACGGTCTGTATCGGCGTGCTGGTGCTGCGCCGGACCCGTCCTGACCTGCAACGCCCGTTTCGCACCCCGGCGCCGTGGTTCACCTGCATCGCCGGAGCCGCCGTGTGTGGCCTGATGATGGTGTCGCTGGGCCTGGCGACCTGGGTGCGCCTGGTCGTGTGGACCGCGATCGGCGCCGTCATCTACGCTTTCTACGGCTACCAGCACAGCTGCCTGCGCAAGGGCGCGAACGGCGCCGCAGCCACGCCCCGCACCGCCTGAGCGCTCAGCCCTGGGGCGGCGGCCGCTCCTCGTGCCGCACCCCCGGCTGCGGCTGCCCGGTACCGCGCTCAGCCACGCGCGGCCGCAGCCGCATGTTGATCAGCTCGACCCCGAAAGCGAACGCCATGGCGAAGTACAGGTAGCCCTTCGGGATCTCGAAGTGCAGCCCCTCCCCGATCAGCGCCACACCGATCAGCAGCAGGAAGGAGAGCGCCAGCACCTTGATGGTCGGGTGGCGCGCGATGAAGGCGCCGATCGAGCGCGACACCCACATCATGACCAGGATCGCCACCACGATGGCGGCCACCATGACCGGCAGCTCGCGCACCAGCCCGACGGCGGTGAAGACCGAGTCGAGCGAGAACACGATGTCGATGATCGCAATCTGCGCCACCACGGCGGCAAACCCCACGTGCAGTGGACGGCGGTGGGCCTCGGCCGCGGGCCCCTCGAGTGCCGCGTGTATCTCCAGCACGCTCTTGCCCAGGAGGAACAGGCCACCGGCGAGCAGCACCAGGTCGCGCCCGGAGAACTCGTGCCCGGCGATCTGCAGCCATGGCCGCGTAAGGCGCGTCAGCCAGACCACCGAGAACAGCAGCGCGATGCGCGTCAGCATGGCGAGCGCGAGCCCGCTGATGCGTGCGGCGTTGCGCCGCGCGGGCGGGAGCCGCTCGACCAGGATGGAGAGGAAAATGATGTTGTCGATGCCGAGAACGATCTCGAGCAGCGCCAGTGCCAGGAAAGCCAGCCAGAGATGTGGATCGGCGATCAGGGCGGCGGGGTCTCCGTTACGGCAGGTGGTCGAGCGCTGCCTTCTTGACTGATGGGAACAGATGCTCCGCGGTCAGACCGAAGTCAAGCGCGATGGCACTGGAGATATAGATCGAGGAGTAGGTGCCGGCGATGATGCCGATCAGCAACGCCGCGGAGAAGCCGCGCAGCGCCGGGCCGCCGAGCGCGAGCAGCGCCACCACCACGATCGAGGTCACCACCTTGGTCATGATGGTGCGCGACAGCGTCTGGTTGATCGACTGATCGAGGATCACATCGGACGGCGAGCGGCGGTTGCTCTCGAAGCGCTCGCGGATGCGGTCGAACACCACGACGGTGTCATTCAGCGAGTAGCCGATGACGGCGAGAATCGCCGCCACGACGGCGAGGTCGAACGACATCTGGGTGAGCGAGAAGAAGCCCAGCACCAGGATCGGATCGTGCAGCACAGCGAAGATCGCACCGAGCGACAGTCGCCAGGTGTGGAAGCGGAAGGCGATGTAGGCGAATATTCCGAGCAGCGTGAAGAACAGCGCCCACATGGCGCTCGCCTTGAGCTCATTCCCCACCTGCGGGCCGACCACATCGAGCTGCGTCACCTGCGCCCCGGGGTCCACCGCGCGCAGCGCCGTCTCGAGACGCGCGCGCACCTCGCCCGGGCTCTGCTGCGGGTCCGGGGGCAGGCGGATGGCGATGTCGCGCGCCGAGCCGAAATTCTGCACCTGCGGCTCGCGGAAGCCGCCGGCGGCGAGCTTGGCGCGCACCTCGTCGACGTTGACCACACGCGGGAAGCTCACCTCGGCGCTGACACCGCCGGTGAAGTCGATGCCGAGATTCAGGCCGCGGATGAAGAATGAACCAAGCGACACGATCATCAGCACGGCTGACAGCGTGTACCACACCTTGCGGGTGGCCATGAACGGGAAGTTGGTCTGGTGGCTGAAGAATTCCACTTACTGGTCCTTAGGTAGCCGCCCGCCGGGCGCTCAGATCGACAACCGCGCGATCCTGCGCTGGCCGCCGTACATGAGGGTGAGCAGCGCGCGGCTGCCCATGAGCGATGTGAACATGGAGGTCAGGATGCCGAGGGTCAGCACGATGGCGAAGCCGCGAATCGGCCCGGTGCCGAGTACCCACAGCACCACTCCGGCGATGAGCGTGGTGATGTTGGAATCCGTGATCGCCGACAGGGCCTTGTCGAAGCCGGCGCGAATGGCCGCCTGCGGCGTCACGCCCTTGCGCAGCTCCTCGCGGATACGCTCGTAGATCAGCACGTTGGCGTCGACCGCCATGCCGACCGTGAGGATGATGCCCGCGATGCCCGGCAGCGACAGCGAGGCGCGCATCATCGAGAGCAGCGCGGTGAGCAGCACCACGTTGGCGAGCAGCACCAGATCCGCCACCAGGCCGAAGGTCTTGTAGTAGAGGGCCATGAACAGGAACACCCCCGCCATGCCCACGACCAGCGCGGTCACGCCCTTGTCGATGTTGTCGCGCCCGAGACTCGGGCCGACCGCGCGCTCCTCGACGGCAAAGAGCGGTGCCGCCAGCGAGCCGGACTTCAGCAGCAGCGCCAGCTCGCGTGCCTCACCGGCCTGGAGCCCGGTGATCTGGAAGTTGTTGCTGAACACCCCGCGGATGGTGGCATCGTTGATCACCTGCTCGTCGGTCACCTCGCGGCTCACTTGCTTGCCGTCGACCTCGCTGGTCTCGCGGCGCTTCTCGATGAGCACCACCGCCATGCGTTTGTTGAGATTCTGCCGGGTCGTGCGCAGCATGTTGTCGCCGGCGCGGGCATCGAGCCTGATGTTCACCGCCGGTCCTTCCTGCGACTGGCCGGTGATGGCGTTGGTGAGCTGATCGCCGGTGGCGATCACCTCGCGCTTCAGCAGCACCGGACGGCCGAAGCGCGTGTGGGTGTAGAGCTTCGAGCCGAGCGGGACACGTCCGCTCTGCACGGCCTCGTAGGCATTGTGATCCATGTCCTCGAGGCGGAACTCGAGCGTCGCCACGCGCCCGAGAATGTCCTTCACCTCGGCGGAGTTCTGCACGCCCGGCAGCTGCACGTTGATGCGATCGACCCCCTGGCGCTGCACGATCGGCTCGGAAACTCCGAGGGCGTTGACGCGGTTACGCAGCGTCGTCATGTTCTGTTCCATGGCGTAGTCGCGGCGCTCGCGGATCTGCGCGCTCGTCATGACGGCGTTGATGGCCGAGCCGCTCGGCAGGTTCTCGGTAGTGATCGACAGGCCCTGCAGCACACTGCCGAGTGCGCTGCGCGCGGCATTGGCGTCGGCTTCCGGCGGCAGCACTACGCGCACGGCGCCCGGTGCGCCGGCGGTCGCCGCGACCACGGTCACTTCCTTCACCGGAATGTGCGCCGCGGCGAGCGCGCGGCGCGTATCCGCCGCGTAGCCATCTAGTGCCTGGCTGACCGCGGCATTCACGTCCACCTGGAACAGCAGGTACAGACCTCCGCGCAGATCCAGCCCCAGCGGCATCGGCCGCAGGCCGAGCGCGCGCAGCACCGCCGGGGTGCGCGGCGCAAACGACAGCGCCGTGCGGTAGGTGTCGGCGTACTGCCCGTTGACCGCGTCCCGCGCCGCCAGCTGGTCGGGCACGCTGGTGAAGCGCAGCATCAGCCGTCCGCTGTCGATGTAGCTCTTGCCGAAGTGCACGCCGTGCTGGGTGAGGAACGTCTCGAGCTCGCGGGCGGCATCGGCGCTGACCGCCGTATGGTCTTTGCGCTCCACCTGCAGCGCCGGATCCTCGCCGAAGACGTTCGGCAGAGCGAACACCAGCGCGAGCAGCAGCACCGCCGCGACCAGCAGGTATTTCCAAAGAGGATATTCGAGCATGTCAGGCGCTCTTCAGGGTGCCCTTGGGCATCAGCTGTGTGATCTGAACCTTCTGTACCTTGACGCGCACGCCATCGGCGACCTCGAGCGTGACGAAGGTGTCACCGACGTCGGTGATGCGGCCGAGGAGGCCCCCGCTGGTCACCACCTCATCGCCGGACGCGAGCTTCGATACCAGCGTCTGGTGCTCTTTGGCGCGCCGCTGCTGCGGACGGATCAACATGAAGTAGAACAGCGCGATGAACGCCGCCATCAACAGCGCGAACTGAAACCCTCCGCCGCCAGCGCCGGGAGTCGCCTGCGCCCAGGCATCCGAGATCAAGCCATTCATGATTATGGTCCGGGAAGCGAAAAGGGCGGCATTATGCCACAGCACCGGCCGTACTCCGTGCACGGAAATCACGGGCCCAGGCATCGACCCTGCCTGCGGCGATGGCGGCGCGCAGCGCGCGCATCAGCCCAATATAGAAGTGCAGATTATGGATGGTGTTGAGGCGCGATCCGAGGATCTCCTTGCAGCGGTCGAGATGCCGCAGGTAGGCGCGGCTGAAGTGCCGGCAGGTGTAGCAGTCGCAGGCGGCATCCACCGGCCCCAGGTCGCTGGCGAAGGCGCTGTTGCGGATGTTGATGACGCCCGCGGAGGTGAACAGGTGACCGTTGCGGGCGTGCCGGGTCGGCATCACGCAGTCGAACATGTCGATGCCGCGCAGCACCGCGGCGACGATGTCCTCGGGCCGGCCGACGCCCATCAGGTAACGCGGCCGCTCGGCGGGCAGGTGCGGCACGAGACCCTCGAGGACCGCCTGGCGTTCCTCCTCGGCTTCGCCCACCGCCAGCCCGCCCACGGCAAATCCCGGCCAAGGCAGGCGCAGCAGCGCCTCGAGGGAGGCGAGCCGCAGCGGCAGATGCATGCCGCCCTGCACGATACCGAAGAGGCCCCCGGGCGCGGTGCCACGATCGGCGCGATAGTAGTGCGCGTGGCTGCGTGCC
>Ga0306925_10005727_pt1 | contig 11447 bp, 8 predicted proteins | sample flu12Cox44000176_FD_203755 | JGI IMG/M metagenome (GOLD analysis project Ga0306925, IMG submission 203755) | Lab enrichment of tropical soil microbial communities from Luquillo Experimental Forest, Puerto Rico - flux8day.12C.oxic.44.000.176 (v2)... | ecosystem: Environmental > Terrestrial > Soil...
GACAGCGTCGCCAACCACGGCATCGACGACGTCACCGCTGCCGGACGCCGCGTCACTGCGCCGGTGTGAGCGGTCCCGTCGCAGGTATGACGGAGTGATCACGATGGCCGAACCTGACTCGCAGCTGGGGAGCTCAGACGCCCAGCCGCCACCGCCGCCGCGGTCAGAACCAGCTCGGGAGGCGGCGCAGCGGGAGCACGGCCAGCTGGGCCGCGCGCTTGGGATCTTGGGCCCCGGCCTCATCACCGGGGCCGCCGACGACGACCCATCGGGCATCGCGACCTACTCCCAGACCGGCGCCCAATTCGGATACGCGCAGCTGTGGACAGCCCTCTGGATGCTGCCGCTGGTCACCGGGGTCCAGGAGGCGTGCGGGCGGATCGGCAACATCACCGGTCAGGGGCTGGCCCGCAACATCAAGAACAAGTACAGCCTGCGCACCCTGCGTCTGCTCGTCGTGCTCCTGGCGGCCGCCAACGTGATCAACATCGGCGCCGACATCGGCGCGCTGGGCGCCGCCGCGGCGCTGATCATCCACGTCCCGGTCGCGGTCTTGATGGTCGGCTTCACCGCCGCGATCCTGGCCCTGGAGATAAGGGTCAGCTACCGCAGGTACGCCAGGGTCCTCAAGTGGCTGACGGTCTCGCTGCTGGCCTACCCGATCACGGCGCTCCTGGTCCCGCAACCCTGGGCCACCATCGTGCGGGCCACGTTCGTGCCGCACATCGAGTTCACGCCCGCGTTCTTCTACATCATCACCGCGGTTATCGGCACCACCATCACGCCCTACATGTTCTTCTGGCAGACCTCCCAGGAGGCGGAGGAAAACCGGGGCCGCAAAGTCAGGCGGTCGCTACTCGACCTGCGCACCGACAACGCGATCGGCATGTTCATCTCCCAGGCCGTCGCCTGGTTCATCATCATCACCGGCGCCACCGTGCTGCACACCGCGCACATCACCACGATCAACACCGCCGCCGACGCCGCCCGGGCGCTCCAGCCGATGGTCAAGACCTTCCCTCACTCGGGCGAGATCGCCCGGGCCTTGTTCGCCGTGGGCATCGTGTCCCTGGGCATGCTGGCCATCCCCGTGATGGCCGGATCCACCTCCTACGCGCTGACCGAGGCGCGGGGCTGGCCGGAGGGCCTAGACCTCAGGCCCCGGCAGGGCCGGAACTTCTACGGGGTCATCGCCGCGTCCGTGCTGATCGGCCTGGGCCTGAACTTCACCGGCGTCAACCCCATCCACGCGCTAGTGTTCGCCGCGGTCTTCAACGGCATCGCCGCCGTCCCGCTGATCTGGTTCATCGACCGGATCGCCACCGACCGCCGCGTCATGGGCCACGCCCGCAGCGGCTGGCTGTCCCGCACCACCATGGTGATCACCTTCATCGGCATGGCCGGCTCGGTGGTGGCCCTGGCCATCTCCTACCTCAAGGGCTGACCCATGAGAATCCCGCAGCCGCGGCCCCGGCGCACCGGCCCGGCGCCTGATCGGCCGAACAGCGTCGCGCACGCCGATTTCCAGCCATGTTGTCCTGCGCAAACGCCTGAAGGACGGCGAGCGGAAAGGCATAACAGCATGGATGCGACCGGTAACACCGGCAAGGCCCCCGGGCCGGAGCTGGCAGCCGCACCTGCGGCCGAGACAGGCCCGGCAGCGTCCACCCCGGTCAGCGGCCATCCGCTCGGGCCCGACGCCGCCGCGATCCTGGCCACCGAACATTGGAGCCTGATCGGGTCCCGGTCGCTGCTGTGGAATGAGGCGTATAGCCGCACAACGATCTTCCTGGGTGCGCTGTCCGCCGCGATCGTCGCGCTGGCGCTGGTGGCCAACGCGACCGGCTTCGGGCCGCGGACCGCTACCCTGGCGCTGGTGCTGCTACCGGTGGTGCTCTTCCTCGGAATCGCGACCCACATCCGGGTAGTGGAGATCAACCAAGTGGAGACCGAACTGATGCTGGCCATGAACCGCCTGCGGAACGCCTATCTGCGCATCGCGCCCGCCCTGGAGCCCTACTTCAGCACCAGCCCCCACGACGACGAGCGCGGCCTTACGGCGAGCTATCTGCTCCCTGCACGCGGTCTGCGGCCTTGGGCCCGCTTCCTGGTCAACACGCCGACCGTCATCGCGACGGTAGACGCCGCCCTTGCGTCGGCAATCGCCGTGCTGGCCGTGTGGAAAACCGGGGCGGCCACGACCCTGGCAGTGGCGGTGGGAGCGGCGGCGTTCCTGGTCGTGTGGACGGCACTGTTCTTCCTGCAACGGCACTCTCTGAGCCCGCTGCGCCGTTCGAAGCCGCGGTTCCCCACGCCGCCCGACGAATCCTAATCAGCAACGGAAAGGCAGGACCGTGGACCACTACCCGGACGCCAGTCGAGAAGCAGGAGGCATAGCCGTGACGGTCCCGACCACGATGATGGCGCTGCGCGCGCACGCCCGCGGCGGGCCCGAGCAACTGGTATTCGAGAGGCCCCGGTCCCGGTACCCGGGCCTGGCGAGGCCCTGGTGGAGGTGCATGCGGCGGGCATCACGTTTGCCGAGCTGACCTGGGACCTGACCTGGACCACGAGGGACGGCCGGGACCGCACGCCGGTCATCCCCTCGCATGAGGTGTCCGGCGTTGTTCGCGGGCTGGGTGAGAACGCGCGCGGCCGGTCCATCGGGGAGGAGGTATACGGCCTCATCGCGTTCGACCGGAACGGGGCCGCCGCCGGCTACGTGACAACCCCGGCGGCCGACCTGGCGGACCGGCCGCGCTCGGTGTCCCACGCGCAGGCCGCGTCGCTGCCCCTGGCCGCGCTCACGGCCTGGCAGGCACTGACAGACCAGGCCGGCCTGCAGCCGGGCGAGCGCGTCCTGGTCCAGGGCGGGGCCGGCGGGGTGGGGGTATACGCGGTCCAGCTCGCCGTGATCCTCGGCGCGGACGTCACCGCCACCGGGCGCGCCGGGCAGAGCGACTTCGTCCGGTCCCTGGGCGCGCGGACGTTCACGCAGGATGCAGGGGACCTCAGGGATGGGTTCGATGTTGTCGTTGACACGGTGGGCGGGCCGGTGCTTGAGGCGTCCTACGGCCTGACGCGGCGCGGCGGCCGGCTCGTGACGCTCAGCGCCCCGCCGTCGGCGCAGCACGCTGAGCAGCTCGGCATCCACGCAATGTTCTTCGTGGTCACCCCGGACACCGCGCAGCTCGCCCGGCTGGCCGAGCTCACCGACTCCGGCAAGCTCCGGCCGGTGGTGAGCCAGGTCTTCCCGCTTCGCGAGGGCCGCGAGGCGTTCGAGAGCGCCACCCGGCCCCACCCGCCAGGCAAGACGGTACTACTCGTCCGCTGACGGCTGGGTCAGCCGCTCATCATCGGGCTCGCCCGGGCGAGCGCTGGTGAATCCGGCCGCTTCGCGTACCGGGCTGGGTAATCATCGCCTCAGCCGATGACTATCTGCCGCATTGTGGTAAGGATCGCCACCGCGACGATTGCTCACCTGGCTGCACCCGGCACGCCCGGGCATGTCCCCAGCGGACCGGCGGCGGTCTACGGCTCACCGAACTGAAATCTGAGAAAAGCAGGCGAACGATCGCGCTGCCGCTCCAGCTTGTGGCGGCGCTCAAAACGCACCGCGCCACCCAATTGCACGAGCGCATGATCGCAGGGTCAGCCTGGCACGACGGCGATTTCGTCTGGTGCCAGGCCAACGGGCGGCCGATCGGTGCCCACGCTGACTGGGATGAATGGAACGCTTTGCTCAAGGCCGCCGCTATCCGGCGAGTGCGGGTGCACGATGCGAGGCACACTGCGGCCACGCTCTTGCTCGCCCAGCGCGTTGACCAGCGCGTCGTGATGGAGATACTCGGTCACTCACAGATCAGCATGACCAGCCGCTACGCGCACGTGCTCCCTCATGTCATGGTCGATGCGGCAGAACGGATCGGCCAGGCGCTGTGGGGTGAGACGTGAGACTCAATTGCAACCCAAACTGCAACCCGGTTGCCCGGTTAATGCAATGAGGCGAAGAAAAGGCAGGTCAACGGGTGCGCCGCCAGGGACTCGAACCCCGAACCCGCGGATTAAGAGAGGGATGCTCGGAGTCAGCGGACGCTCTGCCTGCAGCGATAGCACACGTAAACGCTCTGGAAGCACCCGATACACGGGCATATGGCCGGTACTCGTGCCACGACCCGTTCCACGGCCCCGCGGCCAGCACAGCAGGATGCATCACGGACAGTCACCCGTAGGCCGTCGTAGGCTCCGGCACTGCAGCAGGTGGCCGCCCCGGCGACCAGCATCGCGAACGGCCCACCCGGATGCCGCTGCCAGCAGAACCCGCTCACGGAACCCTCTGTTTCCCGGTCGGGCGCTTCCCGCACTGCCCCCGCGTGCACCGTGCCGTGTCATTGCGGATAGGCGCAGGCCACCCAGGGCAGCCGGGCCGCCTCAGGCGGCCAGCACCGGGCCGCCAGCCCGGCCACGATCTGATCGGCCTCGGCCCCGCTGATCTCGGCGATGTCCGCATCGGAGCCGCCATGAGCCTCCCCGGTCAGCATCGAGGTGTGCTCCCAGCACAGCCGCCAGGTCATCTGCTGCCCGCGGTCAGGGTATGGGTCGTCGCTGCGGATGCGCTGGCGGATCACCGCGAACGGCTCACGGCTGCCGGCCGAGCGGGCCGAGAAAACGTCACCGCGACCGTGATGGCCGGGTCCGCGGCTGTATGCAGGCGACGACGCCGAGCTCCGCGAACCGGGGGCAGGTCGGCAGCGTCGAGGCATTCGACGTGGACGATCTGGTGACAGGTGTCGCGAGGTCCGTGCGGGGCACGGGCGGCGCCGAAGGCGTCGAGGGCGGTGCGGATGCCGCGGTCGCCGGTGGCGTGGACAAAGGCGTGCAGGCCGAGTTCCTCCGGTTGGGTGATCAGCCGGGCGAAGTCGTGTGCGGGCCAGAAGGTGTGCCCGCCACAGCCGGGGGTCCGCCGGCCTCGTGCCGCTCATGCGGTTGGGCGTATGAGGCCAGGCCGCGCAGACGATGATCGGCCTGATGTCAGCCGGTTCTTGTCCTGCCGGTCATTCGGCCCGCAGGGCGGATGCGGTGCGGGCGCGTGCTGCCCAGCTGGCCGGGAGCAGCGCGCCCGCCACCGCGATGGCCAGCCCGGACACCGCGAGCAGGACGAGCTCCCAGGGCTGGTACACGGTGAGCACCGACGCCGGCAGGGCGGTCTGCCCGGCGTTGCCCATGACCGGCACCACGTAGTGATGCAGGGCGACGCCGGCCGGGATCGCGATCAGCCCGGCCACCAGGCCGATCCCGGCCACCGAGCACACCACCATGGCGATCGTCTGCCGGGGGGTCATGCCGACCGCCTTGAACACGCCCAGGTCGTGCACGCGTTCGCGGGTCTGCAGCACCACGGTGTTCAGCACGCCCAGCGCGGCCACCGCGACCAGCAGCAGGGTCAGCGTGGCGATCAGGCCGATGATGACGAGCTGCTGGGAGCTGCTGCCACTAGTCGAGACGTTGTACAGGCTGCAACCAGCCGTTTGGACGCATCCCGGCAGAGCGTGGTGCCCGAGCGTGGCGCTCAGCGCGGTCGCGTAGGCCTGGGCGTTGGTGCCCGACGTGAGCGCCACGTCGTACTGGCCGGGGGCCAGGCCGGGGTCGAGGGTGGCCAGGGTGGCCGTGGCGGCGATGATCTCGGGCCTGCCGTCCCTGGGCTGGAAGACCTCCCCGGCGATCTTGACGGTGAGGTGCCGGGGGCCGGAGGTCAGCGTGTAGGTGTCGCCCACCTTGGCGCCGGTCTGGGTGAGGAAGGCGGTGTTGACGTCGGCTTGGCCGGGCCCGGCGTACCAGTGCCCGGTGATCATGGCGTAGCCGGTCCAGCTGGCGTCGCCGCCGAAGCCGGTCAGGGTCAGGCGATCGGCCACGCCGGTGACGTTGACATCGTCGTCGGCTTGTGCCACGTAGTGCAGCGTGCCCGGCTGGGCGCGCAGCGCCGCCACGACCCCCCGTTCCTGCGCGGCCAGGCTCGGCAACTGGAGACCTGGACCCGGCGTCACGCTCCCCGGGGCGGGAGCGCCGGGGATGTTCACCAGGACCTGCTCTGGCGTGAGATTCAGGTCGTTGTTGACCCGGGCCGCGGACGCGGCCAGGCCGGCCCCGAACGTCACCGCGATGGCACCGAACACGATCGCCGCCAGGGTGATCGCGGTCCGGCTGGGTCGGGCGAACGGCCCGGCCAGCCCGATCGTCACCGGCCGCGGCAGCCGGGCCCAAGGGTCCCGGCCGAGCAGTCGGTGCGCGGCGTAGCCGTGCGCGGGCCGGGGCGCCCGCCCGGTCGCGATGGCCTGGACCGCGCTCATCCGCCCGGCGCGCAGCGCCAGCAGCAGCGTGGTGAGGCTGGCCAGGCCCAGCATGGCCAGCGGCACCGCCACGTCGACCCATACCGGAACGGCCAGCGCGCCCACGCCGTACACCCGGGCAGTCTGGCCGAGCAGCGGCACGGACAGCAGGTTGCCGGCCAGCGCGGGGACCGCCACCAGGATGATGTACGTGGCCACCACCTGGCCGGGGGAGAATCCGAGGGACTTCAGCACGCCGATCCGGCGGGTGCCCGCCACCACGGCGCCGCTGACCACGTTGGCCACGATCAGCACCGACATGACCAGCCCGATCACCCCGAACGTGACGAGGAACGGCACCCAGGGCGCGATCGAGCCGGTGGCCTGCGCCTTGACCGTCAGCCAGGACTGGGCGCCGATCAGGGCGCCGGGCGGCAGCGCGGCCCGCACCTCCGCGATGTCCGCGTTCACCTGGGCGGTAGTCCCGGCGCTGGCGAAACGGTACAGCATCTGCGCCATGTCCGGCGATCCGGGCGCGCGCAGCGCGGCGATCTCCGCGGGTGCCACCCAGGCCTGGGCGGTGCGGGTGATCGAGGTGGCGAGGCCGACCACGGTCAGGGGCGGCGAGCCGGGTACGCCGGTCACGGTGACCGGCGACCCGATGGCGACCCCCGCACCCTGGCCGTCGGTCAGCAGCACGACCTGCCCCGGTTGCGTCGCCCAGTGGCCCGAGGTCAGCGTCAGGTCGTCGACCGGGCCGCCGGGCGAGGCGCGGCCGGCCACGGTCATCTGCTGCTGCAGTGGCAGGGAAGGACCGGATTGGCCCGGTGGCGGCGGCACGAGCATGGTCGCGGTGACCGTGGTCTGGGGGAACGGCCCGGCCGCCGCGGTCACCCCGGGCAAGCGGGTGGTGGCGGCCAGCTGGGCGGCCGATGCGCTGGTCGTCGCGGTCACCTGCGAGCCTCGCTGAGCGGCGAACGCGTGATCGAACGGTGCGTTGGAGTCCACCAGCAGGCCGAGCGCCAGCGTGGAGGCGGCGGTGGCGACCAGCACCACCACGCCGATCACCACCGCCTGCACGCGCCGCCCGGACAGCCCGCCCCGGGCGGCCCGGACCACCGGGATGGCCCTCATCGCCGCGCCCCCGCGGCGGCGTCGCTGGCCACCCGGCCGTCCACGATCTCGATGACCCGGGCCGCGTACCGCGCGGCCAGGTCCGGGTTGTGGGTGACCAGGACCAGGGTCTGCCCGGTGTTGTTCAGGCCGGCCAGCAGCTCGCCGATCTCCTGCCCCGTCGCGGTGTCCAGGGCGCCGGTCGGCTCGTCGGCCAGCAGCAGCGCGGGCCGGTTCACCAAGGCGCGGGCGATGGCCACCCGCTGCCGCTGCCCGCCGGACAGCCGGGCCGGGTAGGCGTTCCGGTGCGTACCGATCCGCAGCGCCTGCAGCAGTTCGTCCGCCCGGGCCCGGGCCTTGGCGGTCGGCATCCCGGCCAGCTGCGCAGGCAGCAGGATGTTGTCCAGCACGGTCATGTCGTCGAGCAAGTTGAAGAACTGGAAGATCATGCCGACCTGGCGGCGGCGGAACCGGGCCAGCCCGGTCTCGCTCAGCCGGTCGATCCGCTCCCCGGCCACGGTCACCGTCCCGCTGGTCGGCCGGTCCAGTCCGGCGATCATGTTCAGCAGCGTCGATTTCCCGCTACCCGACGGGCCCATCACCGCGACCGACTCGCCAGGCGCGATCTGCATGCCGACACCGTCCACCGCAGGTGCGGCGTCACCGTCGTAGCGCTTGGTGACCTCGTCGAGTCCTATCAGGGCATCCAGCATCGTCGCACCGCCTCGGTCAACCGGCTGGGCCAGGCCGCGGTCATATGTGTTCACGGCAGGTCTCCTGGATGCGGGCTTTGCTTCATTTGCCGTCTCCCTTCTTCGTGACGGGGCTAAATCGAGGGTGGACGAAGCTGCCGGGTCACGGCATCGGCAGGACGGATGAATCGCCATGGTGGAGAGCTGGATCATCCAAGTGGATGACCGGCGGGTCTATCATTCGAGCTAGCAGGGCCAGGGCCTGGGAGGTGTCGCGGTGGTCGCTCAGGCGACCCCGTTGGTGGGTCGTCACGCAGAGGTGAACCAGCTCGGGGCTGCCCTGGCCCAGGCCGGCCAGGGTGCCGGGAGCATCCTGCTGATCTGCGGGGAGGCGGGGATCGGCAAGACCCGGCTGTGCGCGGAGCTCAGCCGGTGGCACCGGCAGCGCGGAGAGCGGGTCCTGCTGGGACGGGCGGCGCCGCAGGAGACCTCTATTCCCTATGCCGCGCTGGCCGACGCGCTGCGGGGAGCCCGCCGTGCTGAGCCCTCAGTGTGGGAGGCGGCGCGAGCCCGGGCGAGGATCTTGTGGGCGGTGGCGCCCGAGCTGGCGCCGCAAGCGGGCGGGCCGAGGCGGTCGGTGGACCGGCTGGTGCTGTTCGAGGCGCTGCTGGATGCGGTCGACGAGGCCGCCGGGGACGGGACGGCTCTATGGGTGCTGGATGACCTGCACTGGGCGGACGATTCGACGTGGGAGTTCGTGCGGTACACAGCGCGCCGCGTCACCGATCTCGCATTGGTGCTGGTTGTCACCTACCGAGAGGAGGAGATCGGGCCGGCGCATCCGTGGTGGCCGGGCCTGGTCCAACTGAAGCGAGAACCCAGCGTGTTGTGCTTTCCGCTGGCCCGGCTGTCTGCGGCCGATGGCGAGCGGATCGTCCGCGCCGTCAATCCGGCCCTGCCGAAGGATAAGGTCGCCAAGATCGTCGAGCGCGGCGCCGGGACACCGCTGCTGGTTGAGGAGCTGGCCAGCCTTGCCTCACGGCCAGGTGACCTGCTGCTGGTTCCTGACATCGTGGAGGTAACCGTGCTGGAGCGCACCTGCCGCTTGGACCCCCCAGGGCGGGCCTTGCTGGAGGTGGCCGCGGTAGCGGGCCTGCAGGTAGATGGCCCGCTGCTGGCATCGGTCCTTCCGGAGGGACGGCCCGGTGATCTGGTATCTGTCGGCCTGCTCAACCGGGAGGAGGATCGGTTCCGGTTCCGGCACCCGCTGCTGCAGGAGGCGGCCTACCAGGCGGTCCCGGCCGGGCGCAGACGTGCGCTGCACGAGCAGATCGCGGCCGTTCTGTCCAACAGTGATCGCGTCCCCGCTGAGAGCATCGCCGCCCACCTCGAGCGGGCGGGCCGTCCGGAGGCCGCGCTCTCAAGGTTCGAGACCGCCGCCGAGCTAGCAAGCCGGGCCGGACAGGTCGGACGTGCGGCGACTCTCCACCTGGGGGCACTCCAGCTGGCCCGCCGGCACAGGTCGCTGGCTGGCCAGCGAGCCAGCCTCGAGGAAAGGGCAATCCGGGACTTGTTCAGCACCGGCCGGTGGTCGGAACTCGACACGCTGGTTCGCAGCGCGTGGGCGAGCCGGAGTGTGCTGTCGCAGGCTAAGCGGGCACAGCTCGCCGCGGTGTTCAGCGCGCACCTGTTCTGGACCGGGTCGATTGACCAGGCCTTCACGGTCGCCAAGGATGAGCTGAGCGCCATCAAGGAAAGTGGGCAGCTTGACACCGGGGGCCCGTTGTTGCGGGAAGCCGCGCTGATTGCGTGGTTCACGGGTGATGGCTCGGCGGCCAGGGCTTTTGTGGATCTGGCTCTGGATGTCGCCCAGCGCACCCGTGACGTGAACTTGGACATCCAGGCCCGTCGCCTCGAGATTTACATCGCTTACGGCGAGCAGCGAGAACCTCAGGCCGCCATCAACCGTCTGCGCGAGAATGCTGCCTCCGCCCGTGCGCGGGGCCTGGCTGCCCACGAGGCCTGGGCCCGGTTGTATCTGTCGTACATCACCGGCGCGTCCGACGACGTCGAGGCGGCCAGCCAGCTGTCCCAGCACGCGGGTACCTGGTTCTGGCTGTTTGCGCTTCGCGAGGCCACCATCCAGCTGCTGGAGGGCCACCGTGAGATGACCGAGGCCATCTTCAGCCAGATTCGCCATGAACTCACGCCAGGGATTCCGACCATCGCGGCCTGGGTCGATGCAAGGGAAGCCCGGTTGTACCTGCACCGGGGTGATCTGGATGAGGCGCGGAAGCTGCTCGAAGGGCCGCACGCGGCCAGCGATGCCAGCTCCTGCGGGCTGATCGGTTCGGAATGGTCCGCGGCGCGCGGATGGCTGGCCTGGGAGGAAGGCCGCCTCCCGGAGGCATGCGTGCACCTGGCCAGGGCGGCGGCGGATGGCGTGATGGGCACCTACAACACCATCTCCCCAGGGCCTGCGTTCCTGCCCCTGCGTGTCGATGCACTCCTGCGGCTGGGCCAGGCCGAGGAGGGGGAGGCGGCGATTTCCGGGTTCGAGGCGTTCAATCTCGGTCACGAGCGGTTCATGGCGGCGGCCTTGGCGGCGGCCCGGTTCCGGGTGGACCCGATGCTCGAGCGGGCTTTGACGGCCGAGAGGGCAGCGGCGGCGGCGCCGTGGCCGTGGCTGCACGCGCTGGTCGGATGCTGGCGCGGGGAGTTCCTCGGCGACACCGGCGCCGCCGAGGACGCCCGCAAGAAGTTCGACCAAATCGGCGCCCAGCTGGGGATCCGCCGGGCACAGGCTATTCTGCGCCGCCTCGGGGTGCGGCTGCCCCGCCAAGAACACGGCGCCGGCGCCCTGTCTCCGCGCGAGCTCGAGGTGGCGGACCTGGTGGCCGAGGGCCTGTCCAACCCGGCCATCGCCCGGCGCCTGTACCTGAGCCGGCCGACCGTAGCCAGTCACGTAGCGCACATCTTGGCCAAGCTTGGCTTCTCTTCCAGAGCGCAGATCGCCGCGTGGGCCGCACAGCGCCGCGCGCCCGCCCCCTGACCGGACCAAGCTGCGGCCGCCGTCATCATCCATCTGGATGATGCGATGGCACCCGGGGCGGGCGGGGAGCTGGGGGCGGGCTCAGCGGGCCACGGCCCGTTCGTCGGTTGGCGTCCCGGCCGGGGGCTCGTCCCCGCCGAGAGTCTCGGCCCGCCTGCCCGGCAGCCGCCGGTCGAGCCAGCCGGGCAGCCACCAGTTGGCCTTGCCGAGCAGTTCCATCACGGCCGGGACCAGGACCAGCCGGACCACGGTGGCGTCGATCAG
>Ga0306925_10005729_pt1 | contig 11445 bp, 17 predicted proteins | sample flu12Cox44000176_FD_203755 | JGI IMG/M metagenome (GOLD analysis project Ga0306925, IMG submission 203755) | Lab enrichment of tropical soil microbial communities from Luquillo Experimental Forest, Puerto Rico - flux8day.12C.oxic.44.000.176 (v2)... | ecosystem: Environmental > Terrestrial >...
GGCACTAGTGAGCAAAACCGCACGCGTCGTGGAAGAAATCTCGCTCAAGAAAGTCGGCAGCGAGCGCGTAGAGACGGTGCACGAGAAGCTGCGTCGTCAACAAACTGAAATCCAGCAAATCGACGCCAGCGGTAGGCCGATCCAACCCCCACGGTCTGATCTAGTCTGATCCGGTTTGTCAGCATGGGACCGGTGATCTCCACGCCAGGGACTACCAGCCGAAGCTATGCCAACAGCGAAGCGGTGCCACTAGCCGACGCTAGGGATCGGCTCGAATAGGCTCGGGTCATTGTTCTTGACGTTGCCCACCCGCGCGCTCACCGGCCAACACGTCATCGCCTCCGATGGATAGGGCGCGAGAAAGGACCAAGGAAATGGGAGGTCGAGTGTCCCTACCCAGTTGCTTCAGAAATTTGACCCTATTAGGTTTGAGCAGGTTTTGCGCTGCATCGTGCGGCGCGAACAGAATGATGGGAGGAATTTCTATGCGGACGTCCCTGCGGCGAACACTGATGCTCGCGCTCGTTTCGTCGATCGTGTCGGTGACAGCATACGCCGATGAAGCGAGTAATGGCTGGGGTCACGGGCCATCGCTGCGCGGACCGATCTTTGACATCACTCATTTCGACGTCATCCCGCTCGCGCCTCCACAAGTAGCCGTCGATTTCGAGCAGACGGCTTACACTGCTTTGTTCAAGTATCGGGACGCCAGCCGGACCGACCAAGGGTTCGAGAGTTTCCGGGTCGTCAATTGGCTGCTGGCTTCGAACCATTCGCAGATCGTCGACGTCTGGAGCAGCCTTGAAGCATTCGAGCAGCATTTGGCCCAACCTCACAGCGTCGATTTCCGTTTTACCGTACAGGTCCAGCCTCCTCCTCCCCCTCCTGGCTTCAACTGCTGCATCGGTAGCCCGATCGATGATCGCCAGTACAGTCTCGTGCGCTCATTCGGCACACCGTGGACCAGCAACGACCTCCCCTCTACGGTCGGGTCCGGCAGTGCCCTTTTTGTCGTAACCTATGTCGATTTTCTGCAGGAGGTTCTTGAGCAAAATCCGGACGCAGGTCAGAACAAGTTGGTGCAGTACGGCGCCGCGTCCAGCAAAGCAAATACCGATCATCTACTGAGCTATACCGTATTGCAGCAGCTCGACCGGCCCAACCGCTATGTATTCCTTGAGGTCTGGGATACCCAGGAGAACTACACTGCTTGGCAAAGCAACGCGGTGACAACGAGTTTCGTTACCCAGACCACGCCTTTGCTCGGCTCCCCATTCGATCACCGACTGAATATCCTGTGCGGGGAAGCCTACGTCGACGGCGTCGGCTGTGTGGAAACTCCCTAATCTTGCATGGGGTGATCGGTTATTCCAGCCGAAGTGCCTTACCCGCGCGCGGGAGGATGCCACGAGCTGTTTGACATCCTCCGCCGCCGGGTAGAAGCCGCCTCACACCGAGTTCGGCCTCAGTGCCCTGGGTCTCGGCGACCGGAGTGGCGCGCGCCGAAACGGCCGTCAAGACAATCAGGCCCGCAAGTGAGATCACGACGGTGCGCATTCCAGCCTCCATGCGCAAAGGCGCGCCCCTAAGAGGCCCGCGAGAACAATACCCGCAGCCGGAAATATAGTGAAAAAAGGGGTAGCCGGCAGTATTCTCACTCTTCCGTTTTCCGGCGAAGCATGGCCGGCGCCACGCGCGGGCTCTGAAAGGCGAGGTTCGGCTATGAAGCTCCCCCAGACCGGAGGCTGCCAGTGCAGGGCGATCCGCTATGAGGTCAGGAAGGCTCCGCAGCTCGTCTACACCTGTCATTGCACCGAATGCCAGCGTCTGACCGGCAGCGTGTTTTCGATGGGGCTGGTCGTGGCCGCCGACGCCTTCGATTGCACGGGAACCCAGCCGCGGCCTTTCTTTCGCACAGCCGATAGCGGACGCAGGGTCACGCGATGGGTATGCCCGATTTGCGGGACATGGATCTGGAGCGGCCGGAAGCCCGAGCCGGCTGCGGGAGGCGCCCTCCGCGTCCGGGCCGGCACACTGGACGACACATCGTGGCTACGCCCGACTGTGCATTTCTGGACCCGCAGCGTCCAGCCCTGGGTGGTATTGCCGGAAGGGGATCAGAGGTTCGAGACCCAGCCGCAAGACCTCGCTTGGATGCGAGCCGGCTCGGCGCAATGATCAGGGCCGTCGGGATTTGCCGCCTGTTGGAACCTTGGACCCATCGGACCAGAGGGAATGCGCAGCACACCATCCGCCGCTCGTACCGCCCGCGGCGACGGGTCGGGCAAGCTGTCCGCCGCTGAGCGATCGGCGCTCAACAAAGCCCTGGCGAAGGCCCTCGCCTTCCGGGACGCCGGAAAGATGCCAGAGGCTCGGGAATGGGCCGCGGAACTGGTCCGGCTGCTGAAATCGCACGACCTACTGACGTGACGCGTCTGCCCGTTCCGAGCCGCAAGGTCATTTAGCGTATGCCCTTCGTGTCCGTCACGCGGCTCCGAGTTCGGCGCTGGCGCTACGTGCCGCAGTTTCTTATCCAATCCATTCGCGCGCCGCGACAAGCCGAGCGGGCGGCCGGAAGCATCTCGGTTTCGGTCCTCCGCGATACGGATCGCGCTTTCTGGACCCGCACAGTATGGCGCGCGATGAAGCTGCCATGCGCGCCTTCATGCGGTCAGGCGTGCATCGCCGAATAATGGCGCGGCTCCCGGAGTGGTGCGATGAGGCCGCGCCGGTCCGTTGGGTTCAGGATGCCAGCGAACCGCCATCCTGGGCGGAGGCGCATCGGCGCTCGGAGGCGCAGCGCCGGTTTGAGATCCGCCAGCCGGCGCCGACCGGCGGGGTGGCGTTTAAGTAATCGATGGGTCGATAGCCTGCTACAAGCCTCACGGTTGGGCAGGACGAACGTCGGCGGCTTCTGGATCTCCGCTGGCTCCGAACAGCGCTGCCGTGTAATGCGCACTGAGTGTCCTAAACGGTGCCGCGAGAAACCTCTGGTCGATGAAGGATGCTGTTCGGGGTCTTGTAAGCCTCGAGCAGCCGAACTTTGCGAGCAATAGGAGCAGCGCATACGTTTCAAGAAACGCATGATAGGAGTACTGGAAGCCGGCTACGCTATAAACCGGTCCATTGCTTTGCCAAAGGTAAGAATTGGTCGTGGTCCCACGGGTGTGGGAATAGCCGCTAACGCGCCGATATAGGTTGCGGGCCCAGGCGTTACGGCCGCTGCCGTTGTCGCCGGCAAAAACGCTAGTGCCTGTCCTGCGCCGCGCTTCATCCTCATACGCGCGAACTACTGGCAGTCGTTGCGTCTTGTCACACAGTTCCTTGAACCTGATCTCGCCACCACTCTCCCAGACGGTCCAAGTCGGTGTATCGGTCGCGATCTCGCAGGTACATCCTAACGTCATAACCTCAATGGCGCTCCGTAGAGCGGCGATCGCTTGCTTGTAGAAACCGTGTAATAGGTTGAAAAGCGCTGCTTCGAAGTCGTCGCCGGCTTCAGCCATTGCTTCGGCAATGATGCCCTCCGGGGGAGTGACGTCTATCTACGCGCTCCACAGTTCATGAAGCACGGCTATGCGGGTGCCTTGTTGACTTGTAGTGTGGATCGCTACGTCTCCAGGCAAGGTCATGATCCCTTCCCATACTTCACGAGCGATGAGATCGGACGGCGGCGGGTCCGGTTCCTCATCACCAAGAGCGAAATCGTCAGGATCAAGGATCATACGAGAGGAACGAAAATCTTCCGAATTGAGCTTACTAACCATGCACGTTCCAGAGTGGAGGTGAAGGTATTGCTTCCCGGATACATGGCGTCTCTTGTGTGTTGATCCATGGCTCTCTCACCGCTGCGCTCGCCCTTTGCTCGCGGGCAATCGCAGGAGCTTCGCCGGCTCGATCTCCAGCACCGCTTCCAGCTTGGCGATGATCTCCAGGCCCACGATGCGATTGGTTTCTCTCTGGTCGTTCTCCGGTGACCGTGCTGGCCCGTTCTCTTCGGGTATTTGCGGTCGCCACACCACGAATTCAAGATCGGGCGCAGAGGCAACGTCGGGCAAGAGGATGCTCGGCAGAACGAGCGAAACGGGGTAGCATTGCAGGGCTCCCGCTTGCCGATGAGGCGAACGGATGGTCAACATTTTCGTAGCCATCACCGATGATGATTGGTTCTCGTATCTCGCTGCCCAACCGCAGCTTGACGAGGTCAACTTTTGGCAACCGCGGGGCAAAGCCGGCTTTCACGCGATAAGGCGGGGCGAGCTGTTTCTCTTCAAACTCCACAGCCCGCACAATTTCATCGTTGGCGGCGGCATCTTTGATCGAGCCTCGTCAAACGTGCCCCTGTGGCTCGCCTGGGACACCTTCGGTACTCTTAACGGTGCGGATACGTTTGAAGAAATGCGACGACGGATTTCCCGTTACACACATCAGCCGGCCGATGACAGGACCGAGATCGGTTGTCGGCTTCTGGAAGCCCCCTTTTTCCTGCCGGAGGAAGAATGGATACCGGTCCCGCCCTCATGGTCCCCTCATATTCAGGTGGGAAAGACTTTTACGACGGATCAGAATGACGGTCGGTACTTATGGGATAGAGTACACGACTGGTTGAGCGCACACCCAGTATCGGCATGGCCCGTGGAGGTACGGAGGCTCGGGGCCCCGATGCTCGTGTTGCCCAGACTGGGACAGGGAACGTTTCGGATAGCCGTCACGGACGCTTATCAGCGCCGATGCGCGGTGACCGAGGAGCGGACATTACCGGTATTGGAGGCCGCGCACATCCGACCCTATTCGAGGGATGGGGCGCACGAAGTCAGCAATGGGCTCCTGTTGCGGACTGACTTACACAAGTTATTTGATCGCGGCTACGTCACAGTCGGACCAGACCGGCGGTTCGAGGTTAGTTCGCGGATCAAAGAGGAGTTCGAAAACGGTCGGGACTACTACGCACTTCATGGGAGGCTGCTTAGATTACCTAAGCGACCGGACCTCCAACCCTCGCCAGCAACGCTAGAATGGCATCGGAATAAAGTATTCTTAGGCTGACCCCGAAAATACCCTGACTGAAACCCAATGCCAATCCCGAACGTTCCCACCGAGGCCCTACGCGACGCCATGGGACGGTTCGACCGAGACCTGCGGGTTACGCCCGAATGGGCTGACTGGGAGCAAAACAGAGCGCATCGATATGCGATCGAACACGACGGGCGACGCTATCCCGTAAAGCAAGTCGTTAGCCTGGCGACCCAACTGCTGGTCTCCGATTTCAGCGGTGGTCAGGCAGCTGGTGACGCCAATCAATACGTTGCGGCTCGCGGGTTCCGCATCGTCGAGTTACGACGGCGCAATCCGACCTGGGTACGCGATGAACTTATCCTCGCTCTGGATCTGTACTTGCGGTACGCCGGCAACCCACCGCCCAAGGGCAGTCGCGAAATTGACGAGCTGAGCCAGACGCTAAACCGGCTCGGGCGCTATCTCGGGATCGCAACCGAAGACCGCTTCCGGAATGTCAACGGCGTCTATATGAAGCTGATGAACTTTCGGCGGTTCGACCCGGTGTTCACGGAGGCGGGCAAGCGCGGGCTATCTCGGGGCGGCCAACTGGAAGAGGAGATCTGGAACGAGTTTGCTTCCGACCCCCAACGCTGCCACGCGTTGGCCCAGACCATTCGCCAGACGCTCTCCAGCGGGCAAGAGGGCGAGACCATCGCGGACCTGGGCGAGGACGGGATCGAGGAGGCGCAGGAGGGTCGGGTTATGACCGGGCTGCACCGGCGCTATGAGCGCAATTCGACACTTGTCCAGGCAAAGAAACGAAACGCCCTGGCTACCCTCGGCAGGCTGGCCTGCGAGGCCTGCGGATTTGACTTCCGCGAACGCTATGGGGACCGTGGTGAGGGCTTTATCGAGTGTCATCATGCCAAGCCCGTTCATGCGCTGAGACCGGGCGACAAAACAAAGGTCGGGGATCTTCGGCTGCTCTGCTCCAACTGTCACCGCATGGTCCACGCAAGACGACCCTGGCTCACGATGGAGGAGCTGGTGGCGATTGTTGGCTGAGCCGCGGCGGTCGGTGGGCTTGCTACGGAACAGTAGGTCCGCGGCTCGTCCGGCATTGCCGGAGGTTAGCCGATGATCCCAGTGAGGCTACTGGTCGCCATCGGCAGCCCTTGGATTGTTGGCGTTCTCGGCCGCAGCGGCGGTAAGTCGAGCAAGCGCTGGCCACAAGGGGGGAAACGGGGACGATCCGCGGTGCGGTGGCTTCGGCCGAATACGAGGCCAATGAACAGAACACAGCCCCCGGCCGGCCGCCAGTGTGATCGCCTCCACGCGGCGCGCTCAACGGCCTGTGGAAAGTGGGGATAAGCTGTGAAAAAGGGTTACATGACACTTTTGTTGCTCCGCTGACCCTGGCAACCTGACCAAAACGGATCGCGTTGGGCTTGCAGGGGAGAAGCGGGCCATGAACTCGATCGAGTGGCGTTCCACAATCATCCGCTGGTCCGCGGTGGCGTTCAGCCTGGGAGCGTGGGCGGGGATTGCCCTTGGGATGCGCCACTTGCTGGGGTGAAAGGTCCGGCACGGCGACAGGCGCGCTACTCCGTGCCGGGTTCTCGATCTTCATCCGATCACCGCTCGTGTTTTGTGCGCCCAGCGCCTTCGTCTGGGCCGTGAGGAAGCGGCCCCGGTCGTGGTCACGACAGCACCCCGTTGTTAGCGGAAGTTCTCGCTGCGGGTTGCTGCAAGTTCCCGATGTGTTTGAGGCGAGTCGCTTTTCGTCCGCGAATGGGCATCGGCTCAGCGCTTCACCGTGTGCGCACTCGCCTCGACCCAACACTCGGCAGTTGTTGTTTCGTGCTCGCGCCCTTAAACGTGGGCGCCTTGCTGCACACAAAGCCGTTCGCCCGATCGCGCGGGCCGCCGATTACGTAAGCGGGGGGTGTCGACCGCGACAAGCGCGTAGGGAGTGGGCTAGGGCTTGGTTTTCATGTGGCCAGCCCTTTCGCCCTTTCCTCCCTCTTGGCGTCGGGCTTTACTCCGCGCCGTCTTTCGTCGGCCAGCGTATTCCTTGATCTGTGCTCACAAAAAAAGGATGGTTGTGATACTGGATCGAAGAAGGCTGTTAGCCGCCGCTCTCGCCGTCACGGCTTGCCCAGTGGGTGAGGCATTCGCCCAGCCGGCTCGTCCACCAATGCCGCCACCGCGTCACGAGGTCAGGCCGCGTCGTCCGTCCGGCCCTGGCCCCTGGCGTTGGTCACGAGGCCGGTGGCGGTGGAATGGCCGCCGCTGGGTATGGGTGTCCGGGCGCTGGCGGCACTGAGTGGGAGGGGGCTTTCAGGCTGAGCGGGGCGATCGGCTGGGAGCGCGCGTTACGCCGATTTCATCTGCCCGCAATGTCGCTGTCATCTCGCCGCCCCAACTGCTGCGAGCCGGCTCGGATCACTGACCCGAGGGTTGCGCGAAAGGCGAACATGGCAACGCTGGTTCCGAGCAGGAGCGCGCGTCGCATTGGGCTACTGGTTGGAGGCGGCAAAAGCGGCGCGCTGACTGATGCCGATTTCCGAGGATGCCGCTGGATTGAGGGCGAGCCGAAACCCCTTCGGCGCGGCATGTTCTGTGGCCGTCCCGTGCTGGCTGGAGAGAGCTGGTGCGTTCTGCACCGCGGCATCGTGTTTGGGAACACGCCACCGATCCAGGAGGTCGGGTTTTCGGAGACGCAAGACACGCCGGAGCCCGGCGATGGGGACAAAGAGGCGCTCCTTGCCCGCCAGGTACGGCTCCGACGTTGACTTGCGAAAGCGGGCGCCACCGACGGAAACGCATTAGTGTCGGCGCATTTGAGCGGGCCGCTCAGTTTCAGCTGACCAGAGGCGGCTCGGGTCCGACAACACCACCGTGTCACCATCCCAATCTGAGCGCCTCCCGAGCAGCGTACTCGACTTAACGGGTGCGGCAGCGTGCGGAGAGAGTTTGAGCGCGCCGGGCAGGCGTTCTATACTACAGGGAAGCACAACCAATAGGCTCCAGCATTTGGGCGCCTCACGAACGGGGAAGGAAAGCGGGCATGATCAATCTGACCAGGCGTTCGATACTTCGCAGCTCCGTCGGGCTCGTCGCCGCCGGAGCCTTGGCGCGGCCCTACATCGCCAACGCGGCGGCGACCGCTGCTGAGGTGTGGTGGCCGCAAGGCTTTGTCCCGGAAGAGGATACGGCGATCAAAAAGGACGTCGCCGATTACCAGAAGGCCAGCGGCAACACGATCGAGCTCAGCATCATGCCGTTCGCGCCGCAGCGCCAGAAGATCGTCGCGGCGGTGCAGAGTGGCATCGTCCCGGACGTGTTCCGCAACAATCCGGACGAGATCGTCGCGCTCTATTCCTGGGACGACAAGCTGCTCGATGTCAGCGATATTGTCGAAACGCAAAAGGAGGAGTACACTGAGACTGCGCTGCTCAATACCTACTGCTACAACAGCGTCACAAAGAAGCGCAGCTTCTACGGCGTTCCCGATATTACCGCGGCGCTGCCGAACCACATCTGGCGGCCATTGGTCGAGAAGGCGGGTTACAAGGTCGAGGACATCCCAAAGACCTGGGATGCCTTCTACGATTTCTTCAAGGATGTGCAGAAGAACTTGCGCAAGCAGGGCGTGCGCAATGTCTACGGCCTCGGTTTGAACACCACGACCAACGGGGTGGATCCCAATAACGTGTTCAATTATTTCGTTATCGCTTATGGCGGCCAGAATATTGTTACCAAGGACGGCAAATTGCACCTCGACGATCCCCTGGTGCGCGAGGCGGCGATCAAGGCACTGACTTACCCTGCTACCGCCTACAAGGACGGCTTTGTCCCACCGGGGGCGATCAACTGGAACGACGCCGACGACAACAACGCATTTCACGCCAAGCAGATCGTCATGGATCTCGACGGCACGATCTCAACGGAGGTCGCGGTCCTGTCGCAAGGAAAGAAGGAAGACTACGACGATATCGTCACGATGGGCTTGGCGCTCAGCAACGACGGCAAACCGGTGCCGAGCATGGCCACTAACCCCTGCATCCTGATCCCGAAAGGAGCAAAGAACGTCGAGGTCGCCAAGGACTTCATGAAATATATCATCCAGCCTAAAGTCGCGAACGAGCGGCTGAAGACGGGCCTCGGCCGAAACATTCCGTGCATGCCTTCGACCGTGAAGAGCGATCACTGGTGGTTCGACGACCCGCATCGAGCGGCTTACACGACGCAGGGTTTGCTCAGCCCGACATTGCCACAATTCTGGGCCCTCAACCCAGCATATGCTCAGGTTCAGAACGAGCATGTCTGGAGCGCGGGTTGGGTGGACATCATGAAGGAAGGGATGGCGCCGCAGGCCGCAGCAGAGAAGGCGTTCAAGCGGGTCGAGGAGATATTCGCGAAATACCCGATCGCGCAGGCCTGACCGCCTGTAATCATCCTACCCAGGAGACCGCCAGTGGAGGTCTCGGTTGGACGCCGAACTCTAATGGGGGTCGACCGTCCCTCGCCCATAGGATCTTTTCAATGGCGGCGGCGAGTGGGAGACTGATCTTTGGAAACGCTTGAGTACAGGGGTCGAAATTTGAGGTCTCCCACCGGGCGTAAGAAATTGATCTCAAACAAAATTTATACTCCGCCCCTGGGCACCATCTAAACTATCAAAAATTCAAACACTTATGCGATAGGGTTGCTCACAAAGCGGCCCTATCCATGTCACGCGCCGTCTCAGGCGATACCGAGCATTTCCGCCGGTTCCGAACGGCTCCCGAAGATTCTTTGCGACAGGATTGCGAAATGATAAGGTCGTCCCGCCGCCGTTGTGGCGCCCCTTTCGTTGCAGCGCTTGCAGAGGTGTCCATCTCGGAATGGCTGCACAGAGCGATTGGATGCTCATCACCACAGCTTTGACGAGCCTCCCCACCAGCGCCATCGTTGCGGCGGAGGATATTATTCGCTGGGGGCAAAGGGGACGCTGATCTTGCGCGATTGGATCCGCGAGGGCGACCCCGCGCTCGGGTGACCTTCCCCCGAAAAGTGGACACGGGGTTACGCGGCTTCTGCCTCTGCCTGCTGTGGGGTGATGTAGCCGATGGCGGAGTGGATCCGCGCACGATTGTAATAGCCTTCGATATAAGCGAACAGTTCGCGCCGCGCGGTATTGCGATCGGGTATTCGCGGGGGTGGACCAGCTCGGTTTTCAGAGTGCCGAAGAAGCTCTCGATCGGCGCATTGTCCCAGCAATTCGCCTTGCGGCACATTGATTGGGTGATGGCGGACACGCGATAGCGGCGCGGCGTCCGTGCCCGGATACCGTGCTGGCGCATGACCCGTTCGACCCGCTTGCGGCTGACGGTTTGGCCCTCGGCGCGCAGTTGGGCGTAGATGCGCGGCGCTCCGTATCGTTCCCGGTGCTGCGCATGGACCCGCCGGATGTCGACCAGCAGCGCGCGATTGGCGATCTTGCGTGGGCTGTCCGGTCGTGACCGCCACGCGTAGTAGCCCTACGGCGACACGCTCAGCGCCTCGCACATGACACGCACCGGCCAGATATCCCGGTGGTCCTCGATCAAGCGGAACCTCATCTCGGCGGTTCCGAGAAGATCGCCACAGCCTTTTTTAAAATGTCGCGCTCCGTCCGCAGCCGATCGTTCTCGCGACGAAGCCGGGAAATCTCCGTCGCCGGGTCCGGAGCGGAATGCGGGGCCGACGCCGGTATCGTGTGCCGCGCCGACCCCGCATCCCGCCCTCCGCTTCCATTGCGCCAGTTGCGCAGCATCGAGGGGGAGATGCCCAGCTCGCTTGCGATCCGGCTCAACGTCCGACCGCTGCTCACCAGCAGGGCTACCGCCTCCCGCTTGAACTCATCCGTAAATTGACGTCGTCCCTGGCTCATTCGACACCTTTCCGCTCCGCCGGAGCTTAGCAAAGGTGTCCACCAATTCGAGGGAGCCTCACTATCTCGGTCGCCAGTTGGCTGGACTTCTTAGCAGGGCCAAGTCAAACAGCAGGGTGGACGGAAACCAGGCGCTCAATTGAACACGAGGGAGTAATCGTCGTAGTGGGCAACGGGCAGGCTAACTGCGTGGCTCATAATCAGCAAGGGGTCGATCTCTGCTGCGGCCTTCGCCTTCGCGGGTTCGTCATAAGTGGTCGTGATTACGACAGCGCCAGCGACCGCGGCGAGCGCTATAAGTCCGAAGAATGCGCGATTTCTTGGAGGCGTGTTCATTGGGGGCTCCTTCGTGGTTTGTGAAAGCGTTGCCGGACGTAATCGATTATTAGGTGACTACCGTCCCGACTGATGACCACCTCGGAGGCTCATTAGGACTTCTTCGCACAGGCTCACTGGGACTTCTTCGCACAGGTGAGCGGTCCTTCGCCGAGGCGTGCCTGAACGGCGAGGTCGCGCCGATTTCCGCCATT
>Ga0306925_10005730_pt1 | contig 11445 bp, 11 predicted proteins | sample flu12Cox44000176_FD_203755 | JGI IMG/M metagenome (GOLD analysis project Ga0306925, IMG submission 203755) | Lab enrichment of tropical soil microbial communities from Luquillo Experimental Forest, Puerto Rico - flux8day.12C.oxic.44.000.176 (v2)... | ecosystem: Environmental > Terrestrial >...
GCTGTTCATCACAACCGAGAGCTGGCTCAACGCCAAGGCCGAGCCGGAGGAACGCGGGCGGACCTTCTCGCTCTATATGGTCGGCACGTTCCTCGCTCTCGCGTTGGGACAGCTTCTGATTGGCCGGGCCAACATCGAGACGGCAGCACCTTTCAATGCGATCGTCGCCCACTACCAGCATGCCATGACCCCTCCGGAGGCTCAGCCTTTCTGCTGAACCTTTGAGCGCACTATCAGGAGCGGTGAGGAAGGCTGGTCGCAAATGCATGGTCAATGCGGGACCGGTGCGCCGGAGAGTGTCGCCGAACTCCGATAGCGATATAGCGTAGCGCAGGGAGCGTGAGCGGTTTTCTTCTGGACTAGACCGCTCGCGTTCTGCCCTGCCGGTTACGTTGCCCGAGTGTTTGGGGGCCGTTGGGGTCGCTCCGGGGCTGGCGATCCCCCCGCCCAGCGATCGCCCGGCTGCACTGCTTGCTGAGGCCGCGCGGGGAGGAGACGCCCGAGCCCCAACCCGAGCGGACGCACGAAGAGCCGGCCAGCGCCCGAGGGTGACGCGGGGCGGGACGGGGGCTGAGTGCGGCGCCGGTCAATATCTGAGCATGGAACCCGCTGGGCGCGTCTGCGACGCAAAGCAGGTGTCCGGTCCCCACCCTTTTCGGGAGCGCCTCAAGCGCAGCCCCCTGCGCTTGTGCGGCATCGGCGGCTTCTGCGGCGGCCATTGCCTCTTCTTCCAGAACGCGCACCACGGCATTGATCATCGGATTAACGGCATGCAGGCGTGACAGGCAGGCCTGCGTCGCCTCGCGGCTGGAAACCTGGCCTAACCGGATCAACTTTGCCAATTCGGTCGCATCCAACCGCCAGAGATCATCTGCCATGTGTATTCCTCACCTACCGTTTCAGATGCGTGTGCCGAGCGCGCTCCATAAGGGTCGGAAGACCCGCCGTCTTGGACTAAGAAGCAGTCGATATCTGCTCCTATGATCGAGTTTGTATGACTCGCCGCTGGAGCGAAGGGGATTCGAACTTTTGGTCCCATCTCCCAAGCGTGCCGCTCTCTCACGGCGGCAACACCTGTTCGAATCCGGTAGAGGACGCCAAGAAAATCAAGCCATTACAGATTAAGACCGACACCGGTGTCCCGCTTGTGTCCTGCCGGCGTGGCGAAGTCCCGTGAGAGCGCTGAACAGCATCGGAACCGATGAGGTCCGGCGAGCGGGCTAAGGGAACCGATCTTGAGATTCGAAGGTGGCAATCTCACCCCATCGTACCTTCTCCCGAAGCGTCGCGTTTTGTTAAGGTTAGGGTGTCGTTTCGGCACATCCCTCAAACTCGATTTCCGATTGTCGGTTGTCGCAATGGCATCGGCATAGCTCGGCGAGGATCGATGGCACGCGGTGAAGCGGCGTATTACGGCAAAGCCGCACCATGGGTGTTAAGCTGGCGTGTCACCCGATCGAAAGGCATCGTCATGCACGCTCATGACCCCGCGGAAGCCGTGGAAGTCCTCGATCTGCTGCTGAAGTTCTTCGGCGACGGCGAGCGCTGGGTCAAAGGCCGCTTGAGCGATCGTCGGGGCAACCGCTGCCTCGTCGGCGCGCTGGATTTCGTCAGTAGTCATCACGCGGTCCAAAGCGATGCGGCCGAGCGGTATCTGGCGGACGAAATTTCCGCCGTGGGGGATTGCAACGACTCTGGCGTGGACTGCGCCAGATTCCGAGCCAGCCTTCGCCAAGCTTTGTCCGGGGGACGATATCGGGTCAGCGAGACTGTCCTTCGCAGGGACAGTCTTTCTGATTTTAACGACGGGTGTAAGGACTTCTCTGAGTTGCGGGCGCTCATCCTGCAGGCGCGGGCGGCGGCGATGAACGATGCGGAAACGGTACCCATTCCGCGCTCGCGTCTCTCCATCGAGCCCGACGAGCTAGTTCTGGCTTAGAGCGGCGCCCCGACACCGACCAAGTGTTTTTTGCGTCGGCGGCCCTGTCCTGGGTTCCGAGGTTTAAGTGTTCCTCGCTCCGGAGGAATTGCCCGATATCCGGCTTGTCTGCGGCTCGTTGCGCGAGCGCCGGGCGAATGGCGCGAGGACTATGTCTTCCTGTTGAAGGATAAGGTCTTCAACATCGACCGGAATTGAAATGGGAGGAAGTGTACGCCTATAGGCGGCCGCACGATCTAGGGCGCCGGTCTTGAAAATCGGCGCCGGACGTCCCTTCCTATCTCGCCTCGTATCAAAGCGTAATCTATATCAATCTCTTAAGAGGTACGATTGTCCCTTCGTGTCTCGGCTGATCCCTGCGCATATCGGCGCATTTGGGTCCAAAATTGGGGTCCACGTAGGCGGCGGTGTGTGACAGGCGGCAAGGCACAAGATGGATCGCGAGCTTGCCAGCCGCTGGCGGGTCGAAAGGTTCGATGACGCCGGTCGCCTCCGTCAGTCGCCAATGGCAAATTCGAGCTTCTCAAGGATCACTCTCAACGGTTCGAACTGCGGCGGAAGCGGTGCTCGGTCGGGGGTGATCAAGTGGCGCAACAGCCTAATCAGCGTGCGGCAGTCGTCCTCGGTCAGGTCCAGGGGGCATTCTGCTGCCAGCGCGTCACAACAAGTCATCTGGAAGCATCCCTTCATCGTTACCGCTCTGCGGCGGGTTGATCCGAAAACATAGTGCAGATTCCAATCGAAGGCGGCCACCATTTCCGACTTGAAGCCGGCCACCGTTCCGATTTGAAGCCGGCCATGATTCCGATTTGAAAGCGGCCACCATTCCGATTTGAAGCCGGCCGCCCTGCCGCAGGGTGAGGGACGGCGGCGGCTTCGGACGGAACGGGTGACGTCGCCCGCGGGTCAGCATCGACCTCGCGTCTACTCCCTCGATCGACTGGAGGGGGAGTAGATGCCGGCACAGAGGCTGACCATGCGACGTGTACGTGAGTTGCTGCGGCTGCATTATGGAGCGGGGGCAAGCGCACGGGCGATTGCGCACGAGCTCGGGGTGAGCCGCAGTACGGTCAAGGAATATTTGGCGCGAGCCGCGGCTGCGGAGCTGGCTTGGCCAGTGCCGGCCGAGCTCACCGACGCGGTTCTCGAGGAGCGGCTGTTTGCCGCCGGCGGCCCCAAGCCCGGCACGCGCCGACGGTTGGAGCCCGATTGGGCAGCGCTGGCCCGCGAGATGAAGCGGCCGGGTGTCAATCTGACGGTACTGTGGGAGGAGTACGGCGCCGCTCATCCCGGCGGATACAGCTACAGCCGCTTCTGCGAGCTCTACCGCGATTTCGAGCGCCAGCTGTCGCCAACGATGCGCCAGCACCACGTCGCCGGCGACAAGGTATTCGTCGACTATTCCGGCAAGACGGTGCCGATCGTCGACCGGGCCACCGGCGAGATCCGCCCGGCGCAGATCTTTGTCGCCGTGCTCGGCGCCTCCAACTACACCTATGCCGAGGCGAGCTGGACCCAGACGCTGCCCGACTGGATCGGCGCACATGTCCGGATGTTCGCTTTTTTCCGGGGCCGCCCCCGGCTCGTGGTGCCCGACAATCTCAAATCGGGCATCCAAAAGCCGTCATTCTACGACCCGGAGATCAACCGCAGCTACGCGCGGATGGCGGCGCATTACGAGGTCGGCATCCTGCCGGCACGACCGCGCAGACCGCGCGATAAGGCCAAAGTTGAAGCGGGAGTTCGCTTCGCCCAATCCTATATTCTCGGCCGCCTGCGCCACCCGACCTTCTTCTCGCTCGCCGAGTGCAACGCCGCGATCCAGGAGGTGCTGACCTGGATGAACGAGCGCCCGATGCGTCGCCTCGGGATCAGCCGGCGCCAGTTGTTCGAAGCGATCGAGCGTCCGGCGCTGCAAGCGCTGCCGATTACGGAATACGTCTACAGCGAATGGCGGTTGGCCCGCGTCGGCCTTGATTACCACGTCGAGGTCGAGAGCTTCTTCTATTCGGTGCCGCACGCCCTGATCCGCCAGCAGGTCGACGTCTGCATCACCGCACACACCATCGAGGTGTTCCACCGCGGCAAGCGTGTCGCCGCTCATGCCCGGCGCTATGGCGGCAGGCTCCACGGCACCGATCCCGAGCACATGCCCAGCGCCCATCGTCGTTATGCCGAGTGGACGCCGGAGCGCTTCCAGCGCTGGGGGCGGAGTGTTGGCCCGAGCACCGAAGGATTGATCATCGCCATCCTCGCCCGCCGGCCGCATCCCGAACAGGGCTTCCGTACTTGTCTGGGTGTCATGCGGCTGCTGCGCGGCATCGATGCGGCCCGCGCCGAACGGGTCGCTTGCCGCGCCGTCGAAATCGGCGCGCTCAACTACAAGAGCATCGCCTCGATCCTCGCCCATAACCTCGATCGCCGTCCCGGTGCGCCGGCTGCCGAGCAATCCGTAATCGTGCACTCCAACATCCGCGGTCCGCGCTACTTCCACTGAGGAGAGCTCGATGCTCGACCACCCAACCCTCGATCTGCTGCATGAACTCGGCCTGCACGGCATGGCGCGCGGCTTTCGCGAGCTCACCCAAAACCCCGAGGCAGGCGCCCTCCAACACGGCGAGTGGCTCGCCATCCTGCTCGAGCACGAGGCCACCCTGCGGCGCCAAAAGCGCTTCGAGGCGCGCGCCCGCACCGCCAGGCTGCGACACGCCGCCAGCGTCGAGGACATCGATTACCACGCCCCGCGCGGGCTCGACCGGGCGCTGTTTCTCAGGCTCTCTGCCTGCGACTGGATCCGCCAACACCGCAATCTGCTTGTCACCGGCCCCACCGGGATCGGCAAGAGCTGGATCGCTTGTGCGCTCGGCCACAAGGCCTGCCGCGAGAACCTCTCGGTGCTCTATCAGCGCGTGCCCCGGTTGATGGCCGCGCTGGCTCTCGCCCGCGGCGACGGCCGCTATGCCAAGCTGTTGCGCTCGCTCGCCCGGGTCAATCTGCTGATCCTCGACGATTGGGGACCCGAGCCGCTCGGCCCGGAGCAGCGCCGTGATCTGCTCGAGATCGTCGAGGACCGCTACGACACCGGCTCGCTGCTGATCACCAGTCAGCTGCCGATCGAGCGCTGGTACGAGATCATCGGCGACCCGACTCTGGCCGACGCTATCCTCGACCGCGTCGTCCACAACGCCTACCGGATCGAACTCAAAGGCGACAGCCTGCGCAAGAGGCGCGCCGCCGAGATCGCCGCGTGAGCCGGTGCGGATTGCGTTACGTGACGGAATACAAGGGGACAGCAACCCATGCCACGCGGTCGCAAGCCAGCCGGTGATCGGGCACTGACCGGGGCCGAGCGTCAAGCGCGCTACCGCGCCCGGGCCGGCCAGCCCGGCATCCGATATCCCCGCGGCACAAGCCCGCGGGCTAAAGGCGCACAGCGAACCGATCGGCGCTCGCGACCCCAGCGATGGCGCGATGCTGTCGCCCAGCTCCTTGCCGTACAGGCGGAGTGTGCTGCCTGGCTCGACAAGCTGCCGCAGGCAACCCAGGGCTCGGCTACTGGCGAAGCGCTACAAGCAATCGTTGATCTCGATCTCGACGAACTGAGCGCCATCGAGCCGCCGCGCGGCTTTGGCCGAGATTGAGCCTACCCATGACGGCAACCGGGCAATCACTGCATCTGCTTCACTCGCGCTTGACCCGACAATCCACTCGTGACATCACCCCAACGACCCGCTGGGTGACGCCACCCCGGCCGCCTTCAGATCGGAATGGTGGCCGCTTTCAAATCGGAATGGGTGGCCGCTTTCAATCGGAATCCCCGGCCGGCTTCATCGGAATCCGCAATGGCATACGGTTGCTTCCCGGTCGGGGTCTTCCTCCACTCGTAAAAGTTATCGACCGGGACAAGACAACGCCGCCGTTGGAATGCCTCGCGGAAGGCTGGCCTGTTCTCGATCCCCTCCGCTTTGGCGTTGATATTTGCAAAGCCGACTTTGAGGTCTTTGGCCCAATACGGCACCAGGCCCCACCGCAATACGTCGAGGCTACGTTCTCCGGCCTTGGCATCGTATCGGACGACCGGCAGCGGATCGGTTGGCGCGACATTCCAACTCGGCGGGAAATTAGGGCTCGGCCGACGAGGCGGGATCGAGAAGACAAGCTTGATCTCGCTTACATCGGAAGAGAGGCGGACACGGCCACACATCGGGCAAACATAACGTCGGCGGAACGCAGGCCCAAGCGAGGCGACTTTGCTGTTGCGTTCTAGTTGAGAACTTTTAGAGAACGCTATCAGACCCCCGCATACGATCGGAGGCCCTGATGTTCTTCACGTTCCCGAGGACGCCCGTTGGAACGCCGACTGGCAGGCCGTGGAGTTCGGGGTCGAGATCGGCGAGTACTGTGGCATTGTCCGGGTATCGCGACGAGTGTTCCAACGCCTCTTGCCCGAGCGGCCCACCCCGGAGCGGTGCCTGGAAGCGTACTATCTCCAGCGATCTCCGCTAGACGCCAAAAGCTCACATTCACCGAGCCCCCACAGCAGTCGAGCCCACAGCAGCCGTCAGCGGTTGCCGCGGAAGTCGGATAACTTGCGAGGCGCGGCGACGGGCTTAGGTGCTGGCGCCGGCGCGGGCGCTACTCAACAAACGTAATAGTAATGGTAATAGGGGCTCCAGCAGCTCCGCGCAGGCGGATAATACGCCGCCGGTGGATAGTAGTAAGCTGGGGCGGGCGGGTAGTAGCCGTAGTAGCCGTACGGGTAGGGGTTATAGTAGGGGTTCGCGAGTACGGAGCCAAGCGCAAAGGCTCCGAGCCCGAGCCCGACGGCGGCTCCGGGGCTGATCCCACCTCCACCCCAACCCCCACCTGCATCTGCCGGCCGCGGCACCGTCGTCAGTCCGATAGCGGCAAGGATCGCTGCGGTGACAGCCAGTCCGCGACTGGTCTTCCCGAAGAACCTGCCAACGATCATATCTCCCTCCTATCCCTGTTCGCCCTCAGACTATCCGGGGCAGTCCCTAGTAATACGAATATTGTGGGGCGGGTATCCCCAGCACACAGGTGCCGCCCGTGCATCCGCCACATGCCGGACCTGGCTTCACAGGAACGACGCCCGCCGCTCAGTACCGCGAGGACGCATTTGCCTGAACTGTCGCCGTGCTCCCGACGGCCTGGCCGCAGTCAACACAGTGATGCCTCCGTCGGTTGTAACTCGCGTATTGTCGGTGACTGTAGTAGCCGTAATGCCGGTGATCGTAGTATCCGTAATGGGCGGGCGGTGGTGGCGTTGTGATAAGACCGCCTACTGCACCCACAGCTCCGCCGATCGCGGCGCCGAGAGCAGCACCATGCCCACCGGCAGCGGCAGCGCCGATTGCAGCCCCACTACCGGCGCCGATCAGGCCACCCCCAATGAACCGCTGGACGGGATCGTAAGGATTGGTGCAAGCCGATAAGCCTAGGACCAGCCCCACCGCAACCACGTACAAGAACATTCGCAGTCTTGTCATGCCGCCGTTCGCCAGCGTCCTACCTCGCTTCCCGGCGCGCCGGCACCGCACAGGGAACCAACCTTCCCATAGGGTGACAAAATTGCGGTGCGACAATTATATGTCATCTTGATGAACTCAACCTATGGTTTACGTTAGAAGTACCGAATTGCCGCGATTTGGCTCGCGCACGTGTTGACGAGGGTAGGTTAAACAACCCTGCCTAAGTACGCCGTCTTTCGGCAGTTGGCTGAGCAAGGCTAAGGGGACACCGATCTACCGCGGTCGCTCACTGTGATGCCTTCGGGCAGCCCCAGCACTTCGATCGCCAGCTTGGCATCAACTACTCCTAAAAGAACCCCGGCGAGGGGAAGATGTTGGGGCTCAGTAGCAGGTGACCGCGGATGGGGTGGAAGATAAGATCGGGCGTGCGCAGGCCCAAGCGACCGGAGCGGCGACCAATCGGCCCTCAATGCTGGTACCGCGTCAACCCTCCGACCCCATATGTTTGGCCGGAAGCAAACATGGAGCGAGGTGCATGGCGACCATCGAACGCGAGTTTTACCGTAGCGCGCGCGGACCTGCGCCTACGGACGAGGACGCCTGGCGCTTGGTCTTTGACCAAAGGGCGATGCGTCTTCTGGTTCGGCACGAATGGGACGCCGCCGGGCATAACGGCGTTGACGAGTTCGAGATCGCCGAGTTTCTGGCGCAGGACGGAGCCGCTCCGGCAGAGTTGATTAAAATCTTATTCGGCCGGGTTCCCGCTAATGCCTAAGGGACGACAGGGCTGGAAGCGCCCCGCCGACACCGTCGCCAACGTGATCTGCATCGCCAATTGAGCCGTGGCGAAACCCCACTCAGACGACCGCCTGGCTCGGAGAGAATTGGGTGGGCCATGACGCCCTCGGGAACTCGCGGGGTCCTGAATGACGCCCTTTCGATCTACTTTGCTGATGCGACACTCGCGAGCGCATTCGTCGCCCGGTGGTGTGTCATGGCGAAGGTTGAGACGGCCGGCGGCGCCTTCCAGGTGCGCGAGGAAGAGCCGGAACCGCGGATCGGGACGAGGCTACACAGGACGCCGTGAGGTCGAGCGAGTTCAACTTTGCACATCGAAGCTTTCTTGCAGTCCAACGCCCCACGCGCCGCTAGAACTCGGCTATAAGTAGCGCGGGATAATGCGTCAGAGGCTTGGACCTGGGATTGGGGGCGCAAATGTCTGGCGCGGTTGGGGAGCTATTGACCTGGCTGACCGGAGGATCGGCGCCAGCGGCTCTAGTCAAGGTTTTGAGCCTGGTCTTTGCGCTGGTCCTCTGGCACATCTATCGGCGCGATCTCGGCATTCTCGGCGCAAACGGAAGGGTTCCAGCCGAGCGACAGGTGTATGATAGGTTCCGGGATGACCTTGCGCAGGGCAACATAGCGGCTCGCCTCTACGCTAAATGGCTTACTCGGTTCCTCGACTGGATTGATCGTTTCTTCGGTGATGCGGGCAAGGCACGTCAAACGCTCTTCTCGCGCGTTTTCGGGTTGAGAACGCCGGCCCCACTCTGGACGGCTTCTGCGTTCCACCGCTGTTTACTCCTGGCGTTTATCTACCCAATCGCGACGATTTTCATCATTTGGGATATTTCGGGCCATGTCGGACCCGCCGAGGCTGCAATGGGGTTCCGACCTACCCTCGGGTGGCAGCGCGCGGTTGCTGCGCTCGGAGTTAGCATTCTGGTCGCGTTACCGCTGGCTCCAACGCTATTGCCAGACAAATTGGCAAACAAATCCGCCGCAGCGATTTCCATCATCGTTGGCCTCGGTATAGGCTTGCTATTTTCTAGTCAACAGTTCTTACCAGTTTCATCCAATTTATCTATTTCTCAGGAGCGGATGGTTGTGCTTGCTTTCGCTTCCACTCTCGGAGGGCTAGCTATTCTTACCTGTACAATTGTTGGTGGTGTTAACATGTTGAATACAATTGCGGTCGCTTTATCTTTCGTCGCCGCTATTGCTATTGGTGTAGCTCTCGCCACCGTCACCACTATTATCTTATTACTCAACGCGTTTGCTATCTCTACTGTAATTTTTGCAAGCAGAGGCTATAGTCCTACATTTATTACTCTCCTTGTGGCCGTATTACTTTACGGTTTATTTATCAGTGCCGCTGCCGCGTTCGGCTGGCCAGTCCTGCTGCTTTTCCTTCTTGCAATTCTTGTGGAACAGGTCGCCCGCTTCAGGTTTCGATCTCGGCTGCGACGACTGAGAGAGTTTTCCGGGGAAAAAGCGGCCGCGGACTATGCGGAGGTTGCGTTGCAGGGGTTGCGGAACCGGTTGCGGAACCAAGTTCCATTAGCTTTCTATCCAGTTGCAATTATGGGTTGCCTGGTGCTCCCATGGGTGCTTGCGCCGCTCAGCATTTGGGACGTAATAGGCCCGCTATTGCTGGTACTCGGCTTGCTAACCCTGATCAACGCACCTTTCGACTGGGCTTCAATCGGATTGACGCGGGCGCTGCTTCGCCGCGGGCTCGAATTGGGCGGCTGGTGGCCATTTGCACTCGCGCTGGTAGATGCGGGGCTCGCGGCGCTCGTCATCACGGCCCTGGCGCTCACGATGGTGGTTGGCGTCCAGGCATTCGACGCTCTGGCGGTCTATCGGGGGGGCGCGTCGGTCTTGGCCTTGGACCAGCTATTTGATGGGATCGCCAAACACCCGAGCGCGCCGGAGTATTGGTGGGTCTACGCGCTTCTGCTCTCGACTATGATCCCCAGCCTCGTCAATCTCGTGATTGCTGGGACATCGCTGTTGCGCGGGGTGCCAGGGGTGGCGTCCTTACTCCTCCGGTACATCCCAGAACGCGGTGGGGTTCTCAAATGGGACCGTCACTGGATCGCCGCTGTGCTGACGACGCAGGCTGCAGCGGGCGCGGTCTTGGGCCTCGCTGCACAGGTGTTCCTCGTCTGGGCCATCATCGGCCACGTAATGCCGTTCTTCGGCCTGGAGCTGCTCGACATGGCTCGCGATGTGGCCGACTTCAGTCTGCCGGCACGGGTGGGACAGCTCTTTGGGGTCAACTTATAACCGGTGGCCCTGCCTCCTTCACCGCTTGGTCCCGCTCGGCCGATATTGCATCAAGACCAGAGCAGCGGCCCGCGCCAATCGAGGATAGAAGTGCCCACGCCGTATCGGGCGGCCATCTCCGCGGGATCAGGCTCGACCTGATGCTGGCAGGGCTTGCACCAAACGATCAGCCGGACCTGAGCAGCGGCGGCATCACCCAGCGTCATGGGGGGACCGCGATAGGCTTTCAGAAGTCAATCCTTTGCTTATCCAGTTTCGCATTACGGTCCAGACTACTCTACCCCTAATAGTTTTCGCAACTCTACGGCTAGGTTCTTGAGCCTTTGTTCAATATCAGAGGCTGGAAACTGTTTGGTCCATGCACGCATCTCATCTAAATCTTTAGGAAGCGAGCCGAGATACGCGTATGCAGGTTCTTTTATCGCTAAGGCAATTTCATCAATCGCATCCTCTAAACGCTTAGGAAGGAAAGAACAGCCTGTTCTCATCAAAAGTTGCGATGGCATCCCAGCACGCCTTTAAGATGGCATCAATCGCTTCAGATGGGACTGGCTTGTCTGCATGGAGCAGGATATTGGGAAAGTATGCCGTGGTATAAGCGTGGACCAGCTTCGAGTATAACCTAGAGATTATCTCGGCCCGCACCTCCTGAATTTTGGCAAACTGAAGTTGTTCCTTCTCTTGACGTGCCTTCTGTTCCGCTAGCGCCTGATCAAGCTCCCCCTTTCCTCCCTCTCCGGTTAAAGCAGGGTGAGTTGTTATGTTCTTGATATGTTCCTGTTGAGTGCGTATCCTGCGCCGGTCTTGAGGTGGCAGCAGGGGCCTATGATGTCCGGATTTCTCACATTCATGGATCGCTATCGGGATGAGGCGGCGTGCATCGCCGCCTTGGCGGAGTTGCGTTGGCCCAACGGGTTCACCTGCGTCGGGTGCGCCGGGCGG